>Ga0137389_10000267_pt1 | contig 27186 bp, 23 predicted proteins | sample 15con2h14BmetaG_FD_104645 | JGI IMG/M metagenome (GOLD analysis project Ga0137389, IMG submission 104645) | Vadose zone soil microbial communities from Angelo Coast Range Reserve, California, USA - 15con2h1.4B metaG | ecosystem: Environmental > Terrestrial > Soil > Vadose zone > Saprolite...
CAGTTGGTGCTCGCCGGTGGCGGCGCCAAAGACGATCCCGAAGGCTCCGTCGTACTGCAGGAAGTCAAAGAGGCCGCCGGCAGCGATCCCGACATCATCATCCTGGATCTGCCGCCATGGTGTGCACTGGAGATTAACGCGATCCAGCGTGCCTCGACACTCGTCGTCCAGAAGTCTCTTCGGGAGGGATTTGGCCTGACTGTCACCGAGGCGCTGTGGAAGGGTAAGCCCACCATCGCCGGCGCCGTGGGCGGAATTCCAAACCAAATCATTCACAAACTGACTGGCGTGCTGGTGCACTCGGTCGAAGGATGCGCGTTTCAGATTCGCTATTTGCTGACTCACCCCGAATTCGCCCGGCGGATCGGAATGAACGGGCGGGAACACGTGAAGGAAAACTTCCTGATGACCACCAACGTCAAGCGCTGGCTACTTCTGTTCCGAATCCTTTCCGGAGGCAAGCCTGCTCCCATTACAGCATAGCCAATTGAGCCGCAAAGAACTGATTGTCAGGATTCAAAATTTCGATTTTTCACCAATTTGCTGGCCACGTAAGTTATTTGTTCAGAAGTGCTTCCCAAACCGAGGCCCAGAGGCAATTATCGCTTCCCTACCTCGGTTTGCCCGTTCCACGAGGCGATAGCAATGAGAAGGCGTTGACTTCGACATCCGCTGCGGATAGCATTACACGCGTAATGAGTCTGCTGCACCATCACCGCCACCATCATCACCACGCGATGAGCGTGTCGGCGGAGGAGCGCGGATAACAGCCTAGAAGAACTCATAGGAAATCCAGAGCCCGCTGACGCGAACCTCGCATCAGCGGGTTTTTATTTTGGCGAAATCAAGACCCACCTTGAAAGTCGTGAGCTACATGGAAATCAACTTCGAAAAAATGCAGGGATTGGCACCAACCGTGATTCAGGACGCCTCCACGGGTGAACTGCTGATGCTTGGATTCATGAACCGCGAAGCGCTGGACCGCAGCCTGAGCACCGGCTTTGTCACCTTCTACAGTCGAACCCGGCAAACCTTGTGGACAAAGGGAGAGACCTCAGGCAATCGGCTGCAAATCGTGAGCGCATGGGCCGACTGCGATCGCGACACCGTCCTGATGCGGGTCCGTGTTCTAGGACAGGGCAAGGTCTGTCACACGGGTTCGCGCTCATGCTTCACCGAAAAACTTGAGCTGGCAGCAGCCTCTGCTCTGGAAATGGATGCACTGTCATGAAACTGCGCCTGGGTATTCCGAAAGGAAGTCTGCAGGAAGCAACTCTGAGTCTCTTTGGCCGCGCCGGCCTGCGCGTTTACACCAGTGCCCGCTCATATTTTGCTGCGACCGATGATCCCGAAATCGAGTGTCTCCTCATCCGTGCCCAGGAAATGGCACGCTACGTCGAACACGGAGCTCTGGATGCCGGTTTAACCGGACTCGACTGGGTCCTCGAGAGTGGGCTCGATGTAGTTACCGTTACGAACCTTATCTATGCCAAGCAGAGCATGGGCAAGGTGAAGTGGGTTCTGGCTGTACCCGAGGATTCTCCCTTCCAAAGACCCGAGGACCTCGACGGCCGAATCGTCGCGACCGAACTCGTCAGCTTCACCCGTAACTACTTCGCGAGCCGGAACATTTCAGTGAGCGTCGAGTTCTCCTGGGGAGCAACGGAAGTCAAACCCCCGCTGCTTGCCGATGCCATCGTCGAAGTCACCGAGACAGGGAGCTCGCTGCGAGCCAACCACCTCCGAATTCTTGAAACTGTGCTCGAGTCCAACACTCAATTGGTGGCGAACAAGCAGGCCTGGGCCGATCCGGAGCGTCGCCGCAAAATCGAGAACCTTGCTGTCATGCTGTGCGGCGCGATGGCCGCGCAGGGACGCGTGGGTCTGATGCTCAACGTTCGTAAACCGGACTTGGCAGCCGTATTGGGCGTGCTCCCCTCCCTCAAGAATCCCACCGTAGCACCCCTGGCCGATGGCGAGTGGGTCGCCGTCAATACCGTGATTGAGGAGCACACGGCCTGGTCACTGATTCCGAAACTTAAAGAGGCAAATGCGCAGGGCATCGTCGAATACCCCTTGAACAAGGTGGTGATGTGATGCGCATTCTGCAGGGCCATCAACAGACTCAATTTGTGAACGCGCTTGAGCGGCGCGGTACGACTGACCTTGCTGAGGTTGAACCCACTGTGCACCGGATCGTAAACGAAGTCCGCCGGAAAGGTGATCGCGCACTACGCCGTTACGCCGCGAGGCTTGACGGACTGCAGAGCAAGGCGCCGATATGCGTTCTCGAAGCCGAGCTTGAACAGGCCTGGGAGCAAACTCCCGCCGATGTAAAACAAGCAATCGTCCAGGCCGCCGCCAACATACGTCGCTACTGCGAATGGCAGAAGCCGGAAGAGTGGACCCGCGAAATAAGTCCCGGCATCTGCGTAGGCCAGTTGGTGCGGCCGCTGGATTCCGTGGGCTGTTATATTCCCGGTGGCCGCTATCCTCTGCCCTCCACGTTGTTGATGACCGTCACTCCCGCTCAAGTTGCGGGAGTGAAACACATCCGTGTCGCGTCTCCACATCCTGACCGGGTGACACTCGCGGCCGCAAGATTCCTCGGCATTCGCGAATTCTATCGTGTCGGCGGAGCTCAGGCCATTTCAGCGCTTGCCTACGGAACTGAATCCGTTTGCCGTGTGGACAAAATTGTTGGCCCGGGAAACCGCTACGTGACCGCCGCGAAGAAGTTGGTTGCCTTCGACTGCGCAATTGAGTTCCTCGCTGGGCCAACGGAAGCGGTGCTCATCAGCGAACGTGGAGATCCCGTGTGGATCGCATCTGATCTCGTAGCTCAGGGCGAACATGATCCCGATGCGCTCTGCATTTTCATCACACCCTCGAAGCCGCTGGCAACGGCTGTTAAGAAAGAAGTCCAGAGCCGTGTTGGCAAGAACTCGATCGCCGCCAAATCACTTTCTCGCAGGGGCGCCATCCTTTTGGTCTCGTCTCTCGAACAAGCGGTCGAAACTGCGAATCGCATAGCGCCCGAGCATCTTACGTTGCCATCTGCTCTAGCCGGCGAAGTGAAGAACGCAGGCTCCGTCTTCCTCAACGAGTTCACGCCACAGGCCGCGGGAGACTACGTCTCAGGTCCCAATCATGTGCTGCCCACCGGAGGAATGGCTCGTATCCGCGGAGGACTGAGTGTGCTCGATTTTGTCCGATTAATCGCTTGCCAGCAGGTCAGTCAAGAAGGAATGGACCAAATCGCTCCCGCGGCGATTTCCCTGGCACTGGCGGAGGGTCTCAAGGGACACGCAGAGTCACTGCGCGCGAGGTGCTCCAATGCTTGATGCTCGCGCAGCTGCAAAGACCCTGCATGCTTACCGTCCGCCTTTGGCTGGCCGCCAAGGGCTTCGCCTTGACTTCAACGAGAGCACCGTCGGCTGCTCGCCTCATGTACTGGCTCGCCTTCGCTCCCTGGACGCAGAGTTATTAGCGAAATATCCGGAGCGCGAGTCGGTGGAAGCTCAAGTCGCAACTTTTATTGGACTGGATCCGTCTCAAGTTCTGCTCACCAACGGGGTCGACGAAGCCATTCATCTCTTGTGCTCAACCTTTCTGGATTCCGGCGACGAAGCCCTCATCGTGGTGCCCACTTTTGCGATGTACGAAATCTTCGCCGCTGCGGAAGGGGCAAACGTAATCCAGGTTCCCGCCGGCCGAGATTTTGCATTCCCCTTGAAGGATGTACTCGGTCGAATCCGCGAACGCACCCGATTCGTCGCCGTGGCCAACCCCAACAATCCCACAGGCTCGGCCGTGGCACGGGACCGTCTCGTGCAGATTGCGAAGGCGGCCCCCAACGCGGCGGTTCTGGTCGACGAAGCCTACTTCGAATTCCATGGCGAAACCGTCATTGATCAAATCGGCTATGTGCCGAATCTCTTCGTCACGCGCACGTTCTCAAAAGCCTATGGGCTGGCCGGACTGCGTTGTGGAATTCTGGCGGGACCCGCCGAACAAATGTGCACCGTACGCCGCATTGCCTCGCCGTACAACGTAAACGCTGTTGCCCTGGCGATCCTCCCGGAGGTGCTCAGCGACCATGACCATGTGGAGCAATATGCCGCGGAGGTCCGCCGCAACCGCGATCTCTTGCAGCACGAACTGGGCAATCTCGGTCTGCACCATTGGCCGAGTCACGCCAACTTCATTCTCGTTCGAATCGGCGAAGCGCATGCGAAGTTCGTTGAAGCACTGCGTACTCGCGGAATCCTCGTGCGTGACCGAGACTCCGACCCCGGATGTGCAGGCTGCGTACGCCTGACCGTGGGCTCGGACCACCATACTCAGGCCCTTCTCGCAGCATTGCATGAAGTGGTTGAGCAACTTGACCTCCGCGGCGAGGTGAAGGCGTGAAAACCCCAAGCCTTAGAGCGTCGCGCCCCAGGCGAGCTACGCTGCATCGCAAGACCACGGAGACCGAGATTCGCGTCAGCCTCAACCTTGAAGGCCGCGGAAAGTATCAAATTTCTACTGGCATTCGCTTTTTGGATCACATGCTCGAACTGTTCACCCGGCACGGTGGATTCGACCTGAAAGTTACAGCTCAAGGCGACCTCGACGTCGACCAGCATCACACCGTCGAGGACGTCGGCATTGCGATCGGCGAAGCTTTCGACCGTGCCTTGGGCGATCGCCGCGGGATCCTGCGCGCGGGCTACTTCCTCATGCCCATGGACGAAACTCTCGGTCTTGCAGCAGTCGACTTCAGCGGTCGCTCCGCTGCAGTGATCGACACAAAGGTCCGGGTGACACGAGTGGGCGATCTGCAATCCGAACTTGTACCAGATTTCTTCGAGGGCTTTGCCCGCGCCGCCCGCGCGAACGTTCACGTTCGAGTGCTCTACGGACGTTCCAGCCATCACAAAATCGAAGCCCTCTTCAAGGCATTTGCACGCGCCCTGCGGGTAGCTTGTTCACGCGACCGTCGGCTCAGACGAATGCTGCCAAGCACCAAAGGACTTCTATGATTGCCATTGTGGATTACGGTGCAGGCAACCTCAATTCAGTAAAAAAGGCATTCACGTGGCTGGGTTCCAGTGTTTCCGTAACTACCCAGCCCGAGGTGGTAACGACCGCAGACAAAATTGTTTTGCCGGGCGTCGGGCACTTTTCCGCGTTGGCCGCCTTTGCTCAAACCGGTTTGTCCGACGCCGTTTTGAGTGGTATTCGTTCACACAAGCCGTTTCTCGGCATTTGCCTCGGAATGCAATGGCTATTCGACGGTAGCGAAGAGGACCGCGAGATCTCTGGAGCAGGAATCCTCCCGGGAGTTTGCGCAAAGTTCCCAACCGCTGTGAAGGTGCCCCATGTTGGTTGGAATAGTCTGGCGACGAAACCCAACTCGAGATTGCTGCGCGGTCTTACAGAACATTCATTTGTTTATTACACGCACTCGTTCTACGCACCGGTGGTTGACTCGACCACTGCAGAGAGTGAATACGGCCCGAGGTTTTCGGCGGTCGTTGAGCGCGACAATATATTCGGAGTGCAGTTCCATCCCGAAAAATCCGGAGAGGCCGGACTCTCCATCTTGAGAGCCTTTTGCGAGATTTCGTCATGTTGACCAAGCGCATCATTGCTTGTCTCGATATGGACGATGGCCGTGTCGTGAAGGGCGTGCAGTTCGAGAATCTCCGCGATGCAGGTGACCCCGTGGAGTGCGCGAGAGCGCACGCCCGCGACGGCGCGGACGAAATTGTTTTGCTCGACATCTCCGCGACACGTCAGGGACGCAGCATGTTGCTCGATGCCGTCTGTCGTGTGGCCCGCTGTCTTTTCATTCCATTCACGGTTGGCGGAGGCATTCGCCAACTCTCGGATGCCGTCGCGGTGTTCGATGCTGGGGCCGACAAGATCGCCATCAATTCAGCAGCTGTCCGTGATCCGGAACTGATCGGCAAAATCGCGAGCCGGTTCGGGTCCCAGGCGGTCGTAGTTGCGATTGATGCGAGGCGCACCAATGGAGCCTTCGAGGTTTTTGTCGCCGGTGGACGTGTCCCTACCGGTCGCGACGCCATCCAGTGGGCGCAAGAAGCCGCTTCGCGAGGAGCAGGCGAGATTCTCCTCACTTCCATGGACCGCGACGGAACGCGGTCCGGATTCGACTGTGAACTCGTGCGGTTCGCATCTCAGGCGGTCCCTATTCCTGTGATCGCATCCGGCGGCGCGGGATCTGCCTCTGATTTCATCGATGTCTTCCGCGACGGATTTGCCGATGCGGCGCTCGCTGCTTCGATTTTTCATTTCGGAATCCAAAGCATCTCCGATCTTAAACAGGTGCTGCGTGCCGCAAGCTTGCCGATGAGGTGGCCATGCTGATTCCCTCCATCGATCTCATGGGCGGCAAGATCGTGCAGCTAGTGCAAGGCGAGAAGAAGGAATTGGAGTTCGATGACTTCGACTATTGGATTGATCGTTTCTCGACGTATCCACTTGTGCAGTTAATCGATCTTGACGCGGCCCGAGGAACAGGAAACAATCGGGCCCTTGTGCAACAGATCGTACGTCGCCTAAATTGCCAGGTCGGTGGCGGAATTCGTACTCTCACGAACGCCGAACAACTCATACAGGCGGGCGCCCGCCGGGTGATTATCGGCTCTGCGTTGTTCGATCACGGCACTATTAATACCGAATATGCGCGCAGCTTGGCGGATGCTTTGGGCCAGGAGCCACTCGTGTTCGCTCTCGATTCTCGCGGTGGGCGCGTTGCAATTGACGGTTGGCGTACGCAAACCGGAATCACACCTTCCGAGATGATCAGTGCCTTGGAGCCTTTCTGTGAAGGTTTTCTCTATACTCACATCGACACTGAAGGGTTAATGCGGGGAATCTCAATGGAGAGTGTCCGCAAGCTGAGGAGCGCAACCTCCAGGCGCCTTGTAGCAGCTGGTGGTATCACAGAGCAGCGGGAAGTCGACGAGCTTGATGCCATGGGAGTGGATGCGGTCGTCGGCATGGCTTTGTACACAGGCAAGATCACCACCTAAGAACCATTTGAAATGGAACCTCGAGGGAAAGGTTTCCGCAGAGATTGCGCCTCTCTGAGTTCGTCGCGGAGATCGACTGTGCTACGCTGAGTGACCGTGAAGGCATTCCTCACGCCCCTCATCCTCTGTCTGACATCGCTATCTGTCGCTTCCCGGGAACTGCCGAAGAAGAAAGCAACCCCTCCCGACGTCTTCCTGGTCACCATCGATACACTTCGAGCCGACCACGTTCACTGCTATGGCTATGAGCACGTGGTAACGCCCGCTCTGGACGCGCTCGCAAAAGATGGAGTGCGCTTCACGCAAGCATTCACTCCCAGCCCGATCACCAATACTTCGCACACTACAATCCTCACCGGCCTCCTGCCGAGCACCCACGGCGTCACCGACTTTGCCATACCGCTTGCGCCAGACCACACGACGTTAGCGGAAATGCTTCGCCAACAGGGCTATCACACTGCCGCATTCATCGGCGCTGTGATTCTCGACAGCAAGAGCCTCGCCCCCGGATTGGACCGCGGCTTCGACTACTACGACAATTTCCCGGAGCATCCAACGACGAAGTCCCGATGGGGCAGAGTAGAACGGCGCGGCATGGATGTGGTGCTGCATGCCGAGGCGTGGCTCACCGCGCATCCCACTGGAGCCCATTTCGTTTGGGTACACCTCTACGACCCCCACGACCCATACGAACCACCTGCGCCCTACTCGCAGACCTATAAGGATCACCTCTACGATGGCGAAATCGCCTACGCTGATTCGGCTCTCGCCGCCTTTGTCGCTTACCTTAAGGAAAATGGTGAGTACCAGAATGCGCTCGTCGTCGTGGTCGGCGATCACGGCGAAGGACTCGGAGAGCATCACGAAGACACACACGGAATCTTTCTCTACGACTCGACGACGTACGTGCCTCTTATCATCAAACAGCCTGCTGGCGCCAGTGCCGGCAAAGTGGTTGACGCACAAGTTCGCACCCTCGACATTGTGCCGACCGTGCTCGATCTGCTGAGAGTGTCCTCCACCGCGAAGCTTGACGGACTCTCGCTGAAGCCTTATCTCACTGGATCGGAGGAAAGTCCGCGGGTTGTGCTCGGACAGACCGACTACCCAGTGCGTTTTGGATGGGCCCCGCTACGATCGGTGCGCAGGGAAGGATTTAAGTTCATCGAAGCGCCCCGGCCTGAACTCTACAATCTTGTAAGTGATCCCGGCGAACTGGAGAATAAGTACGAGCCACAAAGTTCCACGACTCAGCAACTACGCGGCATCCTGGCCGAAGTCCCATTCAACTCTCCAACTCCCGCCCTGCCCGATCCAAAGGATCGTATCGAAGAGCAGAACTTGCTGCATGCAGCGATGATCGCCTCGGAGGACAATCGTGCGGCCGACGCTCGCTCAGCACTCGAGAAGGTCTTGCAACTCGATCCCAAATCGCCGACTGCTCTGCGCCAGCTCGGTGAGTTGGAACTGCAAGCCGGCAACTACGCTCATGCCGCGCAGCATTTGAAAGCCGCACTCGAAGTGCGACCAGACGACGGAGCTGCAGCTTTCTACGAAGGTCAGGCCCTGGCCAAGACCAATGACTTCCCCGGCGCCCGCGAAGCCCTCGAGAAGAGTTTGAAGCTCATGCCTGGGCAGTTTCCAGCGCGCCTCCTACTGGGACAGGTGTATCTGAGCTTAAAAGACGCGAAGGCTGCCGAGGACCAGTTTGAGGCGGCCCTGCTGCTGCAATCAAACAACCTCGAAGCCCAGCTCGGTGTGGCAAGAGCAGAGATTCTTCAAGGCAGTCCCGCAGAAGCTGTCTCGCAACTTGAGCTCCTGGCCAAGTCCCACCCGGAAAATATCGAGGTCTTCGAACTCCTCTCTCAGGCCTATACCAGCCTGGGCAAGGCGACCGAAGCGCACCGGGCTGGCGCTCGCGCAGACCAACTACGCAAAGCACAAGAAGTAGAGCAGAAGTGAGAAGAACCGCGTTTGGAAGGGAACATTTCTGGCACCAGGCTCGCCTTTGCAGACGGCCAACCGTCAGGAATATGTAGGCATATGACCTCTGTCATCAATATCTTGCCCGGGGATGTAGACGTGACATGCCGAGGTATTGACTGCTGCGCGAACCCGCGCGAAAGTGGTCTCACATTTCGCGGGAACGGTGTGCCTTTTACGTCTACCGGCCGCCATTAGACTCCTCGATGCACGCACTATGATGGCTCCGTCCCAAGTCGGTTTCCAGTCAATCAGTTGCATACCGTCAATCGCCGGTGATCCCCGTGGGCAAGTCCCGCACGTTTCGAAAGGATAATTCCGCAATGAAGCGTTCAATCATCCTCTTGTTGCTGGTCGCGATTCTCTCTTTTCTTGGTCGAGGTCTGTCCCAGGACAACGCCGCTGGCCCCGGCTCTCCCGATCCCTACAAGCCGACGCTGGATCGCCTCGAATCGCTAACCCGGCAGCCCGAGATCGAGTGGCGTCATCACACCGATATCCCGCACCCCGAAGACTCGTCCCTGAACGATTCTGACTGGAGCGTAATCACGGTCAAAAACATCTCCGGCCCTGGTGGACAAAACAACAAAGAGGAGCATTGGACCGGAACCCGCGTCTTCCGTCGCTGGATCCAGATCCCAGAGAAGATCAACGGCTACACCGCGCAAGGCACACAACTAATGCTGGACTTGCGCTTCGGCAGCCCCGGCAGCCTCATGATCACCGTATTTTCAAACGGTGCGATCGCCTATCGCGGCAGCGACGACGACATCCAGCCGGTTCTCTTGAGCGCGAACGCCCAACCCGGTCAGAAGATTCTGGTTGCAGTCCGCGTGGTTGCTCCCGATGAAGTGCAATCCGAATTCTTTCACAGCGAGCTGACGATCGAACCTCCGAATACGCGCCCCAGTCCGGGATTGCTGCGGTTAGAGATTCTCGCAGCCCGTCCCATCATCGCCGCCTACGAAGAAGGCCGCCCGCAGCGCGAGCAGCAACTCGCCGCCGCCGTGAAAGCAATTGACTTTTCCCCGCTCGACCGCGGAGATCAAGCCGGCTTCGACAATGCGCTCAAGCAGGCTCATGCCAAGCTGGAAGAGCTCAAGCCCTGGCTCCAGCAATTCAAGATTCGCATCGTAGGCAACTCTCACATCGATATGGCGTGGCTATGGCCGTGGACTGAGACCGTCGAAGTAGTCCGCAACACCTTCCGCAGCGTGCTTGACTTGATGCGCGAATATCCGGATTTCAAGTTCACCATGTCTTCGGCCCGCACCTATCAGTGGATGCAGGAGAAATATCCCGACCTGTTTAAGGAAATCGAACAACGAGTGAAAGAGGGACGGTGGGAAATCATCGGTGGCATGTGGGTGGAACCCGACTTGAACATGCCCGACGGAGAGTCGCTGGTGCGCCAGATCCTGGTCGGCAAGCGCTACTTCCAGAAAAACTTCGGCGTCGACGTGAAGATTGGCTGGAACCCCGACTCCTTCGGCTACAACTGGCAGCTTCCCCAGATCTACAAGCGGTCAGGCATGGACTATTTCGTGACCCAGAAACTCCTCTGGGCCCACGAGTTCACCACGTTCCCCTACAAACTATTTTGGTGGCAGGCTCCCGACGGCAGCCGCCTGCTCACTTACTTCCCCCACGACTACGCCGGTGGCATCGATGCCGAAAGCCTCGGCTCAGACCTCTCCATCTGGATGCCTTCAATTTACGGTAAGAAGCTCAATGACACTCCGGAAATGATGCACCTCTACGGAGTCGGCGACCATGGCGGCGGTCCCACGCGCGTCATGCTCGATCACGCCGACCAACTCCGAGCGCCTGCCACTGTCTTCCCCAAGATGGAATTCAGCTTCGCCAGCAGCTTCTTCAGCGATTTGGAAAAGAAATTGCCGACCATGCAGGTCCCCACGTGGAATGGTGAACTTTACTTCGCCTATCATCGAGGTGTATTCACCACCCAGGCCGAAACCAAACGCAGGATCCGGCGCGCTGAGGAATTGATGCTGAACGCCGAGAAGTTTGCGTCCATAGCGACTCTGTATGGGCGTTCCTACCCGCAAGATGAAATGGAGCTAGCCTGGAAGAATCTGCTTTTCGACCACTTCCACGACATCATGCCCGGCTCCGGCATCGCCGTAAACTATCTCGATGCGAAACGCAATCTGGAAGACGTCGACCGTGCTGCGACAGAAGTCATGCACGGTGCACTCAAAGAGATCGCCGCTCACGTGAATACCCAGGGAGACGGTGTCCCGGTGATGATCTTTAATTCCCTCTCCTGGCCCCGTACGGAAGTGGTCGAATTGGAAGCGCAGCTGCCAGCCCCGGCCCAGCAAATTGGTGTCTTCGATTCTGCAGGCCATCCCGCCGAATTTCAGCTGTTGAACCTGGATGCGGAAACCCATCGAGCCCGCTTTCTGCTGCTGGTCCATGCGCCTGCCAACGGATATCAAACCTACTTCGTTCGCGCTGTAACGAACTCTGCTCCTCACCCGTCCCAACTGAAAGCGACCACCGATTCGCTTGAGAACGACTTCATCCGTCTCAAGGTCGATCCGCAAAGCGGCTGCATGACCAGCCTGTTCGACAAGAAGAGCAACACTGAAGCCCTCGCTCCCTCCGAGTCTGATACCGGAGGTCCCAGGAACTCCACCTGCGGCAACTTACTTCAAACCTTCGTCGACAAGCCCAAGCAGTGGGATGCCTGGAACATCGATGCCGACTTCGAGAAGCAGCACTGGGACCTCGACAAGGCTGATGAAGTGAAGATGATCGAGAGCGGTCCCCTGCGCGCCGTCATCCGCGTCAAGAATCATTTCCAGAACTCAACCTTCGTGCGCGATATCACCCTCTACGCAGGCGTCCCTCGGGTTGATGTGAAAATGCAGACCGAGTGGCATGAAAAGCACATCCTGCTGAAGGTCGCCTTTCCCGTCAGCGCCCACAGCGACCAGGCCACGTACGAAATACCCTACGGTTCCGTCGAGCGGCCCACCACTCGCAACACGCCCGCCGAGCTAGCCCAGTTCGAGGTTCCAGCGCAGCGCTGGGCCGACATCTCCGATTCCAGGCATGGCTTCAGCTTGCTAAACGACTGCAAGTACGGATACGACGCCAAGAGCAACGTCCTACGTCTTTCTTTGCTGCGCTCCCCGGAATGGCCCGACCCCCACGCCGACGAGGGTCATCACGAATTCACCTATGCCCTCTATCCTCACACCGGCAGTTGGCGAGATGCCTCGACCATCCGCCGCGGCTATGAACTCAACTACAAACTGGTTCCGATACCCGTCGGCAAGCATCAAGGTAAGCTTTCGCCCGAACATTCCTTCCTTCAGGCGGACGCCGACAACGTCGTGATCACCGCCTTAAAGAAATCGGAGGACGACAATGCCCTCGTCCTGCGTTTCTATGAGTGGGCAGGAAAGGAATCAGACGTCAAGATTCAGCTTCCACCAGGAGCCGAATCGGTCTCAGAGGCGAACCTGATGGAAGTTTCAACCGGCAGTTTACCGCTGAAAAATGGCACGGTCGTCGTCCACACCAAGCCTTATGAGATCAAAACCCTGAAAGTGACGTTCGCAGCGGAAGGCCGGGGTGGACACGGAGGACAGACGACCCCCTAGTTACTGCTGCTTAATGGACTCCGAAAGCTGGACAGGTTGGAGCTGCGGCTCTACGCTTCCGTCGCTGTCATCGAGCAGCTCATTGATTTCACCAATGAGCTGTCGGAACCTCACCGAGTCCGGCTCCTTTACAGCCTTCTCGCAGAGCTCCAGCCATCGTTGCTTATTTGTCGGCATGCGTCGGTCTGCAAATAACTGAGGATAAGTCTCAGTCCTCGCTGCCTGCATCGCAAGCGCCAAGAAACGTCGGCAAGTTTCTCGCGCGTGGGACCAGTAAAGTTGCCCGGACGCCTTCTTTCTTATGCATGCCTGTGAAATTCTATACCGACTGTTGTTTGTGTGAATTAGTGAGGGGTCCACTGCGGATGCGCGCTGAAAAATCCCTGAACAATACAAATCTCGTAGGCAAGAAAGAGCCCGAAGGCGATGCTTACAACGCCCGAGGCCGCGCTGAGTCCGTAGCGAAAGCGCGCGAAGCGGTTTCCGACATAGTGAAGCGTGGAGGCGATGCTCATCGTGATCAGCATCATGCCGGCGATGGTGCCGATGCCGAATACCAGAAGGTAGGCAATCGCCCAGCGTGGATTTCGAATGCTGGCCAGGATCAGCAGCGCCACTGCGGCCGAGCCCGCTAACCCGTGGACGATGCCCACCAGCAAGGGTCGCAAGAAGAGGTAGAGGTTCGCAGGTCCGAAGATCCGATCGAGCCGCGCAACCGGCGTGTGGTCAGGAGAATGTGCGTGCGACTCTGGAGTGTGGACATGGGCGTGACTGTGAACGTAATCTCCGTGGGCATGTGGATGAGCGTGGACCGCGATATCGTCGGCTTGGGGTGAAGGACGGGCGCCGGCGATGGTTCGCAGAAAGCTGGTCAGGTTCCACACGCCCAAGACGATCAGCATCACGCCGACCGACAGCTCCATACTCAAGCCGAGCCGGACTGGCATGACGAGATTGAAGAGAATAATGGCGGTGCCAACGATGAGAATCGTGACCGTGTGACCCACTCCCCAAAGGGCGCCGATCAGGGCTGCCCGTGAGGTCTTTCGCTGGTTGGTCACGATCGTGGTTACGGCGATGACGTGGTCCGGATCGGTCGCATGCCGCATTCCCAGGAAGAATCCGATTGCGATGATGGAGAGCAAACTAAGCATGTGCTAACAATCCACGGGGTCTGCCTATTGATTATGTCATTGATTAACCACCAAGGACATCAAAGGACCCCGAATGAAATGTCAGAATTCGTCCGCGCACGTTCGAACTCGATCGAGGAGCAACTCCCGTTCCCGCGCATTGCGCGTAAGCGCTGCCGCCCGCTCGAATTCCGCGCGTGCCACATCGAAGCGGCCGAGCTTACGGAGCAGGTCGCCGCGCACGCTGGGGAGGAGGTGGTATGCCTTGAGAGATGGTTCGTCAGTTAGCGCATCGACGAGTGCGAGGCCAGCTGCCGGTCCGGAGGCCATCGCGACTGCGACCGCACGATTCAACTCCACTACGGGAGACGGCATGAGTTCGGCGAGCTGCTCGTACAGTTGGACAATGCGCGGCCAGTCCGTATCCTCCGGGGCAAGCGCCCGACCGTGGCACGCGGCGATCGCCGCTTGCAGGGTATAGGGACCACGTGCGCCACCGAGGCTTTCCGCACGCTGGAGCGCAGACAGACCACGGCGAATGAGAAGCTGATCCCACTGCGCGCGGTTTTGGTCGAACAGCAGGATGGGTTCTCCTGACGGACCTACGCGCGCCTTGGAGCGTGACGCCTGGATTTCCATGAGCGCGACCAGTCCGTGAACTTCTGCTTCCGAGGAAGCGAGTTCAGCGAGAATTCGTCCGATTCTTAATGCATCCTCGCAGAGCGCCGGCCGCATCCACTCATCGCCCGCGGTTGCCGAATAGCCTTCGTTGAAGATCAGGTAGACGACCTCAAGCACCGACGACAGACGGGCAGCAAGCTCGGGGCCGCGAGGAACCTCGAAGGGAATATGTTTTTCGGCTAATGTCCGCTTGGCGCGGACAATGCGCTGGGCGATGGTCGGCTCCGGGACCAGAAAAGCACGCGCGATCTCGTCGGTGGTCAGACCTCCGAGCAAGCGCAGTGTGAGCGCCACCCGCGCTTCCGTCGAGAGCACGGGATGACAGGAGATGAACATAAGGCGGAGAAGATCATCGCCGACGTTATCATCCAGGGCGCCCTCGAGATCGGGCACGGTCATCTCTTTGACCTCAAGTTCGCGGCCAAGTTCCTCGTGCTTGCGTTCGAGGAGTTGGCTGCGTCGCAGCCGGTCGATGGCTCGATGCTTGGCGGTAGCCATGAGCCAGGCGCCCGGATTGTAAGGGACGCCTGACTTCGGCCATTGCTCCAGCGCGGCGACGAGCGCGTCCTGTGCGAGATCCTCGGCCACACCGACGTCGCACACAATTCGCGTCAGTCCGGCGATGAGCCTGGGCGATTCGATCCTCCAGACCGCGTCGATGGCACCATGTGTATCGGTAGTCGTCACTCCTACCGATCACATCACGTTCACTCCGTCCGCGCAAGTTGAGGCGCCTAGCGGGCGTGAGCGGAGCGAGAGCCCGCTGCCGAAATCCCGAGCGTACTTTGCGAGGGAGCCCTGCGCTCTGTGGCTACTACCCGACCTTACGCGACCGCTCCTCTGTGTGTTGAGCGAAGTCCTCAGGCCCGAACAGCTGCCGAACCTCGGTCTCGCCCTCCCATCCTGGCCAGTGCTTTTTGTGAAGTTCCATAAACTTCTTTGCCGACTCGATCGCCTCCTGCTTCGAATCAAACTCGAACTGGGCATATCCGCCGACAACTTCCTTGGCTTCGGTGAAGGGCCCATCGATGACCTTGATCTGTCCTCCGGAGAGCCGCACGCGCGTGCTCTGCGCAGTTGGAGCGAGCCCACCGCTTCCCAGCATCCTGCCTTCTTTGACCGCTTCTTCAGCGAGCTTTCCAATGGCGTCCATCAACTCCTTGGGCGGAGGTCCTGAGTCCTCGGCGGACTTGACTAACATCATGAATCGCATTGTCATATCTCCTTGTGAATTTCGGTTTGGAAGCCGGGAGTGCCGAACAGTTTTGACTGTCGGAACCCAGCCTTCATTACTACGTCGAACCAGCGAGAACAAAATCGACAAGTCATTCAGAGAAAGACAACACTATTTCTTCTCAGCGATCTGCTTGCGCAGCTGCTCTTCTTGTTCCCTGAGCTCAGGAGTGAACTCGGCACCGAAGTCTTCCGCTTCAAATACCGGGCGAATTTCGACCTCGGCTCCTCCATCAAATGGGCTGCGCTTCAGCCACTCCACGGCCTCTTCCATCGACCTCACCTGCCACAGCCAGTAGCCCGCGATCAGCTCTTTCGTCTCGGCGAACGGTCCGTCGATCACGGTCTGCTTCACTCCCGAGAATCTGACGCGCTTACCCTTTGAACTCGGGTGGAGGCCGTCGCCGGCCAGCATTACGCCGGCTTTCACTAACTGTTCGTTGAACTTCCCCATAGCGGCAAGGATTTTCTCGTTTGGCATGACTCCTGCCTCTGAATCCTTGTTGGCTTTGACTATCACCATAACTCGCAAAATGGCTCCTTTCGATTTCGGCGGGGCTTCCCGGCGATCTCGGGCCGGCGATCCTGTGCCTCTACTCTAACGTCGAATGAGGGAGCAGGAAATCGACAGAGTCGGCAAAGTTTTTTGAGATATTTTCAAGGCGCAGTCGAAAACTGCGCCCACTGATGGCTAACCTGGCGTGGCCCGCTTTATTGCTGCGCGTATGCTCGCTTCAAGCCCTCGATGTCAATCTTCTTCATCTTGAGCATCGCCTGCATGACTCTTTTGGACTTCTCCCGGTCCTGATCGCCGAGCAGCTTGGATAAGATGGTGGGAACGATTTGCCAGGATAGTCCAAACTTGTCTTTAAGCCAGCCGCATTGCGATTCCTGCCCACCTCCGGCAGTGAGTTTTGTCCAGTACTCGTCCACCTCGTCCTGCGTTTCACAGTTCACTACAAACGAGATGGCCTCGTTGAATTTGAACACTGGACCACCGTTCAACACTATGAATTCCTGCCCGTCGATTTGGAAGGTGCCGGTCATCACCGTGCCGGCGGGTGCTGGAGATCCCTCCGGATAACGCGTAACCTTTCCAATCTTGGAATTCTTGAAAACGGATGTATAAAGCTTCATTGCCTCTTCGGCATTGTTATCGAACCACAAGAAAGGGGTGATTTTCTGCATGAGGGCTTCTCCTTGTCCGTGTTGGATGATGAAATGATACCTCCTGTTTTCTCTTCACCGACCGCACCCGCATGCCAACAATGCGCGGACCTTCCCAAGTTAGGGCAATAGCACAAGTTATGAGGGCGGAAGTTCAAATCTGGAGAGCGGGTACGACCGTAGGTGGCTGAAGCACGGTCAAGTTTAGTTGGTCGACCCTAAGAGACAATTCTCGCACAAAATACCCTTCCGCCCGGTAACCTTGCCGGAAGGGTATTTGTGCTGCTGGTCGAGCCCAATAGTTCACTGCTTGTCGTATACCGAAGTAGTTGTGTACTTCTTGCCCGTTGCATCAGGTGCTTTGACGGTTACCGTGCGGGTTTTGCCGTCAGCCGAGATGACAATGCGACCGGTACCAGTAACTTTGCCACCCTTCTTGACGGTTAACGCCAGCGTATGGTCGTCAATCTTCTTTAACGACCGCATGTCGGAATTCGCGTCGCCGGTGACCGGGTAGTCTTTGCCGTCATACTTGCCCGTCCACTCGTTATGCGTCGGTTTACCAGCACCGTCGACGCCGTCCACAGTGACCTTCGCGTTGTCGCCTGCAGCCTCGTATACGACCGTTGTGTTCCTCGGCGCCCCGGCACTGAACTTCGACTTGGCTTCGTTTAGCTTCCACGTGCCCAGATTTGCGTCCTCCGCAAAGCACAGCGTCAGGACGACAAAACACGTTACCAGCGCTAGTACGATGCTTCTTGCACGCATGTACCCTCCCAAATTGGCGAACAGATTGGACTCCTCGTTTGACGCGCGCATTCTAGTGCTGCGACGGCACCTTCTGCAACTCGCTCATACTTTCGGGTTGAACAACGAAGGGAAGGATCTCGGCAGCGCTAAGGGATAGCAATGGTCGGGACGGGCAGATTTGAACTGCCGACCCCTCGCACCCCAAGCGAGTGCTCTACCAGGCTGAGCCACGTCCCGACAAGGAAGGAATCCGTCCCCACTGGCGACGGATGGGGTTAACCTCTGAATTTTACACTACCTCTCTTCTGTGTGTACGAACCGCCGAGAGACGGCTCAGGCACACCGCCGATCAAGGCGTGGTGACTAGAGGCAGTTCCACAAAGCTCGCCTGGCTGGCCGCGTGGTAAATCCGCTGCGTCGCTTTGCGATAATCCTGCGGCTTCGCCCAGAAGATATTCGGCACGAACGTCTGCGGATTGCGATCGTACAGTGGAAACCAGCTGGACTGAATCTGCACCATGATCCGATGGCCCGGCAGAAAAACATGGTTTGCCGTGGGCAAGGTCCAACGATAAAGCAGTGGCTTGTCAGATTCGATCGGCTTCGGATTCTCCAGGCTCTCGCGATAACGGGCGCGGAAAATGTCAGCCGAAACCATCAGTTGATAGCCGCCCATTGCCGGCTGGCCGGCCACTTCATCGGGATAGACATCGATCAGCTTGACCACCCAGTCGGAATCAGTGCCGCTGGTCGACGCGGTAAGATTCGCCACCGGCTGTCCGCTGATCTTGACCGGCGCAGTCAATACATCGGAGACGAATGCAAGCACATCGCCGCGTCCAGACGCTTCCCGCTGATCATCGACCAGCCATTGCGACCAGGTCAGTCCATCCCCATAGCCCACGGGCTGTATTGGACGCGCGCGGTACGGTACCGGCTTGGCGGGATCTGAAACGTATTCATCGTAAGCCGCCTCGCCAGACTTGGGCGCCGCGAAGCCCAGCTTCAGACCAGCGGAAAGATAAAGAGGCGTCGCCTTCACCGTGCAGCCATTCGCGCATCCGGCTGGCCACGCAGGCAATCGGCGCCATGTGTTCGTCCCGGTCTCGTATGCGGAGACCGTCGGCACATTTGCTTTGGGCGCGCCGTCCTTCAGATATTGAGCCAGAAATGGACCTAGGATCTCTTTGCGGAAATAGAGTCCCGTGTCGCTGCTGAATTTCAGAGAGCCAAGCGAACTTCCATCTCCGATCTCCTGACCGTGATGCCACGGTCCCATGACCAGAAACACCTTGTCGTTGGTCGTGTCCTTCGGCTTGAGAGCCTTGTAGAGCGCGGGAGCGCCGTAAATATCTTCCTGGTCCCACAGGCTGTCGACGAACATCACCGGCACCTTCAGCGGTTGCGCCGCGAGAATGCGGTCCATCGCCTGCTCCTGCCAGAACGCGTCGTAGCTCGGATGCTCCAGAATCTTCCGCCAGAAGCCGACTTGCTCCAGTCCGTGGCGGCGTCCGAGTTCGCCCGCCGATCCCGCTTCCATGTAAACGTCGTAGTCGTCGAAGTGGTTAATCCACCACTTCTCGTCGTTCGACCGGGTCGCCTCCTGCTCGTAGATGTAGGGCATGTTCTGTTCGCGGAAGGCGCCGTTGTGAAACCAGTCGTCGCCCATCCAGCCGTCGACCATGGGATTCATCGGCACAGCGACCTTGAGTGCCGGATGAGGATTCACCAGCGCCATCAATGGCAGGAATCCGTCGTAAGAGATGCCGAGGATTCCGACCTTGCCGTTGCTCTCGGAAATATTTTTCACCAGCCACTCAATCGTGTCGTAAGTGTCAGTGGAATGATCAACCGGCGTCGGGTTCAGCGGCCCGTGCAACGGACGAGTCATCACGTAATCGCCCTCGGATCCGTACTTGCCGCGAATATCCTGCACTACGCGAATGTAGCCGCCCTCCACGATCACCTCAGTCGCATTGTCGTAGCCGTTTAGAATCGGGCCTAGATGCGAACTGGCGGCGTGGCTGACCTGGATGCTGGCGTTGTAGGGCGTGCGCGTGAGCAGGATGGGCGCATTCTTCGCGCCCTTGGGGATCACGACTACGGTATGCAGCTTCACTCCATCGCGCATGGGAATCATCACGTCGCGCTTGACGTACTCGAAGCTGTCCGTGACCGGCACGAACGTGGCTGGCGTTTCGCTGGGCAAGGACGACGATGAGGCAGTCTGCGCGGCAACGGTTCCGACGACGGCACTAAGGCAGCAACCGGCTAGGAAAATCGCAAGCCAAAATGGACATGATCCGAAATCGCACGCCTGCGTCCTCACCTGTTTTTCCATAAGCCCCCTTAACCAAACTAGAGAGTGTAATGGCCAGAACGATTGCAGACAACTCACCAGGTCCATGGAGCGGTTCTGTTAGGTCTTTGGCGTCCTCCTGAGCGCAGCCGTTCTTCAGGCGGAGCGAAGAGCCTGCCCTGAGCGAAGTCGAAGGGATCTGGCGCGTATCGACACGGCACTCAAATGCTAAGTGCATCATTGCGATTTCTTGACAGCCCTGACAGCGCGAATCGGCCCGCCGTCGTTTATCATCCTGTATTCCTTAGTCTCTCTCCCCTATGACGCAGCAAACCAGGCAACTGTTCGGGACCGACGGCATTCGAGGCGTAGCCGCAGAGTTCCCACTCACGCAGCAGAGCACGTATCTTATCGGACGCGCGCTGGGCCACGATCTTATGCGGGCGACTCGCGGACCCAAGGCCGTCATCGGCCAGGACACACGTGAGTCAAGTCGATGGATCGCCGACCGCGTGGCCGCCGGTCTGGCTGCGGTCGGCGTGGACGTGCACAGCGCGGGCGTCATCACCACTCCAGGCATCGCGTTCCTCGCGCGTTCGCGTGGATTCGCGGCGGGCGTAGTGATTTCCGCGTCGCACAATCCATGGACGGATAACGGCATCAAAGTTTTCTCCGGCGATGGATTCAAGTTGACCGATGCGCGCGAGCTGGCCATCGAGAAGGAAATCTTTGCGCTCCTGCAGAATCCGGGAGCAGCCGACGACACGGCGTTGAAGGTAGCTCCGCCCTGCCTGCCAGGAGAAGCCAGCCTGCGCCATGCCTACGTGGAATCGTTGGCGGGCAGTATTGCCTCTGACCTGAAGCGGCTGAGCGTGCTGGTGGATTGCGCCCATGGCGCTGCGACGGCGGAAGCGCCGGAGTTGTTTCGGCGACTGGGAATTCAGGCGACTTTCGCCTGTATCACGCCCGACGGCAAGAACATCAATGACGGTTGCGGAGCGCTGCATCCCGAAGCAGTGGCCAGGGAAGTGGCCGCCTCCGCCGGAAAGTTTGACTTGGGCGTAACCTTCGACGGCGATGCCGACCGCGCTCTCTTTTGCGACGCAGCCGGACGCGTCGTGAACGGCGACGGAGTTTTGCTGGCCGCGGCGCGCGATCTGAAGGCGCAAGGAAAGCTAGCCGGAGACACGGTCGTAGCCACGACCATGTCAAACATGGGGCTGGAAATCGCACTGAAAAGCGCGGGCATCCGCATGTTGCGCGCAAACGTGGGAGACAAATATGTGCTCGAAGAAATGCTGAAGACCGGCGCGACTCTGGGCGGGGAGCAGTCGGGACACATTATTTTCCGCGACGGCGGCGCAACCACCGGAGACGGCATGCTGACAGCGCTGCGGCTGATGGACATCATGGTACGAAGCGGTCGGTCCCTGGCAGAGCTGGTCGGAGATCTGAAAGTGTTTCCGCAGAAGATTCAGAACGTGCGTGTGCGAGAGAAGGTTCCGTTTGCCCAGGTGCCCGAGGTGCAACGGGCGATTGAAGCAGCCGAGCGCGAACTGAATGGAAACGGACGCGTGGTCGTGCGCTATTCCGGTACGGAGGCGCTGGCGCGCGTGATGGTGGAAGCGGAGTCGGAAGAAAAGATGAAAAAGCTGACCACGCAGATTGCGGGGGCGATTCAGAAGGAGTTGGGGAGCAACTAACCACCTACGGCGGGGGAGGGAGGTCTACCAGAGGATCCTTAGATTTCCATTCGCCAAATCTAGCGGACATGCCGCGACTTCGCTTCAGTATTGGGTCTCCGTTGCCATTCCGCTGTGCCCATCCGACCAAGTGATCCCAGACGCGCCCCACATGTCCAAGCAGGTCGGACAGTAACAATTGAGATATCGCTGAGTCTCCTCTTAGCAAGATGCTAGCTCCAGGAACCGGATGGCCTCCTAGTTCGCAATGGTAGCCGTAGTCCTTGCCGCGGAATGTTCCCTGTGCTGCCGCTCGGAGCTTGGCTGGTTTAAAGAATTCCTGCCGTTCCTGTTGATCACTCCTTAGCCAACGAGCGCCGTCGCCGTTGCGCGTTTCGAATGCCCACGCAAGGTACTCAATCTCTACCAGCTGGCGCAGGAGCGCTGCGGCGGCGTATTGGCGACCATCTGCAAACAGGCTTGGCTTGAGGAAGTGAGCTGGCTTGCCACAAGGAGTAATACAGACACGGCTGCAGCTTCATCATTGCCGTGTCCGAGAGGTGAAGCGCCATAAACTCTATCGGAGCCAATGATATGACCGAGCAAATGAAGTTCTGTACCAGCATCATGTAACTGTTCAGAACTATAGTTAGCCAGCTCGTAGCGGCACATACGGAGGTTATCGTCGTCCGCTGCAGCAGCAATACCTTCCTTAGTGAGCTCTATTCGAGACTCTCTCCTCTTAGGATCCATAGCATATCTGTACTTTCCACGTAGGGGTGATTTGGGCAAGTCCGACACCAATGGTGGCTACGCATGTAGGCATTGTCTCCGATAGGGCGTGTCTGATCAAAATTCTAAGATTAATTAGATTCACTCCAGATCGCGCCAGTTCTGACCGATTTCCATTTCTACTAACAGCGGGACCGCCAGCTCGTGAACGCGCTCCATCTGCTCGCGGACTAGAGTCTGTATGGTCTCGACCTCTTCCTCGGGCACTTCGAAGACCAATTCGTCATGAACCTGCAGAGTCATTCTCGACTTCAATCCGCGCTCGCGTAATGCCGCGTCAATGCGGATCATCGCAATCTTGATCAAGTCTGCTGCAGTCCCTTGCAGCGGCGTGTTGACCGCCGTACGCTCGGCAAAACCACGCTGGTTGGCGTTCTTGCTATTGATATCTGGGATGGGACGCACCCGCCCGAACAGCGTTTTCACTTTCAGATCGCGGCGCGCTTCTTCCAGGGTCTTATCGATGAACCCGCGGACGCCTTTGTACTTCTCGAAATACGCAGCGATGAACTGCCTGGCTTCGCCGGGCTCGATACCGAGTTGCTGCGATAGTCCGAAGGCGGAGAGGCCGTAGACGATCCCGAAGTTCACGACCTTGGCCTGGCGGCGGTGGTCGGGCGTGACCATGAGCGGAGGCACGCCGAAGACCTGCGACGCCGTCAAGGTGTGAATGTCGTCACCGCGCCGGTAGGCCTCGACCAGCAGCGGATCGCGCGAAAAATGAGCCAGCAGGCGAAGTTCGATCTGGGAATAGTCCGCGGTCAGCAGCACGTGGCCGGGTTCGGCGATGAAGGCTGCGCGAATGCCGCGTCCCAGCTCGGTGCGGATGGGAATGTTCTGCAGGTTGGGACTTGCCGAAGAAAGGCGGCCTGTTGCGGTTCCAGTCTGACCGAAAGTCGTGTGCAAGCGTCGGGTCGCCGGATTGATCAGCGCGGGCAACGCGTCCACGTATGTGGACTTCAGCTTGGTCAGCTGCCGGTAGTCGAGCACCATGCGCGCAATCGGATGATCTTCCGCGAGATCCTCGAGGACGTCGACGGCCGTCGAAATCGTTCTGCCCTTCCCGTATTTCACCGGCTTGGGAAGATTCATGCGGTTGAACAGAACGTCGCCGAGCTGACGCGGCGATCCGATATTGAACTCGGTCCCCGCCGCTTCGTGAATTTCCCTGGCCTTGGTCCCGATCTCCCGCTCCAGTTCCGTCGACATCTTGGAGAGAGCGGCAGTGTCAATCTTTACTCCCGCGTGCTCCATGCGCGCCAGCACGGGAACAAGCGGCAGATCGATCTCTTCGTAAAGCTTGAGCAAGCTCGCCTGCGCGACTTCCGCGCGTAAGGTTTTTACCAGCCTGCCGGTGATGTCGGCGGCTTCGGCAAGACCTCCCGAAAGTTTCAGGTTGAATCGGCGCAGCGCGACATCAGGCAGACGATGCGAGGAATACGTGGGATCGAGCAGGTAGGAGTACAGCATCGAATCGTGCCGCACGCCTTCCACCGCAATGTTCAGCGGCTCCAGCGCGTGCATCGCCGCTTTGTAGTCATGAATGGCTTTTGGCAGCGCCGCGCCGGTCAAGGTTTCACGCAGTGTTTCAGCGGCTTCGCTCGAGTCGAGCTTCACAACGGTAGCCGACCCGTCAGCCGCGGATATCGCAACCCGGCACGCCAAAGCCTCAGGGGCCGGAAGAGGCGCAACACTCAAGGGAAGCATGGCTTCCTGCGGATCTTCGTCTGCGGCATCTTCTTCCTCCAGCTCCGAGCGAGACTCGTCCTGCTCGACCGCAATAGCCAGAGTCTCTCCCGCTGTAACCGAATCCAGCACGCGTTGCACGTCAGCAGCAGACTTAGCCTCGCTGTAATTTGTATCCTTGACCTCGACAACCGGCAGCAACTCCTTCAGAAGCGTGGTGAATTCGAGCTCCATGAACAGCTGGCGGAGAGCCTCCAACGCGGGCTCTCCGGCCCGCATGGCCTCAACGTCAAGCTCGACTGGAACATGGGTGTCAATCGTCGCCATGCTCTTGCTGAACAAAACTATGTCGCGGTTATTCTGCAAAGACTCTCGGTAAGTTTTCTTTTCAACTTCGGCTGCGCGCTCGAGCGCCTGTTCGACCGTGCCGAAACGCCTGATGATTTCGACCGACCCCTTTTCGCCGATGCCAGGCGCGCCCGGAATGTTGTCGATGGTATCCCCGCGCAGCGCCATCACATCGACCACCCACTCCGGCGGCACGCCCAGAATCTCCTCCACCTTGGCCGCATCGCAAATCAGATTGTCCTTCGGCGGATTGAGAATGCAGACCTTGTCGTTGACCAGCTGCATCATGTCCTTATCGCTGGAAACAACATAGACAGTGTGCGAGGCTTCGGCGGCTTTGCGGGCGAGAGTGCCAATAACGTCGTCGGCCTCGAAGCCCGCCAGCTCGAGAATCGGAATGCGGTAGGCTTCGAGAGCGCGGCGAATGTATGGCAACTGCTGCGCCAGATCCTCCGGCATGGCGGCGCGGTTGGCCTTGTAGCCCTTGTATTCAATCTCGGTGAAGGTTTGCGTCTTGATGTCGAATTTGCGGACCTTGGTGATCGCCTCAGCCTGTTGGTCGCGAAACGTCGGCGCGGCTACATCGAACACGGCAGCCAGATACTCTGGCGAAAAATCGTCGCGCAGCTTCCGCAGCATGTTCACGAATACCAGAATCGCAGCCGTGGGCAGGCCGGACTTCGTCGACATAGGCCGCTGCCGCGCCATGGCGTGATAGGCGCGGAAGATGAACGACATTGTGTCGATGAGGAAGATGCGGCCCTGCGCCGAGGCTCGGCCCTTTTCCTTCTTCGCGATAGAAGCAGGAGCGGTCGCGACCGAAGCCGGCGCCCCGGGATCCCTCTGCTGAGATTGTTTTCGTGGAGACAACCTGTCTAGTTTAACAGCAGGAACAGGGCTAGAAATCGACCCGGAAATCTGCCTGCACGACTTTCTTATCTCCGCTGCTGGAGCTGTTGCGGAAGATCAGGTAGTACTGCACGGGATGATCCAGCGTGGCAGGAAGACCACAGTTCACGTCCTGATCATGGGAAGAGTCGACGGAGAAAACTGTGTCAGCGGGACGGCCCTTGAGAAAGTTCGCGTATTGCTGGTCATTCATCAGCAGAAGGTCGACGTTTGCGTCCTCATCGCTGGATTGGACTGAACCCTGCAGGAACGAACGATAAGTTCCATGCAATTGTGGGCTGACGGCATGAGGTGGAATCTCGAAGGAAAACTTTGTGGTGGAGGACACGGCAAATGTCTTGTGCACAATGGCGCTGCTGGTGCCCACGGGGGAAGGAGCAACACGATCGCTGGGATGGGGCCTTCGAGCAGGCGCAGGCGTTTCTAAGTTTTTCAGCGGGTTCGCCTTCTTCATCCACTGCACCAGTGGTCCGTCGACGTTAGAAGGTTGGTCCGCGTTGGAAGCCTCAGGCTTGGTTTCCGCGTCCTCGTATTGTTCGGTGCTCTGCGCTTTCTGTTGGGAAAATCTCTTATGGTAATAAGAGTAGGCCGACGCTATCGTGGCACACCTGCCAGCAGCAAAACAATCGCTGTTTTCATGCGGCCTCCCCCGCCAAACTTACTCCCGAGGAGGGCCAATCACCATTACTCGCATGGCTTTGGGAGTTACTTCGGTTTTCCGTATTCGGTCGTGTAATGCAATCGGATCTCGCCGCAGGTACCTTGCTCCGGTGAGTAGACGACGCACGTATCGAACGGCCGCGAATAAACGTGCAGGCTGACCGCGCGCTGGTCGAAATGGCGCGGATTTAGTACGCGGTGTACCGGCTCCAGCGGATCGACGGCGCAAGGATGAGCGACGTTCATCTCCACCGTGTCGGCAGGCTCCAGCTGGCAGCGGCCTGCCTGCAGATCCTGCTGCAGGACGCGAAAGTTTTCTACCTGCAAGCGTCCGACTGGGACGGCCATCCAGCAGTTCTGATCGCGATGGTTATGCACGGAACTGGACTGCCCGACTTCCCAGCAAATCGCGACTAGTTCGTACAGCGGAGTCTTGTCGATCAGATTTCGCGTGTAATGCTGGCGGTCCCAGGTCAGATAGGACGATAGCGACTCGGCATTCACCGGCATGTTCTGCAGGAAGCTGCGGATCGACTCAGTCTCACGGAACGCGGCCTCGGGAAATTTCTGCAGCTCCACAACGAAGTCCTGAATGGACACCTGTTTCGCGACGGTGGTCATAAATGCTTACTCCTCAATCCGAACGAAGTATAGCGCAGGGCGAGCTTTGCTCAGCCATCGTTAGATGCTTCTATTCCAGGAACATACAGTCTCCGTAAGAATAGAAACGATATCGCTCAGAGACCGCGTGCTGGTAGGCGCGAATCACATTCTCCTTGCCACCAAACGCACTTATCAGCATGAGCAACGTAGATTGCGGCAGATGAAAATTCGTGAGCATACCCCGCACCACCCGGAATTCGAATCCCGGATAAATGAAGAGGTCCGTCTCTCCCGACATTGGCGAAATTCTCCCGCCGCCTTGCCGGGCCGCATATTCGAGCGTCCGGACGGTAGTGGTGCCCACGGCGATAACGCGTCGCGAATTTTCCAGCGCACCGTTAATCTTTGCGGCTGCTTCCAGCGAGATTGAGAAACGCTCCGAGTGCAGCTTGTGTTCTTCCACCGTCTCACTGTGAACCGGCTGAAAGGTTCCCAGACCGACATGCAGAGTGATCTCCGCAGTCTCGATTCCGCGTTGCGCCATTCGAGAAAGAATCTCGGACGTGAAGTGAAGACCCG
>Ga0137389_10000291_pt1 | contig 26396 bp, 20 predicted proteins | sample 15con2h14BmetaG_FD_104645 | JGI IMG/M metagenome (GOLD analysis project Ga0137389, IMG submission 104645) | Vadose zone soil microbial communities from Angelo Coast Range Reserve, California, USA - 15con2h1.4B metaG | ecosystem: Environmental > Terrestrial > Soil > Vadose zone > Saprolite...
CAGGATGAGGGCTTCGACGCCTGCCATGCGGGCCGCGAGTGCGACAGGCAGCGCGCCCCGAATCGGGCGAATGGCACCCTCGAGACCGAGCTCCCCCAGCACCGCGATGTTCCCCAGGCGAGTCGCCGCGACCTGCTCTGTCGCCGCGAGGATCCCCAGGGCGATAGGGAGATCGAAGGCCGAGCCTTCTTTTCGTATGTCCGCGGGCGCGAGATTGACGGTGATGCGCTTGAGGGGAAAGGTGAAGCCGGTATTGGCCAAGGCGGAATAAACCCGGTCCCGTCCCTCCCTTACGGCTCCCTGCGGCAAGCCGACCGTCACGAACGTCGGCAACCCGCTGGCGATGTCCGTCTCGACGTCCACCAGATACGCATCGATCCCGAGGACGGCGGCGGAGCGGACGCGGGCGAGCATGGCCGAGGCTACATTTTTGATCGTGCCAGGGGGTAGCCAAAAATCCGCCCCCGGGGTCTAAATGACGCCATGGGTCCGCTATGCGTATAGAGATCGTGCCTTTTCGACTCGGTTTGCCGTCTGCCGCGATCGTCCTCCTCGCGGGCCTAGCCGGCTGCGGCTCACCACGCGGCGCGGCGGCTCCCAAGGTCCCCGTCAGCGTCGCGCGCGTGGAGCGCCGGTCCGTCCCCTACGAGCTCGGCGCGAACGGGACGGTCGAGCCACTTCGTTCGGTGGATGTGCGGCCTCAGGTGAATGGCACGATCCTGCGCGTTCATTTCGCCGAAGGTGATGAGGTAACCGCCGGCCAGGTCCTGTTCGAGATCGATCCCCGTCCCTACAGCGCCGCGCTGCAGCAAGCCGAAGGAAAGTTGCTCGGTGATCTGACCCAGGCGGCGAGCGCGGCACGCGAAGCCGCGCGCTATCGTCAGCTGGCGGCGACCAATACCGTCACGCAAGAGGATTACGAGCAAAAACAGGCGACGGCCGACGCTACCGCCGGCATGGTACGCTCCGATTCCGCCGGCGCCGCGATCGCGCGTCTCAACCTCGAGTATGCGACCGTGCGCGCGCCCATCGCCGGCCGCACGGGACGCATCCTGCTCCACGAGGGCAACCTCGTGCGCGCCGGCACCGATGCCCTCGTGTCGATCATCCAGCTGCGGCCCATTCTGGTCCGGTTCGCGGTCCCCGCCGTCAATCTGCCGGCCCTGCGCCAGCGGGCTGGCCAGGCGTTGACGGTTCTCGCATTGCCGGCACGCGACTCGGCCACTGCCGTGCAGGGCGTGTTGTCCTTCGTCGACAATCAGGTGGACACGGCGACGGGGAGCGTCCTGCTCAAGGGTCGCTTTACGAACCGCGAGGGCACGCTCTGGCCTGGCGAGTTCGTCAGCGTGACGCTCGTCCTGGGCACGCAGCCCGACGCGATTGTCGTGCCCAGCCAGGCCGTCCTGCAAGGCCAGCAAGGCACGTACGTCTTCGTCGTCAATGGCGACGGCACGGCGTCGACGCAGTCGGTGACGGTCGAGCGCACGCTCGACAGCCTGACGATCGTCGCCGGACTTCCCGCTGGTGCGCTGGTCGTGACGGACGGTCAGCTGCGCCTCACGCCCAACTCGAAGGTCGATATCCGCGGCGGACCGACGACCGAAACGGCCGGCGGTGGAACTGAGGTGAAGTGAGCATCTCGGGACTGTTTATTCGGCGGCCGGTGGCCACCACGCTGGTGATGCTCGGCATTCTCATGTTCGGGATCATGGCGTATCGGCTGCTGCCGGTGAGTGATCTCCCGAACGTCGATTTCCCGACGATCACCGTCTCGGCCGGTCTGCCGGGCGCGAGCCCACAAACGATGGCCGCCGCCGTCGCAACGCCCCTCGAAAAGCAATTCTCGACGATCGCGGGGCTCGATGCCATGACGTCATCGAGCACGCTCGGCGGTACCAACATCACGCTGCAGTTCACGCTGTCGCGCAACATCGATGCGGCCGCGCAGGACGTGCAGTCCGCGATCTCCAAGACGTTGCGCCAGCTGCCGCCGGGAATTCAGCCGCCATCGTACCAGAAGGTGAACCCCGCCGATTCGCCGATCCTCTATCTCGCGTTGACGTCAACGACGATGCCGCTGCCGGCGCTCGACGAGTACGCTGAGACATTTCTCGCGCAGCGCCTCTCTACGGTGAGTGGCGTGGCACAGGTGCAGGTGTACGGATCCCAGAAGTATGCTGTGCGCATCCAGGTGGATCCGAAGGCGCTGGCGACACGCGGGATTGGATTGGACGAGGTCACGAGCGCCGTATCGGCCGGCAATCCCAATCTCCCGACGGGAACGCTGTGGGGACCGCAGCGCGCCTACACCGTGCTGGCCGACGGCTCGATCTCGAGCGCGCCCGAATTTCGTAAGCTCGCGGTGACCTATCAGAACGGCACGCCCGTGCGCCTCCAAGACGTCGCGCGCGTGCTGGACGACGTGCAGGACAACCGCACGGCCAGCTGGTTCGACGGCCGGCGCGCGATCGTGTTGGCGATCCAGCGCCAGCCGGGCACCAACACCGTGCAGGTGGCGGACGCAGTGAAAGCGACGGTCGCGGGGCTCGCATCGCAGCTGCCCGCGTCGGTTGAAGTCAGTACTCTCTACGACCGCTCGACGTCGATCCGGCAGTCGGTGAACGACGTACAGCTGACCCTGTTCATCACGCTGTGCTTGGTCGTCCTCGTGATCTTCCTGTTCCTGCGGAATCTGTCGGCGACTGTGATCCCGAGCCTGGCGTTGCCGTTCTCCATCATCGGCACGTTTTCGGTGATGTACCTGATGGGCTACAGCCTCGACAACCTCTCGCTGATGGCCCTCACGCTGTCGGTCGGATTCGTCGTCGACGACGCGATCGTCATGCTCGAGAACATCGTCCGCCATCTCGAAATGGGAAAACGGCCCATGGAGGCCGCGCTCGACGGCGCGCGCGAGATCGGCTTCACCATCGTGTCGATGACGCTCTCGCTCACCGCGGTGTTCATTCCCATCCTGCTCATGGGCGGGATCATGGGCAGGCTCTTCCACGAATTCGCCGTCACGATCGGCGTGGCGATCCTCGTGTCGGGATTTGTCTCGCTGACACTCACGCCGATGTTGTGCAGCCGCTTCCTCCGTCCGCCGAAGGAAGAGCGGCACGGCCGTTGGTACGAGGCAACGGAACGGATCTACCAGCGCAGCTTGGCATGGTACGAGCGCTCGCTGAACTGGGTGATGGATCATCGCCCGGGCACGATGGTCTTTTCAGCTGGTATTCTCGTCGCGATGGCCGGGTTGTTCGTAATCGTCCCCAAAGGCTTCATTCCGACCGAGGATACGGGCCAGATCCAGGGAACGACCGAAACGCTCGAGGGCAGCTCGTACGAGGCCATGCGCGATCACCAGCTCGCGGTCGCCGATATTCTGCGCCGTGATCCCAACGTCGACCACTTCATGTCGTCGATCGGCGGCGGCACGATGAACCAGGGACGCGTGAGCCTGCGGTTGAAGCCGCGCGGTAGTCGCCCCACCGCCGACGCCGTGATCCGCGAGCTGATGCCAAAGCTCAACAGCATCCCGGGAGTCCGGACCTATCTGCAGGTTCCACCGGTGATTCGTATCGGCGGCCGGCCCACCAAGACCCAATACCAATTCACGCTGCAGAGCGCGGACATCCAAGCGCTCTACGACAACGCGGCGAAGCTCGAGGCGGCTTTGCGGCGGCTGCCCAGTCTGCAGGACGTCACCACCGATCTGCAGATCAAGAATCCTCAGGTGAGCGTGCGCATCGATCGGGATCGGGCGACGAGCCTGGGCGTCTCAGTCCAGCAGATCGAGCAGGCGCTCTATGACGCGTATGGCTCGCGCCAGGTATCGACGATCTACACGCCGAACAATCAGTATTGGGTGATCCTCGAGCTGCTGCCCGAATACCAGCGCGACCCTGCCGCGCTGCAACTGCTGTATCTGCGCTCGCAGCGCGGCAATCTCGTGCCGCTGACGTCCGTCGCTTCCGCGTCGCCGGATGTCGGCCCGTTGAGCGTGAACCACAGCGGCCAGCTGCCGTCGGTCACCCTGTCGTTCAATCTGCCGCCCGGCGTCTCGTTGGGCGCGGCGGTGAACGAAGTCGAGAAAACGGCCCGGCAAACGCTGCCCTCGACGATCAGCACGGGATTCTCCGGAACGGCGCAGGCGTTTCAGGCGAGCCAGCAGGGTTTGGCGCTGCTGCTGCTGCTCGCGGTCCTAGTCATCTACATCGTGTTGGGCATTCTGTACGAAAGCTTCGTACACCCGCTGACGATCCTGTCGGGTCTTCCGTTCGCGGGCTTCGGCGCCTTGCTGACGCTCGTGGTATTTCGCACCGAGCTGAGCGTGTACGCGTTCGTGGGCGTGATCATGCTCGTCGGTCTCGTGAAGAAGAACGCGATCATGATGATCGACTTCGCGCTCGATGCCGAGCGCAATGAGCGCAAGACGCCCCGCGAGGCGATCCTCCAGGCGGCCAGCGTGCGCTTCCGGCCGATCATGATGACCACGATGGCCGCTTTGATGGGCACGCTCCCCATCGCGATCGGCTGGGGCTCCGGCGCTGAGTCGCGACGGCCGCTCGGTCTTGCCGTGGTCGGCGGGTTGGCCTTCTCTCAGATCATCACGCTCTACGTCACGCCGGTCGTCTACACGTACCTCGATGCGCTGCAGCAGCGCTTTGGACGACGCGCCGGGCGCACGGTTCCGGAGCCCGCCGCGGCCGATTGACGCTCTCGACAAAAAGCCCCCTCCCCGCAACGCGGAGAGGGGGCGAGGGCATGAGGTCAGTTCACCGCAGGCCGATCGAAATCCCCACCTGAAAGACGCGCTGCTCAACCGGCGTTTCCACCTGCCGCGCCGAGAATGAGCCGTCCGGATTCTGTGTGAAGCCGCCGGCGGGAACGTATTTCACGCGGTCGTGGCGCACACCGCGAACCCCAAGATCGATCGCGATCGGTGTCCGGCCGTTGGAGATGCCGAGCAGCACGCCACCGCCGGCCGAGGTCGTGGTGGTGAAATGGCCATCGAGGAAGTAATTGGAATTGCAGCCGCAGCTGCTGTTCACCGAGCTCCAGAACAACGATCCACCGATCGTCGCAAAGCCATAAACGCGTAGCGCTCCTTGTCCCAGCGTCAGCTGCGGACCCGCGCCGAGCGACCCGATCTGTGAGACGGTCGAGATGCCATACCCCTGATTTTGCGAATCGTACAGCATCCAGCCGCCGTCCACGCGTAGCGCCAGCGTGCCGCCGCTGGTAACGCCCCACAGTGAGATGCCCGCTGCCGCGTTGCCGGTGTTCCGGAACGCGCCAAGCGGCTGTGCGAAGACCACGTTGGCCCCCAGGCTTCCACGATTGCCCACCTCGCGGAGGGCGGACCGCTGTGCGGAAAGAGAAGACGCAACCGCCACGAGACCCAGCACCGCCATGCTGATCCGCCACATAATCGCCGTCCTGTGAAAGTGGTAATGGTCGCCCCTGCGCCGTGGCGGACAGGCAATGCATATGCCAAGCTTTTTGGCCTGTGGCGGCGGAGTGGCCTGACCCCTAAACAGGACAGTCGAGGGCGATGATGGACCAGATCAGCTACGACGATTTCGCGAAGATCGACATCCGCGTCGGCCGCATCGTGCAGGTAGAGGACTTCCCGCAGGCACGGAAACCGGCCTACAAGCTGCGCATCGATTTCGGCCCGGCGATCGGCATCAAGAACTCGAGCGCGCAAATCACGAAGTACTACGATCCAAAGGATCTGGTCGGAAAGCTCGTACTTGGCGTCGTGAATTTTCCGCCGCGCCAGATTGCTACGTTTTTTTCGGAGGTGTTGACCCTAGGAGTGATTCTTGGGGAAGGCGATATCTGCCTCGTCCAGCCCGACCGTAACGTGCCGCTCGGTTCCTCGATTCGCTGAGGTCGCGCCAAATCGCTTTTCTACGTAGTCGTCGAGGATGCGCAGGAAATCGACGACGATGGTATCGCCTTTCAGCGTGACCTTGAGCGCGCCGTCGACATATACGGGTGCCTTCGGCTCTTCCGCCGTACCCGGCAATGAGATTCCGATGTCGGCGTGCTTCGATTCGCCCGGTCCGTTCACGACGCAGCCCATCACCGCGACCCGCAGCTCCTCCGAGCCGGGGTAGCGCGCCTGCCACACCGATCGGCGGTCGCGCAGATACGTCTGAATCTCCTCCGCCATCTCTTGAAAGAAGGTGGAGGTCGTGCGTCCGCAGCCCGGACACGCCGTGACCTGCGGCGTGAAGCTCCGCAGACCGAGTGATTGGAGAACCTGCTGCGCGACCTGGACTTCCTCGGTGCGATCCCCACCGGGACGCGGCGTCAACGACACGCGAATCGTGTCGCCGATGCCTTCCTGAAGCAGAATCGACAGCCCCGCCGTGCTGGCGATGACGCCCTTCGTGCCCATTCCCGCCTCGGTGAGGCCGAGGTGGAGTGGATAATCGGAGCGGGTCGCCAGGATTCGGTAGACCGCAACCAGATCCTGCACACCCGAGACTTTCGCGGACAGAATGATGCGATCGTGCGGCAATCCGCATTCCTCGGCGAGCTCGGCCGAACGCATGGCGCTCTCCACCATGGCGTCCATCGTGACCTCGGGTGCATCGCGCGGCTCCGGCAGAGCGGCATTGGAATCCATCATCTCGGTGAGTAGCTGTTGATCGAGACTGCCCCAGTTCACGCCGATGCGAACGGGTTTTCCCGCTTCGATCGCGACCTGCACGATCGTGCGGAAGTTTTCGTCGCGGCGTTTGGTGCCGACATTGCCGGGATTGATGCGGTACTTGGCCAGTGCGCGCGCGCACGCGGGATGCTTTGTCAGCAGCAGATGGCCGTTGTAGTGGAAGTCCCCGATCACCGGGACGTCGACCTCGGCGACGATGGCGGGCACGGCGCGCGCGGCGTCGTCGGTATTGACCGTCACGCGCACGAGCTCACTGCCGGCCGCATGCAACGCGCGCACCTGCGCGGCGGTGGCGGCCACATCGGCCGTATCGGTGTTGGTCATGGATTGGACGACGATCGGGTGCGCACTGCCAACCAAAACGCCGCCTACACTGACCGTGACGGTAGAACGTCGCGTAGTCACGAGCACGAAATATAGATGCCCGCGGAAGGTACTGCTCTCGTTAGAAGATTCTGTCCTCGACGACGACGCGAATCACCAGTGCCGTGAGCACGCCTTTGCCCGTCACGGGCGTAGCACCGCTGTTCGTTCCAATGGCGGCGATGCGGATCCACACGGTCTGTTGGGTGAACAGGCCGTTGACGGTACTGGAGAGGTCCCCGCTAATGACGACCGGAACGGGCCCCTGGACGCCACTGACGGCTTTGGGCGAGACCTGGAGCGCGGCCGGCGTGGTGTATGTAGACGCCGAGTCAGCGGCGAAGAAAAGCGCAAGCCCGATCGAGCCCGTCCCCCCCGTATTGAACAGATTCGCATTGCCCGTGGTGATCCGCACCGAGTCCACGATCGATTTTCCGAACCCAGGCGGCAGATTGATTTTTTGGACCGTGGAAGCAGACCCGCCACCCGGCGGAATGATGTAGGGAATGGTGTCCCTGCCCGTTCCGGACATGAAACTGTAGGCGTCCACGTTGAAGATCGCTTTGCCCGTGCCGCAGGCTGCGATCGCCAACGCTAATAGGGCGGTCACAAAAGGCTTCATGCGTCGCTCCTAGTAGACCGAAATCGACGTCGCCATCGTGATGGCGCGTTGTGGTGACAACGAATTGCTGTGCGTCCAGAAGCCCACGTCTAGCCCGAACGGCCCCAGTCGCAACCCGCCACCCCAACCGAATTGCACGCGTTTGCGCTGATCGCGCGAGATGCCGCCCCGTACCGCGAACGGCCCTGTGCGCTGTTCGACGCCCACGTGGATGGCGGTTCCCCGCCCCGAGTTCACGACGTCGCCGCCGACCGTTGTCCCCGTGCCCATCCGCATGGCGGCGTTGGCGATGTAGGTGACCGGCATCTTCGTCTTGCTCTGGACATGGTTGTTGAGCAGGGTCGTTGTGACCGAGTCCGTCGCCGGATTGTAGTGGATGCGCTGGACCTTGGTGTCGGACCACGTGAGCTCGGCGCCGATGTCGTTCGCGCCGAATCCCACCTCGAAGGGCCCGGTGATCCACGCGATGCCGGCATCGCCTCCGACACCGTGGCCAAAGGGCTTGTTGGAGGTGTACAGCGTGTCGTCCAGAATCCCGAGCGGCGTGTTCCCGAAGATCGGGTTGCCCGTAGTGAATCCCGCCGGGCCCCTGCCGCGCGCGTAGGTGCCACCCATGTAGTAGTGCCCCGCGACGCCGACATAGATGCCGTCGTCGGCATCGTCGGTCCCGCCGCCGGTGCCGCGCATCACCCGCGTCGCGAAGCTGACCGTGGGCGCAAAGCCGGCCTGCGCCACGCCGTCGCCGAGGATGGTGTAGTTCGTGGATGGCAGGAAACCGACCACCGTGTCCGTGAGCGCCCGCCGCAACAGACTGTCGAGCGTGAAGCCGACGTCGTACTGCAGGAATCCCATGACGCCGACGTGAAAGCCGGCAAAACCCACTCCCGCGTCGAGCAGCCGGCTCGTCGTTCCGAGTCCGAACTTGTCTTCAGGAATCAACACCCGCGTAGCGCCGAGATTCATGATGAGCTGATTCTTGCCGATCGTGAACTCGACGTTGTTGGTAGGCGTGGGCGCTGCCTTCACTTCATAGAAGATCGGCGGATTGAAGATCAGGTTCATGAGCTCGACGGGATTGAACGCCGCTGACTCGGGAGTGAAAGTCGGATCGTGACTGAGCTGGCTGAGCGGGTGGTCCTTGAGGAACTTAATCAGGCCGAGCGGCACCGGGATCGAGAACTTGGGGGCGCCGGTGATGTTGCTACGGTTCTTGACGGCCCGATATGCGGGGTTGTAGCGACGCACATTGCCGTCGCGACTCAGCGAGACGCCTCCCATGCCGATGCGACGCGCGTCGAATGAGAATTGCGCGTGCGCCGCTCGGAGGGGAGCGAGTACGAGCACGGCAAGCGTAAGAGCGACGACTCCGGTTCGCACAGGGCACCTCGGACGGGGGAAAGGCCGCCACAACTTTGCACATTGTGTCCGTTTTTTCCATCGTGAGGTGTGAGGAAGGTCACCCGGCGGCGTCGCCGGCGGCCGATTGCAGCGTCAGAGTGACCCGTGTCCCTTTGCCGGGGTCGCTTTCGAGCGTAATGACGCCGCCCCAGCTCTCGACCAGGCGGCGCGAAATCGCCAATCCTAACCCGGCGCCGCTCGACGTCGTCGAGAATGTGGGTTCAAAGACGCGGGGCAGCGCGTCCGCCGGGATGCCACGGCCGTCGTCCGCCACGGTGAGTTGACGGCCGCTCGCGGCCACCTGCACGGTCACGCGCTTTGCGTCCGCGTTTCGGGCATTCTCGAGCAGATTCACGAGCACTTCCTTCACTTCATCCTTGCGCGCCAGCGCAGGTGCGGGGACGCCGTTCGTCGCACGCACTTCAAACCGCGTCCCCGAGCCAAGATCGTAGAGTTGCACCACCTCGCGGGCGGTTGCCGCGAGGTCGACGGCCTCGAGCGGCAGTTGCTCGGCGTCGGGAAGCGGCGCGCCAAACCGCGAGAAGGCGCGAGCGATACCGTCCAGCCGGTCGATCTCGGTCAGAATCCGCGCTGACGTTTCATTGAGCGTCGTTTCAAACGCCGTCGATTGCGTCTTCCCCCGTACCCGTTGCAGATGCTGAATGCCGAGGCGAATCGGCGTCAAGGGATTCTTGATTTCGTGGGCCACCTGGCGTGCCATTTCTCCCCAGGCGAGCACGCGCGCGGCCCGCGTCAACGCGGTCGCGTCGTCGAGCGCGATGACGCAGCCATCAGGCGCGGGGCCGAGCAGTGCGAGCTGCAGCCGGATCTGGCGACCGCCGACTTCGAACTCACGCTCGGCGATCACGTCGCGGTTTGCGGCAATGAACTCGGCGACGGCCTGCCACACCGGCGCCCACGCCGCGGGCGTTGCCTGTGGCAGCACATCCCCGGGCGCCAAGGTTTCGGCACCGCCCACGACCAGCTCCGAGGCCCGCGGGTTCGCCATCGTTACGCGGAGCGCGTCGTCGACCGCGATGACACCCGTCGCCACGTTGGCGAGGACGCGCGCGCTCCGCTGCCGCGCTTCCTCGAGCGCGGCCTGACTGCGCCGCACGTCGGTAACCATGCGGTCGAACGCGGTGAGCACCGGTTCGAATTCACGGGGCGTGCCGGGCGGAAATGCCGGCGGCTCACTGCCCCGGCCCACAGCAATGGCCGCCTCGCGCAGCGCGGCGACCGGTTTCGCGAGCCGGCGCGCCGCGAGGCCGGCAAGGTAGATCGCGGCCACCAACCCGACGAGCGTCGCCAGCAGGATGCCGAAGGTGAGATCCTCCCGCTGCTCCCGAATGCGCTCGTCGTCCAACAGCTGCGGCACTGCCAGCACTCCCTGCTCACCGGGTGGACCCGGCGCAACGACGAGAAAGCCGACGCGGGTCGGCCGGCCGCCGGTTCGCGCGTCGATGGTCGTCTCGAGCTCGTCCTCGAGTGTGCCCCGGAAGACCTGGGGAGCGAGAAATGGATCGACCAAACCGAGCTCCGCCAGTACCGGCGAGCTCGTGGCCACGAGTACGCCACGGCGATACAGCCACAATTCGGCGTCGAGCCGGCGGCCCAACTCGACCAGGGAGCGAGCGATCGTCTCGGGCGGATCTTGGGCGACGGTTTCGGCGCCGGCGGCGGCGTCGCGGAGCGTCTGGCGAATGAGCAGATCGCCGGAGCGACGGGCATCCTCGGCCAGGTCGGTAAAGCTCCACGCCGCAAATCCGAGGACTGGCAAGACGAAAAACGTGATGAGCACAGACGTGAGCTGCACGCGATAACTGGTCTGCAGCGTCGTCACAAAAGCAGGGATCCGCGGCCGCCAGCCTTCCGCGGTGACGAGTCCGAACAGCCAGAACCCGCCCAGCAGCGCGACGTCGAGTAAGACGACGAGTGCGCCGCGCACCAGCAATGCCCACGGCCCGCGCAGGTCCACCCGTGTGTGCACGTGCCGGATCCCGCCCCGGAGATTGATCAATCGCTCTCCCCGCGCTGTCCATTGATCGCGGCGCCATTCCACAATAGGTCCGACGTTCGCGGCGGTGGTCGGGACCGGGAGTGACAGGGAAATCGTGTACGGAGCCGTCGCTTCCACATCATTGCGCAGGAATCGCGCGACGCGCTCTGGGGCTAGCAGCCTGGTCCTCGGACCGACGCCGACGGTTAGTACCGTTCGGTTCCGCAGCGGCACCACCAGGACATAGTGAATGCCCGGTATTCTCTCCAACCGTTCGATGCACGGCTCGTCTACCGCGAACCGCGCGAGCGCCGCGAGATCCGCCAGCGACAGATCGAGCTGCGCCAATCGCAGCTCGGCGAGAGGCCGGGCATCGGGACCAGCACCCCAGAGCGCCAGCATCGCCGGGTAGTCTTCGGCCACGAGTGGCGAGGAGACCCACAGCGCGTACAGATCTCCCGCACTGGTCGGTGGCGGACTCGACAGCGCATTGATCCGCTGGCCGAATCGTTCGAGCAGCGCGACCGCGACAGCATCGCCCTCCTGTCCTAGTCGCAGCGCGTCGCGACTCGCGAGGGACAGCCGACCTTCGACCGCCGCACCCCACGCGAGCAGCGCCGCCGCCGTGCCCGCGACGATCGCCATGCCGGCGAGCGCCCAGCGTCGCGGCGCCGGCAGAATCACACCGAAGAGCGCGGGGAGCCACAGAAACGTGTACCACTCCGGCCATGCCCCATGCGGGTCCCACAACCAGAGGCCACCGATCGCCGCCAGCGCGCCCCAGGCACACGCCGCCGGAATCACCCACGACACGCGCTGTGGCTCAGCGGCACCACGGACCAACGCGGCGGCAAGCAGAATCAACGCCATCGCCGTCACCGCCAGCGCGGCCTGCCATGACAGCCACAACCCCAGGCTGACGCCGCTCGCCGGCGGCGCGATGCCGCGACCGAAGTAGCGCACCACGTAGGGCGCCGCGACCATCAGCAGCAGTGCCGCCACGATTCCCCACCACCGTCGCTCAATGCCGCGTCTCCATAACCACCCCGCCGCGACGAGCAGCAGCACGCCCCCGACGAGCAGCGCCCCAGCGGACGCTCCGATGATCGGGACCGGCCTGTAGAATGTCGCGGGGGAGAACAGCGCGGCCGGTCCCACCGGCGCGCGCAGTAATGTCCATGCCGCGACGAGGAGGACCCCCGAGCGCCACGCGCCGGGCGCAGCGACGAGCAGCAGCGCAAGCATCACGCCGAGCGTGATCCGAGCGAGCCACGCGGTACGAGCCAGCGCCGCGAGCTTCGCATCGCCTTGCGAAGGGGGAATCGTGAGAACCGAAAACAGATCGGCGCTCTCGCACGGCGTCGAGGGCTCGTGCGGCTTGCAGATCTCGAAGACGCTCGAGTCACGCGGACCCGCGCCGGGGGGGAAGAATCGCAACGAGACACCGTGATCGCGCGCGAATACCGCGCCGAACGAACGCTCGGCCTCGGGAACGGCGGGAGCCGCGGACAACAGCACGCTGCCGACCGACGTGCCACGCCGCGCCTGGCGGCGTGCCTCGAGCACCGCGTAGAATGGAGTCATGACCGCATGCAACTCGGTCGTGTCTTGCGCGGGCAGCGTGCGGCGGCGTCCCGCCCAGGCGACAGGATGCGGATCCGGATCGCCCTGGAGCACGGTCACGCCGCGCTCGAGCGGGGGGCCGGCGATTACTGCGTCGTGCAGCTCGTCGAACGCTCCTTCTTGGGGGAGCAACGATGCTTTTGAGCCGCGCTCCGCCAGACGCCGGGCCTCGGCGATGGCGCGCCCCAATGAGGTCTGCAACGCCCGCGACGCGGCCGTGACGCGCCGCTCGCGCAACGATGGCCAGCAACATTCGACGCGCCATATCTGGAAGGCGCCGCTGACCAGCACGACCCCCAGTACCAGACTGGCGAGGGCCGCAGCGATCGTGAGCAGTGGGCGCCGCGGGCGGGTGAGCGCAAGCGCGACCGCGGCGATTCCCGCCGCGCCCGCAAGCCAGGCCCAGATGCCCACGTCGCCGCGCAGCCACTCCGCAGCCGCGAGGCTCGCAGCACAGCCGGCGATTACGACGTGAGCTTGCCTCTGCATTTGAGCGTTCTCACCCCCGAGGCCGTCCGCATCGCCATCGCGCGCGATTCACGGCTCCTGGTGCCCGTCGGCACCTGCGAACAACATGGCCCTCATCTGCCGCTCGGCTGCGACACCATCATCGTCGAGCGGCTCGCCGATGATCTGTCCTCAACATTCGGCGTTTTGCGCGCGCCGACCGTATCCTACGGTGTGAATACTGCCACCAAACGCCCCTATCCCGGCAATGCCAGCGTGCGCCGGAAGACGCTGCACCGCTGGATGAACGATCTGCTCGGCTCCTGGGAGCAATGCGGCGTCGACCCTTTCATTATTCTCACGGCTCACGGCCACGACCCCCACCAGGAGGCTCTGTCTACGCTGCGCACGCGGCGCGCGCGCGTATTCACCGTCGATGTCTTCGCCCTCGATTTCACGGGCTTTCTCGAAGATCCCGCCGGTCCGACGCATGGCGGCGAGCTCGACACGTCGTTGATGCTCTACATCGCCCCGGAGCTCGTGCGCATGGACCTGGCGCAGGACTTTCCGCTGACGGCCCGTCAGGTAGCCCGGTACCGCCGCCGTGCATCGGGATCTGTCCCGGCCCTTTCCCCTGGATCCGTTGGTCGCCCGACGCTTGCGTCTGCCGAAAAGGGGGCGCGCCTGTATAAGATGATTCATGACCGCATTGCCACGCGAGTGTTGGGTGGGGGAACCGTAGCCGCGTGACCGCCCTGCTCATCCTGGCACTCCTTCAGGTGGGGAATACTGTCGATGAAGGGGTGTTCGCCATCCGGGTAGATACGCTGGAAGTCGCCCGCGAGTCCTTCCGGTTAAGCCACGGCCGTTTATCGCGCGGCGACGCCGGCTGGAGTCTCGCCACCACGATCCGCTACGATCGTGCGCGTCCGGTCATCGTGCTCGCACCCATTCTCGAAGTAAACAGCGACACCATGCCCGTGACTCTGCAGTACGACGTCGCCGATCCCCGGCAGCCCTCGCGCATCCTCGGCGAGCTCGGACGCGGCCGGTTCACCGTCCGGTTCGTGGCCCGCACCATGGAGCGCGCGCGCGAATTCCCCATTGGACCGCGAACGGTCGTGCTCGACGACTCCGTTTTCGCTCTCTATGTCTTCGCCGCCTGGATGGCAGCGTCCGAAGGCGGTGAGGTCACGGCGATCCTGCCCCGCTCCTTGCGGCGCGAGACCATGCAAATCCAGGATCACGGACTGGCCGCGACCACCGTCAATCATGACTCCGCCATGCTCCGCCACATAACCGTGAGCGGCGGCGCCGCCGGAACCGTGCACCTCTGGCTCGATCCTGCGGGTCGGCTCATGAAACTCGAGATTCCCTCCCGACGTCTAAGCGCGGAGCGACTCGCCGGCAGTTGATCTCTTGCTGTCGTTGCTCCCCAGACTAGGTTCCTGTCGCAGGCCGAAACCGCCTTCTGTAGGTGCGCGTATGGGCTTCGACCTCACGACATATCTTTTAGCAAGGACGACCATGAAATACGTGTCGATCGCGGCAGGCCTCCTTGCGTGCCCTGCCGCCCTCGCTGCACAACAGCCCTCAGCACCTACCAAACCGACCGTCACCGCGGCGCTTTCACTCGCGGACGCGATAGCCGTGGCGCGGGATAACAACCCCACCTACCGCCAGGCCGTGAACAACGGCGGACCCGCGGCGTGGGGCGTGCGCAATGCCTACTCGAGCCTCCTGATTCCCACCCTGACCGCCTCCGGCGGCATGTCGTATACGGGGCCGGGCTCGCAGACCTTTTTGACACAGAGCTTCTCCCAGTCGGTGTCCACCGTCTCTTCATTCTATGATCTGGGGCTCTCCTGGCAGCTTTCGGGCACGACGTTGTCGCAGCCGGGGCTCGCCAAGGCGCAACAGCACGCCGCTGACGCGGACATCGCCGGCGCGCAGAATGTGCTCATCACCAGCGTCAAGCAGCAGTACCTCACCGTTCTGCAGGCGCGCGCGCAGGCGGATCTCGCAAAGAAGACCCTACAGCGCAACGAGGAGTTCTTGAAGCTCGCGCAGGCGCGTTACAGCGTGGGCCAGGCGACGCTGATCGATGTCCGCCAAGCGCAGGTCGCACGCGGCCAGGCGGCAGTCGGGCTCTTGCGGGCGGAGACACAGGTGAGCGTTGAGAAGCTGCGGTTGTTCGAGCAGATGGGTGTGACACCACCGGTGGACGTCGCGTCCGTTCAGTTGACGGACTCGTTCGCGGTCGAAGCGCCGACATGGAACCTCGGGGAATTGCTGACGATGGCGGAGCAGCAGAATCCGGCGCTCAAAGCGTTGCGGGCGCGCGAGGGCGCGGCATCATGGGGTGTTCGCGCCGCAACCGCGAGCTACGGTCCCGCGGTCTCCGTCTCCGCGGGGTGGTCGGGATTCACCCAGCAATTCACCAACATTGATGCGATTCGGCGCAACGAGCAGTTACAGCTTCAGGAGCAGCTGACGGCGTGTAACGAGACAAATCAGATCCGACTCAATGCGGGCCTACCTGCTTTGGACTGCAGCATCTATCAATGGGGCTCGAGCTACGAGCAGACGCTGGTCTCACGCAACTCCGTGTTTCCATTCCATTTCACGCAGCAGCCCTTCCAGGCACGGCTGACCGTGACCCTGCCGATCTTTACAAACTTTGCGCAGGAGCTGCGTGTCTCACAGGCACGGACTCAGCGCAACAATCTCGACGAGCAGGCGCGGGCACGCGGTCTGGGTGTGCACACCGAAGTGAGCCAGGCGTTCCTCACGCTGCAGACGGCGTTCCGGACTGTGGGGCTGCAGGACACCAACCGGGCCGCCGCCCGTGAGCAGCTGCAGCTCGCCACCGAGCGCTACCGCGTGGGGTCGGGCACGTTTTTCGAGCTGTTGGATGCGCAAGTCGCGGCGCTGCGCGCGGAAAGCGACTACGTGAACGCGACGTACGACTACCACAAGGCCTTGGCCGCGCTCGAAGCCGCGGTCGGCCGCAGCTTGCGATAACCGAGAGGATCGAGTCGACATGTCCAAGCGGAACAAGGTGCTGTTGGGTGGCGGCGGGGCCGTACTCCTCGTCCTGCTGGTGATCGTCAGTGCCAGCGCCAAGCGCGAAAAGGGCGTCGAAGTGCGGTTCGAGACCGTCGGACGCCGCGATCTCGTCGCCGCCGTCACCGCCAGCGGAAAGATCCAGCCCAAGAAGAAGGTGGACGTCAGCGCCGACATCACGGGCCGAATCACTCGCATCGGGGTGCGCGAGGGCGACTTCGTACAGAAGGGTCAGTTCCTGCTGCAGATCGACCCGACCGTGTACGAGGCGAATCTCCAGCGCGCCAGCGCCGCGATGTCGTCGGCGCAGGCCGGCGCCGTCCAGGCGCGCGCCACGCGCGATCAGTCGCAGCGCGCGCTCCAGCGCACCAAAGAGCTGCGCGAGCAAAACCCCAACCTGATTTCGCCCGAGCAGATGGAGCAGGCGCAGACGGCCTTCGACGTCGCCGACGCGAATTTGACGGCGTCGCAACATCTCGTCGATCAGTCGCGCGCCGGGTTGCAAGAGGCGCGTGACCAGATGGCCAAGACGCATCTCGTCGCGCCGATGGCGGGACGCGTCACTCGACTCGCCGTCGAGGAAGGCGAAGTCGCGGTACCCGGCACGTTCTCGCGCGAGACCGGCCTGTTGCTCACGATCTCCGACCTGTCGGTGATCCAGGTGAAGGTGCAAGTCGACGAGACTGACGTGGTACGGCTGCACTTGGGGGATTCGGTGGACGTCACGATCGACGCCTTCCCCGACACGACGTTTGTCGGTCGAGTCACCAAGGTGTCCAACAGCGCGATCCTGACGGCGGCATCGGCCGCAACCGGGCAGAACGACCGCGCAGTCGACTATCAGGTCGAGATCACGCTCGCCAATCCCCCGTCCGAGGTCAGGCCGGATCTTTCCGCTACCGCGCGTATCGTGACGGACACTCGCAAGCAGGCGCTCGCGATTCCGATCATCGCGCTCACGGTGCGCGAGAACACGCCCGTGTCGACGGAGCTGCGATCAGCATCGACTTCCCCGCCGGCGGCCGAAGCAGCGACACCAGCAGACACATCAAAGCGAACGAAGAAGAAAGAGTCGGAAGGTGTGTTCATCGTGCACAACGGCGTCGCGACGTTCCGGCCCGTGAAGGTCGGCATCGCCGGCGAAGAGCACTTCGAAGTCGTGAATGGAGTGCATCAAGGTGACACCATCGTCGCCGGCCCGTACCAGGCGGTGCGCGATCTCAAGGAAGGCGCACGCGTGCGTCCCAGCCGGGAATCGAGCGACACGGCGAAGGCGAAACGCTCGTGAGCACCGTGCAGCAGTTCCGCACCGGGGACACGCCGCTCCCCGACGTCATCATCCTGGCCCACAAGCTGACGCGTGAATACGACCTGGGCTACGAGCTCGTGAGCGCGATCTGTGGTGTGAGCGTGCAGATCCGCAAGAACGAGTATGTGGCGGTCATGGGGCCTTCGGGCTCCGGCAAGTCGACGTTGATGAACCTCGTCGGCTGCCTCGACACCCCTACGAGCGGCGAGTACTGGCTCAACGGCCAGAAAGTGAGTGACCTCGAGGACGACGAGCTGGCGCGCATTCGCAACAAGGAAATCGGGTTCGTCTTTCAGACGTTCAACTTGCTGCCCCGCGCCGACGCGCTGCACAACGTGGAGCTGCCGCTGATCTACGCCGGCCTCTCCGCGCGGAGCCGCCGCGCGCAGGCGGCGCGGGCCCTGGAGCGGGTCGGCCTCGCCGATCGCATGGATCACAAGCCGAACGAGCTGTCGGGCGGTCAACGGCAGCGCGTCGCGATCGCGCGCGCGCTCGTGAACGAGCCCAGCATCCTGCTCGCCGATGAGCCCACCGGCAATCTCGATTCCACGACCAGCTCGGAAATCATGGGCGTGTTCGCGGAGCTGCACCGCCAGGGCCAGACGGTCGTGATGGTGACGCACGAGCAGGACATCGCCGCGCACGCCGCCCGCGTCATCACGCTGCGGGACGGCCTCGTCGCCACCGATCAGCTGAAGGCCGCCTAAGTGCCGATTTTCGAAGCACTGCGTCTCGCCCTCCAAACGATTCGCGCGCAGAAGCTGAAGAGCGGATTCTCCCTCCTCGGGGTCTTCATCGGCGTGGCGTCGTTGATCGGCGCCTGGTCGATCGCCAACGGCGTCAACCGGTACATGACCGAGAAGTTCGCGCAGACGCTCTACGGCGTGAACACCTTTCAATTGCGGCGCCAGCCCATGTTCGTGCCGAACGTCCCGGACTCGGTGTGGCGGTCCTGGAGGCGGCGCCCGCGCATCCGTTTTAGTGACGCCGAGGCGATCAACGAAGGCCTGACGGTTCCCGTGATCACCGCGTGGCAGTCGAGCGATAACGTCACGGTCTCGTTCGCCAACAAAGAGGCGCGAGACATCGACCTCACCGCGGCGAGTGAGCGCTACTTCGAAATCAAGAATCTGCGCATCGCGGTCGGCCGAGCCTTCACGGGCCAGGAGAATCGGTCGGGGGTGCCGGTGGCAGTGCTGGGTGACGCCGTGGCGCAACGCCTGTTCGTCGATCGCCCCCCGTTGGGTCGCAACGTACGCATTGGCGGCGTGCCCTATCGCGTGATCGGCGTCGTCGAGAAGCAGGGCAGCTTGATGGGATTCCCGCTCGATCGTTTTGTCGTCGTGCCCGCACTCTCGCCGGCCCAGAACCTCGTGAATCCCCCCGGGATTCTCGATGCCTTCCTCGTGAAGGCGCGCTCGGACCCCGAGATGCGTGAAGCGATGTCGCAGGCGGAAGGCATCATGCGCAGCCGCCGCCACCTGCGTCCGCGACAGGACGACAACTTCGTGCTGGACACATCGGAAGGCATCCAGCGCTTCTGGGCGGGGATCAGCCGCATCCTCATGATCGTCATGCCCGGGATCGTGATCGTCTCGCTGGTCATCGGTGGGATCGTGATCATGAACATCATGCTCATGGCCGTGGCGGAGCGGACGCGGGAGATCGGCCTGCGAAAATCGCTCGGTGCGCGCCGCCGCGACGTGCTGCGGCAGTTTCTCGCAGAGTCGACGGCGATCGCCGCGGTCGGCGCGGCCTTCGGTATCGTTGCCGGCATTGGTCTGACCGTGTTGATCAACGCGATCTCGCCGCTGCCGGCGAGCGTGTCGCCCACGTCCGTCATCCTCGGTGTCATCATGGGCGCGGGCGTCGGCGTCGTCGCCGGCGTCTATCCCGCCACCCGAGCCGCGCGGCTCGATCCGATCGCCGCGCTGCGTCAGGAGTAACCCGTGACCGCGTTGTTCGAAGGCGTCGGGATCGCGCTCACGTCGCTGCGCGCGCACAAGATGCGCGCCGCGCTCACGATTCTGGGCGTCGCGATCGGCGTCACGGTCGTCATGGTCATCGGTGCCCTGATCAGCGGGTTCAACAAGGGCATCTCGGACATGCTGTCGTCGCTCGGCCCGAAAACGTTCTGGGTCGGGCGCTACTGGGGCGGGCAGAACGACCAGGACCCGGAAGATCCCAATCCATGGCGCCGGCGGCCGCCGATCACGATGGAAGAAGCCAATCGTCTGGCCCAACTCCCGACGATTGCGTTCGTCGTCGTGGACGAATTCACGAGGGCCGACATCGACTTCGAGGGCCACCGCCTCTCGACAATCGGCATCCGCGGTCGCAACGCCGATTGGCCGAAGATCGAAGGCGGCCAGATCAATCCCGGTCGTTCTTTTACCTACCTCGAGGATGCGGCGAACAGCCATGTCGCGGTCGTGAACGACAAGCTCGCCGAGAACCTGTTTGGGCAGCGCGACCCGATGAACCGGCGGATCAGGATCGGTGGGCTGCCGTATGACGTCGTTGGCGTCTACAATCCCCCGCCCCGTCTCTTCGGCGAAGCCGATCGCCCGGAAGTCATGATTCCGCACGGCACCTTCGTGAAGGATCTGCAATTCTGGCCCGGATGGATGAGCATGTTCGTCGTGCCGCAGGATTCGGTCTCCCTGCAACGCGCGATGGACGATGTGACGATGGCCATGCGGACGATGCGAGGCTTGCGTCCCGGCCAAAAAAGCAACTTCGACGCCATCAGCCAGGACGTGTACGTGCAGGCCATCAACAGCTTCACGCGCGTCGCGCGCGTGCTGATGATCGCGCTGTCGATGGTGGGCCTGATGGTGGGTGGCATCGGTGTCGTGGCGATCATGATGATTTCGGTCACGGAGCGCACCCGCGAGATTGGGGTCCGGAAGGCCCTGGGAGCGACGCGGCGCGAAGTCATGTGGCAATTCCTCGTCGAGGCGGCGACCCTGACGCTCGTCGGCGGCTTCGTCGGCATGGTGTTCGGTTGGCTGATCGCGATCTTGCTGCACAGCTTCACGCCGGTGCCCGCCTACGTGCCGATCGGCTCGATCGTCGTCGCGCTGACCGCTGCGGCCGTCACGGGGCTGCTGTTCGGCATTTATCCCGCGAGTAAAGCTGCGCGACTCGATCCGGTGGAGGCGTTGCGATACGAATAGGGGAAGCGGGAAGCGGGAAGGGGGAAGGGTCACACCTGTCATACCCTTCCCTCTTCCCCCTTCCCTCTTCCCGTTAGTTTAGGCCCGTGCCGCTTTTCGAAGCCCTCCGTCTCGCCCTGCAAACGGTCTGGAGCCACAAGCTCCGCTCGTTCTTCACGCTGCTGGGCATCATCGTCTCGGTCGCATTCCTCGTGGCCGTCGTCGCCGTCATTCAGGGCATGAACGCCTACGTGCGCGAGCGCCTCGCGGGGGCAATCGTCGGCGTCAACGCGTTTCAGATTCGTCGCGATCCCATTCAGGTCGGCTTCATCGACGACGAGGCGTGGAAGCAGATCCAGCGCCGGCCGATCATTGCGCGCGAAGACGTGGCGTATATCGCACGCGCGGTGCCCGACGCGGAGGCGATCGCCCTGCAGTCAGGCTGGCCGACACCGATGGCCGACGTGCAATGGCGCAATCGCACGACGGGCGACGTCTTCATCTTCGGCGTGACGGCACCCTATGTGCTCGTGCAGGACTACGCCTTTGCCGCGGGCGCACCGCTCACGGATATCGACGTGCAACAGCGGCGCCACGTCGCGGTGCTGGGCTACGACGTCGCCGAAAAGCTGTTCGGTGAAGCGGCGGCGGCGGTCGGACAGATGATCCGCGTGCACGGCATGCAGCTCATCGTGAAGGGCGTGATCGCGCGCAAGGGCACGGTCCTGGGCCAGTCGTGGGATGGGTTCGTCATGCTGCCGTTGACGACTTTCGAGGCGATGTACGGGCGACGGCAGACGATGGTGATCTCCGTGAAAATGGCGACGGCAACGGGTGTCGCTCCGGCGATGTTGCGGGCGGAAGAGGCGATGCGTATCGCGCACCGTTTGCGGCCGGGAACGGATAACGACTTCACCGTGGACACGGGCGAAGGGTTGATCGCTTTCTGGGGGAAGCTCACGCGCGTCATTTTCACCGTGGTGCCCGCGGTGGTCGTCATTGGGATCGTGGTCGGCGGGATCGTCATCATGAACATCATGCTCATGAGCGTCACCGAACGCACGCGCGAGATCGGCATTCGCAAGGCGTTGGGCGCCGCGCGCCGCGATATCCGCCGCCAGTTCTTTGCCGAGGCGCTGACGCTGTCGCTGCTGGGCGGGATCGCGGGGCTCGCGGTCGGAGCCGGCCTGGCCGGACTCGTGCAGATCCTTTCCCCGTTGCCGGCTCGCGTGACCGCGTGGTCAATCGGCCTGGCGCTGCTCCTGGGCATCGTCGTCGGCGTGGCGTTCGGCGTTTATCCGGCCCATCGGGCCTCGCGCCTCGATCCGATCGAGGCCCTCCGCCAGGAATAGATGGCCCTTCACTCGGTTCGCGAGGGTTGGCGCATCGCCTTCGAGCAGCTTCGCGCCAACAAGCTTCGCTCCGCGCTCACGGTGCTGGGTGTGGTGATCGGCATTGCGACGGTGATGGCGATGGCGTCCATCGTCGCGGGATTCCGCGAGCAAATCGTGAATACGCTCGAGGTCGTCGGGCCGACGACGTTCCGTGTGCTCCGCTACTTCTCGACGACCGGTGTGAATCCCGACGCGGTGCCGCGCGAAGTGCGCATCCGGCCCAAGCTGGTTCCGCAGGAGGCGGAGGCCATCGCCCGGCTTCCCGAGATCCATTATGCCGCGATCTGGACGCAGCTGTTCGAGCGGTTCGAGTACGGCGGCAATCACACGCGCATCCTCGGCGTCTTCGGTGCCGATGACCGGTTCATGGAAATTCTGGGCGGTGGGATCCCCTCGGGCCGTTCCTTCACCGCGGCCGAGCTGCGCGGTGGCGAGCCCATCGTGATCGTCGAGCAGCGGACGATCGACCGGCTGTTCGGCGCCGTCAATCCGCTCGGCCGCATCGTGCGTATCGGCGGACATCCGTTTCGGATCGTGGGGGTGTGGCAGCGACCCACGAACATTTTCGAAGTCCCGGGCACACCGGAGATCGCGGCGATCATGCCCTTCGAAACCGCGCGCCGCAGCTTTTTCATCGACGAGGTGAACTCATTGATCATTCTCGTCAAGCCGAAGCCGCAGGTCACCGTCACGCGCGCCATGGATGCCGCCACGCTGACGCTGCGACGGATGCGGGGCCTGCGCGTGAGTGACCCGAATACCTTCGATCTGCTCACGTCCGACCAGGTCCTGAGTATCTTCGACAGCCTGACGTTCGCGTTCTTCTTTGTGATGCTGGTGCTGTCCAGCATCGCGTTGATGGTCGGAGGCATCGGCGTGATGGCGATCATGATGGTCTCCGTGACGAGCCGGACGCGCGAGATCGGCTTGCGCAAAGCGCTCGGCGCGACGCGGCGCGCGGTCCTGTGGCAATTTCTGGTCGAGGCCGCGACACTCACACTGCTTGGCGGCATCATCGGGATCGTGCTGGGCTTGGGCGTCGGTGAAGTGTTGAAACGGCTCCTGGACTTCAGTACGACGGTTCCGGTCGTGCCTGCCGTCATCGCGACCGTCGCATCCATTCTCGTCGGACTGGTCTTTGGGATTGCGCCGGCGGCGCGGGCGGCGCGGCTCGATCCCGTTGAGGCACTCCGGTATGAGTGAGCACATCGATCTCCTCGCCATCGCCGCCCACCGCGACGATGTCGAGCTCACGTGCGGTGGCACGCTGGCGAAAGCCGCGCGCGCCGGGCACCGCGTTGGGATCATCGATCTCACGCAGGGCGAAATGGGCACGCGCGGCGACGCGGCCACCCGCACCGCGGAAGCGGAGCGCGCCGCCAAGACGCTTGGCGTCGCGCTCCGGCTCACCGCTGGCATGCGCGACGCGCACCTGGCGAATGATGAACCGTCGCGAGAAGCAGTCGTCGCATTGATTCGCCGCACGAAACCGAAGGTCGTGATCCTTCCCTTCCCCGTCGGCCGGCATCCGGACCACCGCGTCGCATCGGAGTTGGGACGGGACGCCTGTTATCTCGCCGGGCTCGCGAAGTTCGCGCCGGGAAAGGGCGGCGAGGCGCACCGGCCGTACAAACTCCTGTATGCCCTCGCATATCGCGAGGACCCGGTCAAGCCCACATTCGTCGTGGACATCTCGGATGTGTTCGAGAAAAAGATGGAGGCGATTCGCTGTTACTCGTCCCAGTTCGACGGCGCCAAGGCTGCGGGCGAAGTGTTCCCGACAGGCCAGGATCTGTACGAGCTGATCCGCGTGCAGTCCGCGCACTACGGATCGCTGATCCGCCGGCGCTATGGCGAGCCCTTCTATACCGCCGAGACCCAGGAGGTCGACGATGTGCTCGATCTTGGCGTGCAGTCCATCTAAGCAGAGCCTTCAGGGTGTCATTAAATTGCAAACTCGATGACCAAGCGCCTCACTTATCTGGACAACGCCGCCACGACGCCGGTGCGGCCGGAGGTGTTGGAGGCAATGCTTCCCTACCTCGGGAAGGAAGCCTTCGGCAATCCCTCCTCGGCGCACCGATTCGGGCGCGCCGCGCGCGCCGGTGTCGAGGAGGCGAAGCGCGCGATCGCCGACGCCGTCGGCGCCGAGCCGAATCAGGTCGTGTTTACGTCGGGCGGCACGGAAGCGGACAATCTCGCGATTATCGGCGCGGCGCTCGCCGCTCGGGATCGGGACGGCCCATTCCGGGTTGTCGTCTCCGCCGCCGAGCACAAGGCAGTGCTCGCTGCCGCGCATGCGGTGAAGCACCTGGGTGGCGAAGAAGTCATTCTGCCCGTCTCTGCTTCGGGCGTGGTCGACAGCGCGGCGCTCGACGCCGTCCTGGCAGAGGGCGTCGCGCTGGTCAGTGTGATGTGGGTGAACAACGAGGTGGGGACGGTGCAGCCGGTGGCCGACCTGGCCACCCGATGTTGTGATGCGGGCGTGTTGTTCCACTCCGATGCGGTCCAGGCTTTTGGTAAGCTTCCGGTATCGCTCGGCGACGTCAACTGCACACTCCTCACCATCTCCGGCCACAAGATCGGCGCCCCCAAGGGCATCGGTGCGTTGATCGTGCGCGACCGCAAGGCGGTCGAGGCGATCATTCACGGCGGCGGCCAGCAGTTCGGCATTCGTCCCGGAACGGAGAACGTGCCGGGCATCGTGGGTCTCGGCACCGCCGCGAAGCTTGCGGCACAGGAGCAACAGGCGCTCGCGCCGCGGTTGCGGGAGTTGCGCGACGAGCTGGAACGCCGCGTCCTGGCGATCGTGCCGGATGCGGTGATCAACGGCTGGCAGGGCGAGCGTGCGCCGCACATCTCCAACGTCTCGATCCCCGGGACGGACAGTGAAGCGCTCCTGATGCATCTCGATCTCGCCGGAATCGCCTGCTCGTCGGGCTCCGCCTGCAGCACCGGCGCGGTCGAACCCTCGCACGTGCTGACCGCGATGGGTGTGCCGCGCGACCTGGGCGTGGCCGCTCTGCGCTTCTCGTTCGGGAAGGACAGCACCAGCGACGACGTTGACGCAGTCGCCGCCGCGCTCCCGCGCATCGTCGAGAAGGTGCGGTCGCTCGCAACGGTCCTGCACCGATGAGAGTGCTCGTCGCGATGTCCGGCGGCGTGGATAGCTCCGTCGCCGCTGCGTTGCTCGTCGGGCAGGGTCACGACGTGATCGGCGCGACGATGAAGCTGTTCTGTTACGGCGACAGTATTCCCGATCGTCCGTGCTGCTCCCTCGATTCGATCACCGATGCGAGGCTCGTCGCGCACAAGCTCGGGATTCCGCACTACGTCCTCAATCTCGAGGACCGCTTCGGGCACGATGTGATCGAGAACTTCGTCGCCGAGTACGCGCGCGGGCGCACGCCGATTCCGTGTGTGCGCTGCAATTCGTTCACCAAGTTCCGCGATTTTCTTTATCACGCCGACGCGCTCGACTGCGACGCGATCGCCACGGGGCACTACGCCGTGGCGCGCGATGGTGCGCTGTTCCGCGGGCTCGACCGGCAGAAGGACCAATCCTATTTCCTGTGGGGCATCGATCGCGCGGTCGTAAGGCGCATGCTCACCCCGGTCGGTGAGTTGACGAAAGCGGAGACACGCGCGGTGGCGCGAAGACTCGGGCTCGTCACCGCCGAGAAGGCCGAGTCGGTCGAAATCTGTTTCGTGCCCGACGACGATTACGTATCGGTGCTCAAGCAGCATCTTCCCGCCGATGCGCCGGCCCTCTCACCGGGAGCATTCGTCACGACGAGTGGAGATGTCGTCGGTGCACACGGTGGATTCGCGCGCTACACGGTCGGTCAACGGAAGGGCTTGCCCGGCGGATTCGACGAACCGATGTACGTCGTCGCGATCCGTCCCGCGACGCGCGAGGTCGTCGTGGGCCGCGGCGCGGAGTTGTTCGGACACGCCCTGTCCCTGGAGGAGGTCAACTGGCTCGCCGAGCCACTCGGTCCCGGTGATCCGGTGTGGGTGCAATGCCGCTATCGGGCGCGCGCGGTGCCCGGCACGATTGCTGCGAAAGCCGACGGCCGCATCGCGCTCCAGCTCGCTGAGCCGGTTCGGGCGATTGCGCCGGGGCAGTCGGGCGTCCTGTATGACGCGGACGAGCGGCTGCTCGGTGGTGGCGTAATCGTCTAACCTCACTCGGCGTGCCACGGGTCACAGCGACCCCGCTCGGCGCGCGTGCAGAATTCTGAGCTCTTCCTCACCTCACTTGTCAGGAGGCAGTATGCGGTTGCTCCTTCGTGCCGGAATCCTGCTCGGCTTGGCGGCGGCGGCGGC
>Ga0137389_10000305_pt1 | contig 25931 bp, 19 predicted proteins | sample 15con2h14BmetaG_FD_104645 | JGI IMG/M metagenome (GOLD analysis project Ga0137389, IMG submission 104645) | Vadose zone soil microbial communities from Angelo Coast Range Reserve, California, USA - 15con2h1.4B metaG | ecosystem: Environmental > Terrestrial > Soil > Vadose zone > Saprolite...
GGCCGAGCCGTAACCGAAGTGATGTTGTCATCCGATGAAGACTGGCGATGATGACTGGAAAGAAACATCGCGCACCAAATTCGCGGCTGGAGCTTGTGCTTCCTGCAACCTCCGCGAATCTTGGCCCTGCATTCGATGCCGCCGCGCTTGCGCTTGGATTACCTCTGAAAGTCCAGGCTCAAGCCGCCCATGAATTTTCCGTCATCGCACACGGGACGGACGCGGCAATTTGCGGGAGGGTCGAGAACCATCTCATCCTGACGACTTATCGTGAAGTCTTGCAGGCCGAAGGCGAGCCGGTGCAGCCGCTGGCCCTCTTCCTCGATAACCATATTCCCATTGGCAAAGGATGCGGTTCCTCGGCTGCCGCGCGCCTGGCCGGAATTGCGCTGGCGGTGCACTTCGGCAGATTGCGCTGGACTGACAGCCGGATCGTCGGCGAAGCATCCCGGCGAGAACATCATCCCGATAACGCCGCCGCGTGCTGGATGGGGGGATTGGCGGTGGCGCGCATGTCAGGCGAGGGCGAAGCTCAAGTCGCCTGCGTAATTCCGAAAGGGAAATGGCCGCTGTTGCTAGCGGTGCCCGAGCAGGCGCTTCCCACGGAAGAAGCCCGCCGCGTGCTTCCGTCCGCATATTCGCGGGCCGATGCGGTCACCAACGTTCAGAACTCCATGCTACTGCTGGCGGCGTTCGTGCAAGGCCGCCGCGATCTGCTCGCTGCCGCGCTGGAAGATCGCATGCACCAGCCTTACCGGGCCGAGTTGTGTCCGCTATTGCCGGCGTTGCAGAAACTCGCAGGCAGCATGCCCGGCGTTCTGGGTGCGGTGTTAAGCGGAGCGGGGCCGGCGGTGCTGATTTTTCTGGATGGGAAGGTTGGCGTGGATCGCGCCGGAGCGCAAGTTCGTGCCCAACTTCGGGCGCGCGGACTCAAGGCCGAACTAATAACAACTGCAATCACTAAACAAGGAGCCTGCCAGGGCAAGGCTTGGGCCAAACGACGCTCCTAGCTGCGACGATGCCCCTCACTGTTTGCCAGCTGATTGGCCGCCACCAACTGGAAAAGATGCTGCTCGAAGCTGAGATCAGGCTCGAGCGCAAACCGCTCCGGATACGAAGCCAAGGCGCTCAAAAAGCTTTTGATTTCCTGCTGCGCATCGCGCTCCCGAGCGGCGCGACCCACGCCCGAGGCGCTCGGGCGACGTTTGCTGTTCTTCATGCTCCTCCTGAATCTATTCCCCCCACAAGGGATTGCAGACACTTCAACCCATTGATCAACAGGGGAGAAGAATGAATACGCGGACGCGGAGAAGCTGTAAATGGCACTCTCGTGCCATAAACGGAAGCGCGTTCGATTTGGGTCGGGTGTCGTGGCCCGCGCCCTCCCCGCAGGCCGCGCCCGGTCCCCTGCGACCGAACCCTAGTGCCTGCTGGCAGGCGGGATAATGCCCTGCATTCGCAGGTACTCGACCATCTGCCCGTAATGATCAAAGCCATGCCATGCCACCACCGTGGCCATTCCCAGACGAGTCGTCGTACCTTCTCCGAACGGATCTTTGATGTTGCTCACGAGGTTCTTGTCGTTGATGGTTGCGGCCGCTTTGTGCACGTACGCGAAGGAGTCTCTTAGAAACTTCATGATATCGGCCTTGCTCGCGATTGCGTCGGGGCCCTTCTCGCCACCCGTATCCGTCGGAGGCTTCTCTTCGAGGATGCAGGCGGCGACTATGTAATTGACTGCGGCAACGTGCTTCACCTGCTGCGCAAACGTACGCACTCCCTTGAACTCCCCGCTGGTGGGTGCGAAGCTGTATTTATCTTCGGGCATGGCGTCAGCCGCAGGAACAAAGTCACTTTCCAGATTGGTGATGTCGGCAGTTAACACTTGGTTGATGGTGCGAGGAGCGGTGGGTTTATCAGTTTGAGCAAAGGCGGCGCAGCCGAGCAAAAACAACGAAGCACACAACGCGTAAATCCTCTTCATTGAAAGTCTCCTCAACAATCCAGATTTGCGATGTCTTGATCCCCAAGAACGTGGCTAATCGCGGACGACGGACGGCGTTAACTCCAGTTGTATCGAGGCAAGCCGGTGCCGGCGGACGGTGAACAGGCCGCCGACCAGTGCTACCGCCGAACATAACAACGCCGCCGGCACTCCTACTCGCGTGGCCAGCGCTCCCCAGGCCGCGCTGCCCAAGGCCATGCCTCCCTGCAGCACCAGCAGGTACATGGACAACGAGCGCGCCCGCAAAAATGACGGAGACATGGTCTGCGCCGCGATGTTCAGGCAGGCCAGGATTCCAATCCACGCCGTCCCGCTGGCGAACAATACCAGACACAGCCAGGAAAATGTTTGCACGCGACCAGCCGCGAAGGTCATGGCGGCAAACAGCAGAATGTCGAAGGCGACGAGGCTATCCACGGAAAAACGAGTGCGCACCCGAGGCAGCACGGCCGCCCCAGCCAGGGCGCCGAGACCGAAGAATCCCAGCAGCAGGCCGTACCCGGTTGCGCCATGCGGACGAGCCAGGATCGGAAGCAGCGCTGGTAGGGAACTCGCGGCCAGGCTGAAAGCTCCCGTACGGATCAGGATCGACCTTGCCAGGGGGGCGCCGCGAACGTAGCGCAGGCCAGCGAACAGCGCATCGCGCACCCGGCCGGTTTCAACCTGCTCGAGGTGCGGACGCTTCCAGCGGTAGAGGAAAAAAATCACGCCAAAGAATGAGGCGGCATTGAGCAGGAAAGCGACCCCGGAGCCGGCCGCGGCAATTACCAGGCCGCCCAGGGCAGGACCAAACGCACGAGCCACGTTGAAGCCGACGGAATTCAAAGCCACGGCCGGAGCGTGATTCTCCGGGCACACGATTTCCGGCGTGATCGCCTGCCAGGCGGGATCGTTCATGACTGCGCCGAGTCCAAGGATGAACGTGAACAGCAGAAGCATCCACGGAGTCACGAAGTGCTCGAGCGTGAGCATACCCAGCAGGGCGGCGGCAACCACCATCCAGCTTTGGGTGATGAGCAGAAAACGCCGTCGGTCGACCAAATCGGCCAACGCGCCCGCGGGCAGGATCACGAGAAACACAGGAAGTGTGGTAGCGGCGGTCACCAGGCTGACCATCAACGGTGACATGGTGAGCTGCGTCATCAGCCAGCCAGCGCCTACGTTTTGCATCCAAGTCCCGGTGTAGGAAATTACAGCGGCGATCCAAAGCGAGCGGAAGAGCGGCTCACGTAACGGAGCTAGGGCGGAATTCGCCGGGCTCGGAGCCAAGCTTGCCGGCGTCGATGTTTTGACCGCTTCGTTCATGATCGGTACATCCCGGTCAGTGAGCCATGGTTCAGGGGGTCGGAGTGTCTCCGACAGCGATCGGTCCTCCGAACGGCCATTCCTTGTTTCGCCAAGCCCGCACCATGTAGATGGCTATGCCAGTCAAGAGAATGATCAGCGCATAACGGACCTGTTGCAACGAGTTGGTGCGAGAAATCAGTACGAACGTGAACCCGATCGAAGCCAGCAACGCGGGCAAGGGAAATAGCCACATGCGAAACGGACGCGGCAAATCGGGTCGCCGGATGCGCAGCACGATCAGGCCAATGGCCTGCACCAGAAACTGCAGCGTAATGCGAATTACTACCAACGCGGCGATCACATCCGCCAATGCAAAGAAGCAAAACAGTACTGCCACTCCGCCCAGCGCGAGCAAGGAAACGTGAGGGAACCGATGCTGCGGATGCACCCGCGCGAATGCCTGAAAATAGTTGCCATCGAGCGCCGCGGCGTAGGGCACGCGGGAGTAGCCCAGCAGCAGCGAGAAAACCGAGGCAAAGGCTGTCCACATCACCAGAGCGGTCACCAGATTGGCCGCCCAAGCGCCGTAGATTCTTTGCATGAAAATAGAGACGACATACAGACCGCGATTGGACTGTTCGGTCTGGGTCATTTGCTGCCAGGGAACCACACCGAGGATGCTGATGTTCATCAACACGTATAGACAACCTACCAGCAGAATGGATAGCAGCAGCGCCCGCGGGATGGTTTTGCCGGGATTTTCTACTTCGTCACCCAGAAAGCAAACGTTGTAGTAGCCCCAGTAATCGTAGGTCGCGATGAGCATGGCGGAGCCCAGTCCAAGAAAGAAATTGTGCGACAAAGTGAAGGCGCCTGGGGGGAAACTGAAAGCGCGCCCGGCATCGAAGTGGCCGAACCCGGCGATGATAATCCAGCCCATGGTAATCAGCACGCCGGCCAGAAGCAGCTTCGACATCCAGCCGATGCTGGTGATCTTGCGATAAAGCAGCCCTACGGCCAACATCACCATACCGATGGCGACGAACGTAGCTCCCGACACCAGCCAGCGCATTTGTAGGGTGCCGAGCATCGGGAGACGCAGCGCCCAAATGTGGTCGGCGTATTGATGTTCGAGTCCGGGCCAGAAATACGATGCGTAACCGGCCAGCCCGATGGCGCCCGATGCCACTGACAGGGGAGCGCTGAAGGAAAGCTGCCAGATAAAAAGAAAAGAAATCAACCGCCCCAGGCTACGGGAACCATAAATCTCGCGCAGGTAGCGATACGATCCGCCGGAGTGGGGCATGGCCGCCCCGAGTTCCGCCCATACCAGGCCGTCACATACGGCAAAGATTGCGCCCAGAATCCAGCCCAGCATGGCTTGGGGCCCTCCCATCGCGCTGACGATCAATGGGATGGTGATGAACGGCCCCACCCCGATCATGTCAATCAGGTTCAGCGCGGTGGCGCTGCCAAGTCCGACGCCACGGATTAGGGGAGTCTGCAGGGAGTCGTTGCTGGTTGGTCGTTGGTCGTTGGTACGGATCATGGGCTTCACTGGGAAATTGCCTTACTCTCGAACGGGCAAGACGACTCCGGAGATGATGAAAAACGCCACAAGCCCATGACCAATGGCCGGGTGAGCAACGAGCAACGACTAGTGCCCGCCCTCATGCCCTGCGCTGAGCAAGTTCACATACAGCCGAATCGCTCCCGCCACACCGGCCGGCAGCTGGCGGAAAAAAGCATAGCCGGCGTAAACATACGTACCCTTGCCGTATTGCGCCCGCAGCAGACCGCCTTTAAGTGGTTGCTCACCCGGATCATGAGACGACAGCAGCGGCTTGAACTTACTGTCCCACTGGTCCATGAAATAAAGCCCTCGCTCCTGTACCCAGCCGTCGAAGTCGTGCTCGGTAATCTGGTTGGGGTAGTGGAACACGCTATCGCCCGGGGCAAGAACTTCCACCGGAGCTTCCTCCACGGAAACCCTGCCCCGGCTCAATTGTGCGGAGAAGGGCGTGAAGTGACCATTGTTGAAGTCGCCGACGCTGGCGTTGTATTGCACAATCAGCGTGCCTCCAGCCGAAACGAACTCCAGCAGCTTCTTGTTGTTGGCGGCGACGTCTTTCTGTGTGTCGTACGCGCGGATGCCGAGAACAATGGTTCCGTAGCCCGCCAGCTTTTCGCTAGCGAGCTTTTCTGCAGGAATAACAGTCGCGTTGATTCCGATCTGCTGCAGCACGGTGGGAATCTCATCTCCGGCGCCGGGGACGTAGGCGACCTTCAGATCTTTCGGGATTTTCACATCCACGATGCTGACCCGCTGCACCGCGGGCTGGTAGTAGTAAGCGCTGGCGAGGTCTTCTCGCGTGACCAGGGTGTAGCCTTCGCTGTAGTTCTTGCCGCCGGCGGTCAACACGGCACGAATTTGAGGGTGTCCTTCCTTCAAGCTGCCTGGGACAACTTTGAATTCAAAATCTTGCTTCTCGCCGCGCTGATGCAACGCGACCGGGATTTCCTTCGGCTCGATCCGCCAACCCGCGGGAGCTTCCAGGCGAAGGCTGCCCTTGGGCGCCCCGGTCAGGTTCGAACTAACACCTACCTTTACCGTCCGTTGCGAACCATTCGGCAGAGGAATCACCTGCTCGCCCGGCTCCAGTTCGACCGAAAAAACCGGTGTGATCGCCACGGCACGCTTCTGCTCCACACCTTTCTCGTCCACAAACGCTACCCGTACGGGCGCGGAGACTTCGGGCAGGGCCGCATGCGTCTTGACTGCGGCCTGATCGTGAGTGCGAGAAGCGAGTTCCGGCACATCGTAATGGGCAATGACATGGAGCGGTGACGGAGGGAACGGCAGCGTCTGATATTGCGGCTCGTCCACGATATAGATGGCGTCCCGTTCGGGATCGTTGCGGTGCGAAGCGGGTCGCGTGGGGACGGAGTTTGCCGGCAGCTGCAATTGAAAATCGGTTCGATAGTCCTGCCCGGGCGGTATGGGAGGAAGGTGCTCTTTCACCTGGCCTTCAAGGGCTAAGTTACGAAGTTGCAGCGAATATGCCGAGCCGTTGTGGACCTTTACCTGGACGGTGAACTTCTGGCCCGGTGAAATTGCGGCCAGCGGATCGTGGCCCGGTTGTGCTTGCTCGAGCGAAGCCTGAGGAGAAGTCAGAACCGCCTGCAGCGAGAGATTCAGAGCCAGGTTGAGTGCGGTCCTGGCTTGCTGTTCCTTCTCTCGGAGACGCGCCAACACTTCTTGCTTTTGGCCACCGTTGCCAACTTCATTCTCCAGTCGGGAAAGCGATTCAATGACTGACAGCAGGGGTCCTGCCGCGCTGCCCGGGTCTTTTTCCGCCGCATTCCTCGCCTCAACCAGCTTGCTTGCGATGTTGGCCAGCTCGCGCCCTCCGGCTGGGTCGAAGTGCGGTGCCAAGCTTTGCCATCTGGTATCCATGCCATCAAAGAAATCCTTCTCATGGCCATCTTTGTCCAGTGCTGGAGGCAGAACCGAGTCCACCAGCTTGTAATAGGTATAGCGATCTCCCGGCTCGACCGACCATCCGCCCGCTCCCTGCGAAAGCTGATGTCTCAATCCTGCCATGGCGAACTGGATATATGACATCTGCAGTTGCGGGTTCAACTGGCCGGTATTTAGCTTGACCGTATAATTTTCCGCCGGGCAACTAGTGGCTCCAAAGCCGCACACGTTTCCGATGTATAGCTTCTTGGGCTGGAAGGGCTGCAAGCCTTCCTTGATCTGATCCGGGAACCGGTTGGGGTCCGCGGCCGCGCGAAATGCTTCTTTTGTAAGAATTGCCGAAGCCTGATGGTGCCCATGCCCATCACGGTCGGTGCCAGAAAAACGCGCAACCAGCACATCCGGGCGAAACGTTCGGATCACTCGTACCATGTCGCCCAGAGCGATATCGTGCCCACCCCACTTCTGAAACGTCTCTTCTGGATTCTTCGAATAGCCGAAATCTGCTACTCGGCTGAAGCGCTGCTCCACGCCATAATAGCGATCGGACGCCGTCAGCTCCAGCGCGCGCAGAACACCCAGCACGTCGAACAGATTGCTTCCCACCTTGTTTTGACCGCCTTCGCCCCGAGTGAGAGTCATCAGCAGCGTGGTTGCGCCGTGGCCGCGAGACTCGAGGGCTAACATGCCACCGTCTTCGTCATCGGGATGCGCGGTGGTCTGCATGAGGCGAGCCGTGGTTTGCAGGCGAACCAGCATCTGTTTCAAACCGGTGACGCCGGTGTCGGGAGGCAGAGGATCGACCGGACTCTGTCCCGCCGCAGGAGCCTGGGCCGGAGCCGCCGCAAACAGGGTGCCCAAAGACAGAGGCAAGGCCAGACCAAGCGCGCAAAGCAATGGAACCGCGAGTAGGACTTGCCCAGTCCGTGGGCCTAGAGTTTCGCGACTGACAGGTTTCATACTTATGGGATTGCACTTCTCGAAGATGAGAGGCAAGATTTTTCCTGATGTTCCTTGATGATGGAGTTTCCCTCTAATTGACTGTGCGGGAAACGAACCGTTAGCCGTCGCCTCGCGCTCCATCCTACCTGAGTCAGTGGTTCTGCGGCGTGCTGGTGGACTGAACCGCCTGCTGGCAGGCGTGCGCTGCGGTCAGCAACTCGTCAAACTGCCGATCGCTGTGCAGACCTCGCAGCAAGGGATCGGAAAGCAGATTGGAGTAGGCGCAGTAATTCTGTTCGATTGCGGTCTTGAGCATGTGAAAAGCGGCATCCTTTTTTCCGGCATAGGCGAAGAGCGCTCCCTGATAGTACGAAAGCTCAGGATCGGGATCCGAGGGGCCGCCAGTTTCCGCATCGTGCGCCATGCGATCGAGCTCGGAGGGAGGCCTCAGCCCCACGGCTGCTTCCATAAGATCGCGGTGGTAGTGCGGGCTGTTCGACATTCGCTTCACCGCTTCGCGCGCCTGCGGCACTCTGCCTTCTCGCAGCAGAAGGGAAGGAGTGATGTAGTTGGCCCATTCAGAGCCGGCGTCGAGCTGGATAAAATCGTAGGCCCTCTCAAATTGGCCAAGCTCCATAAAGGCCCAGGCGCAGGAGCGGAACGAATAGTTCGCCGGAGCCAGAGTGAGCGCGGTATCGCATTGGCGCACCGATTCCTCGAGCATGCCAGCGTAGCGTTGGACATATCCCAGAGTGAAATGAGCCTGTCCATTCTCCGGACGGCGTTTGACCAGGGCTCCAGCGGCCTCGTAGGCTTTTCCCAACTCACCCCGGTCCACCCGGTTAACTATCAGTTGAGAAGCTGCAGCGATCAGGTTTGGATCAAGAGTCAAGGCGCGTTCCAGCGCAGCGTTCGAGTGCTGGAACATCTGCTCTCCGCCGTTCGAGTAAGTGGTGTCATAGTAATAACGCTGGCCCACCTCGGCCCAGGCCGGGGCGTATTTCGGGTCCAGTTCCACCGCGCTCTCAAGCGATCGGATGGCTTCCCGATTAGGAGCAGGATCGTGGGACGCGGCCACGCTGCGCAAATACAGGTCGTAGGCTTCTTGGTTGCTCGGCCGGGTGCTGGTTTCCAAAAAGCCGCCGGCCGCGCCCAGGATGGGCAGCAAACCCTGACGGACCTGCTTGGCCAGTTGCTCTTGCAGGGAAATCAGATCCTGCATGGAACCATTGAGATTGGTTTGCCACAAGACCCGTTCGCTACCGGTCTCGATCGCTTCCAGCGTGACCAGAAGGTGCGTGCCTTGCTTGATGAAGTGTCCGGTCACCACGTTGGCAACGTGAAGCTCGCGACCGACTTTCTGCGCGTCCACGTCAGCGCTTACGTACTTTGCGGTCATATTCGAGGGGCGAACATCCAGGATGCGCGAGTAGGTGAGTACGTTAGCGATTTCATCGGCCAGAGCGAAGCGAAGGTAATCAACGCTGAAATCGCCGTTCAGGTTCTGCAGCGGCAGCACGGCAATGGCGTGGTTGCTGGCTGCACTTCCGGTGCGATGTTTGAGCCACCAGGTTCCCACCGCCGCCAGCACCGTAACCAGCAAGGCAGTGACTGCCAACAGAAGATAATTTTGTGGCTTGCTGGAGCTCTGGAAGGTCTTGGTCACCACCCGCAACGGCGAGGTCTCACGGCCGCCGGTCCGGGTCAATCCCGATTCGGTTTCTTTCTTCAGATGCTGCAGGTCGGCCTTCATCTCCGCCGCGCTGGTATAACGTTTGTCGCGGTCCTTTTCCATCGCCTTCCCGATGATTCCTTCCAGTTCGCGAGGCAGCGTGGGGTTCAAGGTCAGAGGCGACGGCGGCTTGGTGTGCAGAACTGCGTCCAGGGTAGTAACCACATTGTTGCCGGTGAAGGGCTTCTTGCCGGTGGCCATCTCATACAGCACTACGCCGAAGGAAAAAAGATCCGTTCGAGGGTCGAGTTCCTCGCTGCGCGCTTGTTCCGGCGACATGTAAACCGCAGTGCCGGGAATCACTCCCACCGCCGTCAGCGAGTCCTCGACGGGCGTTTCCTCGCTGGTGCCAAGGCGCTCATCGCGCAGCAGTTTCGCCAGGCCGAAGTCGAGGACTTTCGTCTGCCCGCCGGTGGTTAGAAAGATGTTGGCCGGCTTGATATCACGATGAATGATTCCCTTGGCGTGGGAAGCGGACAGCGCGTCTGCCACCTGTACGCCGACATCGAGAAGGTCATCGATGTCCATCGCCTTGCCCCGGATGCGCTGCTTCAGGCTCTCCCCCTCCAGCTTTTCCATCACGATGAAGGGATGGCCGTTGTGATCTTCGACTTCGAAGATGGTGCAGATGGAGGGGTGATTTAACAAGGACGCGGCGCGAGCCTCGCGCTCAAAGCGTTCCATCGCTTTGCTGTCGCCGCTGAGATTGTCGGGGAGAAACTTTAGGGCCACGTGACGGCCGAGCCGTGTGTCTTCGGCCTCATAGACCACGCCCATACCGCCGCCGCCAAGTTTTCCCAGAATTCGATAGTGGGAGATCGTCTGGCCGATCAGGCTGGTCCCGCTCGAAGTTTGGCCCGACGTTTCGCGGTTCATGGCGAAGCTAAGCCCCTGTAGGCGGTAATGTTAGGCCGTGGGTCGTGTCTGGTCAACCCTCCGATCCAGGCTGCCAAGCCAAGCCCTGAAGTTAGCCAACGGCAGGCCAGGGGTTGGGGATGCCGGACCGCCCCCAGGCTCCCTCAGCTAGGCGTAAAAGCCCGCCGAAGAGCCTACCCACTCCAGGTTCCGGTTGTGGTCCACGCCCATCATCAGCCCGCGTCCCATACGGATGATGGTCATCACCGGCAGCAGCTCATCCAGCCAGATATACATGATGCGCACTTCCGCTTTGTTACTGCCTGAGGGAGTCTCCACCACGGGTTCGAAATGCATGCGTTCCTGCAGGATGTATTGGGAACGGTCTGCCTTGGGAATGGCGGCCAGGTCCTGGGGTTTGAGATTGATGATCACACCTAACCCGGCGAAGGAGAACAGCGGCTTAACCACATAATTCTCCAGGTCGCTCGGTATGCGATCCACTCGATCCAGGAACCAGGTCTTGGGCACGCACTCGTGGCGCAAATGCGGCAGCGAAAACTTACTCATCCGGAAGAACCAATTGGGATGACCCGCCCACTCCACTTCGATGTCATCGGTGAGGTGGAAAGCAGTTTTCAGCTCCTTGCGCACCATTTCGTCCACGATGGCGCGGTTGTAGATGCGCAGGATGGGGATGCGCTGGCCGTTGTCCTCGTGGAACAGAAACTTGCCCACCTTCTTGACGTCGGTGATTGAGACCGTCTTTACACCCAGCAGTTTCTCGGTCAGGAGAAAGTCCGGCAGCGTCTTCTGATGCAGAGGATCGATTTCCATCAGAATGACGTGTTGCGGATCGTGGTCGGCCACAATGGCACGCCGCAACAGCTTCTTGTAGCCCTCCCAATCCAGTCCCCCGAGCAAATAGTTAAGCTTGGAGTCCAGACCAAAAACCTCGCCATACACCTGCGAGAGCATTGCCTGATAGGCGTAGAGCGAAGGGAAGCCTTGCAGTTCGACCAGTTTGGGGTGCAGCGTGCCCGATTTGTCCCGCACCAGTCCAAAGTCCACCTGGACAAAACTAGGCCGTGGAGGCTCGCGCGGCACCTTAAACTGTTCTGGGATCGCTTCCGAAGAAGCTTTACGGTACTCGAGGCTGTTGAGTTGATGGATCAGTTCCTTGCCGTAATCACACATCTGATCCAGAAGCGGCTTGGGCAGGAAGACAGGCGTCTCGCACATGCGGAACTTCACTGGGGTTCCGCAGCGTTGCTCCATCACCTTGAGTAAACGCTGATATTTTTCCGGAGTGAAGTTCGCGTTGAACTGCTGTCGAAGGGTGGGAATCATGATAACGCCGACCTTCTCGAAACCACCTTCTGCGATTTGTCATCCGGAGCGAAGCGTGATCTCTCGCCGGCGAGGGATCATGCCTAGTCGAAGGACTCCTCCTCCCGCCACAACGCCGGCCGTCTGGTGAGGGGACTACGCTTCCAGCAGAAATTGACCGTTCCGCATGATCTGCGCCCCATCCACCCAGATGTCGAAATCCCTCCCCACCACATCAATGTGGGTGGAAGAGTACCACTGCGCCCCAGTATGGGCGCCATAGGGGTTGCCAAACGCAATGTGTATTCCAGGGTATTTTTCGTCCTGCAGGATTTGCCCGATCACATCCTTTAGTTCGATGTTGGTACCAATAGCAAACTCGCCTACGCGGTCGCTATTCTCGTCGGTATGGGTGTAACGCCAGAAGTCGTCTTCCAGTTCGCGATTGGCAGAGTGTGCCTCTGTCAGCCGGTTAGCTTTTATGCGAATGGTCAACGGATTCTCCCGCAGGCTGCCAAATTTCGCGCACAGCCAGTCCCCGACGACCCCGTCGATCACAAATATTCCGTTGACCTCGCCGGGAGTGGTAAACACTTCGCCGCCGGGTAAGTTGCCCCACTTATCGGGGCTGATGATGCCGCTGGTCTTGAGCCAGCGATATTCCGGATTCAGGTCGGCCGTCAGATCGGTCCCAGCGGAGGTCTTGGCCCGCACTTGCTTTGCGCGCCGCACCGTTTCCACCACCTTGGTGCTGATGCGATCTACTTTCAGGAAGTCCGCCCGCATGCCTTCCAGCATGATCTGCCGGTTGATATTGACCATGTGGGCATGGCGGATCTTGCGGCGATTCACCACGTCAGTCATCTGCATCCGCGACCCTAGTTCGTTAGCCTGTGCCTGCACCGCGAAGATGCTGACCTGGCTGGTCTCGAGATCATCCACGATTTCCCGCGGCAGATCGCCCAGCGGCCGGGGCGAGAGCTCTTCCAGAACCCACGCCCGGTAGGGAGCGCCCAGATGTTCCAGTTCGCGAACCAGGCTGGCTGCGATTTCCCGGGTTGCGTCATCGGTGATGATGGTGACCTTCTCGCTGGGCTGAATGCGCAGGCACACGCCAACCGCATTGCGGGCGCCGGGAGTAAGTTCAGGATCAAACGGAAGCGTGCGGAGCGGATGGTTGGCTTGGCTGAGAGGAACGTTCATTACCCTACTTTTCTAACCGGAGCTTGGGCTTCGGTCTCGGCCAGGCCCACTTCCGTCTCTTCGATGATGTAGTCTACGACTTTTTTCAGATCGCCGGTCTCACGAAATACCCGTAACTGACGGTCCGCGCCGGTGCCTGTCTCTAGAATCTCATGAATGTAGTTGATCTCTTCGCGGGAATTGAGCTCGTCCACCACATCGTCCACGAATTCCAGGTATTCCCGCACCAGGTCGCGGGCGGAAACTTCCGTCTGCTTGCCAAAATCAATCAGCTTACCTTCCAGCCCGTAGCGTGAGGCGCGCCACTTGTTTTCCATGATCAAGGCGCGGCGATAGAGGCGAAATCCCTGATTCGCGGTGTAGAGCTTGTACAGCTTGGCGATCGTAGCCTGAATCAACGCCGCCAGCGCAATGGTTTCGTCCACCCGCATCGGAATGTCGCACACCCGGAACTCCAGAGTGTTGAAGAACGGATGCGGCCGAATGTCCCACCAGATTTTTTTGGCGTTGTCGATGCAGTTGGTCTTGATCAGCAGCTTGATGAAATTCTCGTATTCTCCCCAGCTCGGGAAATAATCCGGAATGTTGGTGCGGGGAAACTTGTCGAAGACCTTGCAGCGATAGGATTTCAGCCCGGTATCCATCCCCATCCAAAACGGCGAATTGGTCGAAAGCGCCAGGATGTGCGGCAGGAAGTAGCGGGCGTGGTTCATCAACTGGATGGCAGTCTCGCGGTCTTCCACCCCAATGTGTACGTGCAGCCCAAAAATCAGATTGGCCCGGGCCACCAGTTGCAGATCTTCAACGATGTTTTTGTAGCGGACGTCCTCGGTAATCTCCTGGGCCCGCCAATCGGCAAAAGGATGGGTGGCAGCGGAAGCCAGCCGCAAGCCGTTCTCCTTGGCCAAAGCGATCATATCGCGGCGAAGTTTCTTGACCTCTTCCTTGGCGTCCTTAATATTGCGGCACACCGAGGTTCCGACCTCCACCACCGACTGGTGCATCTCGGCTTTAACCCGCTCCTGCAAAAGCAGCTTGCCCTTCTCGATAATCTCGGCGTGAATGTGCGAGCGCAGATCACGTGAGACCGGATCTACGGTCTGGTATTCCTCTTCAATGCCGATAGTGAAAGTCGGAAGCATGGCTACCGCTGTCTGTCCGGGGGAATGCTCGCTGCCAGCCTGGTTCCGGCAGCTTCCTAAAGCGGGCACTAGTATAGCAATCCGTTCCTGAAACCCGAAGCAACCTCCGTTTCCCTTCGCTTAAGTTAGTGTTCTTCGTGGTTTATGCCTTTGCCTTTTTCCTTGCAGCAGCCTTAGCCTTAGGCTTTTCCGCCGGCTGGCCCCCAGCCAGGAACGACGCCCAGCGCAACTCCTGTATCGGATTCTCCTCGCTAAGAGCTTTCTTTACAGCCATTTCTGCCACAGCATCCACGATCCACTCGAAATTCTCCCGGCCCACAGAATTGATGTCTGCGTCAGGCGCCGGATTGAGGAAGTCGATGGCGTACGGGAGACCATCTTCCACCGCAAACTCGACCGTGTTGAGGTCGTACCCGAGCGCCCGGCACAGCGTCTGCGCATCCTTCACTACCCGCGCTAGCAGCTTGGGATCGGTCGGCGGGGGATTCCTCCGGTAACGTTCGTGAAACGGTGCCCTCGGATCGTAGTGCATGATGTGCACCTTTTCCTGCCCAACGACGTAGCAGCGAAAGTACTCTTTGAACTCGACGCCATGCTGCAGGGTCATGCAGAGATCGCCCGTCTGGTTGTAATGATGGAAAAACTCGTCCGGTGAGTGAACCTTGTACACGTGTTTCCACCCTCCGCCGGAGTACGGCTTGAGGAACGCGGGGAAGCCCACGTACTCGAAAATCTCTCCCCAGTTCAAGGGATAAATCAGGTTGCGCAGGGACTGTTCGGTGGTGCCTTCGGGATGCTTCTGATGAGGCAAAATCACGGTCGGGGGAATGGCCACGCCCAGTTTGGACGCCAGGGCGTAATTGAAGAACTTATCATCGGCCGTCCACCAGAAGGGGTTGTTGATGACGATCGTCCCGCTGAGCGCGGCATTCTTGAGGTATGCCCGGTAGAAAGGGATGTCCTGCGAAATGCGGTCAATGATGATTCGGTAACCGCTGGGCTCGGCCATCCTCACTCCACCCAGTTTGACGAACTCTGCCGTCACCCCTTCGACCTTCATGCTGTTGATGCGCTCGACCAGCGCCGGCGGGAATGTATTTTCCATGCCGAACATGACGCCAATTTTCTTCACGGCTTGCCTCTCTTCCCCCCACTTCACGAGAAATATTTTACCGCCATCCTTCGCCACAGCGGCCAGTCATGCCTGGAGTTGTCTTCCCACACGTCCAACCAGTGCGGGATTTCCTTGGCATGCAAGCAGGCTGAAAACTTGACATTCTGATCCAGGCAAATATCCCAATCGGCCGAGCCCAGAACGATATTCATTTTCCGGTAGCGGCTCAGGAACCAATCATCGCTCATGTGCGGCAGAAAATCGGGCGGACAATTGAAATAGCAGTCGTCATCGTAATACCCGTCCAGAAACTGGTGGATGTCGAAGGCCCCGCTCATGCTCACGCAGTAGGTCACCACATCGGGATGCTTAAGGGAAAAATTGATTGCGTGATAGCCGCCGAAACTGCAACCGGTGACAGCCAACCGCGGCGCCTGGTTCTTCCAGCGCAGAAATGGAAGCATTTCGTGCAGGATATAACGCTCATACTGGAGGTGTCTCAACACGCGCATCCGGGGAGGAACGGCCTTGTTGTACCAGCTCTCCGTGTCCACCGCATCCGGGCAGAAGACCTGTAACTCCCCGGCATCGATCCTGGGCGCCAGCACGCCGATCATGTCGCGGTCTTCATACTCAAAAAACTTGCCCATGGAAGTGGGAAACACGAGCAACGGCGTGCCCGCGTGTCCGAAAATCAGCACTTCCATGTCGCGATGCAGTTCGGAGCTGTATCCTTTGTGGTATTCGCGGTTCATGATTTAGCCAGACCGGTCCAAGCAGATCGGTGGTGGGAAACTAAAACGCCGAGTATCTTACATGATCGCGCCAGGCTGATTGCGCTTAGCCGATCGCGCGAGGTGCGCCTCGCTCATGCTGCCGTGGAGGCGGCTCCAGCCGAGCCCTGGGAGTCGTATCTTGATATGCTTGCACCCCCATGCACTGGCTCACCGAAGACGAGGTCCGCAAGCGACTCCAGCCCCGTCAAGTCATCGCCGCCATTGAGGCCGCCTTCCGCGATCGCTATTGCTCGACGGTCATTCCGGCTCGTTCTCACATGAATCTGGCTGGGGGCGTATTTCTTATCATGCCCTGTTACGACCGCGAGGGAAAGGCCCTGGGCATGAAACTGGCTATGGTGCAGAACCAACCGAAGACTCCGGAGGGTCGAGTCCAAGCCACCTACATGCTGCTGGAGCCACGGTCCGCCCAACCCGTGCTGATCGTGCCGGCGAACTATCTCACCGATATACGCACGGCCTCAACTTCGGCGGTTGCGACCAAGTTCCTGGCCCGTGAAGATGTGCGGGTACTGGGAGTTTTTGGCACCGGCCGGGAGGCCCGCGCGCATATTCAGGTCTTGCCCCTGGTCCGCCGGTTTGAGCGGGTCCTGGTGTGCGGCAGGGACGTCGGCGCGAGTCGTAAATTCGCCCAAGCGATGTCTTCGGAGATGAACCTGGCAATCGAAGCGGCCGATGCCCGGACCTGCGCCGCCGAATCCGACGTGATCTGCACCTGCACGACTTCGCAGACGCCGCTGTTCGAGGGCAAGGTGCTTCGTTCCGGTACCCATTTGAATCTGGTCGGCGCATTTCAGCCGCATGCCCGCGAAGTCGATTCCGCCACCTTGCAGCGGGCCCGCGTGTTCGTCGAAACATACGATGGTGTTCTTGCCATGGCTGGCGATCTGCTCATTCCGATTCTCGAAGGCATCATCGCTCGCGAATCTATTGCCGGCGATCTTCACGAGCTGGTAAGCAGAAAAAAGCGAGGAAGGATCGATGACGGCACCATCACTCTGTTCAAGAGCGTCGGCTGCGCTTTGGAAGATCTTGCGACCGCGGAGCTGCTCTCTGCTTGAGCAACCCGTTGCCCACCGTCTGTGCACCAGGTGAGACATCCCAAATGGCGCCAGCTGAATAGTCTTGGAGTGAACTCCCTCCAGGGGGAGCTAAAATCAGCCTATGCGTGCCATGGTTTTGCGAAAACCGGGGCCGATTGAGCGGTCTCCGCTATGCTTGGACGAGGTGACCCTGCCGATACCCCGCGGCGGCGAGGTTCGGGTGCGCGTGCGCTGTTGTGGCCTGTGCCACACCGATCTACACACGGTGGAAGGCGATCTTTCATTGTCCCGACTGCCATTGATTCCAGGACATCAGATTGTCGGAAATGTGGAGGCGTTCGGTGCCGATGTGCGCGTGCTAAAGGAAGGAGATCGGGTTGGCATTCCCTGGCTGCATTCGACCGACGGCAGTTGCGATCATTGCCGGCGCGGCTTCGAAAACCTCTGTGACAACGCCCAGTTTACCGGGTATCACGTGGACGGCGGCTATGCTGAGTTCGTCCTTGTCCACGAAGCCTTCGCCCATTCCATTCCTGACAAGTTCTCCGACGAAAATGCCGCGCCTCTGTTGTGCGCAGGAATAATCGGATATCGTTCCTACCGCCTGAGCGGGGCTCACTCTGGCACTCGTCTCGGCCTGTATGGCTTTGGGGCGTCCGCCCATCTGGTTCTGCAACTCGCCCGCTACGAAGGCTGCGAAATCTACGTTTTCACGCGTGCACAAGCTCATCACGACCTGGCGAGGAAACTCGGTGCGGTTTGGGTGGGCGCCGCGGAAAACACTCCGCCCCACCCGCTCGATGCGGCGATCATTTTTGCTCCGGCTGGCGCACTCGTGCCCCACGCGCTCCGCGCCCTGCGAAAGGGTGGCACACTTGCATTGGCTGGAATCACCATGAGCGCCATCCCGCAAATGGACTATGCACTGCTCTACCATGAACGAGCCATCCGCAGCGTAGCCAATAGCACCCGCCAAGACTGCCGAGAATTGCTTGAACTCGCCGACCACGCCGGGATTCACGCCGAGATACAAGTCTTCGATCTGGAGCAGGCAAACCAAGCGCTCCAAGCGTTGAAGAACAGCAAGATCAGCGGTGCTGGCGTGCTGCGAATCGCGAGTTAGCCGGTTTGCTGGTTTGGAACAGGGGCAGCTTTCGAGTAGATGCCCTTGCTTGGATGCCCCTCCCGAACGTCTTCGAGCAATGCGAAAAAAACCACGGCGGCTTAACACACTCTGGCACCTAAACCAGTACTTTCAATAACTTACAAACCACCCAATGCGCCATTCCCCCGCTAAACCCCCGTTTTTCCCCTTTCGTTGACATCTGCGTGTCCTTCCCCCGTGCCTTCAATAACATAAGGCTAGTTCAATCCATCAGGTGGAAGACGCTAACCGGCGCTTCCCGGGTGAAGGTCGCACAAAAGCAGGGAGCTCCGGGTTCAGACCGGTAGTTCAAACCAGGAATCCACGGTAAGACTTCCCCTTGTCGTGGTATTCCAGCACGGGAAAGCGAGAGCGCATGCACAAGCCAGTAAAGTACGTGGAAAAAGCAGTTACAGTCGCCGCCAAGGGCGCGTGGGTGGTATTCAACGGCCTGAACCGCATCAAGCAGAACCCATCGCCAACGCCGAAATGGTCGGAGAAGCCGCTGCTGAAGTCCTACGAAAAGACCAAGCCGCCTCTGGGCTGGCCGCGCACTACTGACTCGCTGTGCCCCAAGTGCATCCCTGAGATCCGCCAGCAGATTCTCGACGGCAAACTGCCCTACGAAGTTCTGATGAACGAAAAAGTCGGTGAGATCAAGGCCGAAATTGTCGAGCGCGACGGCAAGATCCTGATGGTGAAAGATTGCGCCATCCACGGCCATTTTGAAGACGTCATGTCCATTGACACTGACTTCTCGCGCCATCTGGAAGAGGTATTCCCCGGCCGCGATATCCGCGCCCACAACGACGAGAAGTTGCACCACCACGGGTCTTCGACCGTGAAGTACGGTCGCGGCTCGGTGCTCACTATCGATCTGACCAATCGCTGCAACATGATGTGCGATCCCTGCTTCATGGACGCCAACCAGGTTGGCTTCGTACACGAGTTGAGCTGGGAAGACATCAAGACCATGCTGGACAACGCCATTACCATCAAACCGCGCCGTCAGATGTCGGTGCAGTTCTCCGGGGGCGAGCCCACGCTTTCGCCGTACTTCCTGGACGCCGTCCGTTACGCGCGCAAGGTTGGCTACAACTCAGTGCAGGCTGCGACCAACGGAATCGAATTCGCCAAGAGCTTCGAGTTCGCCCAACAGGCCGCCGAAGCCGGCATGCGCTACGCCTACCTCCAATTTGACGGAATCGGCAACGCCGCGAACGCCCACCGCAAGGTCGGCAACCTGTTTGATGTAAAGCTGAAGGCGATCGAGAACATGCACAAAGCAGGTATCGAGATCGTCCCGGTGGTCACGATCGTCAACGGCATTAACAATGAGCAGGTCGGCCGCATCATCAAGTTTGCCCTGGATAATCCGAAGACCATAGGATTCCTCTCCTTTCAGCCCGTGTCTTTTACCGGCAGGGATGAAGCTGTTACCGACGATCGCCGCGAAGCCCAGCGCTACACCCTGTCGCATCTGGCGCACGATGTGAAAAATCAAACCGGCCTGGGCGAGCCCGCGCGTGATTGGTTCCCGATTTCTTTCATGGGCACCTTCTCTGATTGGGCCGACTTGATGCACGTCAACGACGCCAACAACGATTGGGGCCAGTTGAGCTGTGGATGCCATCCAAATTGCGGGACTGGCATGGCGCTCATGATCGACAAAGAGACCAAGGAAGCGGTTCCGGTGACCGCGTTCCTGAAGGGCGATCAACTGGCCAAGGACATTGCCAAGGTCAACGACGCGGCTCGCGGCAAGTTCCTCACCGTCGTCGGCATGGCGCTTTGCCTGATGAAGAACTACGATCCGTTCCAGTCACCCACGCACTTCAAGCTGATGGACCTGTTGAAGAAATTCGACAAGAACTTCAACGCCACCGGCAAGAACTACGGCAAAGTCGGTCCGGACCGCACCATTGACGACGTCATGAAGCGCCGCCAGGATCGCTGGAACTTCCTGTTCATCGCGGGAATGTGGTTCCAGGATCTGTTCAACTACGACTTCCGGCGTACCGAACAGTGCATCATTCCTTATGCCACCCAGGAAGGCGAGATTTCCTTTTGCGCCTACAACACGGGCGTGGGCTGGCGCAACATCATCGAGAAGATGCACATGACCGCCACGCTCACCAAGTGGTACGAGGAGCACGGACGGCACGAAATCTTCGCCGGCGGCAAGAACGTCAAGATGGAATCGGTCGAGCACGGACTGGTGCTCAAGGAAGAACTGGTCACCAACGAGGAGCAGCACGATCTCGACAAGCTGGGCATCGCCAAGAACTCTCGCGAGGAAAAAATGCGTGCCCGCGCCGCCAAGCAGAAGGAAGATCCGGCCTACAACGCCCGCATGGCTGCGCTATACCGCGAAGTGGTGCTGAAGGAGAAGCCGGTCGTGGCAGAAAACGGCTTCATCCCGCTGGGCGCGCTGACTGCACCGCCCAACGGGAATGCTGGCAACGGCAACCGGCATGCTCCGGCGAAGACCGAGGCGGAACCTGTGCTGGGAGATTGAATTCCCAGTTTCTAGTTTTGAGTCTCAAGGGCGGCCGTCGCGCAGGCCGCCTTTTTTGGCAATCGGTCCTCGCTTGACTTCACTTTAGCTCTCGGATAATCTCCGCCCGACTCCGGGCTGCCCCTTTTGGCTCTTGGGGTCAGGCCCTTGCGAATCTCAATCCAATTCATTTCGCGACCGAGGAGGTCAGCATCCATGACAAAATTCACCGGGTTGCTGTTGGGGTCGTACCTGCTGTTCGGGGGACTGGGCGTTGCGGCGCAGGACATGACGTCGCCACCCAAAGTGCTATCCATCATTCGCGAGTTCGTCAAACCGGGCAAGGCCGGGGCAATGCACGAGAAAACCGAGAGCGCCTTTGTGCAAGCGATGACACGTGCCCAATGGCCCACCCATTATCTGGCGGTAAGTTCTCTTAGCGGCAAGCCCCGCGCTTTGTTCCTGACTCGATACGATTCTTTCGAAGCCTGGGAGAAGGACGCTTTGGCAACCGAGAAGAACCCAACCCTTTCCGCCGCACTCGACCGAGCTGGTGTTGCCGATGGCGATCTGCTGAGCGATGTCGACAGCACCGCGCTCGTCTATCACGACGAGTACAGCCTGCGGTCATCGGTTGATATCCCGCACATGCGCTATTTCGAGATCGCGCTTTATCGTGTGCGTCCCGGACATGATGCGGACTGGGATAGCATCGTCAAGATGGTGATCGCTGCTTATCAGAAGATTCCCGGGGCTCACTGGGCCACATACCGGGCTGTTTACGGGCAGGAAGGCACCACCTATGTGGTATTCACGGCCATGAAATCTGCAGTAGAAATCGACCAATCTTTTGCCCAGAGCAAGCAGTTCATGAGCGCAATGGGCGAAGAAGGAATGAAGAAGTTTAGTGAACTGCTGGCTGCGGCGATTGAGTCAAGCCAACACAATCTGTTCATCTTCAGTCCGAAAATGAGCTATCCCCCCGACGAATGGATCAAGGCCGATCCAGATTTCTGGAAGCCTAAGCCCAGCGCCACTGCGACTGCGCCAAAAAAGGCGGAAGAAAAGCCAGCGAATAGCCAATAACCCAGGACTGTTCAAGAGAGTTTTAGGAAAGGGCATCCGCATACGTGAAGTAAACATGCGGCTGCCCTTTTTTTCGGGCGCGAGTACAATAAGCAGAGAGAAGGTTTTCAGTTCGTTCTCCGCGTAAATAAGCGAGCGCCAAGGTGCCACAAACCCTCAACCCGACCCAGGTGGGGAGGTTCGCTTGGACGCAAAGCCTGGCCAGGAGAACGAAGTTGCCGACTTTCTCTGCGGCCGCCTGGCAATCGTTCGGGAGGAATCGCTATCTTCGATGCCTTTCTCAACGAAGCTGGCCGCAAGGCGCACCTTGCGGGTCGCGTGCCGGCTGCTGTGATGGCGAGAGCGTCGGAGTTATTAGCCAGGCCGCCGGCAATGGAGAAATTGATGTGCTGGCCGCCAAGCCTCCCGGCTAACATTGGGAAGACCAGTAAGTCTTAAGAATTGAGCACGGTGGCAGGGCCCTTTTCCTGCGCCATGCGCAGCGGTTTGCGCATCTAACCACCATGGACAACAATGCGATATTCGAGGAGAGATACAGAGTTATCGCCATTGACGAACAGAATCTCGTTCTAAAGGGAATCCGCAGCGGAGAGGTCCTTACCATTACCAACGCCGATCCGGAGCATCCCCTTACGGAGAAGGAATATCCGCCCGGAAAGCTCATCGCACTGAACGATCCGTCAACCGATACTCAGAGTTGATGCCAGGCGAATGAGTCTAACCGGCGGGCCTGTCCTGGATTCGCCTTATTCTGAACCAGCCCAAAAACGCGGAAAGGTGCTCTTGCCTTTCCGCGTTTTTTCCCTTTCGGTTGTGCGTGGTTACAGAGGTCGCGAGCTGAACCAAGTCAAAGGCGGCGGACAATAGTGTCCGCTCCAAGTAGATATTGCTCTGGCCTGTCGCGTGCCGCGAGGCTGGAGTTAGCTGGACTCCAGCCTTACAATACCGGTCGAAGCGATTTCAAGAATCGTGGTGCCAGGTAGACTGGAGGGCACATGGGTCCGCGAAGAATCATGTTTCTCCTGGTCGCTGTAGGTGTCTGCGTACTGTTCCTGGGAGCCGGTGAGGAAAGCCCGAATCCTCCGAAGGAAGTCACCTACAACCGGGATGTGGCGCCGATTGTGTATAAGAACTGCGTGGTCTGCCATCGCCCCAACGACATCGCGCCCATGTCGCTGATGACCTATGAGGAAACCCGTCCCTGGGCGCGGCCGATTCGCGAGTCGGTGGTGCAGCGTAAGATGCCGCCCTGGCACGCTGATCCCAAGGTGGGCGATTTCATCAACGATCCGCGGCTGTCGGACAAGGAGATCGCAACCATTGACGCCTGGGTGAGGACCGGCACCAAAGAAGGGGACGCGAAAGATCTGTCCCCGGCTCCCGTGTTCCAGCAAGGCTGGCATATCAAGCCCGACGTCGTGCTGACCATTCCCGAATTCACGGTGAGTGGCGGCAGTCAGGATGACTATGAATACATCTATGTCCCCACCAACTTCACCGAGGACAAATGGGTGCAGGCGGCGGAAGTGCTTCCCGGAGACCGGCGAGTGGTTCATCACGCCACCGTCTCGGTGATCGCGGCCGATAAAGTGGCGAAAAAAGAAGAAGAGAATGCCAAATCCAACGCCGGAGAAGATCGCTACCACTACCGCACCGGCAAGGTATTACACCTGAGGCGGGATGCGCCGGTGTTCGACGATGGGTGTGCGTCACCCGATGGCGGCGGCGTTCCGGGCGAGTCATCCGGGTACTTGAACATCGTGCCGGGAATTTACCTGCCGGGGCATTTGGCGGAGACCCGGCCTTCAGGCTATGCACTGAGAATTCCAGCGGGCTCCTATTTACAATTTCAGGTTCATTACAGCAACCACACGGGTGACGACGTGAAAGATCGCACCAGCATCGGCCTGGTATTTGCCAGGGAACCGGTGAAGCACGAGATTGCGCAATACGAAATCTGGAACAATCTCTTCCTGATTCCAGCCAATGACGACAATCACCGGGTTACATCGTGTTACACGCTACCGAAGGATGTGACCGCGGTCGCTTATACGGCTCACATGCATTTTCGCGGGAAGAGCATGAAGACGGAAGCCATTTATCCCGATGGCCGGCACGAAGTGATACTGAACGTGCCGCACTATGACTTCCGCTGGCAGGAGACCTATTTCCTGAAACACCAGGTCGTGCTGCCCAAAGGCACGAAGCTGGTGACCACGGCTTACTTCGACAACTCGTTTAACAATCCGCAGAATCCTGATCCCTCGAAAGCCATTCGCTGGGGCGAGCCCAGCGACGAAGAGATGATGGGTTTCTGGTTGCAATTTGCCGATCCCAAACCAGTGGACGAAAAGGCTGCGGTCGCGCATAAGTGATAAGAGATCTAAACATGTGCCGCCTTAGCGGCTTTCTAGGCGACTCCCTGTGATCGTGGTGGTCATGGGAGTGACCGGCGCGGGAAAGACGACCGTCGGCAATCTGTTGGCCCAGCAGCTGGGCTGGGAGTTCACGGATGCCGATAGTTTCCACTCACCGGCAAATGTAGAAAAAATCAGGTTGGGGATTCCACTGGATGATGCTGACCGGGCGCCCTGGCTCAAGTCTCTGCGTCAGGCGATAGAGCAGTGGATGGCGAAACGCCAGGACGTGGTGTTGGCATGTTCGGCGTTGAGGAAAAGTTACCGTGATCAGCTCTCCGTCAGCAGCGAGGTGCGGTTTGTTTACTTGAAGGGAAGCTACGACCTGATCTACCAGCGGCTGCGGCTTCGGCACGGCCATTTTGCTTCGGAGCAGATTTTGGCGAGCCAATTCGCGGCTCTGGAAGAGCCGGACGATGCCGTTACCGTGGACATCGATCGGTCAGCGGAAGAGATCGTCGCAGAAATCAAGCACGGGCTCGGCTTGGATCATGACCGTATGGCGCCCTGATTTGTGACCCGATCGGCAAACGTTGTGTTCCCGAACCTTGCGTTCCCATTGAGGCCATGCCCATGCAATCGCTGAGTGGAACTGACGTTGGCGCGACGGTCGTCTCCAAGCTCACGCGGCGCTTGCTGCCCTTTCTCTTTCTACTTTATATCGTCAACTACCTCGATCGAATCAATGTTGGATTCGCTGCCCTCCAGATGAGAGGGCAACTGGGATTCAGTGACAAGGTTTATGGCCTGGGCGCGGGAATCTTCTTCGCTGGATATTTCTTTTTTCAAGTGCCGAGCAATCTCGCGCTGGCCCGAGTCGGCGCCAGAAAATGGATTGCGGTCATCATGGTGCTTTGGGGGACCGTGTCGGTTTCGATGATCTTCGTCGGCACGCCGCGGAGTTTTTACTTGCTGCGTTTTCTGCTGGGCGCCACCGAGGCAGGATTTTTCCCCGGCATCATCCTATACTTGCGGCGATGGTTCCCCTCCGCGGCGCGGGCCCGGGCGGTGGCGTTGTTTATGATGGCTAGTCCGCTGGCCGGGGTGCTAGGCGGTCCGATTTCCGGCGCGCTCTTGGGAGTGCGCTCCGCCAATTTGGCAGGTTGGCAGTGGCTATTCGTGATCGAAGGACTCCCCGCGGTGCTGCTGGGAGGGGTTGTGCTTGCCTTTCTTACCGACCGTCCCGAGGTGGCGCCCTGGCTAACGGCGGTCGAACGCACGTGGCTTACCGGGGAACTGGCGCGCGAACAGAACCAGCATCCCGAGGCCGCTAGACGCGAAGTGTTCGCAGCCTTTACCCAAGCTAAAGTGTGGTTGCTGGTGCTGGTCTATTTGGGCGATACCACTTGTACTTATGGCGTGGGCCTTTGGCTTCCGAGCCTCATTCGCAGTGTTTCTGGCGTCAGCAATCTGCTCATCGGGATGCTCTCGGCCATTCCTTATGTCGCCACCGCGATCGCGATGGTCTTGGTCGGAATGCATTCCGACCGCACCCGCGAAAGGCGATGGCATTTGGCTGGTTCGGCCTTTGTGGGATCGTTCGGTCTGGCCTGTGCGGCCTACGCAACCTCGGCGACCGCAACTATCGTCTTCCTCAGCGTTGCCCTGCTGGCGGCATTTTCCCTGTTGGGCCCATTCTGGGCGACCTCGACGGAACTGCTGAGCGAAACCTCGGCGGTGGCTGGGATTGCCCTGATCAATTCGTTCGGCAATCTGGGCGGCTTCTTGGGTCCCTACACCATCGGCCTGGTTCGTACCTGGACCGGCAGTTTCCGCGGCGGGTTGCTGGCGGTCGCCGCACTGTTGGGGATCAGCGGCGTGATGGCGCTACTGGTGTTTGCAAAAGGGCTACACAAA
>Ga0137389_10000311_pt1 | contig 25700 bp, 20 predicted proteins | sample 15con2h14BmetaG_FD_104645 | JGI IMG/M metagenome (GOLD analysis project Ga0137389, IMG submission 104645) | Vadose zone soil microbial communities from Angelo Coast Range Reserve, California, USA - 15con2h1.4B metaG | ecosystem: Environmental > Terrestrial > Soil > Vadose zone > Saprolite...
AATCGCAGGGATTTAACGTTGTCGAAACCGCCCGCGGCCGCAATTGGATCGTCTTCGCCGGAACTGCTGCCCAAGTCGAAAAATCATTCCAGACCCAGCTCCACAATTTCAAGGCCAATGGACAAACCCATTTCGCCAACACAACCTCGCCTTCGATTCCAGCAGCTCTGTCGCGGGTTGTCGTCGGCCTACGCGGATTGAATAATTTCCCGGCGAAGTCTAACGCTCACCGCGCGCAGCCCGGTTACACCCTGACCGTCGGCAGCAACTCATTCCTATTCGTGGCTCCCGGAGACATTGCCACCATCTACGACGTCAACACGCTTATTGGCAGCGGCACCGACGGCACTGGACAAAAGCTCGCAGTCATCGGACAAACCGACATCTATCTCGACGACCTCAATAATTTTCGCAGCGGCTTCAACATCAACGCAGTCACCGGCTGCACTACCAATGCAAACGGAGTGATCACCTCGTGCAGTGGCGGGAATTTCCAATACGTATTTGCCGAGCCGTCCGGCAGCGACCCGGGCTCACCCGGCTCGCTTGGAGATCTGGCCGAGGCCGACATCGACCTGGAATGGTCGAACGCCGTAGCGCGCAAGGCCAGAATTGCTTATGTCAACGCTCCCCTGACCGGCGTCTTCACTGCCGCATACCACGCCATCGACCACAACATCGCTCCGGTGATCACCATGAGCTACACTGCCCCCTGCGAGCTCTTTGAAGGAAGCTTTTTCGCTTCGGACGAAGCTGAGCTTCAAAAGGCGAATTCGTTGGGCATCACCTTCATGAACTCGTCGGGTGACACTGGCGCCGCTGAGTGCGACTTCGGAAGTAACCTGGCAACATTCGGATACGCGGTTGCCTACCCTGCCAGCAGCCCGGAAGTCACCGGAGTTGGAGGAACGTCAGTCCCGGCTATCGCCCCGGATGAGTTCACTTCGCAGTACTGGAACTCATCAAATGGTACCGACGGCGGCTCCGCTTTGGGCTATATCCCCGAGCAGCCGTGGAACGACGCTGAGGAATTCGGTCTGATTTGTTCGCAAACAACACCTCCCCCCTTCTGCGCCAACTTTGGAATCACGGATTGGGCCAGCGCGCAAAACTTCATCGGCATTGCTGCCGGCGGCGGCGGCGTCAGCAACTGTTTCACGACTGACACGAACGGCGTTTGTAATGGCGGCTTCCCACAACCCTCCTGGCAGGCTGGCATTAGTGCGAGCGTCGTAAATCCCAGCGGTGCTGGCGCGACGACTACGCCCGCCCGCTACTCACCAGATGTGTCTCTATTGGGCTCCGCGAACTTCCCCGGCTACATCGTTTGTACGGCACAGAGCGTATTTGGTGGGAGCAGCAACACCAGCGTCTGCTCTGGTGGCCCCGCCGGAATTACAAGTATGCTTACCGCTTGCGTGAATGGAACTGGACCTTGCTCCATCTTCGGCGGCACGTCTGTATCGAGCCCGGTTTTTGCCGGCATGGTAACCCTGCTCAATCAGTACGTAGTAGCGCAGGGCGTCCAAACGGTTCCCGGCCTCGGCAACATCAATCCGATGCTGTACTCTCTGGCAGCGGCGAATTCCACCAACAAGGCCTTTAATTCTGTCATCACGCCCAACACTGGCTCGTTCTCAAATGGCGCCTTCTGTTCGCCAGGCACCCCCACGTCGGGGATTCCCGCGGACCCGTGGCCCGCTGCCTTACAGTGCCCCAGTTCGGGCTTCCTTGGCTTCAATGCTTTTGATTCAGACTCTACCACCGGCTATAATCTCGTGACCGGCCTCGGTTCTGTCGACGTCGGCAACCTTTTCACCGCCTGGGTTGCCGCCTCACTTGCCTCTACCTCCACCGCCCTTACCTCCAGCCCGAATCCGGCGAATTTTGGTGTCTCGGTGACCTTCACGGCGACCGTTAGTACCACCGGTTTAAACCCGCCCACCGGTACGGTGACTTTCAACGATGGCACCACAGCTCTCGGCACAGGCACACTTACCGCCCAAGTGGCAACCTTCGCAACCTCCACACTAGCTCCAGGTACACATTCGATCACCGCCGTCTATGGCGGGGACGCGAACAACGCGGGCAGCACATCCGCAGTGCTGACCCAAACTATTAATCCGGCCACCTTCACCTTCGTCAGCACCCCGGGCACCCCCACCTCGCACACAGTGTTGTCGGGACAGACGACTCTCAACTATAGCTTCACAGCCACACCTACCTCCGGATCGACGTTCGTCAGTGCAGTGAATCTCAGCTGTACTGCCTTCGCCCCGGCTGACCCGACCCTAACGAGCAGCAGTTGTGCCTTTAGTCCGTCTGCGACAATTGCAGCGGGGTCACCCGCATCTACAGTCACAATGACCATAACCAGCACTGGCCCAAACAGCGGCACTGGGACCCAATTGCGGCATCGGTCGGACAACCGTCTGCCTTGGCTGCCACTGACTTTGCCTCTTGCCGGTGTAGTTATGGTTGGCTTCGCGAGACGCAAAATGTCGAGGGGCGCCACCGTGACCGGTATGTGCCTGATGCTGGTACTCGCTGGATTCCTCATCGCCTGCGGTAGCAGTCCGCACCCCATCTCGGTCGCGGTCAGTGGCAGCGCGTCGAGTATCTTTCCCCAGAATACCGGCTGGACGAACTCAACAGCCACCTTCACCGCAACCCTTACCAATGACTCTGGCAATAAGGGAGTCACGTGGGCTGTCACCACGGCCAACGGCGGTACGATCGTCACCGCCGATCCTACCCACGGCACCTACACTCCGCCGACGATCGCTGCCGGCCTGCCGAGCAACGTAACAATCACCGCAACAGCTGTGGCTGACACGAGCAAGACAGGAACTGCCTCCATAGCCCTGAACCCGACGACACTGCCGGGCACGTACACCGTGACCGTGACTGCGGCCGAGACGGGCGCAACGTCGCAGACGGCGAATGTCACGCTGGTTGACCAATAGAAGCTGTCGTGGCAGTGCTTGAATTTGAAAGGGCGCGGACAGGTTCCGCGCCCTTTTTTTCAATATATCGAGCTATCAACTCCTGTCATCCTGAGCGGAGCGAGAACTTCACGAAAGTGAAGGTCTCGCCGAGTCGAAGGACCCATACCCGCATGAGCCACCAAAGAACCTGGCAGGGCGTTCTCTCGATGCTGTCGGACACGTCGACGTCACGGGGAGAACTCCCTGATGCAGCATCAGCAGAAATAACCGGGTTGGGGTCTTTCGACTGCGCAAGGTCATCGGCTTCGCCGATGACCTTGTTCCGCTCAAGATGACAGGGTTTAGAAATGACATTTGATGCCGGCATAACTTTCTGGGCATCGGAGAACGTCCCTTAGGGCCGAATGGTCTGGTTAAGCGCCATGCAATCTATATCTTGCTGGAACGGAGAGAGTTAGAAAGAGGTTTCCAGTAGAGCGGCAAAAGTTGGGTGTGGGGTACCCTCGGATTAGATGGTGGGCAGTGCAGGACTCGAACCTGCGACCTCCTGCTTGTAAGGCAGGCGCTCTAACCAGCTGAGCTAACCGCCCGCTCCGCGCCGATGCGATCACGGCGCGTTTCTGCCGATCGCGAGAAAACTTCTGCGAAACTTATGCCGAGGATACTGGACTCTTACCTTGCTGGTCAAACGAGTGCATGCGGCAAGGAGACGGGGCAAGCCCCGTCTCTACCTGGCGGCTGCTACACTTTCTGCGTGCGAAAGCTAATCGTCAATGCCGATGATTTAGGTCTGACCGCTGGAGTTAATCGAGCCATCATCGAAACCCACAACGGCGGAGTCGTGTCGTCGGCGACATTGATGGCCAACGGCGCCGCGTTCGACGACGCGGTGACGGCGGCCCGCTCGGCGCCGAATCTCTCCGTGGGATGTCACGTTGTATTGGTGGGCGGAACGCCGGTGTCGCCACCGGACGCAGTGGATACATTGCTGGCGATCCGCTCCGCAGAGCCCGACAAATTCTACTCCAGCCTTTCGGCCTTCGCCGCGCGCGCCATGTTGGGGGGCTTCGATCGCGATCAACTGGTCGCGGAAGTCACTGCCCAAATAAGGAAAATTCAATCCGCCGGTCTCCAGGTAACTCATCTCGATACGCACAAACACGCGCACATCTTTCCCGAGATTCTTGCGGCACTGCTGCGAGCCGCGCGGATTTGCGGCGTTCGCGCGATCCGCAATCCGTTCGTTCCCGTGAAAGCGATGCACGCACGGCAATTCAAAAGCAGGCGAGATCTCTGGAAGCGTTATGGCCAGGTGCGCATGCTGCACACCTTCTCCGGGCAATTCCTACAGCGGACCAGGCGCGCCGGACTGCTTACGCCCGATGGTGTGGTTGGAGTGATCGAGACCGGATCGGTGGAGAGTTCCGGCTATAGTGCCCTGCTGCGCCAGACGCTCGCGAGCCTGCCCGAGGGAACATGGGAATTCGTCTGCCATCCCGGCTACAACGACGCCGACTTGCGCGCGGCCGGCACGCGATTGCTCGATTCTCGCGAGGAGGAGCGGCGTCTGCTGAGTTCGACGGAACTGCGACAGTTTCTGGAGGAGCAAAAGATCCGCGTCATCAGTTATCGGGAATTCGCGGAGACGTCCGCGGAAACGCCCGCGAAAATCCGCTCTTGATTGAAGATGGCAGGTATCGAAAGTGGTACTTCGCTCGTTACTGCGCCGGCAAACTTTGCAATATCGCGGCGCTTCCGAGGGCGGTATTATCGCACGATCAGATACAAGGATAGGGCATGGCTGAGCATCGACAAACCGAACCTCGCCTTACTGTGGACCTGCCCGTGCGTCTTTGGGGAATGAGCGCCGAGGGACGACCCTTTTCCCAACATGCTCGCGCTCGGAACATCAGTTCGGGGGGCGCACTGATCTCCGGAGTCGAAAACGAACTGAAAGTGGGTGACGTGATCGGAGTGCAGTGCGACGAGAAAAAGACGCGCTGCACGGTGATCTGGGTGATGAACGCCGGCTCGGTCAAGAAAAATCAAGTGGGGATGAAGCTGCTCGCCGATCAGGAGTGCCCATGGAAAAACTATCTGTCGCTCGAGGGCGCGACGGTGACAATTTCTCCCTCCAACCGCCGTCGCTGGCACCGGCATAAGATTTCGCTTCCCCTGGAACTACGTGACGAGCGCGTCAAGGCGCCGACCCGCATTAGTGCCACCGACGTGAGCGGCAATGGATGCTACATCGAGACCATGCTGCCTTTGCCGCTCGGAACTGTGCTGCGGGTGGATTTCTGGCTGGAATCGGAGCACATCAATGTCACGGCGGTGGTGCGGACGTGCGATCCAGGCGTGGGCAACGGAATCGAGTTCACTGGAATGCCCCCCGACGGGAAGCAACGAATGGAGGCCTATCTGGACTCGATTGACCCGCAGAGGGGAATCTCGAATCCAAAGCCGGAGTAGCGTTCGCGGGCGGGCATCCGATTTCCGGTAGAGACGCGGCTTGCCGCGTCTCCCGCCGCGTCCGAAGCAGACGGGGCAAGCCCCGTCTCTACATGGACGTATCTGCGTAGCGGGCGAGCACAATCGCGCGAAGCAGTCCGCCCATCGTGAATTCGCGGGCCTCGATGGCGACCGGCATCTGCAATTCGCGCAGCGTCGCCGAAGTCACCGGACCAATCGAAGCAAACTGGACATGCTTGAGCAAACCCACGCTGAGTGACCCTGCCTTGGAGTTGCCCAATAGTTCGGCAAAGTTCTTGGCGGTGGAGGAACTGGTGAAGGTCACGATGTGCGGGCGTCGAGCTGCATTCTTCATCAGCGTGCGCAGGCGCGCACGCGATTTCTCGGGCACCACGGTCTCGTAAGCTTCGACCACATCGACTTCTGCTCCGGCGGCTCGCAGCTCCTCTGGAATCACGTCGCGCGCGACTTTGGCTCGTATCAGCACGACGTGCTTGCCGTTGACCTTATCGCGCAGCCCCTTCACCACAGACTCGGCGACGTACTCCTCCGGAACCATCTTGACCTTTAGTCCATGCTTCACAATTGCCTTCTTGGTTGCAGGCCCGATCGCAGCAATCTGGAGATGCGCGAGAGTCCGGCGCGTGAGGCGAAGCTTCCGGAAGCGATCCCACATGGCTTCGACGCCGTTGGCGCTCGTGAAAATGAGCCAGTCGTAGCTCCGGATATTTTTCAGAGCCTCGTCAAGTGGCCGGTACGATGGCGGCTTGCGGATCTCAATGAATGGGATTTCGATTACCGTTGCGCCCAGACTGCGCAAGCTCGCGGAAAGGCTGCCGGCCTGGTGATGGGCACGTCCGACAAGAATCCGAGTGCCGGCGAGGGGATGGTGTTCGTTGGGCTTCATGGATCAGGTGTCAGGTCTCAGGTGTTAGGTCTCAGGCGTCAAGTTTTCCTGAGACCTGAAACCTAACACCCGAGACCTGCCTCTAAGGTTGTTGCGGTAAAGCGAAACCTTCGCCGTAGACTTCTTCGAGAATAACATCGCCGCCTCGGCGGAGCAGGGTCTCGCCGACTTCTTCGCCCAAGCGTACGGGATCATCGCCCTCTCGGGCCTCGCGCAGAACTTTTGTTCCATCGGGACGCGCTACGACCGCGTTCAGGTGAATGTGACCTCCCGCTAGTTCGGCGAAGGCCCCGATGGGGACCTGGCAGCCGCCGCCGAGTTTGTTGAGCAAGGCTCGCTCGCAACTGGTGGTGGCGCGGGCGGCGGCGTCATCAAGAAATGCGACAACCGCCAGCGTTGCCGCGTCGCCGTTGCGAATTTCGATTGCCAAGGCGCCTTGTCCGGCGGCGGGGGTCATTACTTCCGCAGCGATCACCTGACGGACCAGTTGCGTTTTGCCCAGACGGTTCAGGCCGGCGGCGGCGAGAATGATGGCATCGTAGTCGCCGGATTCGAGCTTGCGCAGGCGCGTGTCAACATTGCCGCGGAGCGGGTGAATCTCAAGATCCGGACGAAAAGCCTTCAACTGAGCCTGTCGGCGCAAGCTGCTGGTACCAACGTTCGCATGCTGCGGCAGCGCTTCGATACCGGCGAACTTCACGGAACAAAAAACGTCGCGTGGATCTTCGCGGGTAGTGATGGCGGCAATTTCGAAATCGGGGCTCAGCTCCGTTGGCAAATCTTTCAAGCTGTGCACCGCGAGGTCGACACGATTTTCGAGAAGGGCTTCTTCGATTTCTTTTGTGAACATTCCCTTAGTGCCGACTTTGGCGAGCGCAACGTCGGTGATTTTATCGCCCGTAGTCTTGATGATCTCGATCTCAACGGTGTTGCCCCGAGCGCGCAGCAGCTCGGAGATGTGATGGGCCTGCCAGAGAGCTAATTGCGAGCCGCGGGAACCGATGCGCAAGCGGGCCATCAGTCTTCCGGTCCTTTTTCTGCACCTCGGCCACGGGCTGACTTCGAAGCCGCGGCGCCCTTTTCTTCATCTTCGTTATGCAGGTTGTCGTGAAGGTCGTCGTGCAGGTTAAAGAGGCGACGCACCAGGTCGATGACGGTGGTGGATTCCGGATCGCGCGCCGCCGTCTTCAGGGTGCTGATGGGAGTGTGCATGATTTTATTGACGATGCCCCGAGTCAGCGCTTCAACGGCGAGTTCCTGGTCGGTGGTCATGGGACCGAGGCGTCCGCGAACGCGATCAATCTCGGCCTGGCGAATGGTTTCGAGATGGTCCTGCAAGCTGACGATGGTAGGAACCACGTCGAGAGTCTGCAGGCGAGCGTGGAATTTTGCGACCTCGCCATTGACGATCGCCTCCGCCTTATCCGCTTCCTTCTTGCGATCCGCGACGTGGGATGAGACTGCTTGCTGCAGATCGTCGATGTCGTAGACAAAAATGCCGTCGAGCTTGTTCATCGCTGGATCGACGTCGCGAGGGACAGCGATATCGATGAAGAACATGGGGCGGTTGCGGCGCAGCGCCATTAGTTTTTCGCCGTGCTCGGGCCGGAAGATGAAATGAGGCGAGCCGGTCGAGGTGATGACGATATCCGCGCGCTCGCACGAATCATAAAGCCGGCTAAACTCGATCGCCTGTCCGTCAAATTTGTGCGCCAGCCGGATGGCGCGGTCGTAGGTGCGGTTGGCCACAAAGATCGAAGCGGCGCCGTGCGCGAGCAGATGCCTGGCTGCTAACTCGCTCATCTTCCCGGCGCCGACCAGGTAGACGCTCTTGCCATTCAGGCTTCCGAAGATTTTCTTTGCCAGTTCGACGGCGACTGAAGCAATCGATACCGAAGACGATCCGACGGCGGTTTCGGTACGAACGCGTTTGGCCACGGCAAAAGCCCGTGTGAGCAACCGATCAAGCTGCGCGCGCACCGCTCCAACCGCGCGGGCCGTGGCATATGCTTCCTTTACCTGTCCCAGAATCTGGGGCTCGCCGACGACCATGGAGTCGAGGCTGGCGGCGACCCGAAAAATGTGGCGGACAGCTTCATCTTCGCGAAATTCGTAGAGATGACTTTCAAACTCGGCGAGGTCGGTCGCGAAATACTCGCGCAGGAATTCGCGCAGGTCGCCGGAACCGTTCTTCATCGTAGCGATAAATTCGACGCGGTTGCAGGTGGAGACAATCATGCCCTCGGAAACAGCGGGATGCTCGGCCAATCGCTTGCAGGCATCCGGCAGGCGCGACTCCGGAATGGCCAGGCGCTCGCGCACCTCGACCGGCGCGGTCTTGTGATTAACGCCAATGAGCTGGAATTTCATGACGCGATAAACCTGTGCATGGCGCTGAAATAGTTGGCGCTCCAGGCCACGATTGCCGTGGCAAAGGCCGCACTGGCGAGCAGGGCGGCGCGGCGTCCGCGCCATCCGGCATTCAGGCGCGTGAACACCATCAGCAGATACACGGCCCACATCAGGACGGAAAGCAGAATCTTGGGATCGAGAAAATCAATGCGGCCGTAAGTAGCTTCTGCGACCACAGAGCCCGCGATCAGGCCCAGCGTCATGAAGGGAAATCCGAGCATGAGCGAACGGTAGCCGATGTCGTCAATGACCTGGAGCGCGGGCAGCCGCGAGAACATTCCAGTTGAACTCTTGGACTTCAGGGCGCGTTCTTGCATAAGGTACAGAATGCTGGCGCCGAAGCTGAGGAATAGCGCCGCGTATCCGGTGAAGATCATCAGGATGTGAACGGCCAGCCAGCCCTTCTTCACGACATCTGAAGCGAACACGAGCGGTTGCTGACAGGTGGCGGCAACGAAGGTAAGCAGAAAAACCAGCGGAAAAATCACGATGCCCGGAGAAGTCGTCTTGTAGATGAGATAGGCAAGCATGAAGACGACCATGATCAGGAACGCCAGCAGCGATTCCGCGTTGTGAACCGACGCCGACGCGAGCTGTCCGGATTGCACAACAGCTTCGGTCAGCGAAACTAGATGAAAAACCATGCCGAGGTAGGAAGCATGGAGCGCGACTTTGCTGAGGATTTCCGAGGTGCGCGTGAGCGCGACTAGCGCGTAGAGCAATCCCGCGGCGTAACACACGAGCGCGACGCGGAGCCAGACCAGGGTCATCATTCTTGGATGCTTTTGCAGGCCGGCGGATACCTCGCCAACCCGGCTGGATGATTATAGTTGGCCGGGCGGGAGGGCGTGGGCGAAACGTACGATGTTGCAAGTGCTTGTCCCGGAAACACGCGGAGCTTCAGGGCCGCTCGTAGGCGGGCATCATGCCGCAGTCGGAACCTTTGCTGTGCGTCGGCTCGCAGCCAACGCCTGCCACGCAATCACAAACGACGGGAGGAAGCACGCCGTTGCAATGACGCTCCAAACCACGGTGGCAATGCCGGGCTCTCCCATCCGTGCGATCGCGGGGATGGAGTTTATGGCGCGAACGACAATGAACACCATAGCGAACGGATAGCTGCGCATCATCCACTCGCGGTGCTGCTGGATCCTGCCCGTGCGAATGCAGTAGAGGCCGGTGGCGGTGGTCGCAAGCCAACCAACTGCTTGGATCGTGGAAGCCGTAGCGAGGGTCATAATGGGCAGCCGTATGGCAACCACAATTGCAGCCGGACCAGAGATTGCGACGCTGCCGACGTAAATGCGTCCCATCACACGATGCACTTGCAGATAGCGCTGACGCAGACGGCTCGAAAACTGGAACACGCCGAGGAGAAGCGCGAGAGCCCCAGGAATGCCGTGCGCCAGCATCAGCCATGGAATTACCGCGTAGCGCTGACGCAGGAATGAGCGGGAGTCCAGGAGGGTCCGGTCGCGAGTGACCACGACGAACACCGTCATCAGACTGAACACAATCCACATGACATGCTTGGCCTGGAATGAATTTCTACGAGTCACGGACACTGGAGCAACGGTCGACAGTGGTCCCTCCACAGACGCTTCGATCCTTTAGCAGCGCTGTCAAAGCACAGCGAGCATAGCACCTCTTGTGAATTTGCGGTGGGATTGTTTAATTGCGTTTACAGTGTATACTTAATTGCCACAAGAGATCGTGAACCGCGCTCAACACCAAAAGGACCCCTAAAACGGGTATGACCCTGTACACCGCAGTCAGCATCTCTGCCGACGGATCCACCATTGCCGGCCAGTACTTTGACGCCCAGTTCAATTTCGGCAACTGGACAGCACACATAACCAAGTAAGCAGACCGAATTCGGCAGGGACTGGCAGCGTCGTCAACGACGGCGGCGCTTGCCCGTCCGCCGTCTGCCAGGGGCACTTATCTTCATCTATATCTATCCCACCGGGCCGCCCGCGGAACCCGCAAATCTATTCCACGCCTAACGATGCCAGAGATTCTTCCAGCGACTGCGAATCAACGTGCAGTTGGCGGCCGTGCGCCTGCATTTCTTCCAGTTCGTCGAAGGCGCGGAACAGCCGCATCTTGACCGCGGCGTACTGCTCGGAATCGGAGAGGGACCGTCCATGGGATTCCGCCCAGGCGGCGACGACCTTATGCGGGAGGAAAATACTGACCGCATAGGTCAGCCTACGGTCGGAGGTAACATCGAAGATGTACTCGTTGGCGTCAGGTTCACGGGCGCCGGATGTCTGGGTGGGACGTTTCCCGACGAAATAATACTGGTAAACGTAGCCTTGAGATCCGGTATAGGTTTTGAGGCGACGGATGGTCATAGCGCTGTCGCCGGTCGTTGGTCGTTAGTCGTTGGGCAAAAGGACATTCGTTGGTCCTTGGTCGTTGGCGAACCGGAGGAGCGCGGAAACTCTGGGGATTCCATAAAGAGCGCGTGCACGGACATTGACGAACATAGGAATCCCCAACGACCAACGACTACCTGCTGCTATTCCCCGGCGAAATCACTCTCCCATACTCACTTGCGCGCGCCAGCCGATCAAACATGCGCCAGGCGGCGAGCGAGATGTTGCTGATGGCTTCTTCTCCGTCCCGCTCGCGATGCAGGTAGGTCGTCATGACACAGAGGACATAGGGACGCTTGTCGACGAAGATCACTCCCGAATCGTTGCGCACGCCTTGGAGCGCGCCGGGCTTGTCGGCGATCTTCAAATCGTCGGGGAGATTGCGCGGGATCCAACTGTCTTTGTGAGTGGAGAGGACTTTGAAGAAATCGTCGGTCATCTCTTTGTTCAGTATTTCGCCGCGATAAAGCGCTTGGAGCAGGTTCAACATCTCGTTGGGCGTGGAGATATTTTCGCGGCCTTCAGCAGCGGCCTTGAGGTCCATCATCTTGCGGCGGAGGCGGGTGTCGCGCAGCCCCTGCGCCTTCAAGAAGGCATTCACGTTATCCATGCCGACGCGATCGATGAGGACGTTGGTAGCAGAGTTGTCGCTGACGGCGACCATCATGGTAGCGAGGTCGCGCAGCGTGATCTGGGTAACTCCCGGCGTGAGGCCACCCATGATGTCGCTGTCCTGGACCAGGTCAGCAGCGTTCACGGTATAAAGATCCGTGAGCTTCAGCTTGCCTTGCTGGGCTTGCCGGTACAGTTCGGCGAGGACGCAGATCTTTATGGAGCTCGCCTGCGGGTAAACGTCGTTGGCGTGAAGCAGGTATTTGTGGCCGTCGGTGAGATCGACGATTGCGACGCCCATCACGCCATCGAGATTGCGGTCGATGTCAAGAATGGATTTTTCAAGCTTCATCCAGAGGACGGTCTGCTTCTCGGTGGGAGGCGGCGGTGAGGTTTGAGCGAACGCGGACGCGGCCAGACTCCCGGCTAAGCAAAGACAAGCCAAAGTCAGCAAGGCGGCAAGTCGTTTTTGAGCCATCGTTCTTCTTGACATGAACTAGATCTTTGCCTCCCGCAGACGTTTGACGGCGGTTTCCGAGGTGACGGGAGAATAATAAATCTCTTTGAAAGTGTACGACCTTGCCTTGGCCTCAAGAATGGGAAGAATCTCGATGTGCCAGTGGTAATCGTCATCGAGTGTTTTCCAATATCCGAGTGTTGCCGAAGGATGTTGGCTATTGGGCGAAGTGTGGAGCACCAAGTGGAACGCTTCGGTGACGGTGCGGATACGTTGCAGGGTGCGCCGCAGCAGCGCGGCGAGATCGGTCAGCGTGCCCACGCGCGACGAACCGGTGCGCTCAAAGGATGATTCGTGGCTGCGAGGCATGATCCAGGTCTCGTACGGGACGCGCGGAGCATACGGGCAGAAGGCCACGTAGTCTCCTCGAGTTTCGACGATGCGCAGGTTCTGACGCTCCTCTTGCGCCAGAATGTCGCAGAACACGCAGCGCTCTTTGCTCTCGAAGTACTCGCGTCCGGCGCGGAGTTCGTAGAGGACGCGGCGAGGCACGAAAATAGTTGCCGTCAGCTGGGAAGTGGGGTGGTCGAATTCCTGTCCCGCGGCCTCGCCGTGATTCTTGAAAATGCTGACGTACTTGAATCGGCTGTCGCGCTTCAAATCCTGAATCCTCTGCGCGGCCAGACGCAGGAACTGTTCGACCTCGATGTCACTGGCATTCCAGATGTGGCCATCGTGGCGGGGATTCTCCAGCAGAACTTCGTGAGCGCCCACCGATCCCATGCGGTCGTAGAGTCCGTCGCCGCGGCGGGCCGCCTCGCCTTCGATATGGTACAGGGCCTGCGGATGGACCAGCGAGCGCGCCGACCACGCGCTGCCATCCACGCCGGGCAGGTTGGCGATGATATGGGTTGGGTCGGCGGAAGCACCACAAAAGGGGCACACTTCGGAGCGCGGCGTGAGCTCGCCGACATCATCGCCGGTGATCACCCAGGAACGGGTGATGGGGTCTTTGCGCAGTTCCATGGCGATAAGAAGAACAAAATAATTTGTAATTTGCAATTGGTGATTTGCAATTTGGTGTCTTTCTGCGATTCATCTTGCCGACGTTAGGAGCCGTTCCGGCATAGAATTGCAAATGAGGAGATTACAAATTACCAATTACCAATCAGAAATTTCCCATGTCTGAGCCCTCGACGCCGCTGATGCGGCAATATGCCGCGATCAAAAAAGAGCATCCCACCGCTCTGCTGTTCTTCCGGCTGGGGGATTTCTACGAGCTTTTCTTCGATGACGCGGTGCTCGCCGCGCGCGAGTTGCAGATCACGCTGACCTCGCGCAACAAAGAAAAGGGCGTGGCCATCCCGATGTGTGGCGTGCCTTACCACGCCGCCGAGGGCTACATCTCGAAGCTGATCCGGCGCGGGTTCAAGGTAGCGGTCTGCGAGCAGGTGGAGGACGCGCGCTTGGCGACGAAGCTGGTGCGGCGCGAGGTGACGCGCGTCGTCACGCCGGGCACGGCAGCGGATTCATCGCTGAACGCGGAGGAGAACAATTTTCTGGCGGCAGTGGCAACGGTTGGAGATCACGTCGGTTTTGCCGCGCTCGATCTTTCAACAGGCGAGTTTCGAGCGACGGAGTTCGCCGGCGAGTTGGCCGGACGCCGTATTCAAGAAGAACTTGAACAATTGCGGCCAAAGGAAATGCTGTATGGGTCTTCCGCGCCGTTGCTGGAACGGCTGGGTAGCTTCGTTGCCCCGGACGGGCGAGTCGCCCGTCCCCACACGGACACGGGCACAGCGCCTCTCGCTCGCGTTTCCGGCTCGGGCTGGGCTGAAACTCCCCTCGACGACTGGATCTTTGCTCCCGACCACGCCATTCCACTCCTCGAGAATCACTTCGGCGTGCTCTCGCTCGAGGGCTTCGGCTTGGCCGGCAAACCGGCGGCGGCTTCGGCGGCCGGGGCGATCCTGTATTACATCCGGTCGACGCAGCGCGGCACGCTCGACCATGTGGATCGCATCGGCTTCTACGAGCGGCAGAATTGCCTGGTGCTCGATGCGGTGACGGTGCGCAACCTGGAGTTGATCGAGCCACTATTCGCGGGAACGGATGCGGGCGTAACTCTGTTCCGCTGCATGGATGCGACCGTGACGCCGATGGGCAAGCGGTTGCTCCGCACATGGATGCTGCGCCCGTCTTTGGATCCGTCCGAGATCAATGGCCGGCTGGATTCAGTTGAGGTGCAGGTCAAAGACACGGTGCGCCGTGAAGAATTGCGGCGGGCGCTCGATGGAATTCTCGATCTCGAACGTCTGCTGAGCCGGGTCACCCTGGAAACGGCGAATCCGCGGGACATGCTGGCCTTGGCGGCATCGCTCGCACGAATTCCCAAAGTGCGAACGGTGTTGGCCGGACTCTCTGCGTCGCGCCTCGGCAAGCTGCATATCGCGATCGACGAACTGGGCGATCTGCGGGAGAAGATCGATGGCACTCTGGTTCCGGAGCCTCCACTCACGCTTAGCGATGGCGGGGCGATCGCTGCTGGCGTCGACCATGATCTCGACGAACTCCGCGACCTGAGCCGCAACTCGAAGCAGTATCTCGCGCAAGTGGAGACGCGTGAACGCGAGCGGACGGGAATTGGCTCGCTCAAGGTAAAGTTCAATTCCATTTTTGGGTACTACATTGAGATTTCGAAGGCGAACCCGCACCTCTCCCCCGCCGACTACGAACGCAAGCAGACGCTGGTGAATGCCGAGCGCTTCACGACTCCGGAGCTGAAAGAGTATGAGTCCAAGATTCTCGATGCCCAGGAGAAGATTGTCGAAATCGAGCGGTGTCTGTTTGCCGACTTGCGTTCTGCCATTGCTGCCGAGGCCAAGCGCATCCGGCAAACCGCGCTGGCACTGGCGGAAGTGGATGTGCTGGGGTGCCTGGCCCACATCGCGGCGCTGCGAAATTATTGTCGGCCGCACTTCGATGAAGCTGAAAAGGCCGAGGAGGTGGGCGATCTGGAAATTGTCGAAGGCCGTCATCCAGTAATCGAGCTGCAAGAACTAGCGGCGGGGAGCGAGCGCTTCGTTCCGAACGAGCTGTTTCTGGATGCCGCAACCCCCAACATCGTGGTGCTGACTGGGCCGAACAGGGGTGGCAAAAGCACGTATCTTCGGCAGGCGGCGCTGATCGTGATCATGGCGCAGATGGGATCGTTTGTCCCCGCGCGCGCCGTGCGGATGGGCATTGTCGACCGCGTGTTCACGCGCATTGGCGCAAGCGATAATCTGGCCCGGGGGCGGTCGACGTTTATGGTCGAGATGACAGAGACGGCCGCGATTCTGCACACGGCGACGGCTCGATCCTTGATCTTGCTCGACGAAGTCGGGCGTGGCACTTCCACCTATGATGGCCTCGCGATCGCGTGGGCCGCCATCGAGTATCTGCACGCGCGGGTGCACGCGAAAACGTTGTTTGCGACGCACTATTTCGAGCTGACCGAGTTGGCGGAGCAATTGAGTGGAGTGAAAAACTATCACGTGTCGGTCAAAGAAACCGGAGGAAGCGTAGTTTTTCTGCGCCGGGTCGAACCGGGCGCGGCCGACCGCAGCTACGGAATCGAAGTCGCAAAGCTGGCGGGACTGCCAAACGAAGTCGTGGTCCGCGCGCGCGAGGTGCTGGCAGAGCATGAATCGGCTGAGCGGCGGCTCTCGGAGCATCTGACGCCAGGCTCATCCACCGCGCCGGAGCGTCCAACGCAGTTGACCATCTTCACCCCGCTGTCGCAGCCAGTGCTGGAAAAGCTACGCGAAGTCGATTTGGACCGGCTGACGCCGCTGGAGGCGCTAAACTTGCTGGCGGAGTTGAAAGGGCAGATTGAGTAACGATGACACGCGTCGAAAAGCTCTTATCGATTAGCTCTGCCCCACTTGCAGACACGCCTTCAGTTAGCCTCAAACTATTGGAAGATTACCCGCTCGGGCCGGAACTACTCCGCATGTTGGAACACAAGAACGGCTTTTATGCTTTTGAGTCTGCACTACACGTTTTCCCTCTAAGTTCGGAGCCTGTGGATGGATCGACTCTTGCCGATTGGAATTCTGACTCCCTCTGGCGAAACGACTATGGCGATCTGACCACGGGGATGTTGTTTTTTGCAGAAAACATTTTGCAGGATCAGTTTTGTCTTTCCGCCAGCGGTGTGCTCCACTTCAAAGAGGAAACCGGCGGAACAGAACCCATGGCAGACTCGCTAGAAAGCTGGGCGGAGATCATACTACGAGACTACGACCACGAAACCGGTTGGACATTTGCTAACAGATGGCAAGCCGAAAATGGCCCGATACCGCCCGGTAAGAGACTGATGCCAAGAATTCCACTCTTTCTCGGGGGTTCCTACCTAACGGAGAACCTATGGGCGGGTGATGCGGTCGAGGGGATGCGGTTCAAGGCTGACCTAGCCATACAAACACAAAGCCTACCCGACGGGGCCCAAGTTCGCTTAGTGCTTGGCCAAAAGCCCCCGAATTAGCCAGCCCGGTAAACAATGCGAAGATCAACATCTGACATCAATCGACAAATCGGCCAACTCCTAATCATCGGCTTCGACGGAACCGAGATGTCTCCACGCCTCGCTTCCCTGCTCACCAAGATTCAGCCGGCAGGCGTGATCCTGTTCGCCCGCAACATCACCGGAGCTAAGCAGACGCACACGCTTCTGGGCGAATGCCAGAAGCGCGTTGCCACGCCGCTTTTCGCTTGCGTCGACCTTGAAGGCGGCACCGTGGACCGTTTTCGCAACGTGCTCGGTTCGACGCCATCTCCAGCGGAGGTTTTTGCCACGGGCAGCCGAGCGCTCTTTCGCAAGCATGGGCGCGTGATCGGCGAAAACTGCCGCGCCCTTGGCTTCAACCTAGACTTTGCCCCCGTGCTCGACTTGGCCTTCGAGGCTTCGCGTTCGGTGATGAGTTCGCGGGCGGTTTCGGATGATCCGAAGCAGGTTGTTGCATATGCGCGCGAGTTTCTGCGCGGGTTGGGCGAGGCCGGCGTCCTCGGCTGCGGCAAACACTTCCCCGGACTGGGCGAAGCCACGCTCGATACGCATCATGAACTGCCCAGCGTCGATAAGCCGCTGCGCAAATTGTGGGACCAGGATCTGGTTCCCTACGGCGCACTGCGGCGCGAATTGCCGATGGTCATGGTGTCGCACGCGGCGTTTCCAACGGTGACGAAACAGCGCACGCCGGCATCACTCTCGAAAAAATGGATCACCGATATTCTGCGCAAGAGGATTGGCTTCCGGGGCCTGATCTGTTCCGACGATCTGGAGATGGGCGGCGTGCTGGCGGCGGCTCCGATTGAAGAGGCGATCGAACAAGTAACGATCGGCCACATCCGCGCCGGGGGCGATCTGGGGCTGATCTGCCACCAGCAAGATTTCATTCTGCGCGCGCATGAAGCCTTGATCCGCGAGGCGGAGCGCGACAGCCGATTTGCCCGCCGCGTCCGCGAATCGGCTCGACGCGTGCTGGCATTTAAGAAGAAGACGTTTGATAAGAAATCAGCGGCGAGGCGCCACACGCCCGCTCCCACTTCCGCACGAGTCGAGAGACTGGCGCGACAGCTTTGGGAGTTCGGCGAAGAGATCCGGCTGGCCACGCTTGCTCGCACAGACAATAAGAAGGAACGCCCATGAGCATGATCGTTGCCGGAGTGATGAGCGGCACCTCGGCCGACGGAATCAATGTGGCATTAGTGCGGCTGCCGACACGCGGGCGAGGGCGCCCGCGCTACACACTTCTTGCCCACGAGGAGTACCCGTTCCCTGCCCCGGTTCGACGCGCAATTCTAGAATTGATGAATGCGGAGTTGGCCCGCGTCGCCGATCTGGCGCGGCTCAACTTTCTTCTCGGCGAACTGTACGCTGAGGCGGTCGCCAAGACAGCACGCAGGCATCGCGTGAAACTAGACCTTGTCGGTTGCCACGGACAGACGCTCTATCACCAGGGAGTGCCGCAGCGATTTCTTGGACGAAAGTTGGCGGTCACATGGCAGACTGGTGAAGGCGCGGTGATTGCGGCGCGGCTGGGTGTGCCGGTGGTCTCGGATTTTCGTCCCGCGGATATGGCAGTTGGAGGTAAAGGCGCTCCGCTGGTTCCCTTTCTTGATTATTTTTTCTATCGCGACCAGCATGTACCGCGGATCGCGCAAAATATTGGCGGCATCGCGAATCTGACCGCGATTCCTGCAGGCGCGTCGCTTGGCGGAGTGCTCGCTTTCGACACCGGTCCCGGCAACATGGTGATCGATGCGGTCATGTTGGAGCTTTTCGGCAAACGCTACGATCGCGACGGCAAAATCGCGGCCTCAGGACGCATATTGAATGGCGTGGTTGCAAGATTGATGCGAGCCCCGTTCTTCCGCCAGAAGCCTCCGCGGACAGCGGGGCGCGAGGAATTTGGCCGGGAATACGTGAGCCGATTTCTTCAGCTCTGCCGCGGCGCCAGTAAGCCCGACGTGGTGGCCACGGCAACGGCGTTGACGGCGCGATCGATTGCGGATGCCGTTACGCGATTTGTGTTGCCGCAATTTGGCGCACGTCGAAAACGTGTCGGTCAAATGATAATGATTATCTCCGGCGGAGGCGCAAAGAATCCAACCCTGATGGCCATGCTGCGCGACGCCATCACACCCTTGGGGATTGAATTGCATTTCTCGGATGAATTCGGACTTCCGGCGGAAGCGAAGGAGGCTGTGGCATTTGCTCTGCTCGCGCACGAGACGTGGCATCGGCGGCCAAGCAATGTACCGTCGGCTACGGGAGCAAAGCGGGCGGCGATCCTGGGAAAGATTTCGTATGCATGAGGCGGCGGGGCAGGCGCTCGCAGACAGCAGGTCCTTCGCTCCGCTCAGGATGACAACTCTTTTTCACAATGACAATTCTTTTCGGCTGACAACTCTTTTCCGCACTACAGTTCTCTTGTTATTCCTCGGTGCATGCCTGCTGCCTCTGCTCTCCTGCTCGCAAGCTCCCGATCCCAACACGCTGGTCATGATTATCGAAAGCAGCCCCACGAATCTCGACCCCCGAGTTGGGATCGACGCGTGGTCCGAGCGCATCGACGCGCTGATGTTCGATGACCTCCTCGATCGCGATGAGCATCTGAACGTGACGCCCGCGCTGGCGGAGCGCTGGGAGGTTCCCGATCCCCTGACCTACATATTCCACATCCGGCATGGCGTGAAGTTTCACGATGGCCGCGCACTCACATCTCGCGACGTAAAGTGGACGTTCGACTCCATGCTCCAAGGGAAGATCCGCACCACCCGGGCCGCCGCCTACCGTTACGTTGATCACGTCGAAGCGCCCGACGCTTACACGATTGCATTTCGCATGAAGGAGCCGTTCTCGACTTTACTGTGGAACCTATCCGATGGCGCGATGGGCATTGTTCCCTACGGCACGCTGACAGAAATGACGACCCATCCCGTCGGCTCTGGCCCGTTTCGCTTCGTCAGCGCTGAGCAGGACAAGGAAGTCATCGTCGAACGCAACGAGGACTACTGGGGCGAGAAGCCACATGTGCCTCGCGTCCGCTTCGTGGTCGTACCCGATACCACCACACGCGCGCTCGAACTTCGCAAAGGCAGCGCCGACATCGCCAGTAACGCGCTGACTTCCGACATGGTGCTCGCGCTCGAGAAGGAGCCGAACCTTCAAGTGGAGCGGGCGCCGGGCACGGTGTTCAGCTACCTGGCATTTAATCTGCGCGATCCGATCTTGCGTGACGTACGCGTGCGGCAAGCGCTTGCCTACGCGATTGATCGCCGACCCATGATCCAGTATCTGTGGCGTGGTTTCGCGCGTCCGGCCGACAGCATTCTCCCGCCGCAGAGTTGGGCGTATGACGGCGAGGTCCCGAAATATGAGTTCGACCCGGAACGAGCGCGGCAAATACTCGATGCCGCTGGATACCCTCCCAAAAACGGCGTGCGCTTTCATCTCGTAATGAAAACGTCGACGGAGGAAACGACGCGACTGATGGTGGCCGTGCTGCAGCAGCAGTTGCGAGGCGTGGGGATCGTGCTCGACATCCGCGTGTTTGAGCCTGCGACGTTTATGGCAGACGTCGTCAGTGGCGCATATCAGATGTATTCGCTGCGTTGGATCGGCGGCAACGAAGACCCCGACATCTTCGAGTACGTGTTCCACTCCGACAAATTTCCGCCCCATGGCGCCAACCGCAGCTTCTATGTGAATCCGCGGATAGACGCGCTTATCAAAGAAGGCCGCACGGAAACCGATCCCGGCCGGCGCAAGGCGGTGTACGGCGAAATCCAAACGATCCTCGCAACCGACTTGCCGTATATCAACCTCTGGTTTCTCGACAACGTGCTCGTGCACACGCGGCGCGTCCGGAACATAACCTTGAATCCCTCGGGGAATTGCGACTTTCTGAAGACGGCGGAGATCAGTACCCAGTAGCCAGTTGCCAGTACCCAGTGAAGTCTGCGGCTGATGGGCCAGCCCGCAACCCGCGCGATTTTCAGCGTGGTACCATCGAAGTTTGGACGTTCTCACTCGACGGCGAGCAGCGTCGTTCGTGAGACCTGACACCTAAAACCTGAGACCTGACCTTTGAAGATTCTTTTTATCGGTGACATCTTTGGGCGGCCTGGGCGGACGATCGTAAAAGATCGCCTGCCTGAACTGCGCAAGCGGCACGCTCCGGATCTGGTCATTGCGAACTGTGAAAATGCAGCGGCTGGGTTCGGAATCACGCCTCCGCTGGCGGAAGAGCTCTTCGATCTCGGTATCGACGTGATGACCACCGGAAATCACATCTGGGACAAACGCGAGATCATCGAATACTTCCAGATGGCGGACGGCAATCCACACAGTCCGGCGCGCAGACTATTGCGCCCTGCAAATTTTTCGCAGGGCTTGCCCGGCTGGGGAGTGTACGAGGGCCAGAAAAACGGCGACGGCTACGCTGTCGTGAATCTTCAGGGACGTGTGTTCATGGGCTCGTCCGACGATCCCTTTCGCTACGCCGATCGGCTGCTGGAACAGATCAAATCCAACTCCAAATCAAAGATCGTGTTCGTCGATTTCCATGCCGAGGCCAGTTCCGAAAAAGTCGCCTTCGGATGGTACCTCGATGGGCGCGTCACAGCCGTCGTGGGCACCCACACGCATATTCCCACCGCGGATGAGACCGTCCTGCCAAAGGGCACTGCCTACATCACCGACGTCGGTATGACCGGGCCGTACGACAGCGTCATTGGTGTGAAGAAGGAATTAGTGATCGAGAGGTTTCTCAGCGGAATGCCGGCGCGCTTCGAAGCAGCCAACGGCGACGTTCGCCTGTGCGCCGTCCTAGTCGAGTGCGATGACCATACCGGCCGCGCTACACGGATGGAGCGCCTGATGCTGCGGTAAGATTGGCTAGAATGACAACCGCCCGAGTCATCATCGGAATCCTTGCCCTAGGTTGCGAGTCGGCTTGCGGCATTGCTTCAAGCCTTGTAAGTTTCGAGATGGTAGAGAGAGTGAACGAACGGCTTCCGAAAGACCAACAGTTCGCACCACTCTGGTGGTACTGGTCCAAGAATCTACGGCTATGGCGAGAGTACAAGGCGCTATATCCGGACGGAAGCCTTCTAAGGAATCTGCGCGCGTTGGGGGTGTTGATATTCGTCTGCCTTTTCACTGGTGTTTGGGACTTTGGATTTTTTGCGGTGACGCTTCTCTACACCCTGTTACTCTGCGACGGAGCCGACGAAATTTTTACCCCTGCAAAACCCGCCGGTTACGAGCGTAGTTCCCTTCCGGGTATTTCTCTTGCAAGACACTACCAGCCGGGCATTCTATAGTAAGTATATGCGATGGCTGTCAGCGGGAATTGCTTTGTTGCTTGCCGGAGTGTGTTTTGCCGCAGACACTCCCTCAGCCGCCGCGCCATTGCTCTGCTCCAATTCCGCCGGTGCGCCTGCCTGCCGCGGTCGCGCTAAAGACCTGAAGGCCGCCCGCCAAGCCTTTGCGCGCGGCCTCAAACTCGAGAAATCGCAGAACGACAAACTCCAGAGTCTCGACGAAGCTTTCTACGAATTTGAGGAAGCATCGCGCCTAGTTCCGCAGAACGTGGAGTACCTGACCGCGCGGGAGATGACGCGACAACATCTGGCCGGGATGCATCTGGAACGCGGAAACAGCGACCTTCTCGATGGCCGGCAAGTGGAGGCGCTGGCAGAGTTCCGAATGGCGCTGAACCTCGATCCGCAGAACGAGTTCGCGCAGCAGCGCATACTCGACGCCCTGGGGCCTGCGCCGGTACACACCGCAGGCCCGCCGCAAGTAGTCGCCAGCGCTGAAGGACTCACCGCCAAACCCATCGAAGGGCACCATGACTTCCATTATCGCGGCGATTCGCGTGGTCTGCTCACGGCGGTCACCACGAGCTACGGGCTGACGGTTGTCTTCGATGACAACTTCCCCAGCCGCCGTGTGCGCTTCGATGTGGAGAATGCTGACTTCGCGACCGCCATGCAGGCGGCCTCTACGGTCACGAAGAGCTTCAGCGTGGCAGTGGACGACAGAGTTCTTTTTGCTTGCGCTGACACACCGGACAACCACCGCCTCTACGACCGCATGGGCATGCGCTCGTTTTATATCCCTGGCAGCAGTGCCGCCCAGGAGTTGAACGAGCTGATGAACTCGCTGCGGACGCTATTTGAGTTCAAGTTCGCGAGCCTCAATGCCGCATCGAGCACGATCACGCTACGCGGACCGCAGGCAGCGCTGGAAGCCGCAACCCAGTTTCTCGGACAACTGAACAGTCCCCGGCCGGAAGTGATCCTCGATCTGAAAGTCTTCCAGGTAAGCCACACCTACATGCGGAATATCGGGCTGCACGTCCCGAATAATTTCAATCTTTTCAACATTCCGGCGGCCGCGCTTACGGCTCTCGGAGGACAAAACATCCAGGACATCATCAACCAACTCATAGCCTCTGGCGGCATCAACCAGGCCGGCAATCAAACCATCGCCGCCCTTCTCGCACAGTTGCAAGGCCAGCAGAATTCAATCTTCAGCCAGCCGCTCGCAACCTTCGGCGGCGGGCTCACGCTGATGGGACTTAGCCTCGATCAGCTGGCCGGCGTACTTTCCATGAATGAGAGTTCCGTCCAGTCGCTCGATCACGTCCACCTGCGCGCTTCCCAGGAGAAGGAAGCCACTTTTAAACTGGGATCGCGATATCCCATCCTGAACGCCAGCTTCGCGCCGGTTTTTAACAATCCGGCCATCTCGCAGGCCATCGGGAATCAGTCGTTCACCGCGGCCTTTCCGTCCGTTAATTATGAGGACATCGGACTTACACTCAAGGCCAAACCGCTGGTTCACAATAATTCAGATGTGGCCCTCGAGTTGGAGGTACAATTCCGCACCTTGGGAAGCACCAACTCAAATGGCATTCCAGTAATTCTCAATCGCGAGTACAAGGGAGGAATCCTGCTCAAGGAAGGTGAACCGGCGGTCGTCGCGGGAATGATTACGGCGTCCGATCAAAGGAGCCTGAGCGGTTTGCCTGCGTTTTCCAGGATCCCGGGCCTCGGCGTCCTCACATCTCAGCAGTCCAAACAAGAAGAGGACGACGAACTACTGATTCTCATCACGCCGTACGTCGTCCGTGGCCCCGAGCGCATTGAGGCACCGGAAATCTGGATAGGAAAGTAAAAAAATCGGGTCATCTGACCATCGGGCGATCTAAAACCTGAAACCCGAGAGCTCTGGACTTTCGATGACCCAATGGCCCGATCACCCGATGACCCGACCTACTTCTGGCTTGCCTGGAAGTCCACAATCTTCTTCATCAACTCGACAGGCGCCCCGCCGGGTACGTTCCGTCCATTGATGAACAGAGTCGGCGTGCCATTCGCGCCAACCGACTTTCCAAGCGCAAGCGAGGCCTCGATTCTGGCTTTCGTATCCGGCTTGACTGCACATGCGGCGATTTCGTCGCCATTCGCGCCCGATGCGGTCGCGATGGCTTTCAGCTTCTCATCGATGTTGGCCTCAGTGATATTGGCCTGCTCGTCAAACGTCTTCTGGATAAATTTCCAGACCGCGTCATTCAAGGCGCCTGCTGCCGAAGCGCGCCCCACGCAATCGACATAGCCGGCCGCTTTTTCCGCCCAGTTGTGCGAGGGCAGCGGAAAATTCTGGAAAACAAAATGGGCCTCCGGCTCCTGCGCAAGTAGCTGATCGATTCCGGCAGCGGCCTTCTGGCAGTGCGGGCACTGCATATCGCTGAACTCGACAATCGTCACAGGGGCCTTCGCCGGGCCCTTCGCGGGGCCGTTCACGCCTTTTTCCAGCTTGGCTCGGGCATCCTCAAATGGCTTCGCGCCGAAGGGCAGGATGTCGCCTGTAATGGCACTCTTGCCGTCGGCGCTAATCAGCAAGCGATTCGGGTTCGAGCCCTGCGCGTTGGTGATAACAATCGAAACCGCAGCCAGTCCGGCCACCTCGGAGGGACGAATCTCAACCACCTTCCACGTGATCGTGGGATCGTAGCCAAACATCTGGAAGAGGAAAGAGTTGACAGTGTCTTCGGTGGGAAGAACCGTGGTGCCCGTATTGGCAGACGAAGCGGCCACCGGTTTGGCCGCCGGTCTCGTCTGGAGAGTGGGAGTAGTTTGAGCGGTGCCGATGCCGGACAACAGAAGAGCAGCGAGCAGTGTGCGATGAATGCTTATCATATTTTGAAATTCGAGTGAAATTCGATTGTTTCAAAAAGCGGCGAAGTTGTCATTTCCGAAGCTCTGTTGGTGGAGAGCCGGGCGTCCTCGCCCGGCCACCATTGTGCTGGACGGGCGAGACGCCCGTCGCTCCAGCGAATCTCTCGTCACGCGGTCGCGGCGCTAGAACTCCGCTTTGGCCGCGATAGGGAATCTCCGCCCATAACCAAACGCCTTGGCGGAGATCTTGATTCCGGGCGCCGCTTGTTGCCGCTTGTACTCACTGCGCTCCACCATCCGGATCACCCGCCGCACCAACTCTGGATCAAAATTGTGCGCGCGAGCGATCTGTTCAGCGGACCACGACTCCTCCACGAAGTCTTCGAGAATCTCATCGAGCACTTCGTAGGGCGGGAGTGAGTCCGAATCCTTCTGATCCGGACGCAACTCGGCAGACGGCGGCTTCTCGATCGTCGCTTCCGGAATCACTTTGCGGCGCGAGTTCACGTAAGCGCTTACGCGGTATACCAACGTCTTCGGCACATCCGAGATCACCGCCAGTCCCCCGACCATATCGCCGTAGAGGGTGCAATAGCCGACGGCCAACTCGCTTTTGTTGCCGGTCGAAAGCACCAGCGCGCCGAACTTGTTCGACATGGCCATGAGCAGCATTCCGCGGGCGCGCGACTGAATGTTTTCTTCGGTAACGTCTTGCGGCAGGCCGGCAAACACCGGCGCTAGCGTCTGGCGCGCCGCCTCGTAGATTTCGCGGA
>Ga0137389_10000313_pt1 | contig 25699 bp, 29 predicted proteins | sample 15con2h14BmetaG_FD_104645 | JGI IMG/M metagenome (GOLD analysis project Ga0137389, IMG submission 104645) | Vadose zone soil microbial communities from Angelo Coast Range Reserve, California, USA - 15con2h1.4B metaG | ecosystem: Environmental > Terrestrial > Soil > Vadose zone > Saprolite...
CGTCGTGGGTTGGGGTTCGACCTACGGCGCCATCCACCAGGCCGTGCGGCGGGTCCGGCAGGACGGCGTCGACGTGTCGCACATCCACCTTCGCTACTTGAACCCCTTCCCGCGCAATCTGGGTGATCTGCTCAAGCGGTTCGACCGGGTCCTCGTGCCAGAGCTGAATGCCGGCCAGCTCGTGCAGCTGCTCCGCGCGGCGTACCTCGTGCCGGCCGAAGTGGTCTCGAAGGTAGAGGGAAAGCCGTTCAAAGTGGCGGAGATCGTGCAGGCGATCCGGGGAGGGCGGGCTCCATGACGGTCACGACCATCACCGACGCTGAGCTCCAGCCCAAGGACTATGCCTCCGACCAGGAGGTCCGGTGGTGCCCCGGCTGCGGCGACTATGCCATCCTCAAGGCAGTGCACAAGGCGCTCGCGGAGCTGGGCGCCCGTCGGGAGCGCACGGTGTTCGTTTCCGGCATCGGGTGCGCGGCGCGGTTCCCGTACTACATGTCCACCTACGGCTTCCACACGATCCACGGACGCGCGCCGGCGATCGCCACTGGCATCAAGCTCGCCAACCCGGAGCTCGACGTGTGGGTGATGACGGGAGACGGCGACGGGCTGTCGATCGGCGGCAACCACATGCTCCACGTGCTGCGGCGCAACGTGGATCTCCAAATCGTCCTGTTCAACAACGAGATCTACGGCCTCACCAAGGGCCAGTATTCGCCCACATCGCGCCGCGGTACAACGTCCCCGTCGACGCCCCGCGGGTCGGTCGACTACCCGGTGTCGGCGTGTGCATTTGCGCTCGGTGCCGGGGCGCGGTTCGTGGCGCGCTCGGTGGATACGCTGCAGCCGCACCTGGTCGGCGTGCTGCGGCGTGCCCATTCGCACCGCGGCGCGTCCTTCGTCGAGGTGTTCCAGAACTGCGTGGTCTTCAACGACGGGGCGTTCGACGCCTTCACCGCGAAGGAAGGCGCACCGAATACCCAGCTGCACGTGGAGCACGGGAAGCCGCTGATCTTTGGCGCCGAGAAGAACCGGGGGCTGCGCTTGAAGCCGGGCACGCTAGCGCCCGAGGTCGTGACCGTCGGTGCAGCCGGGGTGACGCCGGGTGACGTCCTGGTGCACGACGAGACGAACCGTGCGTTAGCCACGCTCCTGGTCGCGCTCGAGGCACCTGCGTTCCCGGTGGCGCTGGGCGTGCTCTACTGCAATCCAGCCCCGTCCTTCGAGGCCGAGGTACACGCGCAGAGCGACGCTGCTGCCGCGGCCCGACGGGGCCAGGCAGGTCCGGACCTGGCGGAACTGCTCCGGAGCGAGGAAGGGACCTGGACGGTGAGCTGAGCTGATGCTGGCATGCGCGATGACGCTCAGTGTTGCACTTCAACGTTGATATCAGGCGGCCTCATCGGACACCCGATGGTAGTAGGCGCCCCGCACAAGCACCGCGACCGATGACTGCGCTTGCTGCAGCAGGTCGGGGGGAATCCGGGACTCGGACGCTTGATGCGCTGCCACACGGTCCCACACCTCGACGAGTGCCCCACGAGTCGGATCGTCGTGCTGGACGAGCCGCTCGCACGAACGGCAGCCCGGAGCGTCAAGGATGCGGGCAATGACCGAACGAAGAACGTCGCCGAGCGCCGTGGCCTCGTCCGGGTGGGCCTGGCCCTCATTTATGCGAGTGATCGCCATGAGCATCTACCGGGATAAGGAGGCCGCCTAGCGGCGTGCGCCTGAACGCTGCGGCGCGCCTGCAGAACGATTCATCTCACAATCGCCGCGAAGGACCAGGACCACGAGCGCGGCAAGCTATGCAAGAATCGCACGACGAGCCTCCAGGCGAATCAGGAGGGCGAAGGGCACACGGGAAAAATCGCCGCACTAGCGCGCACCATCAACGGCTAGCGAGCGGGGCTTCGACGGTAACAGGAACCGAACGGTCGTATCCTGTTGGCTTGACGTGCTAGCGAAAAGCATTCAATCGTCGCGGGCGCTCGGCGGTGCGGCTGGTTCGACCCACCCATCGAATCGCTCACGACGCGGGCGCGCCACTCCGCCAGGAAAAGTGTTTGCGTCCGGCGGTGGGTGCAACCTATTCTTAATCCCGACTCGACCGCAGGACCCGCTATGACTGGCTTCGCCGTGACCGCGCGCCGCGACGCGTGGTGGCTGCAACCGCTCGTTGTGTTCCTCGTGCTCGGCACGTTCATCGCCTACGCCACGTGGGCCGCGTTTCAGGGCACGCACTACCACTTCGGGCCGTATCTGTCGCCGTTCTACTCCCCCGAGGTCTTCGGCGAATCGGCGCGTAGCTGGTTCGGCCCGGAGCCTGGGTGGTGGCCGACGTGGCTGCCCTGGTCTCCCGCCTTCATTATCCTCTGGGCGCCGGGTGGTTTCCGACTCACCTGCTATTACTACCGGGGCGCTTACTACAAGGCGTTCTGGGCGGACCCGCCAGCCTGCGCCGTCGGCGAGCCCCGGACGCACTACCGCGGCGAACACTCGTTCCCCCTAGTCCTGCAGAACGTGCATCGCTACTTCCTGTACGTCGCTTTGGTTTTCCTCTGTTTCCTCTCCTACGATGTGTGGCGTGCCCTCTGGTTCACCGACCCCGCCACACACTCGGTCTCGATCGGCGTCGGCCTGGGCACGCTCGTCCTCGCTACGAACGTCGTCCTGCTGGGCGGCTACACACTGGGCTGTCACTCCCTGCGTCATCTCGTGGGCGGAGCGCTCGACCAGCTCGCAGGGCGGCCGGTGCGGCGTGCCGCGTACGGATGCGTCTCGTGCCTCAACCGCCGCCACATGCTGTGGGCCTGGATGAGCCTGTGCTGGGTCGCGTTCTCTGATCTCTACGTCCGGCTGTGCGCGATGGGTGTGTGGACGGACTGGAGGATTCTCTGAAGCCGGCGTATGAGACCCAGGAGCACGACGTGCTGGTGATTGGAGCAGGAGGCGCGGGGCTCCGGGCGGCGATCGCGGCCTCTGTGGCGGGGGTCAGGGTTGGGGTGGTGTGCAAGTCCCTGCTCGGGAAGGCGCACACGGTGATGGCGGAGGGGGGGATCGCCGCGGCCCTGGGGAACGTGGACGACCGCGACAGCTGGCGCGTGCATTTCGCCGACACGATGCGCGGAGGGCAGTACCTCAACAACTGGCGCATGGCGGAGATTCACGCAAAGGAAGCGCCCCCGCGGGTGCGCGAGCTCGAAGCCTGGGGCGCGCTCTTCGACCGCACGCCGGACGGCCGCATCCTGCAGCGAAATTTTGGCGGGCACGCCTATCCGCGGCTCGCCCACGTAGGGGACCGCACCGGGCTTGAGATGATCCGCACGCTGCAGGACCACGGGGTTCACCGCGGGATCGACTTCCATATGGAGTGTACCGTGATCCGCCTGCTCAAAGACGGAGACCGCGTGGTGGGCGCGCTTGCGTACGAGCGGGAGCGCGGGCGGATGAAGCTGTTCCACGCGGGGGCGGTGATCCTGGGCACGGGCGGAGTGGGCCGGGCGTACCGCATCACGAGCAACAGCTGGGAATACACGGGCGACGGGCATGCGCTGGCGTACGCGGCGGGTGCGGATCTCATCGACATGGAGTTCGTGCAGTTTCACCCCACCGGCATGGTCTGGCCTCCGGGCGTGCAGGGGATCCTGGTCACCGAGGGGGTGCGCGGCGAAGGCGGGGTCCTGCGCAACAAGGAAGGCCGCCGCTTCATGTTCGACGACATCCCGCCCCTGTACCGGAGCCATACGGCGGACAACGAAGAGGAAGGGTGGCGCTACACCCAGGGTGACCGGAACGCACGGCGCCCCCCCGAGCTCTTGACGCGCGACCACGTGGCCCGCTGCATCGTGCGCGAGACCAAGGAAGGACGGGGCAGCCCGCACGGCGGCGTGTACCTCGACATCGCGTGGATCCGCGCCAAGATCCCGAACGCGGCGGAGCACATCAAGCGCAAGCTGCCGAGCATGTATCACCAGTTCAAAGAGCTCGCCGGCATCGACATCACCGAGGTGCCGATGGAGGTGGGACCCACCACGCACTACATGATGGGCGGCGTGCGGGTTGAGGCCGAGACGCAAATGTCGACCGTGCCGGGGCTGTTCGCCGTCGGCGAGTGTGCGGCCGGGCTGCACGGGGCGAACCGGCTCGGCGGTAACTCGCTCTCCGACCTGCTCGTCTTCGGCAAGCGCGCCGGCGAGGCCGCGGCGCAGTTCGCGGTGCAACGGAGCGCCGGGCGCATCGACGCTGCTGCGGTGGAGGCGGCCGCGCGCGAGGCGCTCGCGCCCTTCGATCGGGCTGCCGTGGGCAAGGGGGAGGGGCCGTTCCAGTTGCAAACGGAACTGCAACACGCCATGCAGGACCTGGTCGGCATCGTGCGGCGGGAGGACGAGATGCGGCGGGCGCTCGAGAAGATCGCGGAGCTCAAGCGCCGGGCAGGGCGGGTCGCCGTCTCCGGCAATCGGGAGTACAACCCGGGCTGGCACACCGCGCTGGATCTCTCTTGCCTGCTCATCGTGTCCGAGGCGATTACGCGCGCCGCACTCGATCGCCGAGAGAGCCGGGGCGCTCACTTCCGTGACGACTACCCGCAAAAGGACGCGGCGGCGGGCCGGGTCCTCACCGTCGTCCGACGCGGCGCCGACGGCGCGATGCAGGTCACGCGCGAACCCGTGTCGCAGCCGCCGGACGAGCTCCGGGCGATCATCGAGGAATTCAAATGAGTCGGACGGCGACGTTCCGCATCTGGCGTGGCGACGCTGCCGGAGGCGCGTTCGAGGCCTACGCGACGCCGGTGACGGAGGGCATGGTGGTGCTCGATGCCGTGCACGAGATCCAAGCCGCTCAGGTGAATGATCTCGCCGTTCGGTGGAACTGCAAGGCCGGTCGCTGCGGCTCCTGCTCGGCCGAGGTGAACGGCACGCCGGCGCTGATGTGCATGACACGCCTCGCCGACCTGCCACTCGAACGGCCGGTGACGATCGAGCCCCTCAAGGCGTTTCCGGTGGTGAAGGACCTGGTGACCGACGTGTCGTGGAACTACGAAGTGAAGAAGCGGATCAAGCCTTTCCGGCCTCGGCCGCCCGACGCGCCTGACGGATCCTGGCGGATGGCGCAGGAAGACGTCGACCGCGTGATGGAGTTCCGCAAGTGCATCGAGTGCTTCCTGTGCCAGGACGTGTGCCACGTGTTGCGCAATCACCGGAAGCACGCCGAGTTCATCGGGCCACGGTTTCTCGTGCACGCAGCGGCGCTCGAGATGCATCCCCTCGACGTAGAGGATCGGACGGACGACCTGCGGCGGGTGCACGGGATCGGGTTCTGCAACATCACCAAGTGCTGCACCGCGGTTTGCCCCGAGCAGATTACCATTACCGACAACGCCATCATCCCTCTCAAGGAGCGCGTGGTGGATCGGGCATACGACCCCTTGCGGGCGCTGGTGCGATTGGTGAGGGGGAGGCAGTAAACACGGGGGAAGAGGGGTGTGGGCGGCGGACGGCGATCGACGGCGGAGGATAAACGATGTTCGAACTCAAGCGGTTATCCAGGGACGGTGTCGCGGCGGCTCTGAAGAAGGCGGAGCGCTATCGCCTGCTCAACGAACCGTGGTACGCCGAGAGCATTTGCCGAGACGTGTTGGAAGCGGAGCCCGATCATGCGGAGGCCCTGGTGACGCTGCTCCTCGCTCTCACCGATCAATTCGCGGTCGCGGGCAGCGAGACGCTCACTGCAGCCCGGGCGGTCCTGCCCCGGCTGGCGGGCGCGTACGAGCGGGCGTACTACGCGGGGATCATCTGCGAGCGCTGGGCGACGCGCGTGCTCGACTCCCGAGCGCTCGGGAGCGGACCGGTGATCTATCATTGGTTGCGCGAGGCGATGGCGTGGTATGAGCAGGCCGAGCCGTTGCGCTCGCCGGGGGACGACGACGCGATCTTGCGGTGGAATACGTGCGCTCGGCTGATCCATCGGCACGCCCACGTCCGGCCGCCAGAAGAGGAGCGTGTAGAGATCCAGCTTGAGTAGCCGGGGCTGGGCGCGGGCTCAAGGCCCGAGCCCTGTTCCCCTTGGCTTTGGCATCCCGACGTCCCCAGCGCCAGCGGATCCGCCACTGGTCGTCGATGCAACGCCGCGTTGCCCGGTCGATTCCCCACTAGCTTCTCGAGGCGGTCGCGCGCGGCCCGTTCTCCGTCGAACGTGGCGAGTGACTGGACGCCTCACCTGCTCCACGGCGGCGTCACATGGTTCACGCGGGCATAGGCAATCAGCTGCCCCAAGTGTTCATGGAGATCGGCAGTCATGGCGAACGACGTCTCGACGATCGTGCGATTGGCTCCGAACAGCTGGTGCGTGCCGACGAGCGCCGACGGGTCGAGCGCGGCAAGGGTCCGTTTGGCGTACTCGAACCCGTTCGTCAAGTGCGTGAGCACTTCCGGTTTCGTCGACATCGTCTCGAACTTCTGGAGCGCTTCGCGGTTCGCCACGACCACGGGTGATGGCTTTGCTCCGTACGCCAGCGGCGCGTACAGATAAAACTCGCTGGCCACGTGCATGAATGCTTCGCCCACAGATCGGACACCAGCCGCTGGTCGCCATGCGTACGTCTCTGCCGGGAAGGCAGTGGCGAGCGCAAGAAACTTTCGCTGCAGCGTATCCAGGTCGGCCATGAATTGCTTTCGTACTTCAGCAGCGGCAGCTCGATCGGGCGCATCCTGAGCAGCGACCGTACGGGCACCCGTCGCGAAGGCGAGCATGCCAGCCAGCGCCCAGCAGAGAGAGGCAGTCGCAGACCCGGTCCATCGCGTCCCGTTCATTGGCTTTCCCTTTTCCCCGTGTCGACGGTCACGAGAGATCGTGTGGTGAGTCCGACGGTGGGCCATCACGGGCGGAACGTGCGCTTAACCGAACGCGTGCCCGCCTGGGGGGACTTGGACGACCGCACCGGCCGCTGGGTCAGGTCAGCCCCAGACGCTTCTCGATGTGCGCCTTGACGGACGGGGTGATGATGCCACGCTCGAGGGCCTGCGCCAGCGCCCCGGTCACGGCAGGTCGGTCCGCGTCAAGCTTGAGTTGTCGCAACTCCCGAATGGTGCGGGCGAGCCGCTGATCGTACTCGCTGGGCCGCAGATTTCCCGCGTCCTTCTCCTGCTTGAGTTTTTCTAGCTCTTGCACAAAGCGATCGAGCGTCAGCGGGGCCATGCGGTACGCCTCCTTGGTCCGTTGCGGCGTTCGCGTGAAGGTAGGAACCTTGGCCGTCTCGGCTCATCGCGTGAGCGGGGGAGCCACGCGATCACGTCGGCTACAAGCGCGCCTGGGATGGATCATTCCTGCTCTCCCAATCAACACCCATTCCGACCGCTTCGGCAAGCTGAGTGGCGGACCTTTCCGCCACGGTCTAAGTTCCCGCGTGGGTCGGCACCCGGTACGGCGCCTGAGTCGTCGTGCCTCTATCACCCTCGCGGTGATATGGGTGGCCTCCGGTACGGCCGCCGAGGCGGCGAGCCAAATCGCGGCGCCGGCGCAGAAGGCCCCGGAGACCGCGCCGCGCGCGGCTCGCCTGTTCGAGGCGACCGAGCCCCTGCGGGTTACGCTGACGGCGGATTTCGGAGCGATCGCCAAGGACCGGGGCACCACCAAGCAAGACCACGTTGGCGTACTGGCATACGCCGGCCCCGGCAATGATACGGCCGCGATGGAGGTCCGGCTGCGCACGCGCGGCCACTATCGGCTCCGCATCTGCCAATACCCGCCTCTCAAAATCGTGTTCGACCGGGCGCATACGGCGCATACCATCTTTGCGCACCAGGGCGGGAGTCTCAAGCTCGTGGTGCAGTGCCGCAGCAGTCGCTCGTATGCCAACTACCTGCTCGAAGAGCACCTCATCTACAGCGTGTACAACCTGCTAACCGAGCGGAGCTTTCGGGCACGGTTAGCGGTGGTCACCTACGTTGATCCCCGGGAGAAGCACGCGCCGGAGACGCGGTACGGCTTCTTTCTTGAGGACGACGAACGGATGGCCGCGCGCAACGGCGCCAGCGTATTCAAGGAGAAGGGGGTGTATCAGACCGACACGGACTTCGGGCAGATGACCCTGCTCGCGGTGTTCCAGTACATGATTGGCAACACCGACTGGTCGGTTGCCGGACTACACAACATCGTCCCGATCCGGGATTCGACGAACACCATTTTTCCCGTTCCGTACGACTTCGACTGGTCGGGCGTGATCTGGCCGCCGTATGCCCATCCCGATCCCCGTCTTGGGATTGCCACCGTCCGGCAGCGCATTTTTCGGGGCGCGTGCCGTACGCCGGCCGACCTGGCGCCCGTGTTCGCCCGTTTCACCGCGCTCAAGGATTCGATCTACGGGCTGTACCGAGCACAGGCGGGTCTGGAGCCGGATCGGGTCAAGCAGACGCTCGAGTACTACGATGAGTTCTACAAGACCACTAACGACCCGGGAAGGGTTGACCGCGAGTTCATTCGCTCGTGTGCCCGGAACTGATCAGGCCGCCGCCATGTACATCGAACCCGTCACCCGGTCGCTCCTTCGCCTGCTGGCGTACTACGTCGCGCTCGTCCTAGTCGCCCTCGTGTTGGGGCGGTACTCGCCCGCCGTCCGCGATGCTGTCGCCTTGGCGACGCCTTTCGGGGACACGGCGCGTCAGCTGCCGAGAGGTTTGGAGGGAGGCGGCGAGGCGGGGGAAGCGGGCGCGGTGCCGACACCTGGACGGGCGGTGCCGGCCGTGGCCACTGCCCTGGCCATGGCGGGCGCGCTTGCCCTCGTGATCCCCGTCGCGTGGGTCTATATGCTCACCAAGCGACACCAGGGCTGGGACCCGTCGGTCGTGCAGACCGTGATCCTACTGCCGATTGCCGTGGCGGGGATCGTCGTACTGGTGGGGAACAGCCTCGCCCGCGCCTTCAGCCTTGCGGGGCTCGCTGCGGCGGTACGCTTCCGGAATTCGCTCAAGGACACGAAGGATGCGGTCTACGTCTTCCTGGCAATGGCCGTTGGGCTGGCAGCCGGGGTCCAAGCGTTGGCGCTCGGCTTCGTGGTTTCGGTGATCTTCAACGGCGCGGTGGTCGCGCTCTGGATCTTCAATGTGGGCGACATCTACGCCGGCGAGCCGCGGCCGTCCTTCACCCGGGAGTTCCGCATCGCGGATGCGGAGCGACTCGACGGGGTTCTCCTCGTGAATGCCGCAGGCGGGGCTCAGGCGGGTGTCGAAGCGACGCTATCCGAGCAGACGAGGACCTGGAAGCTCCTGAAGCGCGCACCCGGCGAGGGCGACCGCGCATCGTTGACCTACGTCGTACGACTCAAGAAGAAGACGACGCCCGCCGCCCTCGTGAATGCCGTCTCGGGGCTTGGCGTGACCGCCGAATTCCAGGCGCTCCCGGCCTAGACGAGCGGCGCGTTCGCTGGCCGATGCGTACCGGCCCTGCCCGGACGATGGGCCCCTCCAGGCGCGACGACCGACCTGTCGCGTCTGCGGCAGGCGCAATGCACCCGCGACTCGCTGGATTCCGTGCCCGGCATGCGAGCTGCCCTCACGGCCTCGTTGCTCGAGTAGGCCGCGGATAGTTCAGGATCTCGATGTGCTGGATCTTCACCGGTTCTTGTGGCCGACTGTTGCTCCCGTCGCACTGCCGGCCACCGGAGCAAGGCCCCTGGGCAATCTTGTTCGCCGTCCGTTGACTGGGGGCGTCACATTGCCCGAAAATCGTGTAGTGCCCGTTCAAGAACGGAGTCGGCACGACCGTGACGAAAAACTGCGACGCATTGGTGTTGGGGCCGCGATTGGCCATGGCGAGACGTCCAGGCTTGTCGAACAGCACGCCGGGGGCGATTTCGTCCTCGAACGTGAAACCCACGTCCCCGGAGCCGGACCCCAGAGGATCACCGGTCTGGACCATGAAACCTGGAATCACCCGGTGAAAAATGACGCCGTCATAGAGTGGGTGCTGATGTTCTGGTTGCTGCGTCCGGGGGTTCGTCCAGTCTTTCGTGCCGGTTGCCAGGCCGACGAAGTTGGCAACGGTCTTCGGGGCCTTGTCGGGGAACAGCTGGCACTTCATATCTCCGGCGGTGGTGTGGATCACCGCTGTCGGCGCTGCAGTCCGGGCCGTCGGCCGTACCAGACGTGGAGTGGAGCCCGTGTCTTGCGAGCCACGACTCGGGATTGGGGTTTGACCGAGCGCCACGCTGAGGCTGATGCAGCCGATCACGGGAACTAGGGCCGCATGTCGTCGCATTCATACCTCCGGGTAACGGTGAGACGCGCCGCCTGATAGCTGAGGGCAACCAACCGACGACCCTTAGGTCGATCAGAACCCTATAGGTGATGCGAGCCTTCGGGCGAGCTGGGCCGAACGCTCAAGGGGTCTCCGCGGGCTCGAGATAGTCGTGCGCCGCGACGATGCGCCACCGCCCGTGCTCCCGCACCCATGTGTCGGTGAACCGGTAGCGACGCTCGAACCGCCCTCCCGACCCGCGACCACGCACGATCAGCCAGCCGGTGACGGCCGCCGTCGCGCCAAAGCAATGGACGTCCAGGTCCTCGTTGGCCGCCGCCTCCACGGTGTCAGGACCAGCGACGACGTCGTGCAGCACGGCTTCCCGGCTCATCGTGCGATCGTCCTCGGTATAGATGAATCCGTCCGCGAGGAGCCTTCGAAACGTCGCCCCATCACGGTGCACGAGGGCCGTCGCCCAGTTGTCTTCCAAGCGGAGGAGCGTGCGGGCATCGGCATCTTGTCGCGTGCAACCACGCAGCGTCGCCTCGCTCTGGGCAAGTGGCGTGGTGAGAGCGGGGGGGCGGGCAGCAAGATGTCCGGCAGCGAGGCCAGCCGGTACTAGGATCGTGATCAGACGGCGACGCATACGCTCCTTCCTCGATTCTTGAGCGCGGCACGGCTCTGCCCGGCCTTCGGGCCATGCTGCGAGCTTGCCTGGTTAGGCAGTCACCCGCGCCGCTCCGCCCGAAATGCGTCTGCATACCATGTCGACGCCTGGCGCGGAAACCATGCGCGAATGAGAGCCGGTCGTGCCGGCTGAAATGACTAGGACCGCGCACCACCCCGCAAGGTGGTGGACGTGTTCCAGCCGGGCGCCCCAGATCCCGTCCCGTTTGAAATGGTGCGAGGTGCCGCGCTAGAGCGGTCCGACGAGCTCCTGTTGTCAGTTCCGCAACACTCGATCGAGGCTGCCCTGACGCGGTCTCGACTCCTGCATCGTCGCGACGGACGCCGGCGCAGGCATCACGCCGGAACGCGATGAGGTGGGGTCATGGCAACACCCCACCTCTGGTTTTCAGGGCGTCTGGGTCCCGACTAGGGGTGGTGGGTCTCTCCCGATTCCTTGTGATCGTCAATGCCGTCGCGATCGTCGTCCTCGAACGTGCGGAAGGACCGCTGCACGTTGTGATCGATGGCGTGGGCATTCGCCGGGTCTGTCGGATCGATTACCGCTCCGGTCTCATCCTTGAACCAGCTCGCCACATCCACGGAGACTGTGAGATTGGACGTGCCGGCAGCGACGGTGATGGCCGGTTGAAACGCCGCCTCGATTTCGGCGTCGGCTTCGGAGGTGAAGGTGAAGTCATGCGTCTGACTCTTAGCGTCGGTGAACACGCCCGTCACCTTCACACTGATCCCCTTCCAGTCGGGGTGAGCGACCAAGAAGGCGCTCGCTCCCGGCTCGTCCTCATCCGGCGTGACCGCATCGAGCTTCGCGCGCAGCGCCGTGTAGCTGCCCGGCGCTACGGCGCCATCCAGAACGACCTTGGTCGTCCCGTCGACCGGAAGGTCGACGAGCGCGGGACCGGCCTGAAGCTCATCACAGTCGTCCTCCTCGCCCGCCGTCGCGCAGCTGCCGCTCGGCGACAGTTCGAGCCTCGAGAGCACGACCTGCGCCTGGTTAATCGTGAGCGAGTTGGCACCGGTGCCGATCTGAATGCTGGCGCTCGCTGAGGCGGTCGGGAGAGAAGAGGTAGACGGGGATCGAGTGGTCATCGAGAGGCTGATCGGCTGCGACGCTTTGGGTGCGGTCCCGGTGCACCCGACGAGGAGCAACGCCGCTGGTGCAAGGGACACCAAGCGGCGTCGGGAATTGGGGTGAGTCATAGGGCACCTCGAAAGTGGGAATGATGAGCTGGGGCGTCGGATGCCAAGAGCGAACGCCCGCGGGCAGCCCGACGGCTCCGACTGATCAACTGCTACCCCACGGTGTCGCGCTGGAGCCATGCCGCGCGGTGTGAGCTTGATCACGCTCGCACCGGTCAGGCGCCCGGCCGGCCGCAGGCTGCCGCGTTCGAGCAGTCCCGCCCGCGCTGGGGGGAGGCGACAGAGCGCGACTCGGGGGGGACGGGGCCCGCGTCTGTGGTACACGGAGAACCAGGAGACAGAACGAGCGCGAGGCGTGTGAGAAGCGGCAGGCGCTGCGAGCAGCCTATCACAGCTGGACCTGGTTGCGTCCCCCCTCCTTGGCGCGGTACAGGGCCCGGTCGGCCGCCTTGACCACCTGGTCCGACTTGGAGTGGCGCTCGGTCTTCTCCGCTACGCCGATGCTGATCGTCACCGGCACGCGCTGGCCGGGCCCCTTCTCGGTCAGCACTTTCTCCCTCTTCTTCTTCGAGCGGAACCGCGCACGCAGGATGAAGCGCGTGTCTTCCACAAGGCTGCGCAGCGCGTCCAGGTCGGGTAGGCATTCCTCCGCCCCACGGCCGGCGAAGATCACCGCGAACTCCTCGCCCCCGTAACGAAACGCCTTTCCGCCACCCCCCACCAGCGCGAGCTTCGCCGCGATCATCCGCAAGACCTGATCGCCCACGTCGTGCCCGTGGCGGTCGTTGATTCGCTTGAAGTGATCCACGTCGATCATCGCCACGCTGTAGCGGCCGCCCAGTCGCAGGAGTGCCTCGTTCAGAGCGCGGCGCGCGGGGAGGCTGGTGAGGCTGTCCTGGTACGCCATGTGGTAGGAAGCTTCCACCACGGCGACGATGAGGATGAGCGCGGAGGTACCGAGATAGAACGTCGCGAATCCAAGGCCGCTAGGTCGCACGGCGGACAGGCCTAGGAACGCGGGGACCAAGGCCCACGCGAACGAGCGCCCGGCTTGCGTCGGTCCCAGGAGCTGGCCGGCCGCCAGAAGCCCGGCGGCGACGAAGAAGGCGAGTAACGCGGGGTCCGCCAGCGACGTCCACGCGAACAGCCAGCGCGGCAGGAGCGGGGTGTGTAGCAGTGCCACCGTCGGCAGACGTGCTTCGCGGTCGAGGATCGTTACCAGCGCGACCTGTCCCAGAATGGCCGCCAAGCGGACCAGCCCGGGTGGTGTCAGGAACCCCCGTTCCGCGGTGAGGGCTAGGGCCGCTAGGTTCAGCGGCAGGAGGACCCCAATGGCCTGGAACACGACATGGTCCCGCTCGAGTCCGTGCCCGGCGGCCACCTGCAGCAGCGTGCGGTCGGCGAGGGTTAGCACCAGCAGAGCGAACAACAGCCGGCTGCGGTGGAAGCGCCAGCCCAAGAGCACGCCGGCACCGAAGACGGCGTAGGGATAGAACGGTGCGATCGGGGCGAGCGCGGTTTGCAGCCATTGCGTGTGCGTGTAGAGCAGCGCCGCGAGGAGGATCGGCGCCTCTGGCAGACCGTACGAAACGATCTTCCAGAGCGCAGCGTACGTGGCGTCCGTCTGCAGTGGCGCGGCTCGCGGCACGGTGCCGTGACTCCTCGAGGGTGTAGGCGGTCGCCGCACGTCGCCAACCCGCGGCGGGCACTGAAGGGTACGCCGAACCGGCTCGCGGTCAACCGTCGGGTTGCGTGCGGCGCAGGCGGTTGGTGATATTTTCCCCGCCGCGGCGGTATCGTCTAGGGGACTAGGACGGAGCCCTCTCAAGGCTCAAACACGGGTTCGAATCCCGTTACCGCTATTCCCGACCGGAGCCGCCCCCATCGTCTAACGGTTAGGACACCACTCTTTCAAGGTGGGAACAGGGGTTCGATTCCCCTTGGGGGCAGGGAAGGGCACAGTGTAGGGCCGATAGCTCAATTGGCAGAGCAACTGACTCTTAACGAGCTCGGTGGGTGTCCGCCGAGTTCCGCGCAAGTCCGCCGTGATCCCGCAACGTCCGTTTCCGACGACACTTCCGTCCGCGTCGTGTCCGCCCACGTCCTTAGGTGTCCGCGCGCGCTCCACTGAAACTGCCCGCATTTTTGCCCGTTATGATTGCCCTTAAATAGAGCCGGGACTTGACGGCGGCCGCCACTTCTCGTCAGAGCTCAAGACTGTGGCTCCGAGCCGACCGGCGGGTGGGCCGCACGTGAGCCCTCGCATTTTCATCGGCCCTTGCAAATGGTGGTACTTCCCGAGGAGCGTCGTGACTCTCCTGACCAGCGCCAGCGGCACTGATGCGGCACGAGGCCGCTGCGGTGCCTGAAACTAGCGCGCACCTCGGCTTCGTAGGAAGACACCATGAAGCATCCGCCCGTCCAGATAGCGCTCGTGATTCTCGTAGGTCCAATCTTCCTGGCGTGTGCTGCAGCAACGCAGACCGCCGAACATCCGAGGTCCGTCGGTGCGTCCAGCCCATCGTCCCTGTACGAAGAGATCTCCAAAGTGGACCGCGCTCTGTCCGAGGCGTTCAACGCTCATGATCTGAACGCGCTCATGTCATTGTTTACCGAGGATCTCGAGTTCTACCACGATGCCGGTGGGCTACAGTCCTACACCCAGGTGAGAGACGGATTCGGCGGTCTCTTTTCCAAGAATGACGGTATACGTCGAGACGTGGTGGCGGGAACGCTCGAGGTCCATCCGATCAGAGGATACGGCGCAATAGAGGTTGGGGCGCATCGGTTCTGCCATGACGAGAACGGGCGTAGGGACTGCGGCACCTTCAAGTTTCTTCAGGTGTGGCGAAGCGAGGCTGGGAAGTGGAGGATTACGCGAGTCGTCAGCTACGGTCATTAGGGAGAGTGACGTAGAGATCACGTGCCGTCGCGTCTGCGAACCCTGCGAGCGCTAGATCTCAATCGCCCAGGACTCGAACGCCCAGTCTCTTGATCCGTAGTCAGGCTGAGCGGCCCACGGCCCGAAACCTAGAAGCGGACGAAAGCGAAGGAACGAGGGTGAATTCCCGCGAAGAGCCCCCGAAACGTGGGGGCCAAGGCCAGCAGGTCCTAGTGGTCGGGGGCACTCGGGGCACCGGACTTCTCATCGTTCAGTTGCTCCTTCGGGACGGCTACCACGTTCGCGTCCTGGCCCGGAACCCGGCTCAGGCGTTGGCGCGCCTCGGCTCTGCTGTGGAGGTCATCCCGGGCGCCCTCACCAGGCCCGAGACCCTCGCGCGTGCCGTGCAGGGTGTCACTCACGTCATCTTCACGGCCGGAGTTGCCGTCGGCCCCGCGCGCGAGAAGCTGATCATCGCCACGGAGTACGAGGGTGTACTGCAGACCCTGGCGGCCGCTCGTGAGGAGGGCTTCAGCGGCCGGTTCCTCTACATGACGTCCATTGGAGTCACGAGAGGTTCACTCACCGGCGCGCTCCTGAACCTTGTCAAGGGAAACACGCTGCGTTGGCGGCGGCGGGTCGAGGAAGAGCTCCGCGCGAGCGGCGTTGACTATACGATCATCCGCGCAGGCTTCCTGCTCAACAGCCCCGGCGGTGGGCGCGCGGTCGAAGTGAGTCAAGAAGCTCACCCCCTGGCTCCGAGGTACAGGATCGCCCGTGCGGACGTGGCCGAGACGTTCGTCGAGGCACTCAAGCGTCCAAGCACATCGAGAACCACGTTCGACGTCGTCTGGGGCCCGGGTTCACGCCGGGAGGCGTGGGACGTGCTCTTTGGCCGGCTGAAGCGGGACGCTTGACGCGCCACCGTAGCTCAGTGGTAGAGCTCTCGATTCGTAAGCGCACACGGCCAGCGTCAGTTCGCGCTGGCTGTTGTCATTCCAACGAGTTAGCGGAGTCGAGCGCCAGTCAGCACCGGCCAGCAACGCCCCCGTTGGCACCACCATTGGCACCACGGTGTGGCGCTGTATCGCGCCCCTTACAGGGCGCCTACCAAAGGGGCTTCCCCTGCCGATCACGCCACCACATGTACGCCCCGACTATGGCTCCAACCGGCGAAAGAATCGCCATCATGGGAGGGATCAGCGCCCACGCCTCTGCTTTGGTGGAATGCTCTAGGAAGAGAGCGCCGACCGGGTTCCAAAATACCCCCAAGGCGAGGCCTACCGACCCGTAGATGATAGCGGCGAGCGTGGCCCCGGTGACCATCCATCCGAGCACGTGACTCCGGAGTGGCCGTAGCAAGAACGCAGCGGTACCGGCAAAGATCGCTGCAACGAAATACGAGGCGGGCACGACGAGCAATACTGCGAAGTACGTCATCCAGGGAACTTCAAGAGGCCGACGCTTGAAGAGATCAACGAGGTTGACAATACCGAGGAGGCCCAAGGGAATCGCGGCGATGAACGTCAAGCCCAACGCCGCAAACAGGGCCATAACTAGGTCTTCGCGATAGCGGCTCGCCGAGTAGGACACTGAGGGTCTGAGTCGCGCCGTGGCGCGCCACCTCATGGGCGAGCGGCACTCGGGCCAACTGGCAGAGGCTCCGGTGAAGCGAGGTCGACCTTCGGAAAGGTTTTCAGTTTTGTGATTGCACGAAACAGGGCCTCTCCTGTGCCATCACTCCGTATGCGCACGTAGTAGTATCCACCTCGATCGACATGCTCTCCGCCGATCACCTCACCCCCGACCGCGTCGACCGCCTGCTGTCTCTCGCTCTGGGTTGCGTCTTCCTTGAATGCGAGCACGATGAGATTCCGGGGGAAAGGCACACCCCACTCAGGGGACGAGCGGATCATGTTCTCAGGCGCGTGGAGCTTGTCCCAAAGGGCTCGAGGGACCGAGTCCGGCGGTAGGGCGGGGACGCGCGGCTGTTGCCCGGCCATCTGCTGACCCGTTGTGTGCGGCTGCGCCTGATCAAAGTCCGGATGGGCACCATCAGACGGTCTTGAACAGCCGAGCATCGCAAGCCAAATCAGCGCAATGAAGGCCCTTTGGGCAAGGACTCTATTCAACGAGCATTCATCCTTCCACGACACGTGCCTGGCGGACCGGGCAATTGCAACACAGGGCGCTCCAAGAATCACCAGAGCGCGGCAACCAATGCGCGAATGCTGTCAGGGCGGAAACCCGTGCCGGTCGCGCGAATCAGGTGCCACCAGTACACGACGGCCTCGCGAGCGCCCCGCGTGTAGCCCCCAATCTGTGCGTAGGGCAACGATCGGCCGACCTGCGGTGTCACTCACCACGCCGACCAGAGCCGGAGGGACGTCCGGCGATTGAGCCTCGAGTAGCGCGAGGCTCAGCAACAGACTGACGAGGGTGGCGACGAATCGAGTCATAGTGGCCATTCTAAGTCCTCCGAGCCCTACTGATACCAAACTCTTACCTATCGCCTGAACCGTTCAAACTGCAATCACGTGTGCGGGCGAACCGCTAGGACCAGCGCTATGACGGCCATTACCAGAGCAGCGAAGGCGACAAGGAGTGCGCGGCGCGCTAGGGCATCTCAGGCTCGTCGAGGGCGCCCGGGAGCCAGACGCTTCACGGCGTCGCGCGTGTTCGGGACGTAGAGGCCGGCACGAGCCAGCACGGCGGCCGCCGACGACGGTTCCTCCCGAAGCAGGCCTAGAAGCACATGCTCTGTACCGACGTAGTCGTGGTTGAGATCACGTGCCTCGACCATAGCGAGCTCAAGCACTTTTTTGGCGCTATCGGTATAGGGAAGGTCAGGACCGGCGGCCTCACCTACTACCGGGCTTATGGTCGCGGACGCCATTTGTCGGAAGAGGGCGTCCGGATCGACATCGAGATCTTTGAATACGGCGCTACAGATGGTTCCGGGGTGGCGCACCAGGCCGAGAAGCAAGTGTTCAGGGGCGACTTGGCCGTGCCGAAACGCCGCCGCCTCTTCACGTGCTCGCTGCAGAGCGCGCCGGACCTCATTGGTGAAGTTGTAGCCGGGCATATGTCACTGGAACTGTGGAGACGCCACGCGACCCATATTTAGGCCGGTCGGCCTAATTCTGTAAACCGACCTCAAATCTTGCGCAAAGGTAGCGAAGGGTCCGGCCGACGGCTGTGAGCTCATTCACGCCGTAGACTCGACCTCCCCGGGAGCTCTTCTGATTAAGAGGGAGTCCCCGGAAGCGGACGTTGACGGAAGATCACGGAAAACGAGCACATCCAAGCCGGCAGACCGGAACAAGACGGAATGAACCCACCCGATGACGGACCGAAAGTGGTGGGATTTGTGGTGGGACCGACCAACCCCTTCTCCACGACCTTCGGAGGCTGGCGGGGTCGGTGCTCACCCACGGTCACGCACGCCATTTGACCTCTGTTGCGCAACAACCTCGCCAGCCACCGCCGGCCAGCGACGCCCGCGCTGTTGCAGCCGTTGTGACAAGAGCGGTTCACGGTCGAACATCGCGGCCGCGCCTCTAGCGGCTCAGTTGAGTTTGAACGTCGCCCGCAGGAACTCTTTGACAGCTCGAAGAGCCGCCGCGGAGGCAGCCGGGTTGTAGGCAACGTGGACCCCGCGCTCGACACAGGGATCCGCATAGGTGAACGGCTGCCCAGTCCCGGCGTTGATGACGAGACCCCTGGGCTCTTCCTTCAGGGTACAGCGGCGCGTGGTCTGCGCTCGCGGCCACACCGTTGGTGCCGTGGGGAACAGGGGATTATCGAACACGTGGTGGGCATCTGGATACTCAGTGAGCTGCACATCCTTGCCGACGGCCCGCAGGCGCTCGACATACACCCGACAGGGTGTCACGGGGACATAGTCGTCGGCGTCCCCGTGAAACAGACGAATCGGCTTGTCGCTCACGTCGGTATCGTCGATATAGCTGGTGTTGCAAGGAGCGTATAGCGGAACGTAGGCAGCAAACTCGACCCCGGGCGGCCCGTACGCGCGCTGGAACCTCCTCAGGCTGGCATAAAGCGCGATTTGCCCCCCGCGTGAGCCGCCGAGAATGGCAATCCGCGTCGGGTCGATTCGTGGGTGTGCGGCCAGGACGGCGAGCGCACGGTACACATCGTAGATCATGGTCAGGCGGCCGAGCTGTTCTTGATCCTCAACCGTCGACGCGATGCCGCGCGCGGTGAAGCCGTCGATGAGGAACGTTGCGATACCGAGGCTGTTCAGCTCTTGGGACCAACGGTCGTAGTTGGCGCCGATACCCCCGGACCCGTGCACGATCACGATTGCCGGCAAGCGCTCGGTACCGAGGCGCGGAATCCGCAACTCGCCGGCGATCGTCACGGACTTGCCGTCGTGAGCGCCGGTCAGGATCTGTTCATCAATCAGCGTCTTCGTCTCGATCGAGTAAAGCTCGATGCGCGCGACTTGCGCGTCGCACCGCTCCGGGCGGAAGTAGAGGAAGGCCACGCTCGACGCGATCGAGAGGGCGAGGCTTGCAAACGCGGATGGAAGCTGCGTGGCCGGTCCTTGGGGAAAGAGGTGTCGTCGCGCGACCCCTGATGCGCGTGCAAGTGATAGGCGCCCCAGTCGCTCGCAGACTTACAAGACCCTCCAACTGTGGTCAAGGGCGGGGCTAGGCTCTGCGGTCGTCACGGCGCGCCAGTGCAAGTCGGACCGGCGGTCACCCGCCGAGGCACCGCGATGTGCGCTTGGTCATACGACCTCCCTGACCATGCGGTGATCTGCTCGCCGGTCCACGTTCGGAGGGTTAGGAAGACGCCGACCGCCTGGCGGATTTGACCCTCGATCTCAGCGAAGCAGCGCCGGACCGGGCCCAACGCTTTCTGGTTCGCGTAGCGGAAAAACGCCGCCTGCTCGTCGGAGTTCTTGCCCGGTTCCGGCCGATATGGGTTAAGCCCCTCAGGCGAGAGGTAGAGCTGGGCGATTCCTGCTCGGCCCAGGAGCCAGCGCCGGACATCCTCGCAGACTGAGCGGGCGACCTCGATACTCCCGCAGAACAGGGCAAAGGTACGTTGGGGATAGCGCCATCGTAGCCGCTCGTCAGCTTCGACAAAGGTCGCGCGTTCGCTGGTCGGTTTCGTGGAAGAATCCGTGACCTCCAACGCCATCGAGTCGGACGCTGCGCGATAGTCGATGACCAGGGCGTAGCGCCCAGGGGGAATGTGGAGTTCGCGCGACGTGGACGCAGGACCAAACGCCGTCGGGCACAGCCCCATGGGTGCGGACACGCCGAAAAACGTCAGACGCAGGGTGTCCGCGCGCTGCGTGAACGCGTGGTCGATGCCGAAACCGAGGCACGAGTACTGACGCACAGTCTCCAGAGTAAGGACGAGCGTCGGGGGTCTCCCGGCCAAGATCTGTTCGTGCGCCGTCAATCGTACCCGTTCGATAGGCAAGAGTGACGCGAGGTGTGCCTTCCAGATCAAGTCATGAACAGCAGCTATGAGGGCAGTATCTGCGGTTTGGAAACGGACGTCGACGTGGCCGAACTCTATTGCTGTAACGCGAATGTCGAGACGAGTCAGACGATTCTGAAAGCGAACCCGGTGCGCGAATACGACTACGTGCCGCGGCGGGGAGGTGGTGGATGGGTAGGGTGAAAGTTGCAACGCCTCCCGGGAGATGCGCTCGATCTCGGGAGCACCGAACCCTTCCTGCACGAGCGCACCAATGCTCCGGAGCAGGTCCGCGAGCGGTTCGCCCCAGTAGACGGCGTGGGCCACTGCGGTGTCTGCCGGGACCTGAGCAGTAGGTGGGCTCGGTGTCGGTAACCCTGTCACCGCCACGAACACCAGACCGCCGATCACGTTTCGGAGCATAGTGAAGTGCGAGCCTCTGAATTGAGGTCGAGCCTTGGTCCGGCGTCGGGCTTCAAGAGAGACGATAGGCGACCCGAATGTCACACACGTGGGGGTGGTCAATGAGTTGTTGTAGTGACAGATGGTGGCTGTAGCTCAGTCGGTTAGAGCGCTGGACTGTGGCTCGAAGACGACCGGTGGTGGTCAACGCTGGTCGTGGCATTTTCAACGCCCCGAGCGCCGGCCATCGCTGGCCAGCAACGCCCCCGTTGGCACCACCGATGGCACCACAGACCTCCGGATCGCGATTCCGGTCAGGCCGAATTCGAGCCCGTGTAGGAAGCCCGGTCTCTCAGTCGGCTCCGTCGCACACGACGCCCATACCTGCAGCCGCTGCGGCCAGAGGGCCATAGCCGAGCCACCGGGCACTGGTGAAAGGAACGGGCTTCCGAGGGAACGATGACGCCACTCAATCGTACACGCAGAAGAAATGCGTCGTGGTCGGCGGGAGCCCTGCAAGCAAGCGCCAGGCTTCCAGCCACTCGGCCTGGGCGTCCGGTGAGCGAGGGTCGAGCGCAATCCCCTGCCGGTAGTGGTGGATTGCCCGGCGCCGGGCCTCCGGTGCGGCCGTCGCGTACACCGCCGAGTCCGCGTAATTCCTGCCCGCACCGGCGGCGAGCGCGACGACATCCGCGTACCCGTTCGCTACCAACAAGTGCACCTCGGCAGTCATCCCTGAATCAAGGACCGATCGAAGCAACTGCTCTCCCACCGAGCTAACCCGTCGGGACGGCTCCTCACCGCCGCCACACATGCCGGTCATATTGAAGCCCAGGCGCAGCAGTGCCAGCGTCGCGAGCTGTCCGGTCCGGCCCGCGGAGTCCAGCCGCCGCGCTTCGTCGAGCCACGTGTGCGCATAGTTCTCGCCGCCGCCGAGCTCGTCATGGACGAACCGTGCACCGAGCGGGCTTAGGGCTCGGCGAGCCGCGCCGCCGCTCTCTTGTGCGAGGACGAATACGAGTGGCCGACTGCCCAGCACCTGGTCGGCTGCGAGCAAGGCCGCCGCGCGATGGGGCGCGTCGAGTCCACGACTTGCCGTGATCCAATCACCTAACCCTGAGCTCAGCAGGGTGTCGACCCCTCGCGCCCGCGCACGGGCGCTGTCAGGAGGGGCGCTGGTGTACGCACCCTCCGCGGCCGCAAGGACCGCAAGCAGTCGGTCGACGCGGCTTCGGTCGAGGCCGGAGAGCTGTGCCGCTTCGGCGGCGAGCGCCGACACCTTCTTGTCCGCGGCCCTTTCCTCGGCGACTACTGGACTGAATGAGCCCACTCCGGCAAATGGCAGAAACGCGCAGGCCAGCACTCGGGCAGCGCGGTGAGAGAGGCCCTTGTCATACGCGCTCACTGCCACGGTGGAGTCGGACTGCCACCGTCCAGCCACGTGCCAATGGGCCGACCCGAAGAAGTGGAGGCCGAGGCGCATGACATCGGGGTCCAGAAACCGGAAGATGGCTGCACGCCGGCTCGTGTCCGCCAGAAGCCGGGTGTCCAAAGCATTCGGCGCCGGGTGTATGGGCCCGAGCACCTGGGTTAGGGCTTCCCGCGTCTGCGCCGCCAGTGCGCGACCGGCCAGCGAATCCCTTGCGGGGGTTTCCACCCAGATCGCACCCAGACGACATTGATCGTCGATCAGCCGCGAATCCTCGGCGAGGGGAAGCGAGAGAGACGGCGGTGCCGCGGGAGGATAGAAGTAAGCGTAGCGGATGACGGGCGTGCTGTCAGCGAGGATCGTCCGTTCGATCGCCATCGCGCACCAGCGATCGTCGTTCTCGAGCACGAGGCGACGCTCAAAGCGCACGAGTCTGTCGGTGGGATGTGCTCGCCGCCACGCCGCGGGTGTCGTGCTGGCGCGCAGTGCGGCTAGCTCTTGGACGACGGCGACCGGGAACGTGCGAGCACCAGTGTCCGAGGAGCTCCGAGCGAGCAGTGCGGTAGCGCGCTGCGCGATGTCTCTGTTAGCCCCGTTGGTGGTCAAGGACAGCCCGCAAGCGAGCAAGGCCAGGTGGCAGCGCAAAGGGTTCATGCTCCTCATGCTCGGCCAGCGCATCGGGGGCTCCTCGAGGGTCGTAGGTGGAGTCGTGCTATTAGCGAATATTATCCCCGACGTCCACCGCCAGGCGGAGCCGCAGCGCGGAGGATAGCACCAAGAGAGGTCCGACCAGCATTGTTGCGAGGCGTGCCGCAGCGTCGCTTGGTGCAGCTGACTCCTAACGAGCTCGGTGCGTGTCCGCCGAGTTCCGTCCGAGTCCGCCCCGATCTCGCAACGTCAGCTTCCAAGACCACTTCCGGCCGCGTCGTGTCCGCCCACGTCGGTGCGCGTCCCGCTGAAACAGCCCGCATTTTTGCCCACCAGGCTATCACTGATGTAAGTGGTCCGGAAGCCAATCTCGGGTTCTCGGCAACCAAGAGAGTGCGGCGGTGCGCATCACTGCGGGTCGCGCTCTGGTCGCCGAAGCCAATCGAGACCCGTTATCGTACACCCAAGATTCGCGACGACTCTCATGGAGCAGATCTCGGTGCTTTGCGCTTCAAGTCCGATCGTGAACCGTGAAAACCGTCCAGCGTACGTCGTGTCGCAGGCGCTGGACTACTCATCTCGCTCTTGAGCGGACCTCGGTCGCCTGCCCCTGCGCGCGTCGAGCAACGCCCTCGTTCGGATCAGGGTCTGCTGCCGGCGCTCATTGACGATGGAGTCCCTCTTCTCAAGTTGACCGCCGTCGCCCTCCTCCTGTCGGGTATCTTCGCCATCTTTCTCGCCGCACGTCGAGAGTTCCTTCCCCATGACGTCGCCTACCTCGGGCTCAGCGCGCGCCAACTGTGTGTCCTCGCCGATTGTCGCATCGTCCGCTTCATGTTTCACGACCGCGTAGCGTTCGGTGGGACCCTGATTTCCGTTGCCATACTCTACCTGTGGCTGGCCGAGTTTCCGCTCCGAGACGGGGCCCGGCGCCGGGCTCGTACCTGAAGGCAAAGGAGGATCGCGAATGGCGGTGAAAGCGCGCGCTCAGCAAATTGTGTATGCGGTACCGGGCGACGGACTGGAGGCCGCAGCGGCAGGTTCAGAGGTCAGTGGGCGAAGAGTTCGAGGGACACGTTGGGCGCCACCCGAGGGCGTGTGCTTGACCACACCCTTGAGTTCCGGAGAGCGGCTGCTTCGTGCAGTCGACGTCGCGGCCATCCTCAGCGTGTCCCCAAAGCGCGTCTACGAGCTCGGCATACCTGCCGTGCGATTGTCATCTCGCTGCCTGCGATGGCGCTGCACTGAGGTCGAGCGCTGGCTGGAGAGAAGGAGGGTCCCGCCGTGAGGCCTTATCGTCGCCGTGGTCACGCCACCTATGAGGTCGACGTGCGTTGGCGGGGCTACCCGCGGCTGCGCCTCGCTTGCGGTACGACCAGCAAGCCGCGCGCCACCGCCATGAGCCGGACGCTCGCCGCCCTCCGCGATGCGGGGCGGCGCGATCTTCTGGGTCTGCTCGCCCAACATCGGCTGCGGCTAGCCGACGTCCACGATGCTTTTCTCTGCGACCCAGGCGCGCTCGAACATCTGAAGGCCAAGGCCGTGAGCCCACGCTTGGGCGAGTTGGTCGAGCGCTGGTTGGCTTGGGTCGCGTCTCCCGCAGGCGTCAGTCCTCGCACCCGACGAAAGTACTCTGAGAAGACATGCAGGCAGTACGAGGGAAGCTGGAACGGGTTCTTCTCGGTATTGGAGCACGGGCGCGATGCCCGGTTAACCGACCTGAGTCGCGGCTTTGTCCTCGATTACCGTCGCTTGCGCGCACGAGCGACCGGCGGGAAGCGGCGAAAGGAAGTCCTGGGTGTGTCAGTCAGCGCGGCGACTTTGAACCGCGATTTCGCTGCCTTAGGCGCTTTCCTGACTTGGTTGAGAGACGTCGAAGGAGTCACCGTCGAGCGGCCGCCACTACCGCGTGAGCGAGAGTCGAGTGGGCGTGAACGCTGGCTGTCTGCTGAGGAGTTGGCGGCGTTCCAAGGTGCTTGTCCGCATGATTGGTGGCCCTTCTTCGCGACACTGTTCTATACCGGAGCACGGTTGGGAGAGGCGCAGGGACTACGTGGCGCTGATGTATCGGTGTCGGCAAGGCGCATCTCTATCCACGAGGCGGACCGGCGTCTCAAGACTAAGGAAGCGGTGCGCGACCTACCAATCGCCGAGCCCCTTCAACGAGCACTCGCGCAGCACCTAGCACGTCTCGGACCCGGGCCCAACAATCTCGTTTTCGCAGGCGACTTCCAACGATATGGCGTCATCCGGCACGTGTGGGACGCGACCTGCGCAGCAGCTAACATCTCTGGCGCGCGGCCGCATGACGCCCGGCACACGTTCGCCGTGCATGCCGCGCAGGCTGGGGTGCCGATCGTGCGAATGCAGAAACTTCTCGGTTCACGCCACCGCTACAATGACCCTGCGTTACATGAAGCATGCTCCGGAGGCATTTCTCGATGAAGACGCCGCGACCGTTGCGGCTCACCTGGCTGGTCGCAGGAATACGGTTGCGCAAGATCGTGGGACAAGCACACGCCGACATCGGAGAACTGGAAGTTGAGATGGACGCGGATGGACGGAAAGTGCCCGCATTTTTGCCCGCAGCGATCGACTCCTAGCTGTGTCTGCGATCTCGAAACCCTTGCGTAAGATCTTCGCGCTGACGATCTTCCGCGGCCCTGGGGCCGATAGCTCAATTGGCAGAGCAACTGACTCTTAATCAGTAGGTTCTCGGTTCGATTCCGAGTCGGCCCATGTTCCTCGCAGCTATCGCTGGCCTACGACCTTCACGCAGCAGTCCCGTCTGACGAACAGTCGCGCGCGGCGCCTTTCGC
>Ga0137389_10000318_pt1 | contig 25481 bp, 21 predicted proteins | sample 15con2h14BmetaG_FD_104645 | JGI IMG/M metagenome (GOLD analysis project Ga0137389, IMG submission 104645) | Vadose zone soil microbial communities from Angelo Coast Range Reserve, California, USA - 15con2h1.4B metaG | ecosystem: Environmental > Terrestrial > Soil > Vadose zone > Saprolite...
CACCCGGAATCCAAACTGCCGTGCCCAGGTGTAACCTGCGACGTACTGGGCGTCAATGGTCATCGGCTGGATTTCTTGCCGGTTCGTCAAGCCCTTCCTATGTTCGGTCGCCAAGCTCCACATCTGGCCGCCCAGATCTGGTTTACAGCATTGGTGCCAATATCCCCAACATCTACAGCGACTTACTGAACCAATGGACTTACCAGACTTGCAAATTTGGGTCCGTTTGGGTCCATCAAACGGCCAACCATCTCAATTGCCTGCTTTCGCGATTCCGTGAGCGACTGAACGTAATATTCCAGCGTGGTGTTCACACTGGAGTGTCCGAGCAACTCCTGAGTGGTCTTGATCTGCGTCCCCTGTTCGCTGAGCCATGTAGCCAGCGTTCTGCGAAAGCAATGCCAAGACACTCTAGGAAGCCCAAGTGCCGATAATGCTGGTTGCAGCACCCTTTGACACATCGACACCGGGTTAAGAGGTTTGCCCGAAAGCCCCTCAAACAAGAAGTTGGAGAGGCCGCCGTTCGTTCGCTGACGATACTGCAAAAGCTTCTCCGCAAGCCACTTCGGCATCGGTAGATCCCTTATCGAGCGAGGTGTCTTAGGAGTGTCGATTAAGCCTTCGTAGATGCGCTGGCGCACATGGATGACAGATTTCTCGAAATCCACATCGCACCAACGCAACGCAAATAGCTCACATCGACGCATCCCGGTCGCGACTGCAGTTGCTACAGCGGTATGACAAGGTTCCCTAAGCCGGACAAGCAACTGCTTTACCTGATCCGGGGTGAGGATTACCTTCTCAACTCTCGGCGGGCGCTTAGGCATTTTTGCCCGAGCGACCGGGTTGTCCCTAAGATAGCCCCATTCGACGGCTTGCTTGAGAACTTGGTTCAACGTGAGCTTAATGTGTTGAACTGTTGCCCACGCAAACCGCTGGGCATGTGAAGTGATGAACCCTTGGACGTCAGTTACCTCTATGTCACACAGGCGCATTCCAGAAAAAGTTGGCAACATGTATCTCGCCAACGTCTCCCTGTAGAGCTTCTGTGTGGACTGCTTTTTCAGCGGAAGGATTTTCTCCTCCCATAGTCTCACGAATTGCCTGAAAGTTAGAGTGGCTTCTGGCCGCTCTACGCTGAGATTCGCTTCTCTCATGATTGTCTCGGCGATCTCCCAGGCTTTCCGCTTTGTGCCGACCTCACTAACTGAGCCAAGAATTCTCGAACGTCTCGCACGGCCCAATGAGCGATCTGGAAGGAGCACGCTCTCGTAGTACCTGAGCACGTAGACCTTCCGTCTTGTACCGCGAATCACCAAGCTTCCCCTTTGATACTTGCGAGCCATCTTTAAACCTCCTTTGGGATGGCCCGCTTGGCTTGTTCTGCGCTGACCGTGATTGTATGCGAAATCTTCGAAACAAAGCTATCGGCACAATTCAGTCGCTCGAACCAACACGACCATTGAATTATGGGATTCACAAGGACCTCGCGTATGCGTCTTGAGACTTCAACCACTCCAGGATTTCGACTTCGCGGAAGCGCCAATACTTGCCGATGCGGTAACCCGGCAACCGGCCGACCGATCGCTTCCGAGTCCGACCGTAGACCCAAGACACAGGTACCTGCAACAGGTCAGCTACTTCATGAACAGTCAGAAGGCGCTTTCCGTGGCCCCCCTCCCCGCCCGTGGCCGCGATGTGTGCGGCATGGTTCGGGAAACTGAATGAGAATTCTTGTAGGGATGATGCCGATGGAAGTGACGCCTCATCTCGCGATGCCGGTGCGGGTCTCGCGGACTGAGCTGGCATCGAACGCACTGCAAGGCGCGAGGCATGCTGTCTTGACGACGCTGTATTCTCGCGCACACCGAATTGGGTTGGACGGAGCTTCATGTTTGCTAGATGACCTTCGTAAGAGCAGCTCCTTCAACTTTTTTGTCGTTGTGGTTATTTGCGTGTCGCTCCGCCCAGTGCTTGAAGTCGCCATCCTTGTGGAACAGAAGCTTCAGGGCTTCGGTGATCACGTAGGACGGCGAGGCGTCGATAAATTCAGCATAGAGCTCAAGCTGAGTCTTTACCGATTCCTCGACTCGGGCTTGGACGGTGACTGCCTTTGGTTGTTTTGGCGGTGCTTTCAGAATCGACAACGATCTTCTCCTTTCTTGTTTCTACAAGATGTCAGACATCTTGTCTGACAAATTCTTGGGACCACGCATGCGACCGCGCAAAACGTCGACGGGAAGTACTTGCGAGGGCGGGAGCGACCCACGAAACTTTTGGGCGGCTCGTCCGCAAAAAAGTGGGGTCGCTCCCGCCCAATTTGCCCTTTTTTGCGCGGTGTCTTTCGCAGGGGCAGTGGTTGCAAAGCTTTAACTATCAATTCCGTGGGCGGGACTCCGGGTGAAGAAAGTGGAGAAGACGAAGCTGAAGTGCGTAATTCTTACTGTCTTCACCTGGCTCACCTTCCTCCTTCATGTGTTTCGTACAGAACCTTGAGAGGCAAGCGGGCGAGACAAGGAACGAAATTTCGTTGAGGCTGGAGCGACCCAGTTGTCTTTTGGCCACGAGCAAGTGGCAAAAAGTCGCTCCAGCCCAACACGGTGTTTTGCCCGCGGCCAAATTGACCGTTCTTTCATACGCAAACTCTCCCCCTTCACGCATTTGCTCGATCGCCAAGGTGAACGTGAGGGTGACGGATAGGGTGATCTGTGTCTTTCATGCACCGGTCACCTTTTCGCTCTGCCAAAGGTGATTGCAACTCTTTGAGAACATCGAACCCTCTACTAGTAAAGAGGCCTCGAAAACGGAAAAACTCAAAAACAAATTTCGACAAGCTTGGATGTGTTCCAGAACCTTCATCGTTTCCTTTTCCCTTCAATCCGATGTTGGGACTGTCGGGCCCCTCTACTTACTAGGGAACATCCAAACGGGGAAAAGTAAGAAAAAATTCGAGCTTTCGTTGGTGGCGGCCCAGACCGGCATAGAAGTTTCGGCCACAGCCCCCTACTTATTTAAGGAAGATCCAGAAGGGAAAAAGTAAGAAAGAATATTGGTACCAGTACATTTTTCCGAGGTGTCTGCCGGGCAATGAGGGGACCACAGTGGGGGAAGACCAGTTGCGCGGACCAGAAGAGGAGCTTGAGAGCGACGTGGATTGAGCGGGCGCCGCCGGTTTGTAGATGGGGTTGACACCGCCATTCAGGCCGCTGGTGCCGAACTTCTTGCCATAATCTACGTCGATAAGACGCCACTGGAGCGCAGGAGTAGCAGTCAGAACTGTTTGAAATCTAACGTCACCGATCGCGTTTATTGGTGCGCTGAGGAACCCCTGCGTGTGGTCTGCGAGAACTCCGTCTAAATTACGTTGAGGCTTGCTTTGACACCTCCGAAAGTTCGGACATGGGTTTGAGTCCCTTTGGTCCGTCTGTACGATTCTCCTCTTGCAAGTCGCCACTTGACCGTGGAATCTAACAATTCCTTCATGAAAACTTAAGTAGGCGCGTCCGGTCAAGACCCCTACCATGAGAATGGTCAGGCGAACCGCGCTTCGCGACATGACACCAGGTTGGCGAAGGTGACCGTGTAAGGGGACAAGCCGTGCTTTTCGAGGCAAATCGGAATAAAGAGCTGTCTTATTTCGTCACGTTTCTAGCTTTCCTCTTTTGTGTTCTGGCGCTGACTCAGCTGAATGCCCAAGTCGCCGTAGGGACCCTCTCCGGCGCAGTTACCAGCACCGCCGGCGCTCGCATTGCGAATGCGCGGCTCGCCATCAAAAACACAGCGAACGGCGACACGAAGATCATCACCGCGAATGACGACGGCTCCTTCACGCTGGTGAACCTTCCGCCGGGCGTATTCGAGCTTACGGTTTCGGCGCAGCGTTTTGCCGACGCGCGGACGACCGTGACGATAACGGCTGGAATGGACAGGCAGGCGGACATCGTGATGCATGCCGAAAGCAGCACGGGAACCGGCGAAGGGGAAGCATCAGGCGTCAGCGGGGTCGTCAGTTCCAAGAGCGTGACCGACCTGCCTCTCAACGGGCGCTCGGCCTCCGACCTGGCCGCTCTTGAACCAGGTGTCACGAGCGCTCGCACCCAGTCTACAGGGCAGGCACAGCAGGGTTTCGGCAACCAGATGACGATCTCTGGTGGCCGCCCGCGCCAAAACGATGCCCGCCTCGATGGTATCAGCCTGAATGATTACGTGAACGGCCCACCTGGCAGCGCGCTCGGCGTCAATCTGGGGGCCGACGCCGTCGAACAGTTCACCGTCCTGACTACCAACTACCCGGCTCAGTATGGGCGTTCCTCCGGCGGGATTATCGGCGCTTCCACGCGTGGAGGTACGAAGGATTTTCATGGCGTTGTCTTCGAATACATCCGCAACAGCGCATTTGACGCACGCAATTTCTTCGATGAAGTAAAGCCACTCTTTCACCGCAATCAGTTTGGAGGGTCGGCTGGAGGTCCGATTCGAAAAGATCGCACGTTCCTCTTTGCCTCTTACGAGGGCCTGCGCCAATCCCAGGGAGTCACTCAGGTGGACACAGTGCCTTCACAACCAGCTCGAAATGGACGTCTCTGCGCTCCGCCCGATTGCAGCACCACAACCGCCGTCACAGTAGACCCTCAGGCTGCTCGATTTCTTCAAGCGTTCTATCCTGTGCCGAACGGTGGACTCCTGTGTCCCTATTCCTCTTGCGTTGCGGGAGCAGGCGACACGGGTGTTTTCACGTTTGCTGGTCAGCAGATCACACCCGAAAACTACTTCACCACGAAAATCGACCACAAATTCTCCGAACGAGACTCGCTATCTGGAACCTACATGTATGACAGCGGGAGCGTTTCCCAGCCTGATCAGCTCAACAACAAACGCACGAGTTATAACTCGCGGCGCCAGGTCTACACTTTTCGCGAAGCTCACTCCTTTACGCCCCTCTTTCTAAGTTCTTTTCGATTCGGTCTTAGCCGCGTGATCGCAAACACCGGCCTGACCTTTGCTAGCGGAAATCCTGCGGCCTCCGATACATCTTTCGCCACGGTGCCAGGGCACAACGCCGGCGTGGTTAGCGTTCCAGGTTTGACGAAATTCCCAGGAGGTCTCGGCGCATTAGTGACCTACAATTTTCATTGGACCTCTATCCAGGCCTATGAGGATTTCTCCTGGACCAAAGGGGCGCATTCTTTGAAATGGGGCATTGGCATCGAGAGGATTCGCGACAACATTCTCGGAATCTCGGACCCTGCCGGAAGTTTCGCCTTCAATACACTCGCGGACTTCCTCACTAACAAGCCTTTCTTCCTGTCCGCAGCGATTCCCAGCGCGATCTCCGAGCGCGGACTCAGGCAGACCATTGTAGGTACTTATCTCCAGGATGACTGGCACTGGCGTCGATACCTGACGTGGAATTTGGGCCTGCGTTATGAAATGTCCACGATTCCTACCGAGGTTCACAGCAATCTCACTGTGTTGCGAAACATCACGGATGCGGCGCCGCGCCTCGGCCCGCCCTTGTTCTCGAATCCCACGCTCCGAAACCTCGAACCGCGCATCGGCTTTTCTTGGGATCCGTTTCACGATAGCAAGAGCGCTGTCAGTGCCGGATTCGGGATGTTTGACGTTCTTCCGTTGCCCTATTTGATCCAGTTCAATGAGCTCTTCTCTGCACCTTTCTTCCAACTCGGGAATACGACGAGTCTTCCTCAGGGCTCGTTCCCGCGTCTGGCTTTCAATTCCATTGCTGGTCTTTCGAGCACATATCGGCAGGCCTATTTTGATCCCAATCCACGCCGCAATTACGTGATGCAGTGGAATCTCATGCTGCAACGCGAGCTGGCAAAAGACTTGACTGTGAAGGTCGGTTACGTCGGCTCACGTGGGGTGCACCAACCCTTTCGCGTAGAGGACGTCGACATGGTTCTGCCGACCCTTACCCAGTCTGGGTATCTGTGGCCAACTCCCATCGGGAGCGGGAGCCGGCTGAACATCAATTCCGGCCGGGTTACAGCCAACTTCTGGCAGGGGAATTCGTTCTACGACGCGCTGCAATTTCAAGCGAGAGTAAAGATCGGTAATGGTGCTCAGATGGGAGCCTCCTACACGTGGGGCAAGACGATTGACACTTCCTCGGGCAGTATCCTAGGGAATGAGTATGCGAATTCCATTTCGAGCCCGCTCTGGTTCAATATCAAAATCAACCGCGGACTGGCAGATTTCAACGTTGCACAAAATCTTAGGGTGAACTATGCGTGGGCTCTCGGCGAGCCTCACTGGGCTCATGGTTTTTCGGCGTGGCTCCTCGGGGGATGGCAGGTCGGCGGTGTTTTCGGCGCGAGTACGGGCGTACCGTTTACTCCCGGTTTTGGCGGCGACGCACTCGGCGTCCTTAGTTCGGACGCCAGCATTGATGTGCCGAGTCTGGTGCAAGCTCCTGGCTGCGGTTCGCTCGTGAATCCTGGCAATCCGATTCATTACATCAAGACGCAGTGCTTCGGCATTCCTCAGTCGACGGCAGCGATCGCGGCGCAGTGCGTCAACGTAATCCGTTCGGACCCGGTGACCGGAAATCCTGTACCAGATTCGAATACATGTCTCAATTTACGTGGCAATCTTGGTCGCAACACGCTCATTGGTCCGGGTCTCGTGAGCCTGGACTCCTCTTTCTTCAAGAACAACTACATCAAGAGAATTTCCGACACATTCAATGTTCAGTTCCGCGCAGAATTTTTCAACATCATCAACCACGCGAATTTCGCTCCTCCGCTTGACAACCGCAACATCTTCAATTCGAACGGCCAGCCCATTGCCAATGCGGGATTGATTACATCAACCCAGATTCCGTCCCGGCAGATTCAATTCGCCCTGAGAGCCATCTGGTGAACGTGGGTGAATGCGCGCAACCTAATCGGCTCTTGAGAAGAGCCGCCACGACGCTCCACAGGGGATGTTTCTATTCGAAGAACTCTGAACCGTTCTTCAGAAACACTTCAGTATGCTACATGAGCCTGGAGTCATAGGATGCATGAAGGCATGCCGGACTTGCGCATACTCGTGGTCGAAGATGAGGCCAAAGTAGCTCGTGCCCTCCGCGAGGGGCTGCAGCGAGAGCAGTATGAAGTTGTCGTCGCGCCTACTGGAGAAGAGGGCTTCTTTCTGGTGAACGCAGAGAAATTTGACTTGGTCATTCTGGACCTCATGCTCCCGGGGCGGGATGGACTGCAAATACTCTCTACGCTCAGGAAGCGTGGTCTGCAAACTCCGGTCCTGATACTCACCGCTCGTGACGCCATCGAGGACAGGGTAGAAGGTTTGGACAAAGGCGCAGACGACTATTTGGTGAAGCCGTTTGCGTTTCCCGAGTTGCTGGCCCGGATGCGAGCGCTCGTTCGAAGGGGACGCCAGGAACAGCCTACCCGGTTAAGTATCGATGACATGGAGATGGACCTCGTGGCGCACAAGGTTAGGCGCCATGGCATTGAAGTCGAGCTCACAGCGAGGGAGTTTGAACTTCTCGAATATCTCCTTCGACATAAAGAAGAGGTCGTCTCTCGTGAGATGGTAACGCTCGAGGTGTGGAAAGAAAGAGCGAGAGCTGTTCCGATCGACAACGTCATCGATGTTCACATAGCTCGGCTCCGCCGCAAAGTCGATGAGCCATTTGAGCGCAAGCTGATTCACACCGTTCGCGGTGTCGGGTTTGTGCTGCGAGAAGAATAATGAGACTGTCGCCTCGAAACGTCCGATCGCGATTAACGCTTTGGTACGTCGGCGTCTTGGCCGCTTTGCTCATAGCTTATGGGGCTGGGTGTTTGTTTTTTCTCTTCCTCAGTATGCGGGAACAACTCGATCATAACCTTCTGGAAGACGTGGAGACGGTTGAGGGGGAGATTGCAGCGGAACCGGATGGGTCAGTAACACTGCGATTGCATCACGGCGAGGAAGGTGATCCAGGCTTCCACAGATTCGTCGAGATATGGTCGCCAGAAGGTACCCTTCTCTATCGCACTCCGCAGCTCCGCGGGCAGGAGCTCGGAACGCCACCTGCCCCGGGTGAGGGCGCTCAAGAGGCGGAACCTGTTTCGGAACGCCTTCGGAATGGTTTGCGGGTGCGACTCGCAAGAAGCATTCACCGTGTCAAAGGTCGCACGGTAATTCTTCGTGTCGCCCACAACGAAGGAACAATGTGGCGCGAGCTCCGGGAGTTCGCGACAGTTCTGGTCATTGGACTTCCAATCGCGGCATTGCTCGCCGGTTTCGGAGGTTACGTCCTAGCCCGCAAAGCACTGGCACCGATTGACGCGATGACCCGCGAAACGCAAAAAATATCTGCCGAGGACTTGGGTGCTCGGCTCTCGATTAGAAATCCAGAAGATGAATTAGGAAGACTAGCAGCGGTCCAAAACGCCATGCTTGGGCGGCTGCAAGAGGCCTTCGAGCAGTTGCGTCGATTCACAGCCGATGCCTCGCATGAATTACGCACGCCCCTGACTGCCATCCGGAGCGTTGGTGAGGTCGCCCTTCAGGACCCGAAGAGCTCCGTGGAATACAGAGATGTGATCGGAAGCATGCTGGAAGAAGTAGACCGTCTGACGCGTCTCGTTGAAAGCTTGCTGGTTCTTTCCCGTGCGGATGCCAGTCACATACAACTTCATCGCACGGAGCTGTCTCTCCTTTCTGTCGCTGAGGAAGCTGCGGTCATGCTCGAAGTGTTGGCCGAAGAGAAGCGACAGAAGATCGAGGTCGACGGTGACCGCAACCTGGTTGTTTCCGCGGATCGCCTAATTCTGCGTCAAGCAATCGTCAATCTCCTGGATAACGCGATCAAATATTCGCCTGCAGAGAGTCGCATTCTGATTCGCGTTGATCAGGGTGCAGACAAACGAGCATTTTTGGATGTTATCGATCAAGGCCCCGGAATTCCGACTGAACACCAGCCGTATGTTTTTGACCGATTTTATCGCGTTGATAAGGCTCGCACCCGGGAGTGGGGTGGTGCTGGTCTGGGGTTATCTATCACGCGTTGGGCCGTCGAAGCGCACGGCGGCGAAGTAACGCTGAAAAGCGAAGAAGGCCACGGCAGCACGTTCCGGATTTCTCTGCCAGTGTGACGTACTTCGACGATTTGTGTGTAACGGCTAAGTAGGCCGGGCAGGGCCATATCGTGAAAGAAACTCTAAGGAGGATACCATGCGAAGTAAGTCTGTACTTATCGGATGGTTAGTTCTATAGGTAAAAAAAGATTTGCAGCTTCTCGGACTGATCGCGTTGGAGCTTACTTGGAATTTCGAGGTGGGAATGATGGTGAGAACCGCTGGCATAGATTCTGCGGTAGGGGCGGGCCGCATGCATAGCGGACTAATTCTATGCTGAGGGTCGAGAACCTATCGAAGCGCTATGGAGATGTTCGCGCGCTTGAACACGTTAGCTTTGAAATTCCCCCAAATTCCATCGCCGGCGTCATCGGACCGAACGGCGCAGGAAAGACAACTCTGCTGCTTAGTTTGGCCGGACTCTTGCCCACAGATGGTGGCATTGTTTCCTGGGAGGATAGGGCCATACCAGGACATTCTCGGTCTCACACGGTGTTCTATGTGGAGGACACGATCCGGCCCCATGCACTCCTCTCTCTTGCTTCCGCCCTGCGTTTCTATGGCTCTGTGTTCCAGAAAACCGAGACGCACTGTGACTATGTGATTGATCGGCTGAGGCTTCGAGAATTTCTGCGCTCCCGAGTGTGTGATCTTTCCAAGGGCACCGCCAAGCGTTTTCTGATCGCAATCGGTGTGCTATCGACCCAGCCAGTCCTCATGCTCGATGAACCGTTCGACGGATTAGATTTGAAACAAACGCTAGAACTGGTACCGACATTGCGCGGAATTTCTGCGGAAGGAAGGACCTTAGTGCTGTCGATCCACCAATTGAGGGACGCGGAACGTGTGTGTGATCGTTTCATACTTCTAAACAATGGACGAATCGCAGGCTACGGTACGCTAGATGGACTCGCGACGCATGCGGGACGTCCGCAAGCCGCAGGGCTAGAAGAAATATTTCTCGCACTCACCTAAGAATGCGTTATTACACCCAACTCGAACTGCGTTCACTGCTGGCCTCGCGCGGACTGTGGGTGCTCTTGCTGGCGACTGGCCCTTTAGTTGGTTTCAGCCTAATCGAAGCAATCTCGCTCTATAACGAAGCCAGCCGCACAGCACTCGTTACACCGCAAATGGCGGCGGGGCTCAACCCCTTTGACGGCGTTATCATTCCTACTTACGGATCAATTTATCTGACGCTGACTTTGCTTTTTCCATTTGTTGCGATCCGAACGATTGCAGAAGACAAGCAATCGGGCGCGCTCCGGCTCCTTTTGCAGCTACCCTCGCAGCTCACCACGCTGCTTCCTTCGAAAGTTGCGGCAGTGCTCTTCGCCTGGTTCCTCGTTGAACTGCCAGGCCTTGCAGCACTGTTGTTGTGGAGACATTTTGGCGGCCACCTCTATGCTCCTGAGATTCTGTGCTTGCTACTGGGACAGTTTCTCTATGGGATGATCGTAATGGCCATTTCCTTCGTTTCCGCTGCTGCAACTGAGACCGCATCTACTGCGGCGTTGCTAGCGCTCGGTTGCACGCTCGGTTCCTGGGTGTTGGATTTCGTCGCGACCGGGGGGACTTCTTGGCTGGCGAAACTCTCCTGGTTTTCCTTAACTGCTTCTCTTAAACCATTTGAGCAGGGCTTGTTGGTGTGGAAAGTCTTGGCGGGCGTTGTGCTGGCCGCTCTGGTCCTGTTTGCACTTACACTCTTATGGTGGCACCCAGGACGGTCCATATTGCTAAAATTGGGCGGGTCCGCCGCCGTGCTGATGGCCTGCTCTGCGCTTTCGTTGCCGTTGCACCGATTGGAAAGGTCAATCGACTTAACCGAAGACCAACGACATTCATTCTCACCGGCCGTGCGCACCGCACTGCGACAGATTCGTGAGCTCGTCCGAATCGAGGTCTATCTCGTACCCGAAGATCCTCGCTTCATGGATTACGATCGCTCGATCCTGGCTAAGCTGAGGCGGGTTCTTCCTGGAACGGAAATTGTGAATATGGAAGGCAACCAAGCCGCTGTGTTCAAGACGGGTGAAGACCCAAATTATGGTTTAGTTGTCTATCAAATTGGGACGCGCCGCGCCGAGAGCCGTTCCACTTCGCCCGAGGAAGTCTTGCCTCTGCTATGGAGTCTCGCCGCCGTACCCCCAGCGGGCCAGGAAGATCAAACTTCTTATCCCGGGTACCCCTTAGTTGTTAAGTCAACTAGTACAGGGGAACTTATCTTTTACGTTCTCTGGCCCGCACTGTGTTTTGCAGGATGGTTTCTATTTTCTCGGAGGTGATGCATGCGAATCGCGTCAATCTGTTTCCTAACACTTTTATTAACGTCCACTACGCCAAAGGTTTTCGATTTCTCGGCGGAGACGGTTGGCGGCGAACCTAAAAGCATGACGCCAGTGGTGGGCGTTTGGACCGTTGCGCAAGACGGGGATAACAAGGTCCTTATGGTGGACGGCAGTCGCTGGAAACAGGGCCAACCCGCGGCCAACATCGCGGACAAGGCACGCGCTCTGTACGGCGACCGATACGCGGAATTCCTCGATAACGTACAATCCTTCGCTTACTTCCCCTATGCCGTCGCAAAAGACATCGACGATTTCCGCGAAGGAGAGATCAGCATGCGCTTTAAGCCATTGGCGGGACGCATTGATCAGGGTGCGGGAATCTTATTCAACCTGAAGCCCAACGGCGATTACCTGATCGTCCGCGCCAACGCCCTGGAGAACAATCTGGTTCTCTTTCAGTTCAAGAACGGGAAGCGGAGCCCTGTGAAATTGATACGCAACACACCCACGGCAACCAAACAGTGGCATACCCTAATGGTTCGGATCACAGGGAAAAAGGTGGAAGGATACCTGGACGATAGGCCGCTTCTTCAACATGAGTTACCCGACACCATCTCCGGCCGAGTGGGTGTCTGGTCCAAGGCGGACAGCGTTGTTTACATGGATGACTACGTCGTGAAGCCGCAGTAGATAAGGGCTTTGGCGCTAAGCCTGCATTCTCGAGGATCCCGGGTAGTGTTATGCGAGCGGAGCTGATCATGAAGAACGAACCTACCCCTTTCCGCAATAAGGAGGAGTTGTGAATTACGCGGCTCTCTTTCGATCGGCACTGGTGGCATTGCTTCGGAACAAGATGCGAAGCATGCTCGCCGTGCTTGGCATCACCATTGGGATTGCAGCGGTGATCTGTGTTGTGGCCATCGGCAAGGCAGGGCAAGCGCGAGTCGAGCAGCAACTGAACAATCTGGGAGACAACTTTGTCTGGATCGAAGCTGGCGGCCGGGCCGTGAATGGCGTGCGTACGGGGACGCACGACACGAAGACGTTGACGGTCGCAGACGCCGTCGCCATCAAGAACCAGGTTTCGCTCATCAAGAGCGTGTCGCCGAATGTGGACGATCCGGTCCAGGTGATCTACGGCAATCAGAATTGGCACACATCGTACCGAGGTGTTTCGCCAGAATACTTCGAGATCAAGCGCTGGTACGAGGATCAGGGCGCCATATTCTCGCAGGACGACGTGGATCGAGCGGCAGACGTCTGCGTGATCGCCCCGCACCGTTCAGGATCAGCTATTTGGTGAGGACGATCCAGTCGGCAAAGTGATACGCGTAAATAGCCTTCCCTGCAAGGTGGTGGCTACGCTTCATCCAAAGGGATTGTCGCTTTCCGGGCAGGATCAGGACGATACGATCATTCTGCCTTACACCACAGCTCAGAAGAAGATCAAAGGGATCACCTGGCTCGACGACATCCTGTGCTCAGCAGTGTCAAGAGACGCGATAAAAGTGGCCGGACAGGAAGCAACGGCGGTGCTCCGCGATCGCCATCACCTGCGTCCCGAGGAAGAAGATGACTTTAACATTCGCAATCCCGAAGACATCATCCAAGCCCAGCTCGATGCCAGCAAGACTCTGACCGTTCTGCTGATCGCCATTGCTTCCATTTCCCTGATTGTCGGGGGAATCGGGATTATGAACGTGATGCTCGTTTCCGTAACGGAGCGCACGCGCGAGATCGGAGTCCGGGTAGCGGTTGGAGCGACCGAAGAAGCGATCCAGTTTCAGTTCCTCGCTGAATCCATCATGATCAGCCTGGTTGGGGGTGCTGCAGGGGTCTTGTTTGGGATATTTGGTTCCTATTTGGTTGGGCGGACGCTGAGTTGGCCGATGGAGATGTCTGTAGAAGCCGTCGCGGTTGCGGCTATGTTCTCGGTAGCCGTCGGGGTGTTTTTCGGATACTACCCCGCGCGGAAGGCATCTCTGCTTGATCCCATTGAAGCACTGCGATACGAGTGAGGCATTTGGGCGTTTGATTCGTGGGCGGGACATGAAAATAAAAGGCAGGTGGCTCATCTTGACGGGCGATGTGGTGGTGGCTGGAGTATTCGCCGCCTTTGGCCTGAAACTGAGCACTCAAACGCAGCACATTCGCTCTCTGATCGACGGCACGGTTGTAGCGCGTAATGTGGATGTCGGGCAAACCGTCGCGGCATCGCATCGCACAGTTCGCTAAACGTGTGCTGTTCTTCCGAGATGGAAGAATCCGCAAAGACGATCCGGTTCTCGGTCGGCCATCGGCAAGGGAGGTACTGAAAACGTTGCCGACGCTAGAGGATTAAAAGTGACTGAAACGACGGACCTGCCACCGTTGCTTTAGGGGTCCGGCCGTCTGCCAGGGAGGGCCAGAATTCGTGATTCGGCGATTCGGGGGAATCCACATTAAGGGAAATTAATAGGTTGTTTAATCCCATTCACGGCTATCCTCCACAATCAGTGTTGCGTTCGTGTGAGCCTGAGCGGGTGGGACTAGCTAACAGCGCAGACATATTGCGGCTGATCTAAGTCACGCGGCGAGAAATCCTCAAAAGGAGATCTTCTAGGACTCCAAGAGTTCCCGGAATTCTGCGCTGCGTTTGCCGGGAGAGCCCTATTCTCGTTGGCCGATGAGCCAGCGGAAAAGCTGCCCAATGCAGATCGGGTCACCCCGTTCTTAAACAAATACAAACGGTGGGGAAGGTCAATGACAACTTCTATAAGTTCTGTTGAACCTAGAACTGAAACGCGATCCTTTCTGGCGCGTGGCACAGCGTTGTTCGTCTACCTCTTTGAACGGTTGATTCCAGATCCATTCGTGTTTGCTGTGATCCTCACTTTTGTAGTGGCGATTCTTGCCTTTACCCTCCTTCCCAGCACGACAATCGGAGGGATTGGAATCGCTTGGTACAACGGGCTGTTCAACATTCTTACCTTTGCTTTCCAAATGGTTTTGATCCTAGTGACTGGCTACGCGTTAGCCAGCTCTCGGCTCATTCGTGTGGGACTCGAAAGGCTCGCTTCTCTTGCAAAATCTCCTCGTGAAGCGGTGTCTCTGACCATAGTCATTTCGATGATCGCATCCTGGTTGAACTGGGGGTTCGGCCTAGTGGTTGCAGGCTTGCTTGCTCGTGAGATCGCGAAACGAGTGCGCCTCGATTTCGGCTGGTTGGTAGCGGCGGCATACACGGGCTTTGTTGTTTCGACGGAAGGACTATCTGGGTCCATTGTGTTGTCCCAAGCGACGCCGGGATCAGTGCTGAATCTGGTCGAAAAAGTTACTGGTCATGGATTACCTCTCACCCAGACCGTATTTGCGCGGTTTACTTTGATCCCCGTCTTGAGCTTGTTCATCCTTCTGCCGCTCATCTACCGCTTTACGCAGCCGTCAGCGAATGATTCCATCATGGTTGATCCTGAACGCTTGCGCGCGGAGGATAACCCCAAAACGGCCCCCGAAAGAAGCGGCGCGCTGGGCGCTTGGTTGGATCGCGCCTGGGGGCTCAATCTCTTGCTTGCGGTGGGTGGGGGATTCGCATTGGTGGAGCATTGGAAGCAAGCGGGACCCAGCCTGGACATCAACTCTGTCATTTTGATCTTCCTACTTCTGGGTCTAGTGTTTTATTGGAAGCCCATTGCCTACGTGGAGGCAGTAAAGAATGCTGCCCGGGTCACGGGTCCGCTAATACTTCAATACCCTTTGTACGGCGGAATCATGGGGCATCATGACGGCAAGCGGGTTAGCGGTTGTCATATCCAAGGCGTTTCTGACTTTTTCTACTGCCACAAGCCTGCCGTTCTGGACGTATATCTCGTCTCTGGTAATCACCCTGTTCATTCCCAGCGGAGGAGGTCATTGGGCGGTCCAAGGGCCGTTCGTCCTTGCCGCCGCTAGAGATCTGCACGCGTCGATGGCCGGCACAACCATGGCTGTGGCGATGGGGGAGTCGGTTGCCAACATGCTTCAACCTTTCTTCGCCTTGCCCATCCTGGCGATTGCAGGCATCGGTATGCGTCGGATCATGGGATTTATGGTAGTCACATTCGTGATCGGCCTCATCGCGTTTGGGGTCTCATTGCTGCTCTTACTTCCTGCGAATTAAAGATCACTCGTTCCTCCAAACGGGGGAAACACACAATCCAAACAAAAAGGATTCTGGCAGTTGAGGATACAGGATCAAATCAGAAATGCATCATTAATCTTAGTGCTAGTCGCTTTGTCTATTACGCCGATGGGCCTCGCGCCTGCGGCGAGCGGCTTCCGTGGAATGTCCATACATGACTGAGAGCTGAAGGTTCCCTTAATCTACCAACGGGCAGCGCGGTGCCTCGGCGGAACTCAAACTACCAAGTCAACTTTAGTCCGAACTGAATCTGCCGTGAAGGGGTTGCCGTTGTGTCGATCAGACCCGCGGTGGATATTCGATTCCCATTCGTGTCGAAGATAGTGTTGTTGTGCAAGGGCGGGGCAAAATTGGGATGATTCAAGACATTAAAGAATTCCATCCGAAACTGCGCAGTAAAAGTCTCCGAAATCCTCCGAATGGGATTATTCTTAAACAAAGAAACATCAAGATTGGAAAGTCCGGGACCAATAAGCGTGTTCCGGCCAGCGTTGCCGAGACGAGTGCTCGGGTTTGGAAATGCAAAACAAGACGTCTTGATGTAATTGTTGGGATTACCAGGGTTGACTACGGATTGACATCCTGGCCCTGCGACCCGATCAGGGTATGTAACAGGGTCAGAGCTGAGCAGGCCGACTGGGTCTCCGCCGAGGATTGCTGTGAAGGGTAACCCGCTACTGACCTGGTAGATTCCGCCTGTTTCCCAGCCGCCCGCGAGCATGCGAAGAAATCCCGAGAGTGAAGATGGCGTCGGAATTTGCCATATATAATTAGCTACGAAAACATTCCGGATGTCGAAATCGGACAGCCCACGGCGCAATCGGGGATTGAAGAATGGAAGACTCGTAATCGAGTTCAAATAGGGATCCCCGGCCACGGAGGCCGAGCCCTCGTCGATACTCTTGGACCATGTGTAGGAGCCTCCAAACTGGAGGCCGCGCTTCAACCTTTGCAAGATTCGTAGCTGCATTGCGTGGTACGAGGAGGTGTCATCCCAGAACAAGCCGCTAATCTGACCAAGGTTGGGATTCAGGCGTATTCCGCTGCCTGCGGGGGTCGGCCAGAAGTAACCTTGCGACGTGTGAGCGATGGGCAGAACAATGTTCATATCATCAACGCGGAACGGCTGGTGTACCCCTCGGCTGCCAACATAACCGATCTGCGCAGAGAGGTTAGGAGCAAGTTGGCGCTGGATATTAAAGTTCCACTGCATTACATAGTTGCGTGACGGATTTGGGTCGAGATGAAAGAAGCGCAAGCGGTTGGGGCCCAAAAGCGGAAAGGCACCCGTGGGGAAGACGCCAGGGGCCAGCCCAGAAATATTTCCTCTTTCGAAGAATGGGGCACTCAGGATGGACAAGAGTTCAAATTGATATGTGAGTGGCAACACATCGTAGAACCCGAACGCTCCTCGAACCGCAGTCTTGCCATCGCGAAAGGGATCCCATGAGAATCCCACCCGAGGCGCAAAATTACGCAATGTGGGATTCGAGAAGTAAGGGGATCCCAGGAAGGGCTGAGTATCAGTTGCGTTTCGCAGGTTGCTCAGCTTGTTCGTCGTTTCGGTAGGGACAGTCGACATTTCATAACGAATCCCCAGGTTTAAGCTGAAATTCGAGCGCAAGTGAATGCCATCCTGGAGGTAGAAAGCCAAGATTGTCTGGCGTAGATCTCGCGGCGTGATAAGGCCTGAAAGCGCCGCGTTGAACGACCTTGGCTTATTCGTTAAGAAATTGGACAGCGACCCGAATGTAAAATTGCCGCTTGGGTTAGATTGGCCGAGCTGATTAGCCTGGATTCGCTCAACATAACCGCCGAAGGTCAAAGAGTGAATGCCTTTTGTGGCGAACACGTCGTCATACGCCTGGTAAGAATTGAAGTGATAATCAAACTCTCCGGTCGCACCTAAGCCACCAGGGAAAATTGGAAGGCCTGCGACATTAATTATTCCAACGTTGTGACCTGGCAGAAATCCGAGAGTGGGGTCCTGCGCGAGCGGGTTGATGGCGGAGAGAGTCCTCGGGGCTTGAGAAACTACCCGGCTAAAGGCGAATCGCGCCGAATTCAGCACGTTCGGAGTAAATGCGTGGGTTTCTCCCAATGTCACCAGCTCTCTTCTGGATATGGAGGCCATCAACACGAAGTTGTAAACATCCGGATTTGTAGTCTTGCTGTCATCGAAAAAGTATGTTGCCGAAAAATTGTCCTTTTCCGAGAACTTGTTATCCGCTCGTGCCGTATAAAAGTTCTCGTAGGACACTTGCGGGAGAGCGAAGGTAAAGGTTGCAAAGTCTCCAGTAGTCAGGCCGTTCGGTTGCGGGAAGATCGCAAGATAGGGAACGACCTTGGAATCGACCGTAACATTACCAGTTGTGAGCTGTCCCGAACGCGCTGCCATTGACGGCACTGTAGAGCGCTGGGTTACGTTTAAGGTTTGACGTAGTCCCTCGTAGTCTCCAAAGACGAACGTGCGATCTTTCCGAATGGGACCACCAGCTGTGCCACCAAACTGATTGCGCCTGAACGGGGGCTTGGTTATGTCAAAAAAATTGCTGGCGTCCAAGGCGCTATTTCGCAGGAACTCATACGCGGAACCATGAAAGGCGTTCGTGCCAGCCCGGGTTACGGCGTTGATTACGCCTCCCGAAGTGCGTCCATACTCGGCAGTAGCATTGCTTGTAACTACTGAGAATTCCTGGATCGCATCCACGCCTACCACACCTCCCAGAATGCTGCCCGGCCCTCCATTCGTGTAGTCGGTGATGCTGGCCCCATCCAGGCGATAGCTGTTCTGTTGTGGTCTATTACCTCCAATCGCGAGCTGCGTTCCGAATCCACGATTGCTTCTTTCGAATCCGCTCGCAGCGGCCACCTGGGTTCGGACGGTGATAACTCCCGGTTCAAGGTTCGCGAGCGCTGTCCAGTCTCGGGCATTCAAAGGCAACTCACGCACTGTGATGCCCTCTACGGCCCCGCTGATTGTAGATGTGGAGGTCTCGACAGACGGCGTTTCTGCGTTGATCTCAATCTTTTCAGTAACGCTTCCCAGGCGCAGTTGCACATTGATTACCACTTCGGCTCCGACGGTCAGCGTGACATCGTTCCGCAGAACTGTCGCGAACCCAGGCGCAGAGACGGTAATCTGGTAGGTTCCGGGAATGAGGCCAGGCGCCCGATAGATGCCCTGCTCGTTGGTGGTAAGGCTGCGCACGAGATCTTGCGCGATGCTCTTAATCAAGACTGTCGCATTGGGGATGTTCCCTCCAGTGCTGTCACTGATGGTGCCGAGAATTGTGCCCCCGGTAACTTGAGCCCATCCAATGCGGGCTGATAAAGTGCACGCAATCAGAACTGCCACTGCAAACGGACCAAAAGAACGCCTGTCGCGATTCATCACGCGACCTCCTCTTTTGCGAAGGTGACACTGAATTACGGGTTGTAGCTCAGATCAGGCCTGTATCGAAGGAGCTCACTATAAACATGCGTGAATGTCTTCCGTACGTTGCTCATAACAGCATCTCCTTCTTCTTTGCCGTACACCTTTTCCATCACCTCGTCCAGAGAAGTTCCCACTGGGCGAAAGTCTTTATAACTATTGCGATCCGTTGTCAGCACGTACTGCGGCCCTTCGCCGCCATTGGTCATGAAATACCAGCGCGAACGTCCGCCCGCGCTATTCGGCGAAAGAAAGGACTCGCTCACGAAGTTTGTCTTTCTGAGGGCGGCGTTCATCTTCTTGATAGATTGTGAGAATTCTCGTGCTCCTTCGGGGCGCACTGCGAAGATGTTTAACTGCAAGTACTTCGGTTGCGGATTGGGTTCCGGCGAAAGACTCAAGTCGGTCCGGAGAACATAAAAAGTGCAGGAGGAGGAATTCAAGGATGCGGTCACATTTTTGTTGAAGTCGTCCTTGGCGGCCTTGCTGAATTCTTCAAGATCGTCAAAATCCTCCCAGCGATGACCGAAAGTCCCAATGATGTAGCTCCCGGTGTCCCTTCCAGTCATCACTTCCCAAGTCTGCCAAGTCCACTTGTCATGGTTCGATTTGTGCCAAGCCATGTGTTTCTTGATCCCTTGCTCGTACTCCTCGACCCTGCCAGGTTTTGGTACTTCGAACATAATTTGGGCTACGGAGACGTCCGTTAAATCTGTTGTTTGTGTTTGGGAAATCGAAGCAACAGTCAAAAAACACAAAGCAACAAAGCAGATCATGGAACATGTTCTTCTCATTTCTCTCGCGACCCCTTCCCGTTCTTTTCACCTATGACCACAGTCTCATTACCAGATCAGCTTCAGGCCAAACTGGAGCTGGCGTGACGTCGTAGCAGTCTGATCGACCTGACCAGCCGTACTAATAGGATTCCCGGAGGCATCGAATAACGAGCTGTTGCTGATGGGAGGGGCTAGATTTACTCGGTTTAGGATATTAAAGGCTTCGAATCGAAACTGAACATTAGAGGTCTCAGAAACCCTTGGAATCCTGGTGTTCTTCACGAGCGAAAAATCAAGATTCGACAAACCGGGACCAATCAGGGAGTTTCGTCCTGAGTTTCCCAATCGAGTAAGAGGATTCGGGGCTACAAAACACTCTGTTTTTATGTAGTGATCGGCGTTTCTCGGATTCACCGCAGCCCCGCACCCGGGACCGGGAATGCGATCGGGAAAGGAATATGTGTCTTCACCCGAACTTTTCATGCCCAAAGGATCTCCGGCGATTAGAGGCGTGAACGGCAGTCCAGAGCTTGCCTGATAAATTCCGCCGAGCTGCCAGCCGCCGAGAACCGACCGCGCAGTACCTGAGATAGAGCGCCATGTCGGTATTTGCCAAATGTAATTGATAACCAGGTTGTGGCGAATGTCGAAATCGGAGAGGCTGCGCCTCAGCCTCGCGTCGAAGTAGAACAAGCTCGAGATAGAATTACCGAAGGCGTTTCCTGCGAGGGTTGAAGAACCAGTATCAATGTTCTTGGACCATGTGTATGAGCCTCCTACCTGCAACCCATGGCTCATCCGCTTAGAAACGTGTATCTGCAAGGAATCATAGTAGGAGGAGCCTACCCAAGATAAGAGGCTAATCTGGCCGAGATTGGGATTGACCTTGGTGCCGCTGCCCACCGGTGTCGGCCACAAATAGCCCTGGGGCGCAAGCGTTGTCGGCAAGACGATGTTGGCGTCGTCGACGCGAAAAGGCTGATGAACTGCGTGGGAACCGACATAACCTACAAATAGGGTCAGATCTTTCATAATTTCTTGTTCGACGTTCAAGTTCCGTTGCATAACATAGTTTCGTTGCGGGTTCGGTTGGATCGTGACGTAACGCAGTGTGTTTGGACCTAATAAACCAATGGCCCCCTTCGGAAACGTGCCCGGAGTCAGGCTTGTCAATCCAGATTCAAAGAACGGCGCCGACAGAATCGAGACGAGCTGAAACTGGTAGGTCAGGGGAAGCACGTCATAGAATCCAAATGCACCACGAACTGCAGTCTTGGCATTGTGGAATGGCGCCCATGAAAATCCAATCCTTGGGTCGAAATTGCGCTTTGTGGGATTGGAAAAGTATGGCGAGCCAAGCATTGGCTGGGTATCCGTAATGTTGTGAAGGTTAGTCAGTCTATTAGCGGTCTCAGTGGGCACGCTGGCCATCTCGTACCTTAGGCCCAGATTCAGCGTCAGGTAGGAGCGTAATCGGATGTCATCCTCGACGTAGGCTCCGAAGACGAGCTGCCGGAGATCACGCGGCGTGATCGTGCCGGGCAGTGCAGAACTGAAGCTTCTCGGCTGATTCGTGAGGAAGTTCTGAATAGAGCTGAAAGCGTACTGACCACTCGGCAGGGACCTCCCAATTTGGTTCGCTTGGATTCGCTCTACGGCGGCACCGAATTTCAACGAATGGATACCCTGGGTGAGGAATGCATCATTGTAAAACTGGAAGGAATTGAAATGGAAATCGTACTCGCCAACAGCGCCCAGTCCTCCCTGATACAACGTTAGCCCGGAAATGCTGATTCCCCCAACATTTCTGCCGGGCACAAAGCCCAGCAAGGGGTCGGCGGCAATTGGGTTGAGTGTGCCTAGAGTCTTGGGAGCTAAGGCTACGACACGGCTGAATCCAAAGCGGGAGGTATCGAGAAAATTCGGCCTGATCATGTGGGTCTCTTCCACGGTTGCGAGCTGCCGGCGTGAAATGGTGCCCAGAAGGATCGTATGCAGCAGGTCCGGTGCGCGCGTATTGCTGTCATCGAACATGTACGTGGCGTTCAGGCTGTCCGCATCGGAGAACTTGTTGTCGAACCGCGTCGTAAAAAAGTTCTCTATGGCGACTTGCGTGTTAACGACGATGAAATTCCCACGATCGCCGGAAATAGTGCCGTTCGGGAGAGGGTAGAAGGCCAGGTACGGCTTTACATTGGGGTCGACCGTGACAGTTGTTCCATTCGCGAGATTACCGTTACGAGCGGCCGGCGAGAAAACGACTGCTTTTTGCGTGTTGCCCAGGCTTTGCCTTAGACCCTCGTAATCGGCGAAGAAGAATGTTTTGTCCTTCCAGATCGGCCCCCCTGCTGTTGCGCCGAATTGATTCCGCTTGAACGGAGGCTTTATCGGCTGTCCATTCAAAATATCGAAGACATTACGCGCGTCCAAGACACTGTTACGGAGGAACTCGTAGATAGAGCCGTGAAAGGTGTTGGTTCCGGATCTGGTAATGGCATTGATGATGCCACCTGAGCTGCGTCCGTATTCGGCCTGAGCATTGCTCGTTACCACCGAAAATTCTTGGATTGCGTCTACGCCTAGGTCACCGCCTAAGACGCTTCCCGGCGCCCCGTTCGCGTAATCATTCATGCTTACACCGTTCATACGGTAGTTGTTTTGTTGTGGGCGGTTACCCCCGATAGTGAGTTGACTGCCCCAGCCACGATTCACCCTTCCCGGGTTAGCATTCAGACCAACCATTCGCACGTTGGCAACTCCAGGCTCCAGGTTCGCGAGCAACGTCCAATCGCGGGCATTGAGCGGCAGCTCCTGAACGGTTCTCTCATTTACGACGGCACTGACAGTGGAGTTCGATGTCGCCACGTCCGAGACTTCTCCACTGACCTCAACCCGGTCGTTCACCCCTCCTACGCGCAGCTGCAGGTTCACCCCAAGCTCCGCTCCAACTTCCAAAGTGAGATCCTTCTCAAGGAGGGTGGCAAAGCCGCTGGCGGAAACGGTGACCTGATACGGGCCCGGCATTAGGTTAGGCGCGCGGTAAAGACCATATTCATTGGTCGTAACCGTAGTGATGATACCTGTGGCCATGTTCTGGATGGCCACCTTTGCTCCGGCGATGCTTGCGCCACTCGTGTCACGGACTACTCCGAGAATTGTGCCTCCGGCGACTTGAGCGGCCCCGCGGCCGACAAACAGAAGGTTCAGGAAGAGAAATGCAAACGCGGCGACGCGCGACGTAAGTTTCGGGGAAATCATGGCGCTACCTCCGCTGATTTCTAACTGATAGGGTCAGCTTTCGTGAAAATTGCGGCGAGGATACGGCGAGGAATCAGAAATGCATCATTAATTTCTCTTAATGCTATTCGCTTTGTCGATGTCGAGGATAATCATGGAGGAGTTTCCTTCGAGCCGACTGCTTTGAGCGGTGTACGAAAATAGTCATGCACCGTGAAAACTGCGGCCAAATGGAGGCAAATGTAAAGCCTGCAGTAGCTTTGTTTGACGATTGTCGTACCTTAACGACAGCCGCTCCTCTGGTTGAAGTCAGGGTGCCTGCCTATCCCTGCTTGCTATTTCGTGGCGTAGCTTGTGGTACGCGCGAGATAGTCGCGGTGTGAACCTGGAACCACCAAAACCTCGAGGGCTGAGTTAATCGCTTGATTCTCTTCTGGTGTGCGCTTCTCCACTCGAATGCGAAATGCGTTGTTTATCTTGTCCAAGGCCTCAGCCGTAGGAATGACGTAGGCCAGATAGACCCAGTTTGGATCCATTGTGTGTATCTCTCCGCTATCCAACTCATATGAGGTAATCAGCCCTTCAGCCAAGAATTGATCATACATCGATTTTTGGTACTTGTCCCACCACTGCCGCCATTGGTCACGTTTGCCGGACTGAAGCAGAGTTGAATTCAAGTAGAAGTAACCGTTGGACCCCCGAGCAGGGCGGCCGTTACGCAAGATTACTCGAAAAAGATAGTCGTGCTGCCTGATAGCAGAACTGGCGAAGTTGCTGGGTGGCAGCTTCGCGAGCTTGTCCTGCACTTTCTCCATGGCCGCGAACGAGGGGACTTCGTACCAAACTCCATTCGTGATGCCCTCATCTTCAGTTATTGTGGTAATGTATATCCCGTAATCCAGAACAGTTCCGTCCTGCAGCAGACTCTCCAAGGTGGGCCGCATGATCTTGTCGAGGTCTGATGTGTAAGCCGCGACGTGTTGTGGGGCTATCTTCCATTCGGAGACGAATCGAAAGGTCCGCGGTGCCATCTGTTGCGAGATGCCGGAGGGCACCGCGAACACTGCAGTTCCGAGGATGCAGCTGAGAATTCTCTTGAGCATGTTGTCCTGCCTCCAATGAAAAGAGTAGGCACGGACAGCCCTCATTTGCTGGGCTTCCATGCGTACTTACCTGTTTTGTCGATATAACCGAAGGCATCTCCGCTCTGGACTTCTCCCAGCCCGTTCTCAAACGGCTTGGCACCGTCGAACTGCGGCTTGATCGCTACCTTCCCATTCCTGTCGATGTAACCCCACTTTCCGCCGACTTTCACTGGCGCCAGCCCATCTTCGGTAAACTCGTCAGCTCCGTCAAACTGGCAGGGAATAACAAACTTACCCGTTTTGTCGATGAAGCACCACCGGCCGCCCCGCTCGACGACCGCGAAATCGGAGCCGAATCCCTTCGCTACTTCGAACTGGGGCTGGACGACCATCCTGCCGGTCCGGTCGATGTATCCCCACTGTCCCCCGACCTTCACCGGCGCGAGACCCTCTTCCAGCGGGCCCAAGTCCTCGGCTTGGGGTCTCAAATACACGTTCCCAGCTGGATCGATGAGCACCCATTTACCGTCGAGCTTCACCCGCGCGGTGTTGAATTTTTCGGCGGGAGTATCTCCGGAATCCGCGAACGCGCGGGCAAAGTCGTACCGCAATGGAATTGCGAACTCTCCCTTGGTGTTGACGAAGCCCCAGCGGTCACCAACCTTCACCGCGCCAAGTCCAACCAAGAAATTGCGAGCGTCGTCAAATCGAGGCTCGATAAGGAAGTTGCCACTTTCGTTGATATATCCCCACTTGGCGCCCACTTTGACCGGTGCGATGCCGTCCTGAAAGTGAAGAACATCGTCGAACTTAGCCGGAATCACGATTCCGCCACTGTCGTTGATGAAGCCTCGCTTGCCGTTCAGGTGAACGGCATATAGCTTCTTGGTTGTGTCAGCCCGGACGGCCATGGTGATGATTACAAGATTCAAGATCACCAGACCGCAGATTCTGGGTAATGTAAATAGCATTCTCAACGCGCTCTTCCTCCCGCACATGCCGTAATCGAAAGCAGCCCGTTTTCGCGGGCACCCCGGCAATGCTCTGAAGCGCAGAGAGGGTACTCGGAGAACGGAACAATAGAGAAATTAATTTTCCGTAAGCTTCGAGTTTAGACCGGATTGGCAGCGGGCCCGTTTGCCAGGGGTGCTAGGCACATAGTTTAGAGTCCAACCGTTGAGCTTCCGACCGGCTAACATGGATCCCAACGGCGATCAATTTTGAGCCTGCCTATTTGCACTCACCTGCCACGCGTGAAAGACAGAAGCCATCAGACACGAACTCATTACTAGAAGCCATCTCATAAATGCTCGCACGTTGCGGAAACGACAGTACTTACGAAGTGAAACTGTAAGAACTCAGCCAAATCTTCACGTTCCGTCGGTTCTCGTTGTGCAGGTTTTGTGGC
>Ga0137389_10000320_pt1 | contig 25474 bp, 17 predicted proteins | sample 15con2h14BmetaG_FD_104645 | JGI IMG/M metagenome (GOLD analysis project Ga0137389, IMG submission 104645) | Vadose zone soil microbial communities from Angelo Coast Range Reserve, California, USA - 15con2h1.4B metaG | ecosystem: Environmental > Terrestrial > Soil > Vadose zone > Saprolite...
GATCGCAAGGATGGTCACCACACCGCGCATGTGGGACGCCAATATCTGGCGAACCTGGGCAAGATCGACAATGGCGTGGTGTCGGTGACGAGTCTATGGGCTGATGAGGGCGTGTACTACCCCGTCGACTTCGAGCCTTACACGCCGGCCCACCACTTTGAGAAGGGCAAGAAGGATCCGCAGTTTCGCACCAAGCTCAAGATCGCCGTGGAGCTGGTGCGCCGAGCGGTGCACGCCAACATCCGGTTTCGTGCGGTGGTGGCGGACTCGTTCTACGGCGAGGATCGCGGCGTCAAGCAGGGGCTGCGAGCCCTGGGTGTGGGTTACGTGCTGGCCCTTAAACCTTCCCACGCCTGGTGGCATCCCGAAGGGGCGATCGGCTCGTTCCAGGAGGCCGCGCAGGCGGCCCGATGGCAGAGTGCCGAGCGACCTGGCCGCTGGGTGAAGGTCACGCGCACGTTCCGTGATGGCTCTTCGCAAGACTGGTGGGCACTGGAAGTCGTCACCGGCCTGAACGCGCCCAATAAGCAGGAGCGAGTCGTCATCGCCACGACCGATCCGGTCACCTTGCCCGACCTGACCACGTTCTACTTAGCCACCAATCTGCCAGCGCCTGGATCGCAGCGGGCTGCCGACAGCGAACTGGCCGCGGCCAGTCTGGAGGAAGTCGTGCGGCTCTATGGGTTACGGATGTGGGTCGAACAAAGCTACAAACATGTCAAACACGCGGCTTCGCTGGTCGCAGTATCAGGTCAGAAGCGACAAGGCCATCCGACGGCATTGGCAACTGGTGTGTTGCGCCTTCTCGTTCTGTTGGTATCATGTCAGTCACCCCACTGCGAGCCCGACGGAAGAGGCTCGAGAGCCATCGAAGCCAGAAGCTCCCCTCCACAGCAGTGTTCCTGCTCATGCAGCGGGAACGGGGGAAAAAAATCAGCGGGGAAAAAGGAGTTCGACCGCAGGTGTCCTGGCCGATGGCGTTGCGGGCGGTACGCGGATGGTTGGAGCCCTGGATCGTGCTCAGGCGCTACTGGAACGGCTGGTCTCAACTGCCCCCACCTCCTGCGTTGCAGTTCCTGCTCAGATGGCTTGAACGAGGACATGCCATTGCTCTCTATAGTTCAGCTTGATCCGAAGTCCACAAAGTACCGATAAAAATCTTCTGCTGTTATGCTCGTGAAGATGAGCATCTGCTACAGGATCTCCAAAAGCATCTGGCAGGACTTACAAGGCAGAGGATTGTCGATCTATGGTATGACCGCAACATTAGTGGAGGAGCCGAATGGGAACAAGAAATTCATCAGCAGTTGAACACTGCTCACATCATTCTTCTCTTGATTAGTCCAGATTTTATGGCTTCAGACTATTGTTACGGCATTGAAATGAAACGAGCTATGGAGCGGCATGAACGTGAAGAAACAATTGTCATTCCTGTTATTCTCCGTCCCGTCTACTGGCAAGGCACTCCCTTTGGAAAGCTTCAAGCTCTCCCTACAGATGGGAAACCGCTTAAGAGTACAGCATGGCAATACCCTGATGAAGCGTTTCTTGATATAGCTGAAGGGATTCGCAGAGCAGTGGAAGTTATGAGAACAAGGGCTTCAGTCGAATTCTCGTCTACCCAGGCTGAACCGGTTACAGTAAGGGGAAAGGGGGAAGATATCAAAGGAGGAAAGAAGAGCAGTACAACACATCAGGATACTCAGATCGTCAACTTTCCTCATACACTAGCAATGAGAACAAAGTCTCCCCTCTCTCAGGTTTCCGTCTTGCGCCTGAATCATCGTTGGAGCATGCTCGTCATATTCTTCTGTTTTCTCCTAGTTCTAGGAGGATTTGGTGGAGGAACTTGGCTTAGCATAGAGAGACAGCATCAGCTTGTAATGGCGACAGCAGCCGCAAGGGTAGATGCAAAGGCAACAGTAAGCACATATGCGACAGCAGCTGCAAGCACATATGCGACAGCAACAGACAAGGGCGTACAGTTTGGCTTTGATGAGGCCCATACCCATTGGAATCGCTACGAGCGAGTTATTAACACGGCGAATGTGCCCCATCTCACCAAGATGTGGTCCTACCTCACTGTTGGGGGCATCGGATCTTCGCCAGCAGTAGCCAATGGGATGGTCTATATTGGTTCTAATGACCATAGACTCTACGCTTTTGATGCCACCTGTCGTAGCGCCTGCACGCCACTGTGGTCCTACCTCACTGCTGGTTCTATTCTCTCCTCACCAGCAGTAGCCAATGGGATGGTCTATATTGGCTCTCGTGACCACAGACTCTACGTTTTTGATGCCACCTGTCGTAGCGCCTGCACGCCACTGTGGTCCTACCTCACTGTTGGGGGCATCGGATCTTCACCAGCAGTGGCCAATGGGATGGTCTATGTGGGCTCTGATGACCATAGACTCTACGCTTTTGATGCCACCTGTCGTAGCGCCTGCACGCCACTGTGGTCCTACCTCACTGTTGGGGGCATCTTCTCCTCGCCAGCAGTAGCCAATGGGATGGTCTATGTGGGCTCTGAGGATGGCAGGTTCTACGCCTTTAATGCTGCCTGCCGCAGTGCCTGCCTGCCGCTGTGGTCCTACCCCACTGCCGGTCCTATTCTCTCCTCACCAGCAGTTGCTAATGGGATGGTCTATGTGGGCTCTAATGATAGCAGATTTTACGCTTTTGATGCCACCTGTCGTAGCGCCTGCACGCCACTGTGGTCCTATCTCACTGCTGGCTATATCTCCTCCTCGCCAGCAGTAGCCAATGGGATGGTCTATGTGGGCTCTTTCGATTACGCATTCTATGCCTTTGATGCCACCTGTCGCAGCGTCTGTAAGCCACTCTGGTTCTACCCCACTGCCACTTATTTCCGATCCTCGCCAACTGTCGCCAATAATGTGGTCTATATTGGTTCTGATGACCACAGACTCTACGCTTTTGATGCCACCTGTCGTAGCGCCTGCACGCCACTGTGGTCGTACTTCACTGACGGTTATGTCGAATCAGAGCCAGCAGTAGCCAACGGGATAGTCTATGTGGGCTCTGATGGTGGTAGCCTCTACGCCTTTGGCCTTCCTTCTTAAAGAGATCATTCTATTTCGGAGGCATCCCAGTGGCCCCCCTCCGTTTTGGAAAGCCTCTCTTGAATGCTCACTCTTACAGACAGAGAATGCTCCATCTCCGGCACGTTGAGGTTTGAAGAAGATTCAGCTAAAAAACACACGACTACAATGGGCACTCCGTTTCCGTAGAGGTCAAATCCCGTATTCCGCCACGATGAGACGTCTCGAGCATCCTGTAGGTGCCTCACGCACCACCTTTATGAGGCCTCACTGGTCTCCATCCTTTCCGCGAGGATACCCAGAACGGCTACCTCTTTCTGAGTACGGAAAGGCCCCGGCTTCAAGCGTTCTGCCAGAAGATGTGTCTATCCATCATCAGTGGTTGGGGTTCGAGCAGTTTGGCTCTGACCCTGGACGCGGAACGAGGCTCACCTCAAGCTACAACGCTTTCGTTTTCTGCTCGCTTTCGCGGCATGTTGCTGTCCCCTCTTCCTTTCGGTATCAGGTGAGCCGGTGTTCCTAGAACCCTCCTCAAATCCTAACCGACTGGGTCGGCGATCTTATCGTGCGTGACACGGCGCACGTAGCCAATACAGCGCTTCAACACAATCATGAGACGGGTAGATCCTATCATTTCTTCTCTGACAGTTACGGATATTCTTTGGCATAATAGGCATCATGATCTTGTGGACCATCTATCGTGACGGGGACATAGGGTGTGGTTGAGTCTTCCGGCCGGTATCCATGCCTGGCGATAAAGGTCGCACGGAGTTGCTTGCCGTGCGCTTCCATGAGCGGAGCGATCTGGTCTTTGGTCAGGTGTTCCAGCGTATCAAACAGGTGGAGCGCATAGCTGCTCAGGGCTAGAATCTGGTCCAATTCTTCGACGGTACTCAGATCACGCACCACTCGTATAGTATCCGGTTGCTCAAAGAAAATGCTCTCGGGACCCGGCACTGGCAAACCACTCCAGCGACAAAACTTCTCAAAGGTCAGTTTATCTGTCTCATAGATCATGACGCGCAGCATATAGCGTTGCCGCAGATCGCCCGTATTCCCACGATAGTGCAGGAGGCCAGGGTGAAGACGTTCGCGTTCTCTCGCCAAGTCATAAAGTTCTAAATCGTCTGCGTACATCTTACGAAGCTCATCACGGATCTCCAGCATCGTCAAGCCCTGTTCCTTGAGTGTGCGGTGGAGACTTCGAGTGATCTGCGCCGTTTCAATGCGTTGACGAATCAGCGTTTCATCATAGCCAAGTTTCCGCCAGGTGGGGACATGTCGTTCGCACCAGGACATGAAGCCTGACTCCATTTCTGAGGCCTCCCAACATGAGGCCTCTATGAGCATCTCCAGGTACTGCTCACGGGTCACCAGAGCGGCATCCTCTTCCATCAATTGCTCCTTTCAAGGGATGGCGATATCGTCACTTTTTTTCGCCATTGTTCTACCTGTGCCCGGAACCACTGCACCATTCGCTGCCAGTCCTGATCAGGAAGATCAGCATACTTGGGAACGCCAAACGCCGTGTTGAAACTCTCATACAGAGTACCATATGGTTTACTGGTGAGCTCGTGCATTTGCTGGCCATACTTTTGTACTGCGCGCTGGTAGTCAGCTCCAAGATTTCACCCAAAATCCCAGCCCTTCCACTCTAGCGCAAAAGCTCTTCCAGATGCTGCTGAAGAAGCAAAGGTCGAAAGCCTTTGCACACATCCGTGCTCTGGGATGTGCTGGTCGAAGTCGGATACGCTGGACCCGGATTTCCGGTGAGCTTGAGTCATCCTGGAATGGCCCACACTTACCCGATCAGCCGGATGATGCCGTAGTCACGCAGACGAGGAACCTGTACTGGCTACTTGTGACATCCGTTCTTAAGAAAAAGGTGAAGTTTGTGAACGGATGTCACAAGTAGCCAGCACAGCCCGATCTTCGGTCAGTCTTCCTGTTCGAACTGGACTCGGATATCGAGAGTTGAGATAACGGATCAATGATTACGCGAACTTTCGGCGAGGCGTTCTCTCCCTCTAGCTCCGAAACCACGACTAGAAAGAAGTTCGGCGTACTCATCGCTCGGCGAATTTGAGAATCCTCAAGCACTATGCGATCAGGTTCCGCGCCTGCGTAGACCTTCAACTCAAAGAACCGGTCAAGCGCATCAACGGCATCCGCGCCAACACCATGTTGCGCTCGAAGATCTCGCATTTCTTGCTCATCGCTCGCAAATACTTGACGTACGAAATCAAGGCCGACCGATTCCTTCGCAACCTCGGTATAAGCACGCGGTCTGGAGTACTCATTCGGAGGCATTCCAGTGTGGTTAGGAGCTGGTAGTGCTTTTGGTGTTGCTTCACCGTTTGCTTCCCTGCTGCCAGTGTTGACTTTTCTCGATTCCGCGCTGTTTGACGCCCCGGCAGCAAGGCCACGCGCATCAACAAGTCGAAAGCGACTTGGATCAACGAGATTCCTCGAACTCGCTACTTGGTGGTTCGACGGGTTTGACGTCGAAATTGCACTACTAGAAGGTAACGCCAATAGGGGTTGTGAAGCACCTACACGAGACGTGTGCCGTTGGCTGTGTGCCATCTGCGTCTCGTTTTGAAGGGCAGCCATCCGCTCTGCGATGTCTACCGCCCTTTGTGCCTCCTCTTCTTTCTGACGGTCATCTGCCAATTTAAGTAGTAGAGCTTCCCTCCCTGACTTGGCGCTCACGCAGGCCGCGAGCCAAGCCTGCGCTACACGCCGCCGGTTGGCCGTGAACAGCCCTGCTATCGCCTGACCCCCCGCCTCTACGCTCGTCATCAATGACGGGTTAGTTATGTACAACGTAGAGGTCCGCAAGTCGGTGATCGCATTGGCTGGCACAGCCAGCGGTCCAAGTTTAGGTACGCCCGCGATCTCGACTCGCAAGTCGGGCACGACTCGTACCTCGAATCCTGAGAGTTGGTCCCACGAGATACGAAGCGAGTTTCCAGTCTCAGGATCGTTCCGAGCAAAATCTTCCCGCAGCAGCGATACAGCGGCCCTCAGAAGGTCGGTCGCTTCCTCATCGACTGCAGCGGTTGCTCCGTGTACCACGTTGGCAGACTCAACGGAGAGCTCTTTTAACCGCAACGGGGCCAAGAGGCTTTCGAACTGAGCCAGTTCGCCGCCGGGATACCAAACGGCCACTTGGGAACGAAGACCGTCGGCCAGCATAGGGTCACGGATTGCGTAAACTGGTCGGGTGCGCGTCCACTTTTCACCGGTCCAAAGCGGCAATTTTGCGAGCTTCTGACTCAGTGAATCAGAGGATTTGCCCGTTCGGGAAAGCTCGGCAGCAAGGTAACGCAACGTTTCGAGGACGATGGTCTGTTGGATAGTGTCAGGCTGGTGGGAATCCTTTGCGATTTCGTTGAGGACATCAACACAGTCGGCAACTGCCGGCGTTCGTACACGAAGTTCCGACCACAGGCGCGTAGTTGAAGGTACGGAAGGGGTGAAGGCCCGGTGGTTCCCGAACACGGGGGGCCCCACGAGCACCTGTGACGGTTGTCGCCATCCCAGGTTCGTCAAGATCAAACCCTCGCCAGCTCCAAAAGCTTGACGCAATGATCCGATCGGAAGATCGCCCGGGACTTGGACTCGGCTGGCCAGACGGTCTGCCAGTGCTTGGTAGATGACTGAGGTTTCGACACGAATCCTCGCCACATCGTCCGTGCCACTGTCCCGCAGGGCTTGTAGACGTTCGACTAGGTCGCTCGTATTCGGATCTCCGGTTACACCGAAGAGCGCGAGCACCTCGTGGCGTGCTCGATGCAAGTCTTTGTGGAGGTATCCCTCGGCTTCAGGGCCATATACGGCGACCGTTCCTGGTGTTCGAAGACGAAGGGCCGTCGGTGCTGTCGGTTGCGAGCCAGAATCATCCAACCATGGAATGGACGCCGCCTGCCAGATCCAAAACGCCTTGATCGTGCCGCGATGCCGCCACGCGTAATTGTCCAGCGCCGCCGTAACCTCTGCCGATTCAGAGAAGCGATCCCATGCGCGGCCAAGCGTTGCCAGCAGGGCGGAGGCGCGTTGTCGGCGTCGCGTCGTCTTCTTATCTCGTGAGATGTCCGAAAGGACTGCAAACAAGTCCGGGCAGTGCATGTCTTCGAGCGTGTATGTTGCTCCAATATGAGTCATTGCTCTAACTCGTTCGGGGGAACTCCCAACAACGTGCTTGGCTAACCCGCGTCGGCGTTCGCTCTGATAGCGAAATTCGAGGTCTGGATGGGGGTACAGCCGGGGTGCCGTTTCTGCACCGAGAAGGCGGAGGAAACGTTGGGCACCAAGACCTGCTCGTCCAAGAGGTGAACGGAGCACGCCTGCATACCGTGCGTCTACCCACGTCAATCTAGCTGTGTTCCCTGCTGCCACGGCAAAGCCCTCGGGTTCCTTGTCGATGCTTCTTGGCAAGTACATGCGCGCTGGCGAAGCTGGCGTAGGGATTCGCTTAGCCTTCTTGCCGAATCGATAGCCATCGATCACGATGGCCCGTCCCACACCAGGTCCAAGCTTTTCGCGGTCTGATTGGCTTAAGGCTTCAAAAGCGTCCCGAATGGCTTGTAACTGCGAATCCGCTAATAGACCTTCGATGTATTTTCCAGCCTGCCCTGCCGCAGCGAGCCGACGAAGGACACCAGTGACGTCGGTCGCGTCGTTGATTGCACCTTGCGACTGAAGCCATGACATCACTTGTTGCGCGTCCCGCTTGTCCGCGCTGTAAGCCTCGTGTAGCACACGCGCGACTCCGAGTTCTCGCGCAAGCTGCAGGTCACTGGTGACAAACATCCAAGGATCTGTCGCCGCAGGCGGTCGTAACGTCGATCCGTCATGGGTCATTACGCATGGCAATCGGACAAGTTCGTGGTCCAGGTGTTCGTCAAGCGCCGCCGCCGCAAGCGCAATAGTTTGCTGAGCGGAACGTCCGTCCCTACCGAATAGCGCAAGAGCTGCCCTAACCGAAACCGGCTGCGCGAGGTTCGCTCCAGACTGTCTCCAGTCGCTCAGGACGCTGCGCCACCGATCCTTTGGGTCTCGAGCATTGAACGGCAACGTGGCCGGCAAGCCAGCCAACTCAGCGATCTCCTTCTCGCTAAGGACGGATTTAAGTCGGGGAACTTCGGTGGCAAGTTGCGTCAGAGGTATTCGCGTATCGCCCACTTGAATCGTCACGAGTGGAGGCAGCGTCTCTCGTGCATGGGTAACAAGCATCGATTCGAATTGAACGACTGCGCCTGTTCCGCTTCGTGTTGTGGGCCCCGGAAGAGGTACTGACCGCCATGCTGTTGGGGGGTCGGTTTCGAACATGTCAACCACAGCAGCCATCCAAAGGTCTGCAACCAGTACGCTAATTGCAGCGTTCCATGGTGTATCAGCAAGGTCTTGTCGATTTGCGAGCGGGTCAAACTGAGCGTTGATGCGCACAGCATGAGCAATAGGTGCGACAGGTAGGCCGGCGTACAGCCGACCTTCATCGGTGCCGTTCAAGGACAAAGCAATGCCAACTGGCACACTGGGGCCGATGGCTTTGTGTGCCCGACGTACCCCCACAGGAGGGGAAACCTCAGCGGTGTGCACGTCCCACATTCGCCCGTCGGGTGCGGTCGCTCTGCGTCGGCGCACATCGGTGTTAGCCCCGCCGATCATCGCCCGATTTGGCGTCCGTTCCTTCCATTGCAACGCAAGAGTGCGACTCGAGCTGTTACTTGCGTGGATCGTTACTTTGCTGACGCTATTGCAAAACAACAATGCAGGGTCATCCCATGCTTCAGTCCACGCCGACAACGTGCCAGAATCAAGCGTGTTGCCGACAAGCGGTACGCGAAAGATAGTATCGTCGGCTTTCGCGAAGCCAGTAGGGACCGAGAGTGGTTCTATTGCTGTGACTATGGGGTCAGCGAAACGAACGTCGTACGGGCCGGAATGCAGGTCGAGTGTGTCCGACAGTGCTCGGAGGGTCATCAAGCCAATGCCGAAACGTCCGATGGCCTTGGAGTCGTGGCGCTTTGTAGTGACCCAAGGAGTCGCAAGCGCGTGTATGTCGCGGAGATTAGCGGGGCGCCCATTGTGGGCGATCAGCAGAGCATCGGGCTGCAGCAAAAAGTGCACTTCGGTGGCACCTGCATCGTCTGCGTTTTGAACGATTTCGGATAGACCTTGAAGGCGATTCCCCGAGAGCACCTCAGCACCGCTTCTTGCACCTTCAAGTAGGGCAGTGAATGTGCCAGGTGCCGACGCGAAAAGGCTCTCAAGGCGCTCAACTGCGGCTCGCGCCGAGGCTACGTCGTCGGGCTCGAATTCAGGTTCTGCGTCTGGGTTATTGAAAACCGCCTCTACTGCCGCGGCGGCCAATGCCATCCGCTTTGCGATAACGGAAGTGTCCAACCCTGGGCCGTTCCATCCGCTCTGAACGCTTTGTGACACATAGCTATGGTACGGCAGTCCGTACTCTTCAAAAAGTACGCTAACCTCGGCGAGTTCTTCGTCGTTCGGTTGTTTTTGTGCTGGGTTTGGCATACATCGTGTCTCAGCTTTCTACGATTGTGTTCTCCCTGTCCTCCCGTTCTTTTTGGTTTCGGGGATTTCGGCAATGGGCTAATGGCTCGGTCACTCCAGCGGTGTATAGAAGGGTTAAGCCACGTGCTAGAATGAGGGTATGCAAGCGTATTCCAAGGACATACGAACACGAGTGCTGCGGACAGTAGACGAGGGCCGAGATCGTGCAGATATTTGGCGTCTCCCTGGCTGTCATCAAACGCTATCGGAGAACCATCCCAAATCACGAGAAGGTTACCCGAAACGTTGCGCGAGTCTCAGGCGGAAAAATCTCACCATACCCTCGGCCTCAGTATCTTGAGAGTCACTCTCAAAGCTCATGCACCATTTTTATTGGCTCAACCGCCGAAAATCGTCTCCAAAGACCTGACACCAGGTCTCCAGTGCAGCTTCTGCGTGCCCAGTTCGCTCATCGTCCTGAGCCTGTTTGATATAGTCACAGGTCTGTCTAAGAGATTTGAGATAGCCTTGTTTGATTCCTTTCGTCCATTTGCTCGCTACATTCATGCCTGGATTCACCGCATCCAGGACAACCACCAGATCGTCGGGACACTTGGCTGATTTCGTATCATAATAATCATTGAAGACAATGGGCTGTGAAAAAGCATGCTGAGAAAGAAACATAAAAATCTGGCATAAGCTACTCTGCCATGTGTCCGTCACGCCTCTTTCCTCCAGAGCTGCCGCTGTGATAAGCTCGCAAAAGTAGGAACATTGTCTCAAGCTCTCAGGCAACCTTCTGTTCCACCACTTCATCAGGCGCACGAGATGATTAAATTTGACCGGACCGGATACCTGTTTGCTGCGAGCGGTACGGGTATGCACAAAATGGATATGAGCGGTAATCGAGGTCAGGCGCCACTCATCCTGGCGTGGTATCCATCCGCTATTCCTCCGCTTCAGGGAATCATCACGGATGATTGGGACGACGTCAACTTGCAGCCCGCTTGTACGAAAGGTGACATTGACCGCGTTCTTGCCCACATGAAAATCTTGCTCTGGTTTCTCAAATGGGTAGATTTCGCGCAGGCGTGCGTGAGTGTATGGCAGAAGTTTGCTCAATTGCTCCTCTGTCTGTCCCTGAGCACGATAATACACGCCAAGATCAATATCAAACGTATCCTTCCCTGTACGCGCAAGGTTCGTGTGTTTGGCAAACGATCCCGCCCGAAAGATTTTCTCCAGGTGGAATTGTTTATCCGCTGCTATGCGCTCGGTCAACCGTTCTCTCAGAAAAGCGACCTGCATATCCGCCCCTTCAAGCTGCGCCCTGGATGGGCGGATATGCGCGATAAAGCGATCAAAGCGGGATGAGATACGAGATGAGATATCCATAGGGGCTTCTTCTCCTCTCCGTGAATTCCTGCAGTGTGCCAAAGAAGGAATTGTCGTTTATGTTGAGCAACAATTATTATTGCTATCTGATGCGCATTATAAGCCATTTAGCAATAGTGGCTGATAATTGACTATTGGATATATCCGTGAGTCAAAGTTGCTCCGTGGCATCGACCATTCAATCGGCATTTCTACATCAGAGAGGAACTGCTCGTACTCCTGCAGAAGAAGTAGCTCATCAACAGCATTGCTCCTCTAAAAACGTTTTGTTCCGAGTTTTCTCATCTCATTTCTTATAGTACAGAAGAGAATTTCGAACACTTTCCGCTCACTCTCGCAAACAGGGAAGCGAACGCAAGAAGGACTCAGAACAAAAAGGGGGAAATCTGTACCGCTTTCATGGCAAGATAGACTGGAAGCGGCTTGAAACATTGTAGATCGTTTCTTCAACGTCTACAACGTAGGAAACTGAACAATGTGAAGCGTCACATAAAGCGTGAACATACGTCGTAGAACGTTTTAACGTGAACGTTCCACAACGTCGTTTTCTGTTCGATGTTTACGTCATAGAAAGCCTCTACGTCGGTACAGATTTTGAATGATCTCCTACGAGTTTTTCGTTCCCAGTCTATTTTTCTCTAAAGAGGAAAGCTCTGCGCTTCTTATTCTATGCCAATGGGTGTATTTTGAGTGGTGGGCGATCATGAAGCAAGCCTTCTTGTCATCAATGCATCTAAGTGGAGATTAGCTCAAGAGTTATTGCGGTATATACGTCACGTATCATTGAAATGAGAGCAAGATTATTGTAAGATACTCGTAGTTCGCTAAGTGCAATTGAGGCATCAGGCGTATGAAGATCGTCTTCTACTGGCTAGTAGAGCCACGAAAGAAGGTCAGGAGTTGCTCTCATGAATGATATCGTTACGACCATCGTGGACGAAAATTTTGATGTTCACCAGCGTTTAGAGCAAATACGTAGATGGCAAAATGAATATGTCAGTGAGGATAAGCAACTGCAAGTTCGCCTTCGCCAACTCGATGCCACTAAACCACTCGATATACAACGTTCACATCAGATTGGTCAGCTACGAAAGATCCTTATCCTGAAACAGGTGAGGGAACCACTAGAGGTTGTCATGGGGTCAGATCTACCAGGCTCAATACCGTGGTCTATTCGCCAAAACCTGGTGTACCAGTTCGCCTCCTTATCCAAAATGGATCGTCTGCGCTGGTTGGGCAATTTCCTGTTCATCATGACTCCTGATCTCTTGAGGCTGCATAAGAAGATTTTAGCACATTGTGCCCTTGACCAACAGTGCCAAATTCTCTTCAGTGCTCCTTCAGGCATGGGGAAGACAACCTATCTCAACTGGCTGGTGGCACTCAATCTTCCCGATATTGAAGAACTGAGGGGACTTGCGCCAGCTGTGGTGAAAATTGATGCCCCACTGAGAAATGACACGTTCAAAACGTTTCTACGGAGATTGCTTCTCGATTGTGGCGCAACATATTTAAGAAACGACAGCGAGAAAGACTTACTCCTCAAGCTAGATTTCTACAGGCAGCAATCTAACATAAGATTGATGATTGTGGATGACGCCCAATTTATCCCCTATGCTAAGATGAGAAACTACTTGCTCCATATTTCATCTGTGGTTCATGACATCCCAATAATCTGCGCTTCCACTACCCTAGCTGGCTGGGCGGAAGGCCACAAGGAGGTAGTGGACAGTTGGACCGACTATGTTACATTGCCAACGTATACTGGGGAGCGCCTTCGTGACTTATTAGTCATTTTTGAGATGTTGCTTCCGTTCACACGGGAGTCGGGTCTCTTTCTCTCCGAAGTACATGTAGGAACAGAAGTCATAGATGGCCCGGCAAAACTCATTGAAAAATGGACTGGCGGTATTCTTCGCGATGTGGTTATGCTCCTCACGCTTGCCAGTCGACGCGCCATCGAGGATGATCAACCTTGCTTATCACCTCAGGTGTTGGAAGAGGCGTGGAAAGAACTCCAAACTCGCTTCGTTTGGATCTCTCATTGAAGAAATCTATTGTCAGATGTGTTCATGTGCGACTCAGGTTTTGCTCATTTGTCTTCATAATGATGTTTTATGTAGAGGCGTCGGCTCCAGCACATGAGGGGTAATCTACTCGGTTTGACTGATACCCTCTTGTTCAGCAAACCTACATTTATAACAGATTGTCGATCAGATGCGGAACAGGGGGTAATGTCTGTGAAATCAGTGATCGACTAGCATACGAAGGAAGAGAGGGTGCTGCGGCACTCTCGGACATGGTACAACTCTTGGGGCAAGAGATGTTGCAGCTGTCATGGCAATGTTCAAGAGTGATTCACGGTTCGTCTTGAACCGTCTCGGCCTAGCGATCGACTTTTTTGCCGACTTTGTCATCAGTCTGTCGATATTTTTGGCAATAAGGCAGCAGATGCTTGGATGGAAGAGATTGTAGGAGGGACCGTGTGGAAAGATCTCCTCAACAGGCGCAGAAAAATCGGTATAAGGCATACTTATTTGCTTCAATACCCAGAAGCTATTTCTCTGAAGCAAATGGCTGTTAAGGAAGAGAAGGTACGAGAACTGTCAGGAGGTTTCATATGCGAGAAGAAGAGCTTGTTTTGCAGGTATTAGAGGCGATACGAAGCTTACCGAAGGCTGAATCACCAGTGTCTGCAAGAGCTATTGCCAACTCTATTGGGATGAGTCACACCTCATTATTGAAGCATTACCCTCAAGTCAAACAAGCTTTAGACGAAATTAAACGGAAACGGAAGCAGGCTCATAATTAATGGGGGCTTGCTCTAGCGAAGGTACGCCGCTAACATTCTGCTCATCACAAACTATTGTACAGTCTCAGCCTTAGGAAAAGTGGAAATCCTCGAGAGAAGATGCGCCTGATTCCTTATAAACGACAAGGTAGGCAGGCTTTGTCGCCACGGGCATATCGGCTTCCCCGTAAGCTACTACAGGTGCGGCAGTTTGGCTCGGATCGCACATTGACACGCTCTGTGATCCGCTCGCATGGGTGCATCTGGATGTATTTAGCACTGGCGGTGGACTGGAGGAGTCCAGTCATGATCAACAGAAAATCATTCATCGCTTGACTGGCACTGAGGGCATTGAGCGTAATGACACTGGGGTCGGGAACCTCCTCGTCGGTGATATATCGCTACCTCCTCCGCACCTCGGGGGTCAGGGCTACTTGTTGAAGCTGAGCACTAGAAATGAGCCCATTGCATTGGAGGCAGCCGGAAGAGGGGAGCACTAGGCGAGAAACGGTAAAAACATCCTCTACTTTACCGGTCTTTGGCTCCACTGTGACTTTGGCACCTATCTGAATGCCTGGGATTAAGTACTGATGCACGAGCGCATTGAATATCAGGCGGCTTTGCATCGTATCAGTGGCCAAGAAGAGAAAATCGGCATCTGCCAGACGACGGGCTACAATAGCATCTACAACTGACCCTTCGATTGCCTCAAACTGCACCTTGGGGTTAGCTTCACGTGCTACCCGTTTCGCTACCTCAACCTTTGCTCGACCGACATCACGTTGGCGTGCGCCTACAATGCGTGGTAGATTGGTGCTGTCGACCAGATCTGAATCAACGGCTACCAGGTGTCCTACGCCCAGACGTGCCAACATCTGAAGCAGAAGAGAACCTCCTCCGCCTGCACCAGTGACCACTACCTTGATCCGACTTAGTATGTGTTGGCCTGCATCACCAAAGAGTCGCGCCTGCCGATCGTAGATCAAGCTGGCCCCTGGCGCTGGTGGGGGAGGCTGAGGATAGAGTCTCTGTGGATGTAATCCTACGACCTGCGCATATTGTAACTGATGCCGCCGCAAATCGGCAGTCCAGATGTCTCCTGCTACTGCCTGCTTGGCGAAGACCAGGGCTCCTACTGGCCCCCCATTGGTAATATCGAGCAGCGCCGGGTAGCCACGAGCATGGGCAGCCAGATCAGGCTTTGAGAAGTGCACCTGCGTCTTGCCCCGATGATTATGCACAGCGAGGTAAACCAAGCCCTCTTCAGCGCAACGTCCAGATATCTCAGCCACAAAGCGTCCTGATAGAGCGCGATAGCCACGCTCCCCAGGAATGAAATCCTCGCCGTCACGGGCCACTACAACTTCCCTCGCTAAGAGGCGGATACCGCGCGGACTTTCTGCAAACCCAGCGAGGAGCACAGCGCCATGCTCATCATCGTCACCTGGAAACAGGTGTGTATGTAACCGCTTATACAGTCGCTCATCCATAACGAGTGACCAGGTTTTCTTCATACTGTTCTGAGCCAATTTAACACCTTTGCTAGTTTACTGGCTGCAGTATCTACCCCAGCTGTCCAGCGATTGGAACGGCGAGATACCTGCAGTGCTGATTGATATTGCCAGGTCATCGGTCCGCTTATCCCCGCCGGGAACGATTGCCCATCAGCGCGTTTAAGATCCCCACGGATGAAATGCGGGTAGACGTCGGCATCCGGATACTGGAAGGTAATCAGAAAGCCTATCCATGTAGTGTTGGGAATATATCGCTCTCCTATTGCCAGATTCTGGACTATTAGATAGGCCCCTCCCTGTGGCTCAGAGGCCACTTCGATCTCAGAACTTGGAAATGCTGCTTTGATCTCAGCAATGGCAACCTCTACCTCTGGTGTCATTTAGGCCTCTGAGACGTCATCAGGAGTTACAGCACGAAACCGCTCATATTCATGCACATGCACTTGTTCATCATTCCCGACCGGATCAAGCTGCCCGTCCCCATGGACGACGTACAGCAAAAAATCTAGTTGAATAGCCACTCCCTGAGTGATCGCTGCTGCCTTAATCTCATACCCAGAAAGCACTCGTTTCTGGAGGGTGACCGGCTTATTGTTTACGAATACCTGAATGGCGACTTGCTCTTGCTCGTTCACTGGCAAGGCGACTTGATGCTGATCCATGTGAAGCTCCTCTTTATTTTATCTGTCATTGATGAACAGGATACTCGCATACCCATACGAGATCTTTGTTCTTGCCTCTACTTTGTATAAACCAGCGATCATAGGGATTTTCCAAGCTCTGCATGGCGGATCAGCAGTCAAGTGGACCGTTCCCTCTCTTCTGCACAACCTTATCTACTCATATTGATAGCTGCTTTGGTTCCAAAAGGCATGTATCAGGATTGTGCCCAGCCCCATGGCTTTGGGGAAATTAGGCGAAATGAAGAAGAGATCATGCGCCTCCTGTATCGCCCACGCGACTAAGGGATAGGATTGCCTGTGGGGAAGACGCTGTAGAGTTCCTCTGAAGGAATCATGCTAAGCACCTCGTTCCATTAAAAGGAGGTTGACCGCTTGAGGCCCCTTGGAGGAAGTCTTGACTTCAAATTCCACGTTCACTCCTTCCCTAGCTGTGGAGCCCTCTGGGAGATCACTCACGTGGAAAAAGAAGCGTTCACCCGCAAGATTTCGAATAAAGCCATATCCGCGCTGGCTATTATAGAACACAATTTTGCCGGAATGTTCTGCTTCAGACGTCCTTGCGCAAATGGTCGGCTCCTCTAAAATCTGTTGGGCAGCAAGCTGCTCCTCAACAGCGCGGAGGCGCTCCTCCGCCTCTGGATAGGACTTTTCGTAGCGCTTTTGTCGGATTTGGATGGCTTCTCGATAGGATTGACGGGCCTGAACAAGGTTACCTAATGCTTCATGTGCGAGGCCAAGATGATAATGACTGTGGTGGTTCCGCGATTCCTTCTTGATCGCTATGAGAAGGCTCCCGATCGCCTCCTCGTAGCGCTCTTGCTTGAAATATAAAATACCCATATTCCGCAAGACATACTCATGTCGTCGATATGGTGGGATGCGGGAGTAAAGCTGTTCAGCTTCTGTAAGATCGCCTATCGCTATATGGGCCTGAGCAAGCCGGTCAATAATGTAATCCACGCCAGAATTTAATGTATCGGCGTGACGGAGTTGCTTAATGGCCTCGTGGGCCTGACCGGTCTGCAGCATACATTTGCCCAGTTCATAGCGTTTGTCGGCATGGTTCGGATCGTTTTCAACCGCTAAGGTCAGACATCGCCTAGCCTTGAATGTAAGGCCTTGCTTTAAGTATAGTTTCCCTAGTTGGAAGCAGGCATCAGAGTAGCTGTTCCGCTTTTCCTGCTGTGTTTCTGGAGGGAGGTCTTCCCAGATGGTGAGGCAAGATCTGAAGGCACGTTCTGCCTCTGCTAGCTGTTCCATGCGGAGATGAGCATAACCTTTGCGATACAAGACGATCAAATACGTCGGCTGGATGCTCAGAGCTTGATCAAACCAGCGAAGTGCCTCAGCCCACTGAGATTGCATGTAATATTGGTATCCAACCATATATGGCCAGCGGGCTACCTTCGGCTCGCGCGTCGATAAATCCGTGAACACTTCAATAGCGCGCTGATACTCCTGGTTGCGAGATAGACAGAAACCCAACTTTCCCAAAATAGCAGTATCTGCTGGGATGAGTTCCGTTGCCTTTGCCAGCCACTTTACTGCCTCAGGCCAGCGATTTTCGTTCATCGCACGCTCGCCAGCCGCGAGGCAGGCTTGGAGTGGGGTTTCCGGTGCTGGAGATGGTTCAAGGTCTCGATCTATCATCTCTCTACTCCTTCTTGCTGCTTATGAAGTGGCCAATACTTGTTGGGTAGTTTTAAAATGGAGCTTGGCAATCATCCGAAGTTCTTCTTTGCCTCGGCGGGCGACAATAGCTCTGGCAGCTTGGACAACCTCTGCAGAAGCTCCTTTGGGAAGAGGACCATATTTCCTGGACATGTTTTCTATCCAGGTCAAAAACCGATCCCTGGCAAGGATCGAGGCCGCAGCAACTGCCAGATTGGCTTCTGCTCGTGGCATCTGAATCAAGTTGAGTTTCCGCTCGGGGTTCTTAGCGAAGAGTCGTGAGCGAAGGTAATGCTCATTAGCAAATTGATCGACGATGATATTCTCGCATTCCACGACCGCTAGAAGATTCTCCAAGGCTCGATAATGCCCCCAGGCGAGCAGGTGATTTAACGTCTTGTCTTCGTGTTGGAAATCCTCATACAGCCGGTTATACTGCTCTGGCGTAATCACAACTTCCGAATAGCGGTCCTTGCAAATGATTCGAATGCGTTCTGCCAGTTCTCGCGCTTTATTATCAGAGAGCAACTTACTATCCTTGACGCCTAAAGCTGCGAGCCGCTCAAGGATTTGATCATCAACATAGACGGCTGCACTGACCAGTGGTCCAAAATAGTCACCTTTCCCTGATTCATCAGTGCCGATCCAAGGGGTCTTGAGAGTGTGCATGGCGTCGGTAGCAGCATCAGGACTGGTAGAGTTTTCAATCTCTGAAGAGCCTTTATCACTCTGGCGATCAGTAGTGGTGATGGAGCCGTCTAGCGATGCCATACCCGTGGCAAGGTCAACCCGTCTGCAGAGATCAGTGAACAAGGGATCACCAGCTGAACTGACTGCCGTCTGCTGAATTGTTAACGTGCCACTAGCGAACTGGCGGACAATAACACGTTCCCCCCGCTCAAAGAAATCTAACCGGTAATCGCAGTTAGACTCTGTTTTCTCTTCGAAATGCGATACTGACCGCAAAGAGGTAGCAATCTTGGCCCGCATATCCTGGTCACGCACCACAAACTTCCGTGATTGGGGCTGAGACGGGGTGATTGAGCCGGCCCCAAAGATAGCATCCACAATGGGCTTTACTCTTCTGGCGAGCGGGGTTTCTTTGCTCCCCACAATGTTAGGCGTGATACCACCCTTACTCTGATAAAGATCAACCAGTACTTCTGACGTATAATCAGTGACTCGCAGGCGTAAAAAATTAGGGCGTTTTTCCTCACTAACCTGGGCATCAGCTCGCTTGCACTCATAAGAAAAATGACGCACCTGCCCTTTAAGAGATGCAACAGGAGGTAGGGTGGCTATCGATGTGTTCAGCACATGCCAGGCTCCACTGACCGAATCAACAGCTATTGGAGAAAATGTGTCTGTTGCCCAGGACTTAGCCTCCTCCCAGTTTTCTCGGGGCAGTAACACTCGCTGGAAACCGGCTTTTTGTGCTGCTGCCAGCTTATCCGCTACGTAATCAATGCGTCCGACATATCCATCATCGTTCACTGTACCGGTAAAAGCAGTGTAAGCATCAATGGTATTGCTACTCAGCTTGGATAAGGTACCTATCGCGATCGCAAGTCCGATAGACCTCCCCTCATAGGAAAGAGGTTCGCTAATTGACCAGACGACATAGGTGCGATCGATCTGGAGCCCACTAGCGGCAAGCGCGTAGGTAGCTCCTGTCCTGGCTGCCTTTTTCATCTCCTCATCCACATCACTATTCGTGTGTACACCTCCATTCCCAGGGCTCACATTCACCTTAACTCGGTAGCAATATCCCTGATGCCCATCGCGCTCCGCAAAGAGCGCATGCACAGTTGCCTGTTGCTCCTCTACTGTATAAGAGGCAATTGCTGTATCAATAGATGGCTTGATAAAGTTAATTAATTCTCTAACCTCAGACTCAGCCAGCATCTCAAAATACCTTGTGAAAAAATGCTTGAGACGTTCTGAGGGCTTTTCTGTGCTGAGCCGTAACGCCTGTAGTTCTTGCGCTAAATCTTCCGAGAATACAAGGCCGATGGGTCGACTCAGTTGCGGCCAATCATCAAGCGTGATGTACAAGAGATCCGGGATACTTACCCGTGGGTTGAGAACTGCTGCCAGCTTGGTATGGGCATTAGCCATAATATCCCGGTGTTTCTGGAGCTGAAGCAGTCGTTCCGCATACGGTCCCCGATCAATCCCTTTCTCCTGGAAAACTTGCTCAATCGCATTAAGGGTCGAGAGACGGCCGAGAGCACTCAATCCGCCCTCCGTGAACAACAAACTAAACAACGTTTCTAATCTGTCTCCGTAAGCAGCTTCATCTCGTTGAGAAGGCCGAGTCTGGCGAAGTTCTAGTACAAGGCGTTCCGCTGTATCGACAATAATGATTTGATTCATCTTCTTCACCCCCTGAACTCTAGGCTGAGACTTTCTATCTGAGCTGGTTCCAGGAGATCCCCCTGACTGAGCGGGGTATGGTCTCCTTGTCTAACTGTGAATTCCTCGACGGGGAGTGTTTTTCCGGTATTTGTATGCAAGCGGATCGACACAGTTGTTCCTTGAAGAGTTGGGGGGAGGTGTTCCCAAATCAGATACAAGGATCCCGTCATAAAATTACGGAACAACTTGGCCATAAGCTCGTCGTCTGCACTCTGTAAATGGATGAAGTGTGACAGAACCCGGGGTCGTGCCTCTGCTGCTGCCAACGGAAGACTTGCCGTATGCCGAGAAGGCGGAGGTTGACCGTGTATAACTGGAAGCTTCTTCTGAAACAAAACAACTGGTTTTCGGCACTCGGTCTCCGTTGCACTTGTCTCTTCCTTCTTCAGCAACTCCAGGAGTGGACATCGCAAATAGTCACACGCTTCGATTTCCTGCTCTTGAAAATGCACACGTGGATCACTTGGATGAAGTATGGCTGGCCCAAGATGCTGAGCTAGTTCACCCAAGTCAACCAGAACACCGAGGTGAGCTTGGTAGACAAGCCCAAGAAATCTTTTCAGCGGCTGTTGCAGTGTGCCAAGGTACCGCACCAACTGGGAATGGAGTGGTGTCACTTGGTTCCAGACCTCGATCATAAACAGATAACCAAGGGGGCTCTCCTGCTCAGACACCACGAGATCATAACTCGATCGGTAAGCGATATCAAGAGAAATTGGCGCAGCTACCAGGAACGGTTCACCCAATACTGAGGAGTCAGACTCGTCTTCGAGAAGCACGATGATTCGATGTGAAAAATTATTCTCCTCTGAGCTGCCCCTCTGATCCCCATCCCATAGTTTGGTTGTCCAGATCTGGCCAAACCGATACTTCTCTGGCCGAGCAAGGTGCAAGCGTTGCTGGAATTGTAGAGAACGTTCTGCGAACATGTTCTTGAGGTCCTCTGGAATCACTTGGTCCGGGGAGCCACGCCGTGTGTGTGGCTGTACAGACCCGGCGAAGTTAAGGATATGCTCGAGAGTCTGCGTACAATTTGGGCAACTGTCCACGTGGTTCCTAATTAGATCTGCTTCTTTTCCTGACATGTGGTTCCGAGCAAATCTCAGAAGATCAGCACGTTTCGGGCAGATGCTTCCTTCCTGTGTGGACATAGCAATTACTTTCCTTTCCGAGCCCATTATTACGATACCTGGCCATGTCACTTTGACAATCAATGATCGAGTAACTTGAAAGGTATCTTTTATTCTGGGCTAAGGAGTTCGAGAAAGCGTGCATAGATAGCCTCCGCTTCCTCCAAGGTTTCGGCGTGGCGACCAATCGCCTCTAACGCCCTTCGGATCTCATTTTCAACTGTACTCTTTGAGCATCCTAGCTGGCTAGCAACGCTAGTCAGGGTAGCTTCTGGGTGTGCACGCGTAAGCAATACTTGTTTTTGGCGAGCAGACAATTCGCTCAAAAGCGCCGATGCTGCCTCGTCAATGATGCTCACCTCTTCTCCAGTTGGCCCCTCACTAACCATGTCACTTACCTGAAGGGAATTTCCCTCACTGTCTTCCGCTAGAGCTGCTTCCAAACTTATCTCGTCGGTATCGAGTAAGTTGAACCGATATTGAAAGACAAGAGTGAATTGCGCCAGGCTGAGCGCAAAGCCTACTGCTTCAAGCAATGAGTGCAAAAATACTGTGAGATCGACATCTGTGAGAATCGGTGAATTTTTCTTCGCGTCATCTCGGTATCGAATAATTGGAAATCCCTGCAAGCTTAAGCCGATTCTGATAAGCTCCGCGTCCTGGCCATGATAGGGCTGTACCTCTTGCCAGGAAGCCAGGCCCCAGAGCCGGGAGGCTTTCTTTCTGTTTTCGCCAACGAGACGAAAGCGCAGATCATGCTCCAAAAGGAAGTTCGCTCTCTGGAAGAGATTATCCAGTGCTGTACGGTCCTTCTGACTAATTAAAAAATTTCTAAACGAAAGGGCTAGACCATTGCGAAATCCTGTTAGTGTTTGATTGGTAAGGAGCAGATGCTCAAGCTGGCCCAACCGCCAGAGCTTGGCAATCGCCCAGTCATGGGCGAGAGCCGTAAAAGCATCTTCACCAAACCCCGAATCGAGATTGGGAATATGATAGAACGCACCGAACTTCAGCGATGGGTAGACGAAGAGAGTGAGATCCTCATCCGTCTCCTCTAAAGAGCGTTGCAACTCAGCGAAACTTTTGAATCGTCGATTGCTCCTCTTAACAGATTCAGACTGCTGCAATACGACCTCCATATCTATGGAGCACCTACATGTTGTACGCCATGATCCCCTCAACATCCCTATTTATAACAAACCTGGGATCACCAAAATTTTCCAAAGCATCTTCGGCTTCATCACCTCATCATGTCTCCAGTGTGGACGATCAGGTGTCGGTTTGCTCACTGCTTCAATTACAAGACATTACGCCGGGAGCAGTTTGTTGAGAGTGCCGAAATGTGGTTTTTGATTCAAATCGTAGAAGAGTAGATATTATTCCTCCACCTGCTCCTCCAACACCACCACATCGCTCTCCTCCACCATAGGCTCAACGACCAGGTTATGCAGCATATTCGCAACAAACGGCTGATCGGTCTTCGCCGTGGCTACCACGCTCACCGTCGTCTCCATTGACGCGGCGCGTTCGTTGAGCCTCTCTAAAGCCTGCATCACATAAAAGAAATCTCCCGGTTTGACCTTCAGACGCAAGCGATACCCTCGCCCCCCACGACCGGGAGCTACTGGCCTGCTCGTAGACGGCGTCGGCATAGTCGCAAATGGCTGATCATTGACGACTGCCCTGCCGCCCATCTCACTACCATAGACTCCCATCTGCTGCTCGCCTGTCTCCGTACCGGTCCCGCTTGTCGCCTCAATCTCAGTCTTTGGCGGAGCGGGTGGCGTCAGCAACTGCTGCGCATAGGCTGCCGAGAGCAGAAACGCCCCTTCGCCCATATCCAGTTCATGGTTAGGCACGTCCTCACCGAAATGCACCACTGTTGCCGCAGGACCATTCAGGACCAAGTTTTCCTGGGCGTCCCTACGCGCATTGGCAACATAGCCGAACGTACGATTCTTGATACCCACAGCAATCGCCCGGCGAATCACCTGCTCGTCCCAGATGTGCGTCCAGTTGTAGTATCTGAAGAAACAGGCAACCAAGGCTGGCACCAGGTAGTATTGCCGGTCCAGTGGCTCCAGTTCATTCAATCTCGTCAGCGCTGCCATCTTGCTCGGCTGCACACTGTCCCAGACGACGCGGTTGTGCAGCGCCTCTTTGAGACGTTTCTGTATCTGCGGGTCCTGGCTGTAGCTCTGGACTTGCAATTCATCCAACACGTAGGGCCGTCCGCTCTGCTCGCTGGCCTGCGGAGTAGACACGACTGGATAGAGCTGTGAGAAGCCTCCTTTGAGCTCGCCCTCGGCGCGTCGCTTACGTTCTGCCAGTTCAGCCTCCTGCTGCGGCGTTAGTTGTCGTTCTTTACTCTGGCTTTGCAGCAGTTCCAGCGTCAGGATCAACCGCACGGCGTTCTGGATGTTCTCTACCATATGACGATCTGGCATGGCCAGCGCCAGGCCATTGCGGTACTGCCGTGGTCCATTGCCGCACTGTTCGATGTAATGGCGCATGCCCTGTTCCTGCTTCTCTCGATCAGAGTGGCGATCCAACCATGCTGGCGACAGGTAGACGATCTGAAACTCTGCCAGCCGGTCTTTCACGTCCTGCGTATCGTTCGGCCACACTACCGCTCCGCGCTCATTGCCAATCGCCCTGCCGCACTCAAGCCGCAGTCGCTCCTCGATCTCCTCATCTGTGCGGCGCTGCCGCTCATCGACAATCATTTTGTTGAGGTTCGGTTGCGTCTCAAAGCGGTAGCGCAGTTCGCGCCGGTGCAGGTAGAGGAGTCGCTCGTTGAGGTCATGCAGCGCCGTCTGCAGGATGCTGCGATCCAAGCCAGGAGCCAGGCACGCGCTCAGCAGGTCGTTTTCATAGACACCAAGTTCCTGCGGGCTGTTGCCGCCAAAGCTATACAGCAGGGCTGCTGTGGCAATGCGCGTGGCCGGCAGGTATGCTTGCAGGTGTGGCGTCTCCTGCCCCAGTAGCGCATCGACCGTCCGCGCCCCTGCATGCGGCCCCAGCAGGTCAGCCTGCAGCACAGCATCATACTGGGTCTGCTCGCCCACCTGGGCCAGAAATGTGGTACGTACCTCCCCATCCGCCAGCGGCACGTCTCCCGGACCCAGTAGCGGTTGGGTCTGCACGTTTCCCGTCCACAGCGCATGGATCGCCGTCGCTAAAAACTGCAAGGCCCCGCGTGTGCGCTGGTAGCTCGGCAGGGCGCTCCAGCGCTCGCGCATCAGGTCCAGCAGTGCAGGATGGAAGGGATAGCTACTCAGGATGCGTGCTCGCAGCTGCTCGGCACCATGTTGCGCCACCTGTGCGGGAGTGCCGCCTGCCAGCAGAAACCTCCGGTAGCCGTCTGCGTAGGCGCTGGCGACCGCGCGCCGTTGTATCTCGTCCCCCAGGTCGGCAAACAGGCGCCGTTGCACGACGCGCAGCACTTCGTCCCCACTGACTGGTTCGCGAATGGCATTGAGCCGTTGTACCAGCTTGCCCAGGATGCCGAGCAGCTCCAGGTTGCCGCCTGCCTCCTGCTCGCTCTGCTGTAAGGAATACACCATCGCCGCCCGTGGAGAGGCCGCTACGGCCTCGGTGAGCCGCTGCAGGAAGACGATCGTCTGCCGTCCCAGCGTCGATTCGCCCACGATCACGCCCATGGCATTCTCGACGTAGACAAGCACTTCATCGAGCAATAAGAGGGCAGGCATGTCTCCAATCAGCCGCGTGAGCACCTCTGCACCGGGGGCGACGCATAGCCGGTCCTGTTCCGCCACCAGCCCATAGCCCTCCGGCCCGCCCAGTTGCCATGCTAACTCTCCCCACAGGGTGCGCCGCTGCTGCGTGAAAGTATCGGCTGCCCCAGTATCGATGCCGGAGATCACGGCTAGCCTCACGGGTCCGGGATCGGGCAGTCCACTGAGGTCAGGCATATCGCTGAGCAATGGACGCGAACGGGCCAGGTGATACAGCGCGAGTAGGGTATGCGTTTTACCGCCACCAAACGGTGTCCGCAATTGCAACACGCGGTCGCCGCTTTTGCCAGCCAGCACCCCCAGCACCTCCGCAAGAATACGGCGCAGTTCGGCGGTCAGGTACGTAGCCTCGTAGAAGGCGCGCGGGTCGCGATAGACGGGCCGTACGCTCTGGTCGCCCTGCACGACTTTGCTCAGGTTCACGGCATAGGTGTCCATCGAAAGCTGCCCCTGCACGATATCGCTATGCGGGGTGACCACACGATTCCACGCGGGGAGGGTTGTTCCACTACTGTACGATGATGTCGTCA
>Ga0137389_10000329_pt1 | contig 25317 bp, 25 predicted proteins | sample 15con2h14BmetaG_FD_104645 | JGI IMG/M metagenome (GOLD analysis project Ga0137389, IMG submission 104645) | Vadose zone soil microbial communities from Angelo Coast Range Reserve, California, USA - 15con2h1.4B metaG | ecosystem: Environmental > Terrestrial > Soil > Vadose zone > Saprolite...
AATTGGCAGAAGCTTTAGGAGACAAGAACCCCTTTGGCACAACCACCATCCGCGCGCACGTCAGACAACCAGCTTCTCTGCTGCAAGTCCATTGACAAACTGATCGCGGAAGCCGACGAGCCGGGGCATCGCCTTAAGAAGACGCTGGGCCCATGGTCGCTCACTGCGCTGGGCATCGGGGCCATCATCGGCTCCGGAATATTCGTCCTCACTGGCACCGCTGCGGCGGGAGAGCACTTCGAGGCTCCCTCCATCCTGCACGCGCAGGTGTTGGATCTGATCGGAAACTTCCTGCGAACAGGGAGCACGGCGGGCGCGTTGATGCACGGGCGTCCGCCTGCTGGCCCTTCCATTGCCATCTCGTTTCTGCTGGTTGCGGTCGCCTGCAGCTTTGCGGGGCTGTGTTATGCCGAACTAGCCTCCATGATCCCGATCGCGGGCAGCGCCTACACGTATTCTTACGCCACGCTGGGCGAGATTTTCGCCTGGATCATCGGTTGGGATCTGATTCTTGAATACGTCGTGAGCAATGTTGCGGTCGCGGTCGGCTTCAGCGGATACGCCAAGGCTCAACTTGCGGCTTTCGGCGTCAATCTGCCCAACCAGTGGGCCAGTCCTGTGTGGGCGTCGGGAAAGTGGACGGGCGCCTATTTCAATGTTCCTGGCTTTCTCATCGTCTTTATCCTGACCTTGCTGCTGGTCCGCGGCGTGAAGGAATCGGCAGGCGCCAACAACGTCATGGTGCTGGTCAAAATCGGTGCCATTCTTACGTTCCTGGTTGTAGGCGGAATGCTCATCAACCCCGCCAACTGGACGCCGTTTGCCCCTTCTGGGTTTGCCGGAATCGTGACCGGCGGCGCCATTGTGTTCTTCACCTACATTGGTTTTGATTCCGTATCTACCGCGGCCGAGGAATGTAAAACGCCGCAACGGGATCTGCCTTTCGGGATCATCGCTTCGCTCATCATCTGCACGATTCTGTACGTCGGCGTTGCCGTTGTGCTGCTCGGCATGATGAAGTACACGACCTTTGTTTCCGGCGAAGCCGCGGAAGCGCCCGTAGCCTACGCGCTGAAACATCTGGGGGCGCACCCTTTTTTCCGATCGGTGATCGTGGTCGGCGCGCTCACCGGCATGATTTCATCGCTGCTGGTCTTTCAGTATGGACAGGCGCGTATCTGGTATGCGATGTCGCGCGATGGCCTGTTGCCCAAACTTTTTTCAGCCGTTCACCCCAAATTCAAGACACCACACTGGTCCACCTGGATTGCCTGCTTTGCGGTGGGAATTCCCGCTGGGCTGGTGGATATCGGCGACGCCGCCGATCTTTCCAACATCGGCACGCTGTTTGCCTTTGTTTTGGTTTCGCTCGGCGTCATCTTTCTGAGGCGCAAACAGCCGAGCAGAGCGCGCGCCTTCCGCGTGCCCTTTGTTCCCTGGTTTCCACTGATCTCGGTGGCGTTATGCGGCGGGCTGATGACAGGACTAACGGTCATCACCTGGTTGCGTTTCTTCATCTGGCTCGCGCTCGGCTTGGCCATCTATGTTTTCTACAGCCGGCGTCATAGCGAGTTCGCCAGAGCCAAGGTTTAACGGAGATTGCCGCCGGAATTGCCGATTGTAGATTGAAGATTCACGTGCGGGGAAACTTCATTTATTTGCTCTTCAATCTGCGATCTTCCATCTACAATCTGGAGTCATATGGACCGGCCCAGCTCGTTCCTGGTTAGCCTTCCCAAAGCCGAGCTGCATCTGCATCTGGAAGGTTCGATCGATCCCACAACCCTGGTCGAGCTCAGAAAGCGCCACGGAAAAACCAGCACGCTCGCTGAGATCGAACAGCTCTACCGCTACGAAGACTTCAACGGCTTCCTGCTGGCCTTCAAGGCCGTGACCGAAGATCTCAAGACCCCCGATGACTACGAATTTATCACCTACCGGTTGATGGAAAGGCTCAAAGCGGAAAACGTACTTCACGCCGAAGTGTACGTGTCGGTGGGGGTTTGTCTTTGGCGCAAGCAGGATTTCGACGCCATTTTCGAAGGCCTGGATCGCGGGCGAAGGAAAGGTGAGCGCGATTTTGGCGTCTCGCTGTTGTGGATTTTCGATGCCGTGCGCCAGTTTGGGCCCGGTGCCGCCCGCGAAGTCTTCGGCGCTGCCCTGCGCCATCGGGATCGTGATGTCGTGGCTATTGGTATCGGCGGCGACGAGCAGAAGGGTCCGCCGGAATTGTTCCGCGAAGGCTACGCGTACGCCGCCGACCACGGTTTGCATCTTACCGCTCACGCCGGAGAAAATGCCGGCTCTGAATCCGTCTGGGGCGCACTCAATCTCCGGGCGGAACGGATTGGACATGGATTGGCGGCGGCGCAGGATCCGGAGTTGGTGGAGGAGCTAGCCGCTCGGCAAGTTCCGCTAGAGATTTGTCTCACCAGCAATCTACGCACCGGTGCTTGCCCGTCGCTGAGTGCTCATCCGGTTCGCCAGTACTTCGATCAGGGCCTCATGATTACTCTCAACACTGACGACCCCGCAATGTTTCGTACATCGCTGTCGCGGGAGTACCAGCTGGCCCAGCAGTTGTTCAGCTTTACGGATGAGCACTTGCGGGAGCTGGCCCGGAATTCCTTCGAAGCATCTTTTCTTCCGGCAGAAAAGAAACTGACATTCCTGAATTTGTTTGACGCGGCGGCAGCCCACACTTAGCCTTTCCTGACTGGCTTTTTTTGGAGCTTGGGGCATGAAGGCATTGCTAATCGCTTGTTTTTGTCTGTCTACTCTCCTCCCTGCTGATGCAAGGCCGAAGACTGCACCCGAGAAGCTCATTTTCACCAATGTCAACGTGGTGAATACGCGTGATGGCGGGATCGAGCAGGGCGTGACCGTCGTCATCACCAAGGACCGGATCACGGGAGTGGGGAAAGTGGGCTTTGTTGCCGAGGGGCGGAACATCAAGGTGATTAATGCCAATGGCAAATATTTGATCGCCGGGCTGTGGGACATGCATGTGCACAGCGCCTTCGTGTCCCCGGAGTGGGATGAAAAAGTGATTTATCCCCTGTACATCGCCAACGGTGTGACCGGTGTGCGCGATATGGGTGGAGATCCCGATGCGCTCGAGCGCAGGCGAAGCCGGATCGAGAACGGAGAATTACCCGGTCCGCACCTGGTTTTGGCAGGCCCGTTTCTCGCGGGAGGAAAGAGTGACCAGCAGACAATCGCCGTGAATACACCCGAGGACGCGCGCCATGCGGTAGATGCCCTCAAGGGCCGAGGCGTGGATTTCGTGAAGATACTCTCCAACATTCCGCGCGATTCATACTTTGCCATCGCCGACGAGGCGGCCAAGCAGAAAATTTCTTTCGCGGGGCACGTCCCTTATTCCGTGAGCGCTGGCGAAGCGGTGGCGGCAGGGCAGAGAAGCATCGAGCACCTGACTGGCATCCTGCTCGCCTGTTCTTCCCGTGAGGAGGAGTTCCGCGCCCAGGGGCTCAGGGCGTTGGCGAATCACGATTACGCGACCTATGAGAAACTGGGCAGTCAGGTTATGGCCACGTACGATCAGACCAAAGCGCAAGCCCTATTTCTACAAATCGCGCGGAGCAATACCTGGCAGGTGCCGACCTTGGTGTGGACGCAGGCCGGCAGCCGGATTGACGATCCGAATCTGCAGAGTGATCCGCGCCTCAGGTACGTTCCCGCCTCGGTGCGTGAGCAGTGGAATCCCGCCAAGCTCCGTAAGAACACTTCACCTGAGGAACTGGCAGACCGGAAAGCCGAAGCTGCTCGCGCTGTGGAACTGGTGAGGGCGATGGATGGCGCGGGAGTGAAGTTCATGGCCGGTACCGATGGACCGGATCCCTACGTGTTTCCTGGGTTCAGTCTGCACGATGAACTGGAGTGGCTGGTGAAGAGCGGGTTCACGCCATTGCAAGCCCTGCAGGCGGCTACCATCAACCCTGCCCTGTTCCTCGCCAAGCTGGACAAGTACGGAGTCGCAGAGACGGGGCACACAGCCGACCTAGTCTTGCTGGACGCGAACCCCCTTCAGGACATTCGCAACACCCGCAAGATTTTCGGTGTGGTGGTGGGCGGAAGATATTACTCACGCGAAGATGTCAATAAGATGCTCGAGCAAGTCGAGAAACTCGCGGGGCAGCAGTAAGCCAGGATCAGACCCGCCATGACCCAGCATATCGGCATCGTAGCCTGCAGCGCAGAGGGGGCCGCGCTGTGTTATCGCACCATTGCCCTAGAAGGCGCGAAGCTGCTCGGGGCGCATGATCATCCCGAGGTCTCAATGCACACCCATCCCCTGGCCCGCTACATGACCTGTATTTACGCCAATGACTGGCCTGGAGTAGCGGAGCTGATGCTGTCGTCGGCCGAGAAGCTGGCTAAAGCTGAAGCCGACTTCCTGATTTGCCCCGACAACACCATTCACCAGGCATTCGATCTCATCGAGCATCGTTCCCCGCGCCCCTGGCTGCACATTGCCCAAGAAGTTGCAATCGAGGCTCGCCGGAGTCACTTCAAACGGCTGGGCGTACTGGGCACGCGTTATTTGATGGAAGGGCCGGTATACCCTGAAAAATTGAAGGCGGCCGGCCTCGAACACCGCATCCCCGGCGCGCAAGAGCGCCAAAGGATCAACCAGATCATTATGGACGAACTGGTGAACGCGCAGTTTACCTCGCGTTCCCTCGCTTATTTTCAGGAAGTCATCAGAACCTTGCAGGACGAAGGATGCGATGCGGTGGTCCTGGGATGCACCGAGATTCCGCTGCTGGTCACGCCCGATTCCTCTTCGCTGCCAACGCTCGATTCTACGCGCTTGCTGGCAAGAGCAGCTGTCAAGAAGGCCGCAGGCAGCATCTAAGGCCTTGTAGGGACGGGTCGGAGCCTACGCTGAGCACGGTCGAAGCGATCCGTCCAGGCCGGGCGAAGCTGGGCTGGGTTTAATGGCCAGAAGAACAATAGACCTCCAATGCGCCTGAAGTTCCGTCAACTCCCCGTCAGCTTCGCAATCTGCCGCCTTCCTTCGCATGCTCCTATTCCAGAATGCATCTCAAGTGCGCCTTTCGCATCGGCAACTCGAACCGCCGATGAACTCTCCGTTGTGTGCCCCACCGATCGCGCCCCCGGCAACGCAAAGCGTGAAGGGCCATGGACATGTTTCAAGCTACGGGGCCCCTTCCCGTTCTCGCAAACCGGCGTGCTAGCATCGTTCATCGCTCCTTTGGCCGCGCACGGCGTGCCCATTTTCGCAATCTCAACTTTTGACACTGACTACATACTGGTGAAAGAAGAATCTGCAGCGATGGCGCTGAAGGCGTTACAGGCTGCCGGGCACGAGTTGATTCCCTAAGACAACCGCTAAATCTACCCCGTCATTCTCCATTCACTCCGCAAATTCACCCGAACGCTGTCCAAACGATGCACTTGAGCAATGCCTATGCTTTAATAAAAACAGCATTATGCCTTCTACGCGAACCATCGTGCGCCGCCGTCTGAAAGCGTTCCACCGCAACATCCGGGGAGCGCGGATGATAGCCCAGGCGTTCACCTCCACCGACCACCCTCTGCTGGCGCATATCATCCCCATCCGGCGTTGTAATCTGGCCTGCGAATATTGCAACGAATATGACGATTTTTCCAAGCCCGTCCCCACCAAGACCATGTTTCAGCGCGTGGACAAGCTGGCTGATCTAGGGACCTCGGTCATCACCATCAGCGGCGGCGAGCCGCTGCTTCATCCCGAACTCGACCAGATCATTGGCCGCGCTCGCAAGCGCGGCATGATCGCCGGATTGATCACCAACGGCTATCTTCTGGTAGCGGAGCGCATTGAACGCCTGAACCGTGCCGGGCTCGAATGGCTGCAGATTTCGATCGATAACGTCACCCCAGATGAGGTCTCTAAGAAAAGCCTGAAGGTGCTGGACAAAAAGCTGGAGCTGCTGGCCGAGTACGCCGACTTCCACGTGAACATCAATTCAGTCGTGGGCGGCGGCGTGCGCAATCCGCAAGACGCGCTCACCATCGGCAAGCGGGCGCTGGGACTGGGCTTCAGCTCCACCATCGGCATCATTCACGATGGGTCTGGCCAGTTACAGCCGCTGAATGAGGAAGAGCGGCAGATCTATCACGAGATGAAGTCAATGGAGAAGAGCAGCTTCACCCGCATCAACGGTTTTCAGGACAACATCGCGGACGGCCGCCCCAATCAGTGGCGCTGCCGTGCCGGCGCCCGCTATCTGTACATTTGCGAAGACGGGCTCGTGCACTATTGCTCCCAGCAGCGCGGCTATCCGGCGATTCCTCTGGAAAAGTACACAACGGCCGACATTCTCCGCGAATATTTGTCGGAAAAAACCTGCGCTCCTCATTGCACCGTGTCCTGCGTGCACCAGGTATCGATCTTCGACTCCTGGCGTGCTCCGCAGTTTCCCGCGCCAGCCGCGGTCGCGTCGGCAGGACACGGCTTGGTACAAATTGAATAGCTCAGACTGAATAGTACAGATTGAGTACAATTTCTGTCCGAGACCATACTTCGTACTTTTCTAGCGGGACTTCTCTTCGTTGTGTCGTATTCCCGGCGCGACTCATTTCGTTCATTTGGATCGACCCGGGCGTGAAGGAACACGCTTCTGAATGAAGTAAATTCCTTTTTGTCGCATGACTGATCTTGGGCTCCGCTCTCTGTTCTAGTCGCCGTACTTGCCGATCAAATACTTTCTGACTTCGTCCTGTAGCTGTCCGTAGTCATCGTGAATGGTGGCCCGCAGAGCGGCTTCGGTGGAATTCCCTTCACCCAGCCTTTGTAGAATACGCTGCAGGTCGCTCATGCCGTAGGTGTCTCCGATGAATTGCACCGCGGCCAGAGATTCGTCGTAGGCCAGAACCGCTTCCGCCGGCGAAAAGCGCATGAAACTGCCTTCGAGCGCGTTGAAGGGAATTTCCTGCTGCGCCTTAAAGAGCTCGGCCAGGCGGCGTCCACGGGAGGACAATGGTCTCGGTTCCAGTGCCTGCGCGATGCCCTCATTCAACCACTGCGGGCAGCGTCCGCGGGAAAGCTGGTTGATGAAAGAGTGTGCCAGTTCGTGCTTGAGGACGCGCGACAGCTCGGGAGTAACGGAATTCATGCCGTTCACCGGGATGCGCAGCTTGCCATCATTGACCGCGCCCGCCCAGGAGGGCGATTGGGTCACGTCGAAAAAGGCCTGATCGGTGTAGAGGACGACCGAAATGCTGCCGCGCGGAGCCACGCCTAGGTCGCGTACCAGATCGCCGTAGTGCGACTCCAGAGTGGAGACCAGATCGCGGCGTAAGGACTCCGGCGTCTGGGTGCCCTCGTATTTCAGGGTGAAGTGGCTGGTTTCTTTTTGCGTGAAGTCCGATTCCGCGCTTGCGTCCCGCTCCGCTTTCTCCAGGTATTTCTGCACTTGTGCATCGGGACGAAGCGCCAGAGACTGTTTCCAGCTGCGGATGGCGTCGCGATTCCGGTCGGAAGCAAACTGGGCATAGCCCAGTATGGCCAGCGTGTCGGGGGAATCGGGTGCGGCCCGTACCGCCCGTTCCGCCAAGGGCAGCGCCTCAGCCGCATTCCCGGTTCGAAGGAGGAGCGCGACGTAGTAGTTCAGAATGGTAGGATTTTGGCTCTCGAAACGGAGCGCGGTCTCAAAGAAGGTTCGGGCCTTGCGAAAATTCTCGTGCTCCATCTCGTGTTTGCCGGCGATGAAATATCCCGCCGCGGTTGCGCGCGCGTTGCCTTGTTGCTCCAAGACCGCGAGCGCCCCAGTATCGAGCTGGCCGTCGTGGATCAGCTGGTCGCTTAATTCCGGCTCGCGCTTCAGGTTGTCGGCAGGGGTGAACGACGGTACTTCGTGGGACGCCTGGCCGCCCGATGCGGATGTGCGCTCCGGACGAATACCTCCAGCCTCGATACGGAGGACAACGGATTTCGGAATGGCGTAAGAGTCCTCACCCACTTCATACTCGAGATGGGCGCCGTCTTCTCGAACCTGGTCGGCATAGATGGTGCGACCATTTTTTAAGTGAATAACTTCGGCGGGAGCGCAGACCGCACCCAGAAGTAGACCCGATGATAATAGGAAGATGACAGGTGCCCGCACTAGGGCGCATTCTAGCAACAGGAGTGAAGTCGGCCCACGTGACCATGGTAATCAGGAATATTCCCGCTAAGCCGCTGGCGCTGCTGTCGGTGACGGTGGCAATGGCATTGCTGGCACCGCTCGGTTGGGCGCAAAGCCCGGCTATGCCCTCCCCCGTCGCAGTGGCCGGCATTTCAGCGCCGCCGGAACACGCTGCCGAGGCTTTGTACTTGCAGTTGCGGAGCGTGGGGCTGGATCATTCGCGGGTGTATAGCATCCGCGATGTGACCCTGGATCGCGGCGCTTTTCATATTACCTTCGATGATGGCACCATCGGCTTCACCGAAGACGTGGCCGGACGCATTACCGGCGCATTTTTTGAGGGCGAGGGCGAGGTCTTGCTGGTTCCCCGGGATCAGGCGGAACGGGCGTCTATGACCCTTTTCACCGGGGCGGCGATTCTGGAAGAGAGGTTCCTCACCGCGTATTTTCGCTTTAATGACGACACCTTTGCCGAGTTAAAGCCTTCGCTCAGGCGCGCCGAGCACTCGCAGGAATTTGTTTCGCAGTGGAACGGGACCGCCCGCAACTTGGCGGCAACCGATGCGCTGCGGCTGCTTCTTAGCTTCAGCCATTTTCTACCTTCATCCGGTCGGGGAGAAATTGCCGACACGAAACCTGAACTGCGCGCGGACGACGACCGTATGTTGCATGCGCGAGTGCAGGGCCCAACGCTAGGCATATTCGACCTCTATTTCGACTCTATGACTCCGGAACAGGTCTGGGCAGGTCAATTGAAAACGGTCGAAGGGGATAGCCATTACGACGTGTGGACTTCGTTCTCAGTCGACCAGCCTGCGGGGCACGCGAGCTCTTTAACAGGTGCCCTAAGCGAAGCAGCCAAGCCCGACACGGTCAAGGTTTCGCAGTACCAGATTCGGACAAAAGTGGAACCGCCCACGAAGCTCGATGCGGACGCATCTTTGCAGCTTGAAGTGCGCCAGGGCGGCCAGCGAGCGGTGCTCTTCGAATTGTCCCGCTTCCTCCAGGTCAAAGAAGTTGAGGCGGATGGACAGGCAGTAGAGTTCATTCACAACCAGGCGCTCGAGGGCACTCAACTGGCGCGGCAAGGCAATGACCTGGTCGCCGTCATTTTTCCCCGGCCTCTGCGCACCGGCGAAAAAATCGAGCTGCACTTCGTTTATGGAGGCGAGGTACTCTCCGAAGCCGGACCGGGTCTGCTGTACGTCGGCGCTCGCGGGACCTGGTATCCGAACCGCGGGCTGGAAATGGCCGGATTCGATTTGCGATTCCGCTACCCTGTGGGTTGGACGCTCGTCGCTACAGGAAAGAGGTTGGAAGTCGCACCTCCAGACCTGTCGCCGGGCGAGCAAGCAAGCCATTGGGTGTCTGATCGTCCTATGCCAGTGGCTGGATTCAATCTCGGCAAATACTCCCGCGTAGTGGCGCGCACCGGCGCGGTGCAAGTCGAAGCCTATGCCACAGCCGGTGTGGAGCGTTCCTTTCCGAAAGGTACGACTGAAGCTCCGATTCCGCAACCTCTTACCCCTTTCCAAATTCGGCGCCCGTCACAACAGTTGACGGTCACCGCGCCTCCGCCTTCTCCGGCACGGAATGCGCAGGCGGTGGCGGATTCGTCGGCGCAGGCGGTGGAATTCTTCGCCAGCCGCTTCGGTCCATACCCTTACGCGGGCCTGGCTCTCACCCAACTGCCCGGAAATGTCAGCCAGGGTTGGCCTTCGCTGATCTTCCTGTCCAGCTTTTCCTTCCTCACTCCTGAGGAAAAATCCCAGCTGCACATGAGCCAAGTGACGAGGATCCTCAGCGATAGCGTAATTGCCCACGAAACCGCCCATCAATGGTGGGGCGACCTAATTTCGTGGAAAGGTTATCGTGATCAATGGATCGTCGAGGCCCTGGCGAACTATAGCGCCTTGATGATGCTCGAGTCTGATTCTCCGTCCAAGTTTCGCGCGGTCATGGAAACATACCGCCAGAATCTGCTGGAGAAAAACAAGGAAGGCTCGCCCTTGGCAGATGCGGGTCCGGTAACGTTCGGCACGCGGCTCAATTGCTCGCATTTTCCCGCCGGGTATGAGGCTATCAGCTACGGCCGTGGCACCTGGTTGTTCCACATGTTGCGGTACACGATGCGCGACGCGGTACGCCAGAGCGGCGGGCGTTCCAGGAGCATTTCACAAGCTCAAGCGGACGCGCCTTTCTTGCGCGCCCTCAGCAAAATCAGACAACGCTTTCAGGAAAAATCGATCAATACGCGCGAGATGCTCCAGGTGTTCGAAGAGGAATTGCCACCTTCCCTCTGGTTCGAGGGCAAGCAATCGCTGGACTGGTTCTATCAGGGATGGGTGAATGGTACGGCTCTCCCGCGTTTTGAATTGCAGGCGGTGAAATACACTCAGAAACCCGGCGGGTCGGTTGTGACCGGCACAATCGTGCAAGATGATGCGCCCAAGGATCTTGTGACTCCCGTACCGGTCTACGCCGTGCTGGCGGGAAAAACCGTGTTGTTGGGACAGGTATTCGCGGACGGGCCTGAAACCGCTTTTCATCTATTCGCGCCCCCAGGCGCACGGAAGGTCGTACTCGACCCTTATCAGACCTTACTGACGCGACCGCGGTAGTCTCTAAGGAAGTCTTTCCCGAAATTGCCAAGCTTCATCCCGAAACGACCTCCACCCTGTGCTTTCTGACCCTGCTGAGTTCTCGAGGGCGCGCGTCAGCGCACAACTCCCCTGTCATCAAGCAGTCTTTTGATGCACTCGCGGAGGCGAAGATGGACTTCGAAATGCACAATCGCCACTTAGTTCTCGGAGGTGGAGACTTGCATCGATCTGATCCCGGCAGTGGAGGAACCGCCGCTTCTGTCGCCAGCGACTCAACGTCAAATCAAGTGACCCGAACCATTCTCCTAGTGGAGGATGAGGCCTTCGTTCGTGAAGTGGCTTACGAAGTCCTGTCTCGTGCCGGCTACCGGGTGCTAACAGCCGGGAATGCAACCGAGGCTCTCCAGGCATTTCGTGAACATGCCGGAGCGGTGCAACTGTTGCTCACCGACGTCGTATTGCCTGACCGGAACGGCTGCGATCTAGCTCTGGAGCTGGCGGCGTTGTGTGATGGGGTCAAGTCCATATTCGTCTCTGGGTATCCGGAGAATTCGATCACAAGAAGAGGGCTGCGGCAGCCGGGATGGCTCTACTTGCCCAAGCCTTTTTCAGTGGCGGTTCTAATGCAAAAAATCAAGGAGGCCCTGCCCGACGAAAATCTTCCCAGCTGATAAACGCGCGATTCGGGTCCCCGTGTTTTCTGGGTGGCAGTTGGACGGGAATTGTGAGGCACTATCCGATCGGTGCTCAACCCGGAGAGGTTAGTTTTCCCAGAATCACCACGTCCACGCGGCGGTTCTGGGCTCGCCCTTCCGCTGTGTGGTTGGGGGCGACGGGGTGGTAGGCAGCGTAACCGGCCGCCGATAGTCTGTCCGGTGCAAATTGGTATTTCAGCATCAGCAGGCGAACCAGTTGTGTGGCCCGAGCCGTGGACAGTTCCCAATTGGAGTCAAAGCGAGAATTGTGAATCGGAACATTATCGGTATGGCCCTCGATGCGAATGCGATAGTTGCGCTGCGCGAGCAGCGATACGATCCGGCTAAAGGCCGGTTGGGAGCTGGATTTGATGTCCGCTGAAGCGCTCAAAAAAAAACCGACCTCGCGCAAGCTGATGACCTCCGATTCCAACCCCTTTTTTACGAAACTTGCCAGCGCCGTATCGTCTTCCGCCACTAAAATTCGCATAAGCCTGCTCTAATTTGAACCTTCCCGATTCTTAGCCAGAAATCGGTCCGGAACAAGAGGTACAGTGAGATCAAAGGTCTCTCCTTCCGGAAATGGGAGCTAGGGCCGAAACGGAACCAACCCGATCCCTCGGCGGAACCTGCACGGTCACTCACTTGCCCCTCCGCCCTCGCAGATAATGCGGATACTGTCAGAATCATGGTTCAGTGAAATCATGGTTCGGTGAAATCACGGTTCGGTGAAATCACGGTTCGCTGAAAGGACGTTGCCGGAAGGTGGATCTCTGGAGCCCAAGAACCCTCAAGTCTCTGATACTGCCCGGAGGCATACTCCTACTCGCCGCCAGCGTGGTTTTCCGTGGCGCATTCGGGCCCATTCCCGCCGCGGCCATCAACTTTTATTACTATGCTGCTTTCGCCGCTGGACTTCTGCTGGCCTGGCGCTTCCACTCCAGCCGCCTCCTGTTTGCTTTCCTGACTCTGCTGCTCGCCCATCGCGCCCTCGAATTCTTTTCCGACGGCCGGACCACGGCGGCCGGACCCGGGCGTATTGCGCTTGAAGCCGTTGCTTTTCTCCTACCCCTGAATTTCATCGCCTTCTCGTCGTTTCGGGAGTGGGGATTGGTTGTTCCGGCCCTGGTCCCCCGGCTGGGGCTTCTCTTCTTCGAGTCGGTTTTTGTCGCCATTATCTGCCGCCCCGGGGAGACCACCGCTCCCGCGTTTCTCCGCCCTGGCTTCCTCGGCATCGTTTCCTGGACGCCAATCCCAAACCTAGCGCTACTTGCCTTCGCCGCTGCGGTCGCAGTTCTGTTGCTACGTTTTCTGCTCCACGGCAAACCCGCAGAAAGCGGCATGCTGTGGACACTGGTGGCAGCGTTTCTTTGGTTTCAGAACGGGGGCGTCGGCACCATCGCAACCGCGTATCTGGCAACAGCTGGTTTGATCTTGGTCAGTTCCATCATTGAGAACTCTTACCTTCTCGCCTACCATGACGAACTCACCACCCTGCCCGCCCGCCGTGCTTTCAACGACGCGCTGCTCCGCCTCGAAGATCCCTATGCCGTGGCGGTCGTGGATATCGACCACTTCAAGAAGTTCAACGACAACTACGGCCACGAAACCGGGGATCAGGTTCTACGTCTGGTGGCTGCCAGACTCGCGGGCGTGACCGGCGGCGGTCGAGCCTATCGCGTGGGAGGAGAGGAGTTCTCCATCCTTTTTCCCGGGAAGTCAGTGAAAGATGTACTGCCACATCTGGATCTGCTGCGGTCTGTAATCGAAGCGTCTCACTTCCAGATGCGCGGTGGGGAGGAGCGTCGCAGCCCGGCCGGTCAGCAGCCCCGACGACAGGATGGTCGGAGCCAAGACAGTCGGAGTCAGGACTTTTCCGCTCGCGACCGAAGAAGCGCCGATCGCCGCACCGAGACTCGCGAAACTCCGGCCTCGCGAAGGAATCCCCGGTCCACCCGCGTCAACCCCACCAAAACCGCGAACTCCTCGCTGTCGGTGACCGTCAGCATTGGAGTGGCCCAACCGGACGCCAAAGCCCGCGCCCCCGAGCAGGTCATGCAGGTCGCCGACAAAGCCTTGTACCGCGCCAAGCAGTCAGGGCGCAATCGGGTGGAGTCCGGTATTAGTCTCCGGCTTGCAAAACCCAAGCGCAACATCGCTTGAACCAAACGGCAGTTGTAGAACCTGGCGCAGGGGATGGGTGGGTGGCCCGGTCAAACTAAGGCCGATTAAAGAAGCACAACACTTCGTATTGGAAACGCCGGTGGCATTTTCTAGTATCAGCATGTGGCCTCCATCGGGAACAAGAACGTATCGCTTGTCGTGGGTGTTGAGCTGCGAGTAGAAGGGTAAGAGATCCTCTTCCTTCGCGGCGAAATCTCCCCTTCCAAAACCCCGCATAAAGAGTCAGCTTCGCTACCTTGTCTGGATGGTCCATCGTAAAAACTCCGATTCGCTGTGTGCCTGCGGAGCCGCCGAGCAGGTTGATCTTCGTCACTCGTCTCAACTTCGTGATGTATTCGACAGCCGCGGCAATGTCGGCTGCGGCAGAATGGGAGTCTATCCAGTCATTTGCCGTTTTCTCGGAATGACCGTAGCCGTGAATGTCGACGGCCCAGACGTCGTAACCGTTCTGCGCCAGAAAGTCCATCAGGGATTAGTCGCGGATCTGCAGGTCGTAAAGGGAGCGACCAGACCGTTGGCCTCCATGGACAAGGAGCGCAACTTTGCCTGTGCGGGAGAAGGATTCCACATCGTCTTCCTTGTATTTTTCCCACAGATAGATGCGCAAGCCGTCCCGCATCACGTAGTGTTCTTTCCCCTGGATCGGAGTTGCGCGCGCAGAAGGGTTCTCTGACGCCTTTGTCTGGCCGTTTGCAACAGTACCCAATGTAATGGTCAAGAGGAAAGCCAATAATAGCGGAGTGACAGCTTTTACCGCTTGCTTCAATGTCTTCATCCCTTCCCGATAGGGTTTCTCGAAAAGCAGCGACGCTGGGAGACCCGCCAGAGCGCTGGCCCCCACCGTGAGTCCCGCGGTTGTCAGCATGCTACGACGATTCATGTGCCCTCCTTTTGCGAGTCCATCAATTTCGTTAGCCTCCACCCCATACTGCTGCAGCTCCGATTTCTTGACAATGGCGAACCTCTGGAGATTGTCTGATTTTAGGTGATCCCGTAACCCGCTGGAAATCCTGGGACTTGGTGCCACTTACGGGAGTGCCGTCCGGAACCGGCGCCTTCGCGGCGCGCTGATGAACTAGGAAACCTGGGTTGCTACATGTACAGTTGCCCGGTTAGTATGGACAACGCCTTGAAGGACTACTGATGCCTCCCACGCTTGCGAACGGCAAGATCTGCTACATCGAGATGCCCGCCACCGACGTTGCGCGCTCTTCGGACTTTTACAAACGGGTCTTCGGCTGGAACATCAGGACACGCGGCGATGGCAGCACCTCCTTTGACGACACGACCGGCCAAGTGAGCGGCACCTGGGTACTCGGGCGCCCGCCCGGCGCAAAGCCCGGCCTTCTGCTTTACGTCATGGTCGACAGCGTGGCTGCGACCATTGACGCCATCGTCGCCAACGGTGGCGAGATGGTACAGCCTATCGGTGCGGACTCGCCCGAGATCACTGCGAGGTTTCGCGATCCAGCAGGAAACGTGATCGGCCTCTACCAGCAACCCGCCTGACAGAGCACGGCTCAGCCGATTGCGCGCGGACCGCGATCTTCGCGTTTGCGATCTCAGCGGAATGGTCTGATAATGGCTTGATCGCCAGGCACCTAGCCAGTGAAGAAACGTCCGCGAAAAGCTCGCAGCCGTACGAGAAAGCCGGATCAGGTCTCGGCTCACGAAGACCGTCGCCGGCCTCGTTTCTCCCGGGAGCTTTCCGTGCTTTACGAAGACGATGCCGTGGTCGTTCTCGACAAACCCGCCGGGCTTCCGGCTGTGCCGATTAAGGGCTCCGATTCTCCGTCCGCTTTGTCTCTCCTTGTCGCAAACCTCAAGCTGAAGAGACAACGAGCGTTGGTCGTGCATCGGATCGATCGTTTCGCCTCCGGGGCTCTGCTGTTTGCGAAGACCGGTCGGGATCGAGATGCGCTGGTGCGACAGTTTCTCGACCATACTCCCGTTCGGCGATATCTCGCGGTACTGCGCGGCCGTCTCGGCGTTGAGGCAGCGACGCTCGTGCACTATTTTCGACGTAAAGGGATGTTTCAACAGTTGCGTACGGCGAGAGACCCCCGCGCGGCGCGTGCCGAACTTCGATATTCCGTCGAACGCCTTTTTGCGGATGCTTCGCTCGTCCGGGTTGAGCTGGTGACAGGATTGCAGAATCAGATTCGGGCGCAATTTTCGGCGATGGGCCACCCGGTTATCGGCGATAGAAAATACCACCGGGCGGAATCGTCGGAGCAGCTAATTGCTCGCGTTGCTCTTCATGCCGCGTATCTTCAGTTTGTCCATCCGCACTCGGGAGAGAGCGTCTCGATTGACTGCAAACTGCCCCCCGATTTTCAGCATTTGGTTCGAGAACTGTCGCGTTCAAGCCGTGCGCTCCGGTGAGTCCGAGATCCGTCTGGCGATCGAGAAGAGGATCGCGGCTTCGTTCTCAGGAACAATTCGGAAGTGATTCCTGGAGACCTGACTGAGCCTCAACTCGTCCAAGTGGTTTTGACAATACGCTTTCGAACTCGAAAGGATGGAGCAACCACAAAGGGCGATCTCTTTGAGCAGTCTCTCCATAAGTTTGAGCCGGCTGCGCTGAATCTTCAGATCCTTGAGCTTACCTTGGGCCGCGTTGCGCCTCTTCGCGCGTGAGCTAAACCCTGAAACAACGACTCCAGTTCTTTCAAGGAAAATCCCAAGTTCTGCCCAAAACGGATCAGGGTCAAGCGATCCAAGACGTCGGTTCCATAGACTCGGTGTCCGTTCAGGCGGTCAGGTGGAGGCAGCAGCCCGATGTTCTCGTAGAAGGGGATGGTCGTCGCCAGGGCCCCAGTCCGCCCCACTTCGGAAATCCTCATGAAAGTCAGTTTGGATCACGCTTGACTTAGAGTCCACTGGAAGTCCTAGCCTGAAAATCGGGCGAACTATGGTGCCCGCCCAAAACATTGGGATTCATTTTGCGACTGCAAAGGAGATTTTTCATGAAAGAAAAGTCGGTAACGCTTGTTCTTCTCGCAACGTTGGTTTTGATGGCTTCAGGGCAAGACGAAGGTCTACATGGTTCTCCTCACGACCGTCCCACGGAGGCAAGTATGTCTGCGCATCAAGGCTCGACTCACGCTGGACCAGCGGTATTCAAACCTGAATTCGAGAATGAGTCCGTTCAGGTAGTTCGCATCATCATCGGCCCGCACGCAAAACTTCCCATGCACGACCTGACCGCTCGGGTGGTCATTCTCCTGACTGACCAAGACTTGAGGCTAACGTTTCCAAACGGTGAAACGAGAGAAGAACACCGCAAGGCAGGTCAGACCATGTGGGTGTCTGCCCAGAGGCATGCCGGTGAAAATCTCGCCGACCAGCCCATTGAATTTATCGCAGTGATTCCGAAACAGAAATGAGCTCCCCTCACGAGAATCACTTCGAGTCCTCCCACTTAACGTCCGGGATGCATGCGCTATTTCCCTTGGGCTTTGACAGCCAAGTTGTGGTCCAAGAGTTTAGCTCCCCAAATCTGACATGTATCACTCCATCAGACGACGCTGAATCGGCGAGTGAGTTCGGGTTGGATCGCTCCACAAGGTTCGCACTCACTCTACGAGAACTTCTCGACAAGTCCGCGGCGTACAAAGAAATTGAGGTTGTTCAACTTGCTTCCCAATTGCGGCAGGAACTTGGCCGTCCCACGCTAGTTGCACCGCAAACCGTGGACTACTGGAGTTCGGGACGCCTTTTGCGAATCTCGCGGACGAATTCGGTCGTGGGATCCTCACGACGAATCCGGACCCGGACCCATTTATATCTACGCGCGTTCTTCCTGGCTGCGGGAATTCTCGTCGCTGCAGCCGCCGTCCCTGCCTTCCTCTACTACCGAAACCATGTCTATGTTCAACTCTTTGCCGGCCCTCTAAATTCGATCAATGGCAACGCAGTCATCGAAGTTTACGAAGAGAATCTTGATGTCAATCAGGACCGTCTGATCGGCACTCAAGATCTGTATCGCAACGGTGCGACGCGCCTAAGGCTGCCCGCCGTGGACTTGATCCTGGTGGTGCGGGCGAGCTACGCAGATTCGCAACCGCGAGAGATTCGCTTTCCCATCTTCGCGGCGAGCGGTCTTTCTCTCCAAAAGGAGCGTTACGAGTTCCACCTTCCATCGGACGACGAAGTCCGCGCTCACCCTCGGATGGCTTACGTGCCAAGAGTCCGATGGATGCAGGGTTCCGACCGCATTGAACAATAAATTCGCAAGAGTTCTGGATTGATTTGAAACCTGTAACAACGGAGGAATATCTGCCCGTTGCGAGGCAACTTGCACGGGACGGGCGTCTTGAACCGTTCCTCTCGGTCCTCCTCACCGAGGAAAATCAATCGCGAGCGGTCGAGTCCACAAATCTAAAACAGGTCCCGAAGCTGATGGCCAGCTACAGAACGTTTGTGACGTAATAAACGCAGAATCAAGGGCGACCGGTCAGCCACAAACCTCCGACACGAAGCCTCTTCCCGATCCACGCGTTCCATGTCCCCGTTGCCCCGCCAAGTTAACAATGGAAGAAGCGCGTCTCTACTGCAAATTGCAGAATAAGCGGTTACCAACGGACCTCGAATGGGAACTGGCTGCGCGCGGCGTTGACGCGAGACTCTATCCCTGGGGAAACGCCTTCGACGCGTCCCGCGCTAATGTTGTCGGCCTACCAGACAAAGGCCAGAAGTACGATTTGGCTCCCGGGGATTCTTTTCAGAATGGACGGAGTCCATTCGGGTTGCTTGATACCGTTGGCAACGCAGGTGATTGGATCGATTCGCGAGGCGGATACGAGAGAACATTCATGGGTGGAACGTATCGATTCGACAAGGAAAACACGTTGACGTACTCAAGCATGCCAGATACGGGAGACCCTTTGCCGCTGATGCCGGTGATATCTAGGTGCGTGTCCTCTCCCTGAACATCACAGTTTGCTGAGCGAATTTCTGGTAGCTATAACTTCGTGACGGCTCTACCGGTCAGCCGATTGATCGTCTTTCTTCGGGCGCAAGGCATAGATATTTAAATGCAAAGGTGTCTGCAGCTTGCGCGCCTCCCTCCCAAGCAGACACGCCGCGCCGTCCATCTGAAATGGCAGGATGACTTACGATTGCCGAGCGGCCATCCCAACGAGGGCGACGAAGAGGGCAATCATGCGGCGGCGACCTCTTACCTTTTACCTTGAGCCCTGGCGTCTTAGCTCCAAACGCTCGGATCGGAGTCCCTAACACAAGCCCTGTGTGATTAAGCTCTCGCAAGTCCCCACTGCCCAGTGGATTCTGACGATTTCTTCAGGAAAACTTCAGTAGGCAGGTCCACTCTAAGGCCCTAACATCTCTGGAGTTAGGCATAACTGCGCCCTTCGCGACATCACCGTCGCTCAGTGCAGGCCATCGCTTCTTCTTCACGGAGGTGAAATGAAAACGTACTGCTTGCTTGTCGGTCTGCTTTTCGCTTTGGCCGCGATTGCGGACGCCCGGAGTGCAGCTCCCTTGCGGTTGGTGCAAACGATTCCTTTGCCCAACGTAAAGGGGCGCATCGATCATATGGACGTGGATGTGAAGGGAAAGCGGCTCTTCGTTGCGGGACTTGAGAATGGCTCGGTAGAAGTCGTGGATCTGCAGGCGGGGAAGCGGGTGAGGAGCATCCCGGGGTTTCAAAAGCCGCAAGGTATCGCCTACGTGGAATCTCTCAACAAAGTGTTCGTGGCCAGCGGTGACGACGGAATGCTCCGCGTCTTCCGCGGTGACACTCTCGAATTGCTTGACTCCATCAAGCTGGATCTGGGGCCCAATCGTGTTGTGTACGACCCCCACACGGAACTTCTCTACGTCGGATACGGCGGTAAGGATGCGGGTAAGGACTACGGCCAAGTCGGGGTGATCGACGCAAAAACGGATAAGCACGTTGGCGATATCAAGGTGGACGGCCACCCTGGGGAGCTTCTTCTGAACCAATCCGGTAAGACTTTGTTCGTCTTCGTTTCCGCTACAAGCAAAGTTCAGGTCGTGGATACAAACAAGCGCGAGGTGGTGTCCACGTGGCGGGTGAGCAGCCAGCGGAATGGCGACGGAGCCTTTGACGAAAGAACGCACCGATTGTTTATCGGGACACGTACGCCTCCGCGAATGCTTGTTGTGGATTCTCAGACCGGCAAGGAGATCGCGAATCTCGCTACGGTTGAGGGAATGGATGGCGTCTATTTCGATGCCGTACACAAACGAATCTCCGTTTCTGGAGGCAGAGGTTTTGATGCCGGGTACGTCTTCTGCTACCAGCAGAAGGATTCGGATCACTACGAAACCATCGGGAAAATCTCGACGCGACCGGGAGCCGGAACTTCGTTCTGGTCGCCAGAACTGAACCGCTACTATGTGGCCGGGCCCGCTCACGACAACGAGCAGGCCGCGATTCTCGTGTTCGAACCAGTGTCCTGAAACTCTTCAGGCACTGTTGAATTGTTTAGGAAGAAAGAGGCAGTAACAGAATCCGCTCTCAGGAGGAGACATGAAGAGGCTGCTAGGCTTCAGTGTGGTGGCATTGGCTGGATTGTATGTGCTCTCGACCCAAGTGAATGCTCAAAAGAGTTCGGCGCCTCCGGCCACACGCCCGCTCGTCTTGACGGAAGCCATTCCTTTAGAGGGCGTAAAGGGACGTATCGATCACTTTGGGTCTGCTGGCAACCGGTTATTTGTTTCTGCGCTTGGAAACAATACAGTCGAAGTCATCGACATCAGCGCGAGAATCGTAGTCCACACCGTCACCGGAATTCCGAATCCTCAGGGTGTGGTTTTTTCCTCGGAAGCCAACAGACTCTTTGCCGCGAGCAGCAAGGGAAAGCTGTACATCTACGACGGAACTTCTTTTGACCTCATCAAAGAGATCGACTTCCACAGTGATGTTGACAACCTGCGTTACGACGCGGTGAATAAGCGTGTTTACGTCGGCTACGGCGAGGACAACACAGGAGCGATTGGGGCCGTCGACGCGACGACGAATGAGCGTCTCGATGAAGAATATAAGCTGGGAGCTCATCCGGAATCGTTCCAACTTGAAGCGTCGGGACCGAACATTTACGCGAACCTGCCGGACTTGAAACAGATCGCGGTAATTAATCGCAGCACTCACGCGATCTCGCGGTGGGCATTGACTCTTCAGATGAACTTTCCGATGGCCTTGGATGAAGCCGATCACCGCTTATTCGTTGGTACCCGCGCGCCGGCACGCCTGGCAGTGTTCGATACGACGTCAGGTCACATGATCGCCGCGCTTCCGTGTGTCCAGGACACGGATGACCTTTACTACGATGCCGCGCGCAAACGCATTTACGTGGCAGGCGGAGAGGGATTCATCAACGTTTTTCAACAGAAGGATGCGGACCACTACCAGCTCCTATCCAAGATACCCTCGGCATTGGGTGCCCGGACGGGCGGATATTTTGGAAAAGGAAGGAAGGGCGCGGACCGCTTCTACCTGGCGGTTCCGGCCCGTGGGGGACGCAGTGCGGAAGTGCGGATTTATACCGTACAGGACTGAAACCGTAAGACTCAAACAAGATGCACGAAGGAAGACCAAAATTGCGCATCCTCGTGGTGGAAGACGAAGCAAAGGTGGCTCGTGCTCTCCGGGAAGGATTGGAACGAGAGAAATACAGTGTCGTCGTCGCCTCTACAGGAGAAGAAGGTTTCTTCCTGGTGAACGCCGAGGAATTCGACCTCGTCATTTTGGATCTTATGCTTCCCGGTCGCGATGGCCTGCAAGTGCTGTCCACACTGAGAAAGCGTGGGTTGCAAACGCCGGTTCTCATACTCACGGCTCGTGATGCCATCGAGGATCGAGTACGCGGACTCGATAGCGGTGCTGATGACTACCTCGTTAAACCCTTCGCGTTTCCGGAACTGTTGGCGCGCGTTCGCGCCCGCCTTCGACGCGGACGATCCGAACAGGCTCCCCAGTTACGACTCGCTGATTTGGAAATGGACGTAGTGACTCGCAACGCGAAGAGGGGTGGGCATTACCTGGAGCTGACAGCCCGAGAGTTTGAGCTTCTCGAATATCTGCTTCGGCACAAAGAGCAGGTGGTTTCCCGTGAGATGCTGGCGCGCGATGTCTGGAAGGAAGTTGCTCGCGCAACGACGCTCGACAATGTGATGGACGTTCATATCAATCGTCTGCGTCGCAAGGTAGATGAGCCCTTCGACCGCAAACTGATACACACCGTTCGGGGCGTCGGATTCGTGCTGCGAGAGGAAGAATGAGATTCAGGCCGCGAAACGTCCGTTCCCGATTGACGCTCTGGTACGTGCTCGTGCTGGCGACTCTTTTGGCCTTGTACGCGGGAGTTGCGTCCTTATTCCTTTTTTTGAGCTTGCGTGAGGACTTTGACCAGAACCTGCTTGAGGACGTCGAAACTGTGGAAGGGATGCTCGCGAAGGAGCCGAGCGGAGGCCTGTCTCTGCATTCCAGTCATCCTGACGCGGCTGAACCAAGAATCGGCCATTTCATCGAAGTGTGGTCGCCGGAGGGTTCGCTGCTTTATCGAAGCGCGGCCTTGCAAGACCAGACACTAGGTGGTCCTCCCGGCCCGGACGAGGGCCAGCACGATCCAAGTCCATCCACTGCCCGGCTTCGGAATGGCACGCGAGTCAGGGTCGTGAGCAGCGTTTATCACGTAGAAGACCGGCGAGTCGTTCTCCGAGTTGCCTACAGTGAGGAAGGGTTGTGGCGTGAACTGCGCGAATTCGGGGAAGTCTTGTTGCTCGGCTTTCCAATTGCCGTGTTGCTTGCGGGTTTTGGGGGCTACGCCCTTGCACGAAAAGCGCTCGCACCCATCGATTCGATGGCCACTCAGACAAAACAAATATCTGCCGAGCGGTTGGGTGAGCGCCTGTCCATCGAGAATCCCGAAGATGAATTGGGAAGGCTCGGGATCGTCTTCAACGAGATGCTCGGGCGGTTGCAAGCCGCATTCGATCAACTTCGTCGCTTTACGTCTGACGCCTCCCACGAATTGCGAACTCCGCTGACTGCCATCCGAAGTGTTGGCGAGGTCGCGCTACAAGACCAGAGGAGCCCGGCAGAGTATCGAGACGTAATTGGAAGCATGCTGGAAGAGGTAGATCGCTTGACGCGGCTCGCGGAGAGCTTGCTTGCGCTTTCGCGTGCCGACGCTGGGCACGTCCAGCTTCAGCGGGAAGAAGTTCCTCTTCTCCGCCTCGCAGAGGAAGCCAGCTCGGTGGTCGAAGTTTTAGCTGAGGAGAAACGGCAACAGATTGATATCGCGGGTGACGCAAATTTCCTCGTCTCGGTAGATCGGCTCATTCTCCGCCAGGCCATCGTCAATCTGCTGGACAATGCCATTAAGTATTCACCCCAAGGAAGCCAGATCCTCGTCCGGGTACAGAGCGGGGGAGACAAACAAGTGTTCTTGGACGTGATCGACCAAGGACCTGGAATTCCTAACGAACATCAGCCGCATGTCTTCGACCGCTTTTACCGCGTCGATCAGGCGCGGACCCGACAATGGGGTGGTGCTGGCCTTGGACTGTCCATCACTCGCTGGGCCGTCGAAGCTCACGGCGGCGACATCACTCTCGAAAGCGAAGCAGGCCACGGCAGCACGTTTCGAATTTCTCTGCCGCTCGCGAGATATTCCTCTGCAAGTCAGTCAAAAGGAGGGTCGCAATGAAAAGGATATTGGGAGTTCTGGCTGCGGTTGCCGCACTTTCGGTAGTGGTCTGGGTGATTCTTGAATCCAGGGAGGGAAGATATTCCTCCTATGCATCCCAACCGGAGACTCCTGCGCCTCAGCAGTCCGCAGGTGCCTCCTTCACATACAACTTCGATAGCGACGCGGTGGGGGGTATGCCAGCGAAGTTTCATAGCGCGCGCACTGGGAAAGGAGCCGAAAGCAAATGGGCAGTGATGGCTGATCCTACCGCGCCTTCAAAACCCAATGCAGTTGCGCAAACTTCAATGGACACGACCGACTATCGTTTTCCCCTTCTCATTTCCGACGAAGGAAGCTTCAAGGACTTGGTGGTGAGCGTGAAGTTCAAAGCCGTTGCGGGCGAAGTGGACCGAGCGGGTGGCCTAGTCTTTCGGCTGAAGGACGCAAACAACTATTACATCGTCCGCGCCAACGCCTTAGAGGACAACTACAGGCTCTACCACGTTGTCGCGGGAAACCGCCGCCAGTTTGCCGGCGCGAATTTCAAAGTCACTCCCAGCGAATGGCATGAGCTGCGCGTCGAATGTGTCGGAAACAAGATCATTTGTTACTACGACGGCGCCAAGAAGATCGAAGCGACGGACGACACGTTCAAAGAGGCAGGCAAGGTCGGTCTATGGACCAAAGCTGATTCGGTGACGTATTTCGACGATCTGAAAGTCACAGCGAAATAGGCCTGAGGGAGATCATCGATGAAGTGGATTACGCGCAGTAATGTCAAAGTCGACAGGGTTGCCTGCCCCTGGCTCATTCGACGCTTCGTTGACCCGGAGGCCGAGTTTCTCTTCGTTCCCGAAGACCGACTCCTCGACACGGCCAGGAAGGAGGGAGCGACCCCCTTCGACGCAAACAGGTTCCCGGAAGTGAAGCTGAATCACCGGGGAGAACGCTGTACGTTTGAAGCCGTTCTCGAGGATTACAAACTCACGGAGCCAGCGCTTCATCGCCTGGCACTGATCGTTCGAGGGGCTGATGTCAAAGGGCAGGAGCATGTATCCCCGGAAAGTGTCGGTTTACGCGCCATCGCTCAAGGCTTTGCACTAACCGGGATCAGTGACGAAGAGCGCCTGGCGCGCGAGTTTCCGATGTACGACGCCCTGTACGAGTACGTTCGTCAACAGTTGAAGGAGCAACAGCAACCCTGATTTCTGGATTTTTCAAAACCCAAACATGAGGAGGTTGGTCACATGCATCGTTTCATGCAAAAAGGAATGGCAATCCTATTCGCGAGTCTTTGTTTCCTGTTATCGGGCATAGCTGCTTTCGCGCAGGACACGCCGAGTGACTATCAGGAGGTTCTCAAATCGCTGGATCGCAAGGGGGATTTCAAAGCAGGCGTTCTCAAGGTCAATATTCCGCGCAACGACTTGAAGATGACCATCCAGGGATTCTCGACGCCAACGCCGTTTGGTTTCGGAGGTTGGATCGCCCTCACCAAGGCCACCGACGGAACAGACGTCATGATGGGTGACCTGGTGCTTCTCCAAGAAGAAGTGAATCCGGTCATGTCGGCGCTTCTGGATAACGGAATCGATGTGACCGCGCTGCACAACCATTTCTTCTGGGACGACCCTCACGTCTATTACATGCACGTGCACGGAATGGGCAAGGCCGCAGACCTCGCGCACCGCGTAAAACCGGGTTTGGACCTGATCGGGCACGTAACGCCCGCGGCCCCGGCCCCTTCCGCTGGAGGCGCCGGTACGGCGCTCGATACCGCCAAACTTGCCAAGATCATCGGGCATGAGGGCGAGCAATCCGGGGCAGTCTACAAAATTACCGTCGGTCGTGACGACCTCGGCATGAAAGAGCACGGCGCAGTAATCAACGCGCGCATGGGACTCAACACGTGGGCGGCGTTCGTGGGCACGCACGAGGATGCCGCCATCGCAGGCGACGTGGCGATGCTCGAGAGCGAAGTCACGCCGGTTCTGAA
>Ga0137389_10000348_pt1 | contig 24669 bp, 18 predicted proteins | sample 15con2h14BmetaG_FD_104645 | JGI IMG/M metagenome (GOLD analysis project Ga0137389, IMG submission 104645) | Vadose zone soil microbial communities from Angelo Coast Range Reserve, California, USA - 15con2h1.4B metaG | ecosystem: Environmental > Terrestrial > Soil > Vadose zone > Saprolite...
GATTCGCTCGGCCAGCAAAGGGTCCCGCTGCAGGGAACTGACCAGTGCATATTCCGTTTTTTGCAGTCGCACGATGGTGTCCCGGCTCAGCCGCAGCAGCGGCCGGATACTCTCATTAACCTCTTCGTTGGTCGAGAGCAACTCACGGAAGTAGCGCACTTTGTGCAGCCGCTGCTTGTTGTAGCTCACTCCGGTTTCCATCCTTGGTTACCGGATTCAGGAACAGGCCTTCGGTTCACTCAGGTCAGACAGCCGTCCTGCAGGAAGGTTTTTGGCGGAGGCTTCGCGATCAACCTTTCTAGGATCACCCTGAGCCCGGTACTTACCAGGTGCGCCTCTGAAAATTACTTGAGTAGGAACCCAGGTTTCAAAACAGTCAGACCCAAGCCATAATTCCGCCATTCATGTCAAAATCAACAACCGCGCATCCCAAAGGACGATCATCGATCGTTCCGCAGATCGAGAAACTGCTAACAGGCAAACTTCCGTCGGTTTATCGGAATCTGCGAATCAAGAGGTTGCGCCGATCGGAGCGATAGAATCCTCGAACGTAAATGGTGGCTCGACCTTTCGTCGAATAGATGACTTGGCGAATGCGGAGTAACGGTTGCCCTTTTCCAATTGCCAGCAGCCGTGCGGTTCGAGCATCTGCGTTGGTAGCGTCGATCTCTTCGTCTGATTGCGCGAGTTCCAGCCTGTACTCACCTTCCAGGATGGAAAATAGCGAGCCGCGCTCCAGCGCCGTATGCCTGAGTCTGGGAAACTCCTCTTCCGACAAATAGCAGGTTTCCAGGGCAAATGGTTCCCCGGCACCTTCCCGCACGCGTTCCAGCCGGATCAGCCGGCTTCCTGCGGGCAACGCCAGGCGCGCAGCGACCTCCGATTCTTCCTCGGTAACGGTGAAAGATAGAATCTTCGATCTCGCCGGTAAATTGCGCGCAGCCATCTGTTCCGTGAAACTCATCAGCTTGTTGAAATGAATTTTCGGAGGCGCGACAAACGTTCCCGCTCCGCGGCGCCGCACCACCATCCCCTCTCGTTCCAGTCCAGCCAGTGCGTGGCGTGCGGTCATTAGGCTAACTTGATGGACCTTCGCCAACTGCCTTTCGGAATCGATGGCATCACCGGTTTTCAACGCACCGCTCTCCATGCGTTTGAGGATGACGTTCTGAATTCTCTTGTACGCCGGTAGGTCGTTTTCGCGATCTTGTTGCATGAACCCCCTGAACAATTGCCGTGCTGCGCTGGCTCGCAGTGCAGAATTGCTATCGAGCAGAACCTAATATATCGAGAGGCGGGCAATTGGCCAATAGGTTGTCTTTAGGGTAAAAGAGCGCCTCACCAAAACGCGCAGCGAAGCCCCCAGCTAGTTCGTCTGGATTGGTCCGTGAATGTTGGGCAACCAGCGACGCCCTAAAAGTCTCAATAAATACCTTATTTATATATACTTACAAATATTCTTGGAATTCTTTCAAGATCGAAGAAAACGTGTACCAAGAGCCGCCGCTATTCCAGCGCGGAATACCTCCTGAATTCCAGATGATGCTATTCAAGTAAATTTTCCGGTCGGCCCACTTTTTTCTTGACGATGCTCATTGTTCTGCTATATAGCATGGACCCAATGTGGATTAAACAGGCGTCTCTCAGGAGGTTTGTGATGCGACAGTCGATGAGGGTTGGGTTTATCCTTCTGCTGCTGGTCGGAGTCCTCGGCGTTCTACAACCTGTATGGGGTCAGGAGGTAACCGCCGCCATCGTAGGGTCCGTTACGGATCCTAGCGGCGCACCCATCAAGGATGCGAATGTTACGGCAACTGACACCGAACGGGGAACCGTGCGGACGGCAAAGACGAACGATGCCGGCGCGTACAACATCACCCGAATTCCGGTCGGTACTTATGAGCTCAAGGTGGGGGCGCAAGGGTTCCAGACCAGCGCTCACCAGGCCTTCACGCTGGTGCTCAACCAGACGGCACGTATCGACGTGCAGATGAAGGTGGGTCAGGTCACGGAGACAGTGGAAGTCTCGGGCGAGGCCCCCGTCCTTCAGACGGAGAGGACGGAAGTAAGCACGATCATCGACTCCCAAACAAATGACAGGCTGCCGCTGGCCACGCGTAACTATATTCAATTGACCCTGCTGGCGCCGGGTGCGGTCTCGCCCAATCCGAACAGCTTCAATAACGGCGACAATACTGCGAGTGGAGCCAGGCCATACATCAACGGGAACCGCGAACAGGCCAACAACTTTGTCCTGGATGGGATGGACAACAACCAGGCGTCCGATAATCTGGTCGGCTTTACTCCGACGCCAGACGCCATTCAAGAGTTTAACCTCATCACTCAGAACGCGTCTGCCGAGTTCGGGAACTTCCAGGGTGGTATCGTCAGCGCCACCATCAAGTCGGGCACCAACAGTTTCCACGGGGACATCTGGGAGTACTTCCGCAATGACAAGCTGAACTCGAACTCCTGGGAAAATAGATTTAACGGAGCGGAGAGAAACAAGCTGCGCTGGAACATGTTCGGCGGCACCGTCGGCGGTCCGATCGTCAAAAACAAGCTGTTCTTCTTTTTTGACTATCAAGGGCAGCGTTTCGACCATCCATCCACCACCAAGCAACTGGGTCTCCTTACGGTTGGGGAGCGGACCGGCAACTTTGGGGACATTTGCACGACTGGGTTCACGGGCGGCCTCTGCAACGACACGGTTACGGTCAAGGGCGTTACTTATAGGACCCACCAGCTCTATGACCCCCGGAACGGCAACGCGCCATTCGCCAACAACATCATTACCACGCCGATCGATGCTGTGGCTCAGAACCTGTTTAGCTCCCAGCTCTATCCCACACCGACCGGGAGCGGCCTGCAGAACAATTTTAGCTACACTCAGGCTCAGGCTTTCAACACCAACCAATTTGACGTAAAAATCGATTTCAACGCGACCAAGAGTGACCATGTCTTCGGCCGTTATTCGCACGCCAAGCAGCACAACCCCACGGTCAATTCATTCGAGCTGCTGGGCACCGGCTTCTCCGACGCGCCGATCGACAATGAAGTTGTCGACTGGTCCCATACCTTTGGCCCCAACCTCCTGAACGACGCTCGCTTCGGCATCAACTACGTCAAACTGGATAACGGCACCAACTTTTCAAAAACCGTGGGCAATCTGGCTGAGCAGCTTGGTATCGCAAACGGCAACAAGGGTGGCCCGGGTATGCTCTTGCTGGGATTTTACGGTGGAACTCCCAGTAGTCCCGGAAAGGGCGGCGCCCCTGGAACTGGCGTTCTCAGCGGCATAGGAAGCGGTGGTGTTCAGCAACACTTCCATGATGCGGTCATTCAGTTCTCCGATTCGGTTGTGTGGACGCACAACCGCCACGTCTTCCACACCGGTTTTGAGTACTGGAGATACCGTGTCAACTCCTTTTACAGTGGCAACAGCGGATCGCTGGGCGGCATTCTCTTCAGTGGCGCCTTTACGTCAGAAAATCCGGTCAGTCCGGGGCCGGCCGGGAACGGCTACGGCGGGGCCGATTTCTTCCTTGGATTCCCGTCCGCCTACGGCTCAGGTCTCACATGCTGTGTATGGGCACAACGCTCTAGCACCGTCGCGGGATATGTTCAGGACGACTGGAGAGCCACGAATAGCCTGACTCTTAACCTGGGTGTCCGTTACGAAGCTTTTACTCCATGGGTGGAGAAGGACGACCATCAGGTTAACTTCGATCTGGCGACCGGGGAGGTGCTGGCGCCGGATTGCTCGAAGGTAAGTCTAGGAACGGCCCCGACCACGTGCAGAAATAGCAGCCGTGGCCTTTACAACGGCGTCTATGGCGGTAAGGCCTTCCAGCCTCGCATCGGTTTCGCGTGGACACCGGGAATGCTCGGCAACGGCAAGACCGTCGTGCGCGGCGCCTTCACTATCTCTTCTTACTTGGAAGGCACAGGCACCAACTTGCGTCTGCCTGTCAACCCGCCTTTCCAGACTGCCGAGACCCTCGTGCAGTACCAAGGCGTCCCAACTCCGGCGACGACCACCGACCAAGGCCTGGCTCCTGTAGGCGCGAAAAGCGATCCCTTTTCCGGCTCACTAATCCGGGTTTGGGATCCGCATGTGCAGCCTGCGCTCACCGACCAGTGGAACCTGACCATACAGCACCAGCTTGCGAATACAGCCACCATCCAGGTTGGCTACGTTGGCCAGCATGGGACGCACTTGATGGTTCCCATGCCCTATCTGCAGCGGCAGTTACTGCCGAACAGTGCTTGCGCCACTCCACCTTGCACGGCACCGAGCACCTTTCTGTCGGGCAATCCAACGTTCCAGTCCGACATCTCGCAGATCTCGGGGACAGCTTCGGTGGGCAGCATGAAATACAACGCCCTCCAGGCCGTCTTCCAGAAGCGCTACTCGCACGGGCTGGATTATCAGGTCGCCTATACCTTCTCCAAGTGTATGACCGACAACAGCGGTTATTTCGGGACGTGGGGTTCAACGCAGGGCGCCCCTGCCAGCCCCTACTACCAGAACCTCTACAATCCGGGTGCCGACTATGCCCCCTGTTACTTCGACGCAAAGCACATTCTTAGCTCTTACGCGGTCTACGAGATCCCCTTCGGCCGTGGCAAAAAGTGGGGTGGCAATGCGAGCGGTGTAGTCAACCAGATTGCAGGCGGATGGTCGATCAACCCGATTATCTCCGTGCATTCTGGCTTCCCCCTGGCTCTGTACGATTCCGGCAGCGCTCCCAACAACGTGAATTCGCGGGGGCAGCGTCCGAATTGTGGAGCGGGAGCTGGGAAAGCCCAGGGACGGATAGCACAGTTCGATCCCGTCAGCGGCAAGTACACCGGTTACCAGTGGTTTGACAATAGCCCGTACACGGCCACTGGTCCCGAACAGTTCGGAAATTGTCCTGCCCAAGGACCCGTACGCGGCCCGGGGTTTGGGGATGTCGATCTGAGCGTGCAAAAGAACTTTCCCTTTACCGAGCGAGTGAGGATTCAGTTCAGGGCTGATTTCCTCAACGCCTTCAATCGTGTGAATCTGAACACTCCATCTGGGAGCTGTTGCGGAGGGACCATGGGGCTTATCAACACCTCGCAGGACCCACGTAACATCCAGTTTGCGCTGAAGCTGTATTATTGAGGCTGTATGATAAAGGCAGGCGTTCACGACGCCTGCCTAGTTTCCTTATGCGCAGACTTCTCCCGTCGGCTTGGTCTTTCCTTTTCTATTTCGGGTTTCTTGCCAGCTTTTGCGTTGGCCAGGTGTCTAGAGCGGCGGCGGCATCCGATCCTACCCATGAGACCCAGCAGGCTCTCATTCTCGCCAAAGCAGGGCATTGTAAGGAGGCGCTCCCGCTTTTAAGAAAGGCCGCCGCCCGCAGCACCAAAAAAGATCTAAAGCGGCAAGCCGGATTCGCCGGCGTGCGCTGCGCCATGCTCGATGTCAATCCGGATACGGCCACCGAGTTTCTTCGTGGGCTCGCACGCGACTTCCCGCGCGATCCCGAGGTGCTCTACCTCTCGGTCCATACCTACTCTGATCTTTCTTCTCGAGCCGCGCAGGAACTGGCTACCAGCGCTCCAAACTCTTCCCAGGCGCACGAACTGAACGCTGAAGCTCTCGAGATGCAGGGGAAGTGGGACGAGGCGGCGAAAGAGTACCAGGGGGTGTTGCAGCAGGACCCGCGTTTGCCGGGCATCCATTTCCGCCTAGGGCGACTGATTCTTTCCCGGTCAAATCCAGCCCCTGACATGGCGGAACAGGCCAAGAAAGAGTTCCAGCAGGAGCTCGAGATTGATCCCAACAATGCGGGCGCGGAATACGTTCTGGGCGAGTTGGCGCGGCAGGCACAACAATGGGACGAAGCCATCCAGCGTTTCACGCGCGTCTGCAAGCTGGATGCTGGATTCGGAGATGCTTTTCTGGGGCTAGACAGCTCGCTGATGTCGCTAAAGAAATTTCCCGAAGCGATTGCGCCACTCGAAACCGCGGTCAAGCTGGAACCGGCGAATCCGACGGCACACTATAGTCTGGCGGTCGCATATACCCGTTCCGGACGCAAGCAGGATGGCGAGAAGGAGTTCGCGATTCACCGCCAGATGATGCAAAAGAGCGAACCCGCGGGAGCCGCGCCGTCCGAACCGGAGTCGCGGTCACAAGGTTCTCCACAATAATCGATACGCGTCCAACGGCAGACTTGTGATCGAGCCAATTCCAAGAGCTCCAACCTGGACAACTAAGCCTTCCCGCCGGTATTTTCTACAGGCTTTGGCCGGCAATTTGTTGTATGCCGGTTTCTCGCGAGGCGCTGGCGCGGTATCGCAGCCTCCTTCTCCCTATCCTTTTACGCAGATTCCGTCTGCCGCGAATGGCATTGCCTGGGTCCACACCGCGGGAAAATCTGCCGAGCATTACCTGCCAGAAACCACGGGGGCAGGCTGCGCCTTTCTTGATTACGATAGCGACGGGTGGATGGATATTTACCTGGTGAACAGCGGGAAATGCGATTTCTTCGATCCCAACCCTCCCCTGCGCAACGCGCTCTATCGCAATAATCGCGATGGAACGTTCACCGACGTGACCGCCAAAGCGGGAGTTGCCGGAGGTGGATACGGCCAGGGCGTGGCAGTTGGGGACTACGATGGAGATGGGTTTCCTGACGTCTACGTTACCCAGTATGGCCGAAATATTCTCTATCACAACAACGGTGACGGCACCTTCACCGACGTAACCGAAAAAGCTGGTGTAAGTGCGCCGGGATGGTCCTCCAGCGCTGTTTGGTTTGACTGTGATAACGACGGAAGGCTGGATCTCTTTGTCTGCCAATTCGTTGAGTTCTCCAAGGCGCAAAGCAAAGACTGCCGCGCCGGTGAGGATACAAAACGGGGATACTGCATTCCGCATCTCTACAAGCCTACCTCCAGCTGGTTGTTTCACAACAACGGAGACGGAACATTTACCGACGTAAGCAAGTCATCGGGGATAGCAGGTCATCGAGGGAAAGCCTGGGGAGTTGTGGCCAGCGACATCAATAATGACGGCAACATGGATCTTTTCGTCGCCAACGATACAGTGGCCAACTTCCTTTTTCTCAACAAGGGTGGGAAGTTCGAAGAGATCGGCGAACAAGCTGGAGTGGCCTACAGCGCGGAAGGCCGTCCTCGCTCGGGGATGGGCACGGATTCCGCAGACTTTGACCAGGACGGCTGGATGGACCTTTTCGTGGCCAACATAGACCACGAGATGTACTCCCTCTATCGAAATAACAAAAACGAAACCTTCGATGATGTGGCGATGCCGACCGGGATTGGCGCGGCAACCCGGCTGATGAGTGGTTGGGGGCTGAAATTCTTCGACTACGACAATGATGGCAACCTGGACCTGTTTCTGGCCAACGGCAATCCGGACGACCTGATCGAGTCCCTGCATCCGGGAGTGACCTATAGGGAGCCACCTATTCTCATGCACAACACCGGGCGCGGGTTCCAGAACGTCAGTGCGCAGAGTGGCCCGATCTTTGCCACCGCCATTTCGGCGCGCGGCATGGCCACTGGGGACATCGACAACGATGGCGCGGTGGACGTTCTGATCGCCGTCAATGGCGGACCGCCGGTACTGTTGCGTAACAATGTCGGGAAACAGAACCACTGGCTGGGCGTGAATCTGGTCGGAAAGAAATCGAACCCGGACGCCATCGGAGCGCGAGTTGCTTACCAGGCGGGCGATCTCAAACGCAGTCATATGAAGGTGGGAGGGGGGAGCTACCTGTCGTCGCACGATCCCCGTATGGTGCTGGGACTTGGGTTGCGCGAGAAGATTGACTGGCTCGAGGTGAAATGGCCGCAGCCGAGCGGGATGGTGGAACGCTTTACCGACCTTCCCATCGATCGCTACCTCACCATTGTGGAAGGGCAGGGAAAATCGAAATGAGTTATGCCTCCCGCGGCTAACGCAGGCCCGACCAGCTTGGCGCATGATATTTTATTCCCGTCCCCTTTAACGAGTAGCGGGTGTTCCACCTGCCAGGTGCACGCGCCCTGCGATGCGAAGCGAGGGAACAACAAATTCGGTGAATCCCCCGCGCTGCACGGGTGTAAGAGACTCGCAGCAACCCGTCTCGGGAGTCTCATAAAGAATTGAAGAAAACGATCCTTTGACCTGCACTTGGACTCGAAGTGGCTCCTGAGCATAATTGACGAGCTCCACAACTTCCTTGCCGCTGCCGGGCACACGGTAAGGAACAGCAACCGTGGTCAAGGCATTCCAGAGGCTGATCAGTACCTTATCTTTCTCTAGCAGGCGCCGCACATCCTGGGCAAAGACTTCGGGGTCCGTCACCGGCAGCGCCAACAGCTCTATGACGCGGCCCTTGCCCCAAGCATAAGAAACAGAGTGCTCACCCGCGGGGACTGACTGGGCGGATTGCCAGGGGTAAGAGCCACGCCAGCCCACCAGAACCGCAATCCCACCCTGGGCGGCAAAATCAGCAATTGCCGCAGTGGCCCGCTCGTCCGGGGTGGCGAAAACCACCAGCGAGTCGAAGTTCTCGAGGTTCTGCGGCCTCAAGTCGGAAGTTTTCAGAACGCGAAACGGAATATTGTGGCGTGCGAACAGGTTTACCGGTTCGTAGGAATTCTGGTAAGTGTCTGTTATGACGCCGACGTTGGCTTCCGGTTGCCCGGCGTCCTTATCAGCCCGGGAAGAAAATGCCAAGTAGCGCTTGATCTGGTTAAAGACGGCCCACGCAGCGGTGTTGTTCTGCAACAGATCGTTCTGAAGCTTTGGGTGGAGGTCCAGGATGAGATCGGCGTGGAAGGCCCCAGCCTCCGCCACTGCCAGCAAATAGTCTGCTGTATCGGGGCCCTGCTCCCGTTGCAAGGAATCGTCCAGGTCCCACTGGAACTCATAAAGAGGAGTTTGCGCCGGGCGGAACGCTTGATCGAGCCTGATCAGGGCGAGGTTCGAATCAATCCACGGCTGCGCAGTGGGGCTGGACACCTGGAGAATGCCGTCCTTTTTAATGACGAGCTGTCCCTTCATTTGAGGCTGTTTCGCCTTAGCATCGAGAACCAGGACGGGAAGCCGAGGGTAGGCAGATCGCAGCTGAAGGAGAGTCTGGTCAACCTGGCCCGGCTGCGAATCACCCGGATTGAGGACAATGCCCGCCAACTCATTTTGGACCGATATCCGAACCATAGCCGGAGCCATGGCAACTGGGACTTCTGCATACACGCGATAGCCCTGCCTGTGGGCAGTCCTGATCAGAGCCTCGGCGTCCCAGAAAACCAGTATTTCCTTGATGCCCATGGTTGCCGCAGGCGGAACTGAAGGCTGCGTCCAGTGCAAAAGCACCTTGCTCCAACCGGGCATCGCCGGCAGCAGGCAAACTAGCGTAAGAACTGTTTTGCGCGCGAACATTTTGCGACTGGACATGAGACATCCGCTAGCGATCAGCGTAGGTCACCGGATTCTGTTTTGACGCTCCTGGCCGACCTGCATTCCATCGGGAAGCAGAATCTGAGGGCCGCTGGATGCCACTTTCAATTGCCCGTCCGCAGAAATCCAGATAGCGGCCGTATCAGCCACGCCCTTGACCAGGTCCCTACCTTTCTCGGGACCCATCAACAATAACGTTGTCGAAAGCGCGTCGGATGCGGTTGCCGTTTTTGTAACGGTGCTGACCGCGAATGGGGTTCTCGCCGGCACACCGGTGTCGGGATCGATGATGTGTCCTGCCGACTCCTGCGAGAGTAGGCTCGGCTGCGTTTGCTCGGAGGTGGAAACACTGCTGTCAAATAGCATTACCTGAGGGTCCACCTGGTTCGACGGATCTCTCAGGTGCACCAGCCAGCCCGCTCGTCCGGGAGGAGCGCCCATGGCCAAAATCGTGCTTCCTCCTGCGTTAAGCAACGCACGAGAGAGGCCGGACGATCGGAGCACATCAGCAGCCCGGTCCAGGGCATAGCCTTTGCCAATCGCCCCCAAATCAATCTGCACACAGGGCGAGAGGAACCGAACTCGATCCGGAGGAAGTAGTTCGACATTCTGATAGCCCACACAGGCCCGAAGCCTCTCCGCTTCCGCAGTAGAAGGGGTGCGATCTCCGCGAAGCGCTGCTTTCCATAAGTTGACCAGAGGCCCCACGGCGATATCAAACTTTCCCCCGGAAAGGCGGGAATACCGCAAAGCCTCCTCGATCACACGGTACAAATCGGGCGGAACGGATTCGGGGTGGGAATGCGCGGAGCGGTTCAAACGGCTCAGAGCGCTGTCAGCTTTGTAGTCACTCATGACCTGGTCGAGGCGGAGAATTTCCTGAAATGCCTGGTCAATGGCAACCGAGGCCTGCGGCAACGATTTGCCGTAGGCAACGATCTCAAAAACCGTGCCCATGACGTACTTTTTCTTATGAACGAAAGGGGCCGTTGGTGGTGAAGCTCCGGTTAAGGCAAGGGCTGCGGACGCACAGGTCAAGCTTACGGCAAGTCGTCTATTCCAGCGCATAAACCTCACCGTCATTGTTTGCCACATAGATCGCGTCCCCGGTTAGCACAGGAGCCGACTGGACTGCTCCTCCTAGACCAGCCCTCCAGACTGCGTTGCCCGACGCGATGTCGAACGCCTGAGTTCCTCCAGCCTGAATGCAAACCAGGCCGCTGCAGATTACGGGAGGCGCAGTGACCACATCACTAGCCTGAACCTTCCACCTCAGCCGGCCGCTCTGGATCTCGAGTGCGTAGAGGAATCCGTCCTTGCTGCCGATGACAGCGATCTCTTCGGAGGCCGCAGGAGAGGAGGAGATTCCCAATCCGGTTTCGTATTTCCAGCGCACCAACCCAGTATTGGCGTCAAGCGCGTAAAAGAAAAAGTCTTCCGATCCGATCAGTACCATGTCTCCGAGGACGGCGGGCGAGGAGTCTATGCCGTTCCCGGTCGGCGTCTTCCAGCCAATCTTGCCGGACGAGACATTGAGACAGTAAACCTTGCCATCACCGCAGCCGACATAAAGATGCTGCTCCCCAACATACGCGGTTGAGTAAACCTTGCCACCCAGTTCCTGCGTCCATCGCTTGCTGCCTGTATCCGCGTCCACCGCATATAGCCGGGAATCGGCGCTCCCAAAAAAAACCACACCGTTGCGGACGACGGGCGAAGTCCAAACTTCCCCGGCCGCGCTGGTTTCCCACACCTGCTTTCCCGAATCGCGATCCACCGCATAAACATTGCCGGAGTCGCAGCCAAAGAACACTTTGTTCCCGAAAAGAGAAGGAGTGGAGTGGATGTGGTCCGCGGCCTGAAATTGCCACGTGTGACGGCCTCTCTCCACATCAATGGCGTGCAGGCTTCCTCCCATCGAGGTCACGTACAGAACTCCACTGCGCAGCACGGGGGCCGAACGGATGGAACTTCCCATGCGGACGCGCCAGCGCACCTGGTCGGGCGCCTTGGCGGCACGGATTCCCTGGCTTCCCGTCCGCGAATTGTCGTGGAGCAGCGTGGGCCAGTCGCTTTCAGCTATGGAAGGCTCGGGGGTCGTGGACGGTTCTGGCATTTCTTCAGTTGGCCGAGGCAGCTCAGCCCAGGCGGATTCGACCATGATCGATCTGCTTGAGGTCGGCCGTGCCCAGACCTAGGTTTCCCGCCGATGCGATATGGCCAGGCCGGCGATAGAACAGGTTCTTATTCGGATTGTGATAGAACTCCTGACTGTTGCTGGTGATGCTGTCGGCATCGTGCGCCCAGACGGAGGGTGCGCCTTCTTCGCGTCTCTTCTTTTCGATGGACTCCAGCTCGATCGTGTCGATCGCTACCGGGTCGGTACCGAGGTAAAGAGTTCCCGCCTGATAGATGAAATCCTGGAGCTGGGTCAGCGGACCTCCGTGCCACACCAGGCGCATGCCGTCCATAATATGCAGCACCGCCTTCGAACGCAGCGGCTCAACCGAGCACATTACGCCGATGAGCGGGTCGGTGAACGAGTACGGAGAACGATGCGAGCGGGCAACATTATTAAAGGTGCCGTAGCCCAGGTTCTTAAGACAGCCGGTAACACCCGAGGCGGAATGGTCTTTCATGGTAGGAACGTTGATGATTTTGGTGAGTCCGTGGGCCACGATCCTCGCCATGTAAGAGCGATTCTCCCACTCACCGAAGAAAGTGGCCTGACAATAAACATTCGGATCGTAGCCCGAGTCGGCGAGCCCGTCCTGGATACCTACCACCCGGACTCCTGGAGGGAGCAGCGCTTGGTAGCTGCCGATGTCAATTTCGTATTCGTAGCGGTCGTACACGACGATGTTGCGTGCGGGGACGCCGGCGGACTGCACGCCGTTGATGATCTCCCGTACGATCTCGGGAGAGGAGCAGCAGGCCGGGGCTCCAGACGGGTTGATCTTGATTCCGACAATATCGGATGGCTCGACAAATTTTGCCCATGCTGCCGGGACTGACCGCTCGCCGGTCAGTTCCTTCATTCCTCGCTCGATCATGCCGCGCACTAACGGTTGCGAAACCCGGTTGTGAACAATGGAGTTTGAATCTTGTACCTCTACCACCCGGCCGGGAAATAATCCCGGCATTCCGAGCGGGGACTTGGCTGGCCGCGGCCCATGGACAATCTCGATTGGGGGCGGCTTGGGCAGCGTAACGTCGCCCAGGGCTTTTGGATCGAGACCATCAAGGAACAGGCTAGCGCTCCCCAGCCAACTGGCCTTCACGAACATACGCCGATCCATAGGTTGACCCCGAGCGAGTGAAGGGTATCGCTCAGGCTACGCCACGGTCTCAGCCTTTTCAAGAGCTGAGTCAGGCTTCATATGTCTCCTTAACTGATGATGACAATGCTGCTTTGACTGGGTAAACTTGCTCGCTTGGCGAATGGCACGTAGGCAAGTCTTTCGTGCTTTTTCTGTGTCCTTCGCGGCCGAGGACACGCAGGACACAGAGAAAGTAGAGAAGGGTCCACAATGCGGAAATGGATGGAGGCGTCCCTCACGGCAGCGGTAATACTGGCGCTGATCTTCGCTTTACCCGCCCACACGTGGGCACAAGCACCCCGCTACGACTTGCTGCTGAAGGGTGGGCACGTGATTGATCCCGCGAACCACGTGGACGCCGTGATGGACGTAGCAGTTTCGAAGGACAAAATCGCAGCGGTCGAAAAAGACATTCCCGCAAGCCAGGCTGGCAAAGTGGTGGACGTTTCAGGACTGTACGTGACCCCCGGTCTTATCGATATTCACGTCCATGTCGGCCATGGAGGCGCTCCGCTCGAATGGTTCACTCCGGAGGCCCGCGCCCACACGCGGCCGTACGGGATTCCTGCGGACATGGCGCTGCAGGCGGGGGTGACCACTGTGGTTGACGCAGGGAGCTCCGGAGCGGACACGTTTCTTCTGGAAAAAGAAGAGGTCATTATCGCGCCAAGGTGCGGGTACTGGGCTTTTTGAACATCGTGGCCAACGGTATGCAGGGGGGCCTGGAGCAGAGCGTAGACCAGATGGATCCCAAGCGATGCGCCGAGACCATCAAGAAATATCCCGACATTATCGTCGGCGTGAAGACGGCGCATTACTGGACCGAGCAGCCGTGGGATGGCGAACACACTCCCTGGGCGGCGGTTGACAGGGCAGAAGAATGCGGACAGGCGGCCAACGTACCTGTGATGTTTGATTTCTGGCCACGGCCGGATCGCACCTATGCCGAGCTGATCCTCAAGAAGATGCGGCCGGGAGATATTCATACTCATGTCTTCGCCCAGCAATTTCCCATCATCCTTCCCGATGGCAAGGTTAACCCGATCATGGCCGAGGCACGTGCACGCGGAGTGATTTTCGACGTTGGCCATGGGGCCGGAAGTTTCTGGTTCCGGAATGCGGTGCCGGCGGTCAAGCAGGGGTTTATTCCGGATTCGATGTCCACGGATTTGCACACGGGAAACTTCACGGTGTTGAGCATGACCCAGGTGATGTCCAAGTTCCTGGCCATGGGAGTGCCGCTGGACGATATCATTCGGCGGTCGACGGTCAATCCGGCACGCGAGATCCGCAGACCTGAGCTGGGAACCTTGTCCCTCGGGAAGGAAGCAGATATTGCGGTGCTGGAACAGCTCAACGGTTCCTTCGGTTATATCGATTGTGGCGTTGCCAGGATGGATGGGGAGGTGAAGCTGGTGGCACGCATGACCGTGCGGGCGGGGAGGATTCTCTACGACCCCTCAGGTCTCAGCATGGTCAAGTGGGAGAAAGCACGTCCGCAGTATTTCACCACGCCAGGGCTGGGAAATTCTCAGCCGGCTAGAGCTGACGACTACCCGAGAGAATGAGCGCTCGCGGATTTTCTGCTGACTAACCGCCGCCAAGCAAAGACCAGCAACTCTAAGGAGGGCCAAGTGCCAGGAACCATTAGCCGTCGAAAGCTGTTGCGCACGGGAGGACAGGCGATAGTTGCCGGCGGTGCCGCAGTCTGTGCCGGCTCAGTCCTGCCGGCGGTGGCGTCATCCTCGCCCGCGAAAGTGAAAGGCGTGGACTATTACAAGAAGCTGGGCGTGACTCCCTTCATCAATGCCGCGGGGACTTACACAGTTCTTTCGGCTTCCACCATGCCGGACGAAGTGCAGGCGGCGGTGGCGCTGGCTTCGCGGCAACCCGTACACTTGAACGAACTGCTCGAGGCCTCGGGAGAGTACCTCGCGCGGCGACTGCGTTGCGAAGCCGCCCTGATCACCGCCGGAGCCGCCGCGGCCCTTACGGTTGGGACCGCCGCTTGCGTTACGGCCGGCGCCGATCCCGCCATTCTCAGCATACCCACCGACATGAACACGCTGAAGAACGAGGTAATTGTCCAAGAGTCGCATCGCTATGGGTATGACCACGCCATCCGCAATTGTGGAGTTCGCTTTGTCGAAGTGGAAACCCTCGATCAGTACGAGCAGGCTTTCACCGACCGGACGGTGATGACCCATTTCTTTAATGCCGGTGAGGAACACATAAGCCGTGAAGACTGGGTGCGTGTAGCGCACAAGCATGGGGTTCCATGTTTTAACGACGCCGCCGCCGACGTTCCGCCGATTTCAAATCTGTGGAACTACACTCAAATGGGATTTGACTTGGTGACATTTTCCGGGGGCAAGGGCCTGCGGGGTCCCCAGTGTACGGGCTTGCTCCTGGGCAGAAAGGACCTGATCGAAGCCGCGAAAAAGAATAACTCGCCGAACTCGAATACCATCGGTCGCGGTATGAAAGTGGCGAAGGAGGAAATCGTCGGTCTGGTGGCGGCGGTGGACTGGTTCCTGGTTCAGGACGACGCCGCCATGGAAGCAGAGTTCCGGCAGCGGGCGGAGCGGATTGCCGGGCACTTGAAGGGCTTGCCCACCGTGGAAACGAAGATTTTTATTCCTCCGGTCGCCAATCATGTTCCTCACCTGCTCATTACCTATGACCAGAGCCGGATCAAGATCACTGGGCCCGAGGTGATGCAAAAAATGCGCCAGGGCACACCACGTATCGAATTGAATCCTGGAACCGGCGGCCCTCCCGCAAGCGCGGGCCTGCCGGGCGGCAGCAACACTATCGTGGTGGGGGTGTGGATGATGCAGACAGGGGAAGACCTGCTAGTGGCGAAGCGACTGCGCGAGGTCTTAAAGGGGGCCGTCAGCCCTTAACAGGCTGCAGGTGCCCGGAAGCCCGCGCTTAGGCGGAAAGGATTTAACCACGGAGGACACTGAGGACACAGAGGCGGGTTAAAGCTTCGTGCGGCTAGGGTCAATTCTGTAGATCGCTGCTGGCTGGTTTGGAAGGAATCCGATTGTCGCCACTCAGGAGTGGCGGAAGGGTGGAAGGACTCGCCATTGGCTGACGGGCGAACCGCTGGACTTGCAAACGATCGCTGCCTTCCTCAATGAGATAAAACTTGTCGGCTTCTACGTTGCGGAAAACTTGCTGCAGACCGCTGGGCCACTTGACTTCAACTGTTTCAGCACGAACCGCTTTACCCAGGCCAAAATGGGCACGCAAATCGCTCTGCGAGAGATAACTGCCTCCGCCTTCGACTTCTCGAATTTGTGAGATGCCGCCAGCCAAAACCCGGATTCGCGCTCCCATCGCGTCGCGATTGCTCTTTTTACCCGACAGCTTAAAATTCAGGAAGTGATTCCCGTTGCCGCCGCCGTTGTGCAGCAGCAGAGGCACATCTCCGTTATTGGCGACCACAACATCCATGAAGCCGTCGTTGTCGAAGTCCGCAAACGCGACCCCGCGGCCGACGTAGGGCGTTTCAAATCCGTTACCAGCTGACTTGCTCGTTTCCACGAACTTGCCGTTGCGTTCGTTGTGAAACAGGGAGTTGGTTTGCTTGTAGCGGATGTCAGGCGAGGCTTGCTCAATTTCCGGATAAACGTGACCGTTGGCAATGAAGATATCCAGCCAGCCGTCGTTGTCGTAGTCGAAAAAACCTCCCCCAAAGCTCAGTACTTCACGAGTGGCCCGGGTAATGCCAGCCTGGTCACTGACCTCGTCGAAGAAGCCCTTACCATCGTTCTGCCAGATGTGATCGGAAGATCTCTGAAAATCAGAAATGTACAGATCGAGCCAACCGTCGTTGTCGAAGTCTCCCAGCGAAATACACATAGCCGCCATGGTCATGCCCTGTCCAGTAAGGGCCATGCCGCTGGTTAGCCCTATTTCCTTGAAAGTGCCATCACGCTGATTGTGGTAGAGGTAGGCATTGAGCCCGTCGTTGGCGACGAATAGATCAGGCCAGCCATCATTATCGTAATCGGCTGCGCCTACGGAGAGGTTCTTGCCTTCGGGCTGGTAGATTTTGGCTTTGGCGGTAACATTCGTGAAGGTTCCGTCACCATTATTATGGTAGAGCGCGTCAGGGCTACCCCGGTACACGCTAGGAGGGCAACTGCTGAGGACTCCGCCTAAGCTGCAATACCGCCGGTCGCCCAGATCGACGTAGCTGCCGACGTATAGATCGAGCCGCCCATCGCGATCGTAATCAAAGAATGTGGCGCCCGAATGAAATGCCCCTGATTCGGTGCCAGCCACGCCGGCCTTGTCAGTCACATCGGTGAACGTCCCATTGCCATTGTTGTGATACAGAATGTTGCGGCTGTACTGGGTAACAAACAAGTCGGGAAAACCGTCGTTGTCATAATCGCCCCAAACACACCCCAGCCCGTAGCCAGTGCCCGGAACGCCAGCCTTTTCGGTGACATCCGTGAAGGTGCCATCGCCATTGTTGCGATAAAGCGCATTGCGGACGGAAATGCCGCGGTTGTACAGGTCGCGGCCATTCACAAAGTAAATGTCTTGCCAGCCGTCCGTATCAAAGTCGGCCACACAGATCCCCGGCCCAAATTCCTCACGGTTGATGGAGATACCGTTATTGCCCTTGAAGTGGACGAACTTGATAGTGGCCGATGCGGTAACGTTCGTAAACTGAATCGAAGCCGATGGCGGCCCCTGAGCATCCAAACTCGGAGTGCAGAAGGGGCCATCAAGCACGAATAGCAAGAAGAGTGCTGGAAGCAGAAGTTTGGTGCGTGACCAGCCGCATCGGCAGAGGAATACCGCAGCGCATAGCACGTTTACCACCCGATTTCTACCCTCGCGGTTTTGAGGCGTTCTGACCACGAACCGGAGGATAGCACCTCTCCAAATAATGGCTCACGCATCCAGGAACCCGTGGGAAAGGGAAGGAAGAAAGAGCTATAATTCCACCGCAGGTCAGCGGCCTCCGAGGCGGTCCACACTTGATTCTGGCAGGAGACATTGACGGCACCAAGTGCAACCTGGCAGTCTTTCAGGAAACAGAAGAGGCTACCCTTCAGGCGGTTTTCCTGCGCCCGTGCGCGACCCGCGACTTCTCCCGATTCGAAGATCTGATCGAACACTTCTTGCGGCAGGCGGCGGAGGAGGGAGCCAGGATTGTCTGCTAGCGGATCAGCGTGGCAGGTTTCGGCGTGGCGGGGGCAGTGGTCGAAGGCCACCTTCACGCGAACAATTTGCCATGGACTCTGAATCCGTCAGAACTGGCGCGCCGGCTCGATGTGAGTCTGGAAAACATCCGCAACGGAAGGCCGGCTAGTTTGCGGGACTGAGCACTACGCTCCAAGTCGCAGGTTTGTAGATTTCTTTGCCTGCGACCTATGCGCGGATAACGAGCTTGCCCCTGGGAATCCGCCCGGTTTTGCATGGCTTAAGCGTTATAATACTGACTCGCGGGCGGGAAGAATTCATGGCACAGAACGGTCGAAATGGGACTCCGGCCTATAAGAGAATCCGGGGTGTCATCTGGAAGCGCATAGAAGCCGGGCAGCTGAGGCCCGGCGATGCGGTCGATTCGGAAAGAGAGCTGGCCAGAATCCACCAGGTAAGCCTGATGACCGCACGCCACGCGCTGACTTCGCTGGAGCGCGAAGGCGTGGTGGAGCGGCGGCGTAGCGCCGGCACCTTTGTGGCGCCTCCCAAGATCCATTTCAACAAGCTGATGAGTTACACCGAGCAAATGGCCGCCCGCGGCCTGGTCGCCGCCTCTCAGCTTCTGTGCAGTAAGATCATCGACTATGAACCGGAGATTGCGGCTCGACTTGCTGTCGCTCCCAACAGCCGCCTGGTCAAGGTGGAGCGTCTCCGGCATGCTGCCAATGAGCCCTTCGCTCTGGAAGCCTGCTACCTGTCGGCCGAAGAGTTTGGCCGCCTGACTTCCGCGCCCCTGGGACGGAGCTCTCTGTTTTCTACCTTGGAACACGACTTCGGGGTCGAACTGGCACATGCGGATGAAGAAGTAGATGCGACCGCCGCGGATCCTAGAACGGCGGAACTCCTGGCCGTCCCGCGCAACGCTCCCCTGTTGCGAATTCGCCAGGTTATTTATTCGACCAAAGGCAAAGCCACCATTTACGTGCTCGGCTTTTATCGCTCCGAACGGCACACGCTATTAATCCGCAGGTTCCGCTAGAAGCCGTTCGCGAAGGTCTGATTGACGGCCGGGCCCACGATCTCAAGTTCATACCGATGGTCGATTTAGCGGCCCGAGCCCAGGCGAGACGAGACAGTCCCGAAATCCGCGCGGATAACGAGACTGGTGCTAGACGAAGTGCCGACGAGGAAAATCCGGCAATGTTTGTAACTACAGTCTCCACGGCAACGGCACAGCGGAGATTAGTAGTGATCCCCCAGTTCCGGGACAACCAACAAATGGAGAAAACACGTGATCAATCGTCGGCAGTGGCTCCATGGACTTGGGATGGCATTTGGTGCGGCGGCGGTCCAGACCAGGGCTGCGGCTTCGTCGGAAGCCGCCGGTCAGGATGCGACAGCACAAGAAGGCACTCGGGCCAAGCCCTTGGCATTGGCAGATTACGAACCTAGAAGCATGCTCCAGGTACCGGAAACACGGCTCGAGAAAGCGCGCTTCCCCGCAATCGATATCCATACTCATATCTCGGTCTCCGCCAAATCAGAGAACGGCATAGGACTGGCCGCGGAGCGGAAGTACCTGGGAACTGCAAACGAACTGCTTCAGGTGATGGACCGCAAAAACATTCGCGCCATGGTCAACCTGACGGGAGGGTTCGACAACGGATTGCGTGAGACGGTCACCAAATTTGACCAGGCTTTCCCTGGGCGATTTTATTCTTTCGCCGAGCCTTCGTATGCCAAGTTTAAGCAACCTGATTACCCGCGAATTCAGGCCGACGCGATAGCGCAAGCCCATCGCGACGGTGGGAGAGGGTTGAAAATTCTCAAAACTCTTGGACTCTACCTGCGCGAAAACATCACTTCCGGAACGCTAGTAAAAATTGACGATCCGAGATTTGATCCCATGTGGGATGCCTGCGGGCAACTCCAGATGCCGGTCGCAATTCACGTCTCTGATCCCATCGCATTCTTCACACCCGCCGATCGCTTCAACGAGCGCTACGAAGAACTCAACAACCATCCGGACTGGTCGTTCTACGAGCACGATTTTCCCAGCAATGCCGAGCTGCTGGAAGCCCGCAACCGGGTCATGGCGCGCCATCCCAAAACGCAGTTTGTGGTCCTACATGTGGGAAATTTCTCTGAAGATCTGGCAAACGTTTCGCAAAACCTCGATCGTTTCCCCAACATGAGCGTCGACATTGCCGCTCGAATCGGAGAACTGGGACGACAGCCTCGAACCGCGCGAAAGTTCTTCGACAAGTATCAGGATCGGATCTTGTTCGGAACCGACGCGACCCCGCATGGGGATGAATTCCCACAGCAGGTCTTCAACGACGAGCTTTACGAAATCTACTATCGGTTTCTTGAAACCGATGACGAGTACTTCGATTACGCTCCGGCGAAAGTGCCGCCGCAGGGACGCTGGCGCATTTATGGCATAGACTTGCGGGAACCGATCTTGCGCAGGGTGTATTACGAGAATGCCGCCCGGTTGTTGCGGATTACTGTCTGATGTCTTCCGCACGACGACTTGCCGCTTTTCTGCTCTTTGCTGCCCTTGCGGCGGCCGGCGCGCAGGTGCGGGTCTGGCAGGGAACACTGACGCTGCCTACATACGAGGAAGGTCTGCCCGATCCTAACCCGCCATTCGATCAGCTCGCCACCAACCGCTTCAATTATCCGTATACCCTGCGTGATAACCTGACGGACCGTCGCGTCGATCATGAATGGCGGGCCATCTACCTGGAAAATGAATATCTGAAATGTTCGGTGTTGCCGGACATGGGCGGTCATCTCTATACGTGCGTAGACAAAATCAACGGCAAGCCAATCTTTTACGCGAATCCCTCGATAAAGAAAGCGGAGATCGGTTATCGCGGAGCGTGGGCTGCGTTCGGGGTTGAATTCAACTTTCCGGTCTCCCACAACTGGGTCTCGATGTCACCGGTGGATTTTGCCTTCGCGAAGCACGACGACGGCAGCGCATCGGTGACGGTGGGAAATATCGATCGTGTCTACGGAATGCAATGGACTGTGGAACTGGTGCTGCGGCCACAGTCCACTGTGCTGGAGCAGCGCGTGACCCTGAACAATCGCAACGATGTGAGGCATCGTTTCTACTGGTGGAACAATGCAGGAGTGGAAGTCTGGGACGATTCGCGCATCCAGTATCCCATGCGATTCGCCGCGAGCCACGGCTTTACTGAGGTTCAGCCCTGGCCCGTGGAGGCGGATGGCACCGATCTAAGCGTGGTCAGGAATCATACGAAAGGTCCGGTGTCGCTGTTCGTGCACGGCAGTCGTGAGCATTTCATGGGAGTTTGGAATCCGCGGACGAACGCGGGCACGGCGCACTTTGCCGATTACGCCGAGCTCCCGGCGAAAAAAATCTGGTCGTGGGGCGTCGATGCCGATGGCCTCGATTGGCGCAAAGCGCTTTCCGATAACGAGAGCGGATATGTGGAAGTGCAGGCAGGACTGTTCCGCAATCAGGAAACGTACGCATTTCTTCAACCCAGGCAGACGATAAGATTTTCTGAGTACTGGATGCCGGTTCGCGAGATAGGAGGGATTTCACGCGCAAATCTTGCGGGAGTGGTCCACCTCGGCCGTAAGGACGATGCGCTGCTGGTCGGGCTGAACGTCAATCACGAGATGAAGAATGCGACACTGCGTATCTCCGACGGAAACCAGCGTATTTTTGACGAGAACGCCGATCTCTCGCCGGAGCGGGTTTGGTCGCACCAGGCTCGATTGGCGAATCCGCAGGACAAATACACCTTCGAGCTTCGGGATGACCACGGTGCGGCTCTTCTGCGACAGACCGAAGACGAATACGACTGGACGCCGGCGGCGGACGTTCACGTTGGTCCGCAAACTACGTATCGCATACCTTCGGCAGAGAAGCGGAGCGAGGACGATTGGATCCAGCTCGGCAACCAGCAGGAACTCGATGGAAAACTTCTGCAGGCGCTCGAAACCTACAAGCAGGCACTTAGGAAATATCCTGACAGTTTCGGGGGGCAGAAAGCGGCCGGTCGTCTTTGTGCCAGCCTGCTGCGGTTTGCTGAGGCAAAAAACTATCTCGAAGCGGTTCATGCCCGCGATACCACCGATACGGAAGTCTCCTATTACCTGGGCCTTGCGTATGAGGCTCTTGGGGAGGCTCGATCGGCCCGAGCAGCCTATGAAGCCACGCACCTCCTGCCGGCATTTAGAGCTCCTGGCGCGCTCCGCTTAGGCGAACTCTCTGCCCGTGAGGGCGATTTGAATCAGGCAGAGGTTTACCTGCAACAGGCCCTGCTGGCTGCGCCAAACGACGTTCGAACCGCGGAAGAACTGGCTGCGGTCCGCCAGGCTCTTGGAAAATCCGAAGCGGCGCGAAGCCTCGCCCAGGAATGGCTGGCACGTTTCCCGCAAAGCTATTTTCTGCGGGAGCAGCTGGCTACTCCAAACCTGAACCATCTCGCCAATGATGCTGACCGGGTGCTGAATGTCGCCGCGCAGTACCTCCGCCTCGGTATGTATCAGCCGGCACTTGAAGTGCTCTCGCGAGAATATCCGGCTGTTGTGCCAGATGAGAGCGAACCCGGTGTCCTTCCGCCCCAGCGCCATCCGCTGGTTGCATACTTTCGGGCATATTGCCTGGAGAAGCTCGGTCGGCCTGCGTCAGCAGTCTACGAGGGCGCTTCCAAACTTTCTACTGCGTATGTTTTTCCCAGCCGCGTAGAAGAACTTGATGTCCTGAGAGCGGCGCTTCGGGACAATGTGGCTGATGGCACTGCTCACTATCTTCTGGGCACGCTTTACTTTTCGCGCGGCTTGACCGATGAGGCGCTCGCGGAATGGTATGCGGCGCGCAAGTTCGCTCCTAGTTTGCCGGTCTTGAATGCCAGTATCGGGCTAGCTCTGCTGCACGTTAAGAACGATCCCGAGCAAGCGCTTGCGTCGTTTCGCGAGGGGCTGCGCGGCGATCGTAACAATGTTGAACTCTACGTTGGAATTGACCGGGCGCTCAGCCTGCTCAAAAGACCTGCCAAAGAGCGAGTGAAAGCGCTGGAGCTCTATCCCGACCGCGCGGATATGCCGACGCGGCTGATCTATGAACTGATTTTGAATCTTGCGGAAGCCGGTGATTACGACGCCGCGACCACCCTTTTCCGAAACAGGTTCTTCGCCCGGGAAGAGGGTGGAACCAATGTTCGCCAGGTTTGGATCGAAGTTCAGTTGCAGCACGCCCTGTGGCTGGCGCGTACTGGGCGTTGCAGCGAGGCTTTGTCAGGCGTCGAGCATCTGCCATCGGAAGTGCCCGATCTATCCTTCACCCGCACAGGCCTGGAGCCAATCCTGCGCTCGGCGCGGACGAATTATCTAGTGGGGGAACTCTATGGCAGCTGCGGAGAAGCGGCAAAGTCAAAATCCCGATTTGAGCTTGCTGTGGCTCGGCTCACTCCTGACCAGATCACCTGGGCCTATATGTCCGCCCGAAAATTGCCAGGCTTTGACCAGAGTCAATGGCAGCGGCGCCTTGAGTCAGCCCTGGACAGTGCGCGGAGTCTCGGCCAGACAAGTTCTCTGCCCGGCTGGTGGTTTTACAACTGTGGATTGATCGACACGGCGCTCGGTCATGCCGCGGACGCCGAAGCTGAATTCCGCAATGCTCTCCTGATGCCGGATCATCTGCTGGCTTATCACTTCACCCGGCTGGCTCTTGCCCAGCACTCACCGTGAGATGCTTACCCCGCGGCGTGAAGGAAGCGGAACACTATCGGTGTACTGTGCCGGTTCACGATTCTCGATGGGCTTATCCGCTCCTCGCACGAACCAGAGTGACGCCCCGATCGAGAGGGTGAGTCCTGCAAACCACAGAACCGTCGTCCGCTGACTAGCGGGAGCAGCCAGTAGTATAAGAATGTAATGGATGATCTTGAGAATTTTTTTAACGGCAGGCCGATTCATAATCGAGTAACGGTATCGAAATCCTCGGCCGCCAGGGAATTTTTCGAAGACGGTGGTGCCTCGATCCGAACGAGGATCTTTCCCCTGGTCAACGGGAGGAAATTGATCGCGTGTGCAGGCTATATCTCCATTTGCACGTTGATGAGGCATTCGTGCAGGAGCATCTTGATGAATGGCTGGCTTAAGCTCTTGATATTTACTCTTGGGAGCTGCGCAGTTGCGGTGGCTGCAGACAACCTAGTTGAAAGCACTCAGGCCTCTAAAGATGCCGTGCTGGAGACGAACCCAGCGTCGGCATTCTGGCGTGCCGCGCGGCCCGTTTACATGGATAAAGATACTCGCGGCAACGTGGTTCAGGGATATCGTACAGAGGTCCGCACGCGTTGGACGACGAACAACTTTTACCTCCTATTTATTTGCCCATACGAGGAGCTCTACTTGAAAGATGCTCCAAATACCGTGACAGAAACCAATCAACTCTGGAATTGCGCTCTGAGCATGAATGGCTGATTAGGATCGAGTACGCCGGAGCACGTCGGCGCGGATGCGTTGCTGCTCGGGTGTGAGCTGTTCAACAGCAGTCGCGAGTAGCCAGTCGAGATACCGTCTACGAGTAGCCGCGGCCGCGGCGACGTCGGAAGTGCGAAGCTGGGCGTCGAATAGCCCCCAGGCATTTATCGTCGTCTTGGCATCAGTATCGCCCTTTGTAGCTGCGAGCGCCTGAACCGTCCTCCGCAACAGGGGCTTCGCTTGCTCGTAGTCGCC
>Ga0137389_10000355_pt1 | contig 24369 bp, 25 predicted proteins | sample 15con2h14BmetaG_FD_104645 | JGI IMG/M metagenome (GOLD analysis project Ga0137389, IMG submission 104645) | Vadose zone soil microbial communities from Angelo Coast Range Reserve, California, USA - 15con2h1.4B metaG | ecosystem: Environmental > Terrestrial > Soil > Vadose zone > Saprolite...
GTGTAGGTGAGATTGCACTTCCAGCGCAACCAGCCCTTTGCACTCAGCGCCGCGGAGTTGGCGTAGCCCTGGCCGCTGTCGAAGCGGCGCAGCCGGCGCAGCATTTCGGCCTGGACCCGACTGTCGATGCGCTGCAGTGCGATCAGGTCATCATCCATCGACTCCGCCGACACCGAGTTGAGGTCCTCCTTGGCGAGCCGATCGAGGAGCGAATGGATCTCCTGGAAGAGCTCTTGCGAGGTCCAATTCCCCCTCACCCCACCCTCAGAACACATGTTCGCATTGTATCGAATGTTTGTTCGATGGTCAAGGATTTACAGGCTGAAATTTGATTGCAATTTGCGCCGGCACCTGGCGCCGTCTGGCGGCTGCGAGCCCTACCCCAACTCCCTCTTCCTAGTTTTAGTCCCGCTCTAGTCCCAGTCCGTAGAGCGTGCCGAACTTCTTTCGCACGTAGGCGATCCACGGCTTGGGCGTCAGCGGCCTGCCCGTCACACGCTCCACGAGTTCACCAGGCGTGAACTTGCGTCCGTGCTGGTAGACGCGCTCCTGCAGCCACCCCAGCAACGCCCCGAACTCGCCGCGCTCGATCTGGTGGTCGAGGTCGGTGATCTCTGAGCGGATCTCCTCCATCAATTGCGCGCCGATGATGTTGCCCAGCGTGTAGCCGGGAAACTCGGCGAACCCGACAAACGACCAGTGGATGTCCTGCAGCACGCCCTCCCGATCGTTGGGCACATCGAGACCGAAATACGACTTGAACAGCTCGTTCCACGCGTCGGGCAGATCGCCAACCTTCAGCTTGCCCTCGAGCATGTCGTTCTCCAGCTCGAAACGCAGCAGGATGTGCAGGTTGTATGTGACCTCGTCGGCCTCGACGCGGATGAAAGACGGGTAAGACTTGTTGACCGCGCGGTAGAAGCCCTCCGCGTCGACTCCCTTTAGCGGCTCAGAAAATGTCTTGCGCAGGCTCGGGAAGAAGTGATGCCAGAAGGGGAGACTCCGACCGACCAGGTTCTCCCAGAGCCGCGATTGCGACTCGTGCACGCCGGGCGAGGCGCCGTCCCACAGTATCGTGCGATCGAGGTTGCGCCCGATCCCCTGGAAGTACATCCCGTGTCCCGCCTCGTGGATGGAACCGAACAAGCACTCATTGAAGAAGTCGCGATTCACACGCGTGGTGATGCGCACATCACCGGGACCGAACGCGGTGCTGAAGGGATGTGTTGAGATGTCTTGCCTCCCGCGCTCGAGGTCGTAGCCGAGCTTCTCGACCGTTTCGAGGGCGTACTGGACCTGCTTGTCGGGATCGAACCCGCGACGCAGCACGCTGTCGTCGACGGCGTCCGAGTGACGCGAGATGTCGGCGACCAGGGGCACGATCGCGGTCTTCAGCTCGTCGAAGATCGCTTCGAGCTGATCAGTCGTCAATCCGGGCTCGGTCCGGTTGAGAAGGGCGTCGTAACGACGCTTCTTGTATCCGAGCGCTTCGGCAACCTGGCGGTTGAGCTCGACGTTCTTTTCCAGATACGGGGCGAAGATGCCGAAGTTGGCTTCGCGTCGCGCTTGCTGCCAAAACGGCCGGGCCGCTGAGCTCGCGTGGGCGATCTTGGCGACGAGCTCGGGTGGCAGCTTGCGCGCCTGGTCGTAGTCGCGGCGGGTGACACGGACGAGACTCGCTTCGTCGGAGTCGAACGGCAGCTTGGCCGTGCTGCCCTCGGCTTCATCGAGCAGCCGGCCCACATCGTCTGAGGTAAAGCGGCGATGCGCGACCTCGCTGAGCGTCGACACCTGCTCCGCACGGTTCTGCACACCGCCCCGCGGCATGTAAGTTTCCTGGTCCCAGTCGAGAACGGCGCCGGCCCGGTGGAGGTCCACCACCTCGGCCAGGATCGCCTTCAGCCGCTCCAACCTTTCAGCCATGCACCATCACCCCCACGCGTATTCTCTCCGGAATGGCGGCTCCGCCCCGCTAGCTCAGTGGATAGAGCATCTGCCTTCTAAGCAGAGGGTCGGGGGTTCGAATCCCTCGCGGGGCGCCTTTCGGTTTGGCGGCTGAATCGCGCGGCCCTTCTGCTATATCCCGTGACGCATGAACCTTGGACTCCGGGCCGGCGCGGCGATAGGCATGACGCTGATCGCAATAACCGCCCTGCTGGGGCAGCACTTCTTTGGCACTGCCTGGAGCAATCGCTGCGACCCGGGCAACGCCCAGTTCAACCTTCTGAAATCCGACCCCGTCGTCGCCTTCCACGCCAAGGGCGAGCTCTTCACCTGGGAGACCGATAGCCCCGACAACAGCTGGCTTTGTACTGGCCCCACCCTTTCGCTGAGCTACGTCGGCGATCCGTCAGCCCTCTATCCCGAGGTCTGGACAAACCTGGGCGTGAGCGGCTGGACGGTGGAGGGGCCCACATTTCTACCTAACCAGGATTTCGACGAGTTCCATAGGGTCACGGCCGACGGGGTTCGCCTTACTGCCCTGATCAAGAAGGATTCCTTCTGGGTTGATGTGCGCCTGGACGCGCCTGCGCTGCACTTCGGAGAGAGCGGCTTTTAGTAGCCTCACGTGCTCTCACGCCCCTCTCCCTAACCCTCTCCCCGATGGGGAGAGGGAATTGCCCTAGCGGTTGATCGTCACCGGCGCTTGCACGTAGCTGGTCATGGCGTTCCAGTAACCGAGCATGAAGACAAGCGTGTACTTGCCTGGCGCGGCATCAGCGGGAACATTGAGGAAGACCATCTGGAAGGTCACGCTCGCGCCGGCAGCGAGAGTGCCTGCAAACCCGCAGTTCAGCGCGAAGATGTGCTTGCCTCCGAGTGGCGGGCTGCCCTTCGTAATGTCCGCGAACAGCTCTTCTTCGTAGGTCGGGCAATTGCGAACGAAGTCGAAGGACTGATTCCGGTCAGCGGTCAGCGTCACCAGGTATGGGAGTGCATTCCCTGCTCGGACGCTGCTCGGCACCTCCATGCCGATAGCGGGCAGTGGCGGCGGCGGGCTGGGCTGGATCGGGACATATGGCGCGTCGAAAGCGCCCACTCCGAATCCCTGGCATGTGTACGCAGCCGGCTCGGGCGGGATCGAGATGCTGAGAGTTCCGACCAGGTCCTGGGCCTGGCAGGGCGCGGTTCCGGGCGGGAGCGGAGCAGGTCCCTCCGACGGGAGGGGCGGGGTCAGGTTCGGCGCCAACGGTGTCCATGGGATGACGTACCCCGCAGGCGTGGGTGAGGCGGTTGCGACCTGGTTGCTCTCGCACGCCGACATGAGGACCACAAGGGATAGCGCGAAGGCCGCTCTTGCCATCACATATCGATACGTTTCAAAACGGCGCCCCGTTACGCCGGAAACTCGATAATCGCGGCGTGTCACATGGGTAGTTCCCAACAACGGAGGGCTGGTTGATGTTCTCGAAGATCCTGGTTGGTGTCGGCGGTGACGAAGACGCTGATGAAACGCTGCCGGTCGTCGTAGCGCTTGCAAAATCATTCGGCTCCAAGGTGCTCGTTGTGCACATGAGGGAACGGGTCGTCACCGCCGCGGCGACGCTCGAAGCGGAGTCGATTCCGGAAGCATTTCGATTCGGCGAGCGGATTGCTGCGAGCCTGCGCGAAGCAGGGGTAGATGCTTCGTCTGACATCCGCGGCCACCGCCCAAACCAGCTGCCGAAGTTCATTCTCGACGAGGCCAAGAAGTTTGGCGCGGAGCTCATCATCATCGGCGGCCACCATGCCCACGGCATGCACGACCGGATATTCGGCGACCTCGGCAGGACCCTCGCCCATGGGGCCGACTGCCCGCTGTTGTTGATGCCGAGCGGCCCCGAGTAGCTTGGCGACCGCGACGACCAGGGGAGCCGCCGTCCGGCGGGGCGTCCGCCTCGAGGTCGTCACCGTAATCTGGATGGCAGCCGAGGCAGTGCTGGCCATCGGGGCCGGTATCGCCGCGCGCAGCGTGCTGCTGACGGCGTTCGGCTTCGATTCCGTGATCGAGCTCTTGAGCGGCATCGTCCTGTTGAGGCGGCTCAATTTCGAGGCGAAGGGTCGGTCGCAAGACGGGATAGAGCGCATGGAGCGAACGACTGCGCGAATCTCAGCGGTTCTCCTGATCCTCTTATGCGTCTACGTGGTCGTGACGTCGGTCGGCGGCCTGCTCCTCGGATTGAAGCCGGAAGGCTCGGTCCTGGGTATCGCTGTCGCCGCCGCCGCCCTGGTAGTCATGCCATTGCTCGCATGGGCGAAGAGTCGCGCCAACAGGCTCATCGGCAGCGCGTCGCTCCGTGCCGACATCGCCGAGACGATCACGTGCGCATACCTGGCGGCGGTGACCCTCGCCGGCATCGGACTGAGCGCCTTGCTTGGGATCTGGTGGCTGCAGTACATCGCCGCGATCGCGCTGCTCATCTGGCTCGTCCCCGAAACCCGCGAGGCGCTCGAGGGTGCCACTGGCGGCCGGCATGAAGACCAACACCACGCAACCGATTCAGGATTGGAGGATTAAAGGAGGCGACAAATGGCAGAACAAACCGAAATCGACCCATCCCCACAGCGCCGCCTGTCGGATCGCATTCAAACCAGAGCGACGCTGCACGTCCCCCGACTTGTGAAGAGTCGCGACTCCCATGCCGACGTCCACGGCACGAGCGCGATCGGCCAATTCAACAGCCGCCTGGCGGTGCTCATCACGAAAAGCGTGGGGACCATGTGGGCGGCGTATCTGTTCGTACTCATCGGGTTGGTCTCACTCCCACAGGCGTGGAATGCGTTCATTCACGGGGACACGGTCACTGGGGTCGCCTGGTTGAGCCAGTCGTTCCTCCAGTTGGTGCTGCTGCCGATCATCATCGTCGGCCAGAACGTGATCTCCGCAAGCCAGGACGCTCGGGCTGAGGCGGATCACGAAACGCTGACCGCGCTGCACACCATGAACGTGCGCCAGCTGCAGATGCTGGAGCAGCAAGAGAAGATCCTCGAGATAATCGAGCAGAGAACGCCTAGCAAGAGTGCCGCGGGATAATTGACGGAGCCCGGCTCGAGCGCGCGGCAACCGCCACGGCGCCGGCTGGGGATGGGAGGACCGCGGTAGCGGTAAACCGATGAGCGACAAGAACGAGCACACGGACGGCCGTCCGCCATCCGGCGGCGCGACCACGAACGCGGCGACGGGGAAGGAGAAGCGAAGGGTGATGGTCACTCAGCTCCTCCGAAGCCCGGTCTTCAATCCGGCCGGCGTCGAGCTGGGACGGCTCGCAGACCTGATCGTCAAGCTGGACAGTGCCGGTGGCGGCTACCCGCCCGTGACCGGGATCAAGGTCCGCATGGGCGGGAGCGACGTCTTCGTCAGCAGCAAGAACATCGAGAAGCTCGCACCCGGCGAGGTGCGGCTCAACACCCAGACGCTGGACACAGGTCCGTTTCAGCGACGACCTGGCGAGGTGCTGCTGGCGGCCGACGTGCTCGGACGTCATCTGATGGACGTTGCGCGGGGCCGCATCGTGCGGGCGCACGACCTCGTCATTTCGCCCAACGACGACGGGTGGCGATTGATAGGTGTTGACCGCAGCCCGCGGGCGATGCTTCGCCGCCTGGTTCCGCGCCGAGGCCGGCCCGATCTTCGCAAGCACGCCATCCTCGACTGGAAGGACGTGCAGCCGTTCGTCGGCCACGTGCCGACCGCCAAGCTGCTGATGCCGCTGCAGCGGCTGCGCAGGCTGCACCCGGCGCAGATCGCAGACCTCGTCGAAGGCGCGTCACACGCAGAGGGCGAGGAAATCCTGGACGCGGTCGAAAGCGATGCGGAGCTGACCGCTGATGTCTTCGAGGAGCTCGACACCGAGCACCAGGTCGAATTCCTCAGGTCGATGTCGAATCAAGAGGCGGCCAAGGTCCTCGAACGCATGGCCCCCGATGACGCCGCCGATCTCCTCGGCGAGCTCGATCAGGAGCGGCGCAAGCCCGTGTTCGACCTCATGTCACCGCAGGCGCAGCACAAGTTGCGCAAGCTTCTGCAGTACCACCCGAGCACGGCGGGCGGGATGATGAGCCCCGATTACGTCTGGGTGATCAGAGGCGCGACCGCCGCCGAGGCGCTCGAGGCCGTGCGCACCGACGACAAATCGCCCCACCAGCTGCTGAACACGGTCTTCCTCACCGAGCAGGATGGCACGTTCATCGGCAGCATCAGCACCGCCGATCTGCTGCGCGCCGAAGCCAGCCGCAAGGTGGAAGAGCTCGAGCTGGACACCTGCCGCGTCACCACCGGCGCCGATGTGACCGACGTCACGCTCACCATGGCCGACTACAACCTGATCGCGCTGGCAGTCACCGACTCAACCGGGAACCTGCTTGGTGCAGTCAGTGCCGACGATGTGATCGAGGCCATCGTCCCAGAAGAGTGGCGCGCTCGCCTCGAAGCAAGCACCGGAGTCTAGATGTAGTGCCCGGCGAGCGCGAGCCGGTGAAAGACGACTCGCAGCTCAAGCCCACCTCGGCCGTACTCGACGAGGCGCATCTCGGCGACATCCACGGCGCCTTTGGGACCATCCGCCTGAGCGATGTGGCTCCGCGGCGCACGTGGCGGCGGCGGCTTCTGACTCTCGCGGCGATCATCGGTCCCGGCCTCATCGTCATGGTTGGCGACAACGACGCGGGCGGGGTCTCCACTTACGCGCAGGCCGGCCAGGACTACGGCTACTCGCTGCTGTGGACCCTCGTCCTTCTAATACCGGTCCTGATCGTCAACCAGGAGATGGTCGTCAGGCTCGGAGCCGTGACCGGTGTCGGTCATGCCAGGTTGATCAAAGAGCGGTTCGGGCGCTTCTGGGGCTGGTTCTCGGTCGGGGACCTGTTCGTCTTGAACTTTCTGACGATCAGCACGGAGTTCATCGGGGTCAGCCTGGCCGGGCAGTATTTCGGCTTCAGCCCGTACGTCGTAGTCCCGCTCGCCGCGGTGATCCTGATCGGGATCACCGTCACTGGCAATTTTCGCCGCTGGGAGAGGGCGATGTTCGTCTTCCTGTTCGCGAGCCTGCTCGTCCTTCCGCTTCTGGTACTCAGCCACCCGGATACCGGAGCAGCGCTCAAGGGATTCATCACGCCCGGGGTTCAGGGCGGTCTGACGTCAGACGCCGCACTCCTGATCATCGCCATCGTCGGGACGACCGTCGCACCCTGGCAGCTCTTCTTCCAGCAGTCGAACGTCATCGACAAGCGGATCACCCCGCGCTGGCTCGACTACGAGAAGGCGGACACCGTGCTCGGCGCGTTCGTCGTGGTGGTCGGAGCCGCCGCGATCATGATCGCCTCTGCCTCCGCTTTCACCGGAACGAATGACTTCGGCCGCTTCATGGACGCCCTGCACATCGCGCGGGGCCTCGCCTCGCACATCACGCCGATCGAAGGGACGATCTTTGCCCTGCTGCTTTTCGACGCTTCGATCGTCGGAGCTTCGGCTGTCACGCTCGCGACGTCCTACGCATTCGGCGACATCTTCGGGCTGCGCCATTCGCTGCACCGTGGCGTCGGCGAGGCGAAGCTGTTCTACGGGTCTTACACGGCGATGGTGGCGGTGGCCGCGGCCATCGTCCTGATTCCGCACGCACCGCTCGGGCTGATCACCACCGCCGTCCAGGCGCTTGCGGGCACGCTCCTCCCGAGCGCGACCGTGTTCCTCGTCCTTTTATGTAACGACCGCGCGGTGCTCGGCCCGTGGATCAACAAGCCATGGCTGAACGCGCTCGCCACGATCATCGTCAGCGCGCTCCTTCTGCTCTCGCTCGTGCTGGTCGTTTCCACTGTGTTTCCGACGATCAATGTGACCGCACTGATCACTGTCCTCGGAATCGTGATGGCGCTGGTCGTGGGGGCTGCCACGGCCTGGATGTACTGGAGCGCTCGACATGCTGATCCCGTGCCCGAGCTGGCGCGAGCCGAGAAGGAGAACTGGCGGATGCCGGCCCTCGCACTGCTCGAGCGCCCGACATGGTCGCTCCCCAAAAGGATCGCAATGTTGACGATGGCCGGCTACATCATCCTTGCGGTGCTGTTTCTGGCCATAAAAGCGGTCCAACTGGCGGTTTTCCACCACTGATCTGATCTCGAGCAGCGAGTCGATCTTGTAACAATCGAGCCGCATCGGTCGTTGGAACCCTGGTGAGAAATTCGAAATGGGCTTGTTTACAAAGCCAAACGGGCCCTCGGTCTACAATGTTGGCCCGTGCTCGGTAAGCAGCCGGGCCGCCGCGCTAGAGCTTCGCGCAGGCGCCTGAATCTCACTCGCACCGCCGTCCTTGCAGTCGTCGCACTGAGTCTCTCGGTGGTGGCGGGAGGATTCGCGTACTTCCTTCCTGCCGCGACTCTTGCATGGCAAGCCACCGGGCAGGTGGTGAGCATCCCGTCGCCCACACCATCGCCCAGCATCGAAGCCTCTCCCTCGCCGAGCCCCGTGATCAAGGTGCCGGGCGATTTCACAGTCTTGCTGCTCGGTTCTGACGACGACTCGAAGTTCGAGGCCGATCACGTGCTCACGCAGTCGATGATCCTGGTCAGGGTCAGACCGTCCAGCCATTCGGTGGTCATGCTGTCGATACCGCGCGACCTGTACGTGCAGTTCTGGCGCGGCGGATCAGGGAAGATCGACGGCGCCTACTCCTACGGCCAGGCAGGCGGAGCCATCGCGACAGTCGAGCGTGACTTCAACGTGCATATCGATGAGTACATCTGGATCGGGCTGTTGGGCCTCGTCAAGCTCATCAACGCGATCGGCGGGATCGACGTCGTGACCAGCAACCCGGTCATGGACGATTTCTACCCCAACGACATCTTCAGCCAGTATCCATACGACTACTCACGCGTGGCCGTCCTGCCTGGGCCCCAGCACCTGGATGGTCTCCACGCAATGCAGTACGTACGCTCGCGACACGGCGACCTGCAGAGTGACATCGGCCGGTCCAAGCGGCAGCAGCAGGTGCTGCTCGCCATTCGCCAGAAGGCGAAGCAGGTGACTTCGTCTGACGTCAATGCGGTCGCCGCCGCGTTGGGCGGCGAGATCAAGACGAGCATCTCCATCGATCGAGTCATCGATCTGATTCCTCTTGCGTCCACATTCGACAACCCAGACGCCATCACCCAGATCGTCATGGTGCCCCCGCTGTTCCACGGAGGCGGTCCTGGTGGGAGCCTGACGCCCAACTGGCCCGCGATCCTCGCCTTGGTGCGGCAATACTTCCCATGATCGCGAGGTTCTTCCTGGCACTCGGCCTGGCGGCGATGATGGTCGTCGCCAGCTTCGGGACGTATGTCTATCTGTCGGGGCGACAATCGAAGCTCACGGCCGCTCCGCAGAAGCCCACTGCGGCGACGCCGCGCGCGCAAGCCTTCAAGCTGCCTGGAACGATTTACCTCGCGCAGTCCGGGGCTCTCTACAGCCTGAGCGTGGGGAGGTTCCACCAGCTGACAGGGGAGGAGGGGTGGACCCAGCCATCTGTGTTTCCGGACGGCGGGTACATGCTCGCTGTCAAGCAGAACTATCTCTACTCAGACGTCTACGTCCTCGAGCGATTCGGGGCAGTTCACCGCAAGCTCACGGACAACAACGCATACGGCAGGCTTGCAGACATCAGTGATCGCCATTGGTCGTTCTACCCGCGCCTGAATCCAGACGGGACCCAGCTCTTCATGAGTTACGACGCGCCCAAGTTCGGATACGACGTGAATCTGTCGGTCTGGGCGATGCCCCTCGGCGGATCGATCAGCCAGGGTCGCCTGTGGACGATTTCGAACGATTACACCGGAGGTGATGTGCAGGCCCTGCCAGTGCCAGGTGGTGGGATCATCTACACCAAGTACAGCTATGGGCCGGATGGCAACCTGACCGGCCAGCTGTGGTTCACCAACCGACCTGGATCGGTGGGTCGGGCTCTGACCGACACGGACCAGGATTGCTCAGAGCCTTCCCTATCACCAGATGGGCACCTGCTGGCCATGATCTGCACTTACCAGAAGCAGGTCTCGCATCTCGTCTTCGCCTCCTGGATCAATACGAACATCGGCCGGCTGCACGAGCTGATCACCGACCAGGTTGTGGCGCAGCCGACCTGGGCCCCGGATGGCAGCGGCATCGCCTACCTCGCGCCGGCTGTGGCGGCGGGGCCGTTCCAGCTGTGGTTCCTCCCCAAGGATGCGTACGATGCGCCACCGCCCAGCCCGACCCCAGTTCCGACACCGACCCCGGGCGGCCCGTACAGCGGAACGCTGCCGACCCCGACGCCGGCGCCGCCGGTGGCGCCGCCTGTGATCAAGCCGGTCCAGCTCACCACGAACAACGGATTCGACGCCACGTCGCCAATCGCATGGGCCCTCTGAGGCACTAAGCGGAGGCGACGCACGCCGGGTCTGGGTTCGTGCCCGTCACCAGGACCGGCTCGCCGTCGGCTGCGACCTCCTGAGCCTGCGTGATGAAGCCCTCGGAGACCATCAACGCCAGCACCTGGGCGCGCCTTACCTCCGCGGCTTGGGGATTGACGGTGGGGTCGTAGATTGACGGGGCCTGGGTCACTCCGGCCAACAGCGCGTACTGGCCGATGGACAGGCTCTGCAATGGTGCCTTGAAGTAGGCGCATGAGGCGGCGCTCACGCCGCGCCGGCCGTAGCCGGTGGTGATCTCGCTCAGGTAGTCGGCCATGATCTCCTGCTTGGTCAGGACCCGCTCGACCTTCAGCGCGAGAACGGCGTCGACCATCTTGTCGTAGCCACGATCCGAGCCGCCGAGGTAGGCGTCCTTCACGAGCTGCTCCGTGATCGTCGAGCCCCCTTGGCAGAGGCAGCGGTGAGCGGCGTCATAAAGGACGGCGCGCACGAGGCCGAGCGAGTCGATCCCATGATGGGTATAGAAACGCTCGTCCTCGGTGGCGACGACTGCCTTGGCCAGCATGGAGGGGACCTCGTCGGCGTCGAGCAGAACGATCCCGTAGTGGCGGGTGAGGTCCTGCACCCGGGCACGGATGTCGGTTCCGTCCGGGGTCGACACCCACAGTGTGGTCAGGCTTGGCGCGATCACGATCGCCAGGGCCACCAGCGCGAGGGCAAGGCGCCGCACCGCCACCGGCACCGACCTCAAAGCCCCACGAACTCCGTGGCTTGGCCGAGAGTTCGCGGGGACCCCTTTGTAAATGCCGTCCCCACGCTGCAGTCAACGGGGCGCCCTTCGCGCCCGTTACGCCGCGTGGACTCCCTGATGCGGCCGGTGGCACCAGGAGCCCGCCGGCCCGCCACCGTCGATGCCGGTCGTCTATAGCAAGCCGGCTCCAACACCCTTCGACAATGTGGGGCCGACCTCGGCTTGCCTGTTGTGTCGCTGAAACCGTCGATCTTGCTGCGGATCGCCCGCGACTAACCTTTCCATTCGTGGCCATCATCGTCTGCCCGCAGCCCGTCGCGGCCGAGATCGGGCTCGACGTCATGCGGCGGGGCGGGAACGCGGTCGACGCCGCGGTCACGTGCGCATTCGTCCAGGGCGTCATCGACCCCCAGATGTGCGGCATCGGCGGCTGCGGCGTGATGCTGGTGCATGGCCCGAAGTCGGGTGATGCCCTGCTCGAGTTCTACTCGACTGCCGGCTCGCGTACCCACGAGGATCAGTGGGAGCACCTCTACCTCCGCCAGGCCGCCGACCGCTATGGATATGTGCTCGAGGGGTGGGTGAACGACGTCGGCTACCAATCGGTAGGCGTTCCGGGCACGGTGGCCGGGCTGCACGAGGCGCTGACCAGGTACGGCACGGTCACCTGGGGGGAGGCGATCGAGCCTGCCATCCCGCTCGCGGCAGATGGGTTTCCCGTCACCGGGTACATGCACGGCTACTGGACGACCGACTACGGGCCCGACGTCGTGCCCAACAGCGAACGGATCCAGGCCACGCCGGCGGCGAAGGCCCTGTATACGCGCGACGGAGAGCTGTTCGCCGTCGGCGACAACTTTGTCCAGGCCGACCTGGCGCGCACGCTTGAGCGCCTCGCCGCGCTCGGGCCCGATTCCTTTTACAAGGGAGAGATCGCGGATGAGATCGCGACCGACTTCGAGGCCAACGGGGGGTCCATCACCCGGGCGGACCTGGCCGGCTATAAGGTCAACGTCACGGAGCCGCTGCGCGGCACGTATCGAGGACTGTCCGTCGTCACGGCGGGACCGCCCGCGGCGGGCATCACGCTGCTCCAGATGCTCAATTTCCTCGAGGGGTTCGACGTCAGCGCGTATAGGTGGCCGAGCACAGAGGCCGCGCGGCTGCTCGTCGAGGCCATGGCGTGGGCGGTTGCCGACCGCGAGCTGCACGTCGCCGACCCGCGTTTCGTCGAGGTGCCCACCGGCTCGCTGGCGGACAAGGACTACGCGGCCAAGGCGCGCGAGGTGTCGGCTGTCGAGGCGGCTGCTGCCGTACACGACCGCGCCGACACCACGCACGTCAGTGTGGTCGACGACCACGGCAACGCGGTGTCGCTTACGCACACACTCGGCTCCGCGAGCGGAGTCGTGACACCGGGGCTGGGCTTTGGCTACAACGATTACATGAACTGCTTCGACCCGCGGCCGGGCCATCCGAACTCCGTGCGACCCGGCAAAACGCGGGCGACGAGCATGACGCCGACGCTCGTGTTCGACGGCGAGCGTTTGCGTGCATGCATCGGCGCGCCGGGCGGCACCAAGATCGTGACAGCGATCCTGCAGGTCCTGGTCAACGTGCTGGACCACGGGATGACGCCCATCGAAGCGGTGAGCGCCCCGCGGGTGGACTTTCAAGCCGACGTCGTACAGGTCGAGGGCCGCATTCCTTTATCTGTTAGCCGAGGGTTGGAGAAGCGCGGCTACGCGGTCAACCGGCGCACGCTCAGCTACGACTCATACTTCGCGCGGCCGCAGGTGATCGTGGGCGAGAAGGACGGCTTCCTTCATGGCGCGTCTGATCCACGCAAGGATGGCGGCACGGCGCTCGATACGGAGACGGAATGAGGTTCAAGGACCGGGTGGCGCTCATCACCGGCGGCGGGCGTGGAATCGGCGCCGCGACGGCGCGCCTGTTTGCTGCCGAGGGCGCTCGGGTGGCGGTGTCGGATCTCGACGAGGCGCCGGCCCGCGAGGTCGCCGGGCCTCTGGGCGGTCTCGCCATCGCATGCGATGTCAGCAACCGGGACCAGGTCGAGGCGATGGTGGCCCTCACCGTCAAGGAGCTGGGCCGGCTCGATGTGCTGGTCACCTGCGCCGGCATCATCCGCGACAACCTGCTGTTCAAGATGACCGACGACGATTGGGACCTTGTGATCGACACCCACCTCAAGGGCACGTTCCTCTGTGCCCGCGCCGCGCAGAAGCAAATGGTCGAGCAGAAGTACGGAAAGATGGTCTTCCTGTCCTCGACGTCCGCCCTGGGCAACCGCGGACAGACCAACTACTCGACGGCGAAGGCGGGCCTCCAGGGCATGGCGCGCACGCTGGCGATCGAGCTGGGCCCGTTCAACGTCAACGTCAACACGGTGGCGCCTGGATTCGTTGAAACGCGAATGACGCGCGCCACCGCCGAGCGCATGGGCATGGACTACGAGACGTTCAAGCTGGGCGCGGCCTCGCAGATCCCTCTCCGCCGCATCGGCCAGCCAGAAGACATCGCGAACGTGATCGCATTCCTGTGCAGCGACGAGTCCGGCTTCGTCTCCGGTCAGACAATCTACGTGCGCGGAGGACCGTAGCCCCGCGAGGTATTCGGCAAGGTTGTCCGGTGCACGAACGTTGAGCACCCTATGAAGCTGCGTTTCAGCCTGCTTTCGAAGCGGCGGCGCTCCGTTCTGGCCGTCCGAACTTTCGTTCGTTGTGGGGTCAAAAAGCGCTCAACTCCCACACTGGAGTTGAGTTCAGCGCGGCCCGGCGAACTTGCGTTCGAAAGGTTGAGGGTGGGACCCCATCGGGTTGACGGCCTTGGCGGGGTGGTGTTACGGTGACCGCCATTCTCTGGGTGTCCGGCCCTGCCCGCGGGCTGGTTCGCAACAATCGCAACGTTTAGGGGTAGACATTTGCGAGTCCATCGATATCTGACACATGCTGTCGTGCTTGCGATAGCTGTGGCCATTTCGTCGTATGCATCGATGGACCGCCACGTCCCCGCTTATCTCACCTCCCGACTCGGAACCGTGAACGCCGAGGCTGTCGTCGTAGGTGAGGGTGGCACGGTCGGTGACGTGTCCCTCGGTCGGTACAGCACGATCATCAAGCCGGTCGCGATCCCGACCTCGGCTCCGGTCAGCCACAAGCCCTGGACCTACACGGTTCGCATGGGCGAGACATTGGCCTCGATCGCCACCAAGTACGGCGTGACCGTCTCCCAGATCCGCTGGTCGAACACGAACCTGTACTCGAACGACTCGGTCGCCACGGGCGACCAGATCGTCCTCCCACCGATACCTGGCGTCGTCGTCAACGTCAAGTCGAGCGATACGCTCGACGCGCTTGCGTCCAAGTACCAGGTTGACCCGCAGACCATCTACGATTTCAACCGGCTGCGCAGTACCGACCTGGTGGCCGGAACCGACCTGGTGATCCCCGACGGCGTGGGCGGCGCCTTCCCACCGCCGCCGGCGCTTTACCAGCTGCTCATGCGCTCGGGCTCGGGCGGCGGGTACCCGGTCAAGGTGCTCGGCTGCTGCCTGGGCCCATACACGGCGAACGGTTTCCCGGTCGGGTGGTGCACCTACTACGTCGCGACCAAGCGCAACGTAACCTGGCGCGGTGACGCGGGCTTCTGGTACCAGAACGCCTCGGCCCAGGGCTACGCCGTCGGCCCGACGCCGAAGGTCGGATCGATCATGGTGACCTGGGAGAGTTGGGCCGGCCACGTCGCCTACGTCGAAGCGGTCAATGCCGACGGGTCGTGGGTGGTGACCGAGATGAACTGGGTGGCGTTCGACGTCATCAACCAGCGCACGATCAAGCCCGGGCAGCTGGGCCAGCGCCTGGTGGGGTTTATCTACTAACCGACCCGGTCGGTTCTGGTTCCGATTCTGGTTCCGCTGGTCTTGCGGCCCACGCCCCTTCCATCCTCTCCGTATCGGGCTTCACCGACTTCAGTCCGGTCGCCGCGATGATGGCCGCCACGACCAGCAGCGTCGGCGAGGTGATCAGCAGGGCCAGCTGAAGGCTGCCGACGTGATCCGAGATCCATCCCACGTCAAACGTGGAATGCGAGTCGCCGAAGACGTGTGAGACGAACAGCAGCAGGGTCACGCAGCTCGCGCGCAGCGCCGGCGAGACGACGTTCTGCGACACGGCGGTGAAGGGGCCGGAGTGGAGGTAGATGGCGATGACCGTGATCAGGAACGCGGGAACGAAAACAGGGATCGGCCCGATGTTCAAGGGTGCGACGAGCGCGATGGTGATGAAAACGGCGGCGATTAGGAAGCCGGCGATACCTACCTCGAGGTGCGCGGCGGGGCTCGTCCTGGCGCGGCGGTCCGCGATCCATCCGCCGGCCAATGTGCCGATGAGCCCGCCCACCACAAGGACGACTCCGGCGAGCAGGCCCGCGCCGGAGACCGACAGGTCGAATCGGCGATGCAGGAGTGTCGGCAGCCAGAAGGCGTTGGAGGCGAGAACGAAATAGAGCACCGTCTGCGCGAGGATCGAGGCTCTCAGGGTCGGGATGCGCATGAGGTTGATGAACGTGCGCGCGGTGGCGTCGGTCGTGCGTCTCACGGCCATCCCGAGCTTTTCCATGCTTCCCCTTAATGGTTCGCGCAGCGTGAAAGCGAGGAAGGCGAAGAGAAGGCCTGGAACGGCGGCGAAGTAGAAAGCGCTGCGCCATCCCAGGTGGTCGGCTACGACGCCGCCGCCCGCGTATCCGACCGCGATGCCGATCGCGCTGCCGGCCCCCCAGATCGACATCACGCGACCGCGCTCTTCCTTGGGGAAGTAGTCGGAGACGAGCGATGTCCCCGCAGGGTAGTAGCTGGCCTCGCCGATTCCGACTACGGCGCGGGTCAGGAAGAGCTGGACGTAGTTGGCGGCGAGTCCCGAGAACAGCGTCGCGACGCTCCAGATGGTGACCCCGACGCCGATGACCGTGCGCCGCACTCCGCGATCACCCCAGTAGCCGAAGGGAAGCGCCGCGACCGCGTATACGAGCAGAAAGGCTGTGCCGAGGAGCCCGACCTGGGCATCGTTGATGTGGAAGTCTTTCTGGATCAGCGGTGCAGCGGCTGCGGCGACCCAACGATCCATGTAATTGAGGAAGTTGATGCCGACCATGACCGCGAGGACGTAGCGGGCATAGCCTCGCGTCACGGCGCCATTCTATGGGCCCGGAGGCCGACGCCGAACGGCTACCATTTCACCAGCGCGTCTCGCCATGACTTGCGTGGGTCGGCTGGGCATTGGTGAGCCTAACGGTCTGTAAAATCGCCTCCGAAAGGATGTGGCAGTTCGAGTCTGCCCCGGCCCACCACCTCCAAATAAGGATCGCCACGGAACCGATGAGTTTTGCGCCCCAGGTCGGTCTAAGCAGTTGAACGACCCAGGGAGGTCCAGAAGCTGATGCATGCATTCCCCGCTGGGAAGGAGTGAAGAGTATGAGCAGGGTACGCGTACTGGTCGGCACGCGGAAAGGTGCGTTCGTATTGAGCTCGGACGCGAGCCGGAAACGATGGGATGTCGACGGCCCCCACTTTGCGGGCTGGGAGATCTACCACCTCAAGGGCTCACCGTCAGACCCCCAACGGCTGTACGCGTCTCAATCCAGCGGCTGGTTCGGTCAGGTGCTCCAGCGCTCGAACGATGGCGGCAAGACCTGGGAGAGCGCCGGCAACCAGTTTTCGTATGAGGGCACGCCTGGACCGCACGTTTGGTACGACGGCTCGCCTCATCCCTGGGAGTTCAAGCGTGTCTGGCACCTCGAACCCTCACTAGGCGACCCGGACACGGTGTTTGCGGGCGTGGAAGACGCCGCGTTCTTCAAATCGACCGACGGTGCCCAGACATGGAGTGAGCTGCCTGGCCTGCGCACACATGAAACAGCGTCGACGTGGGCGCCGGGGGCCGGCGGCCTTTGCCTTCACACCATCGTCATCGATCCGAGCACCACAGACAGGATGTACATCGCCATCTCCGCCGCCGGTGTGTTTCGAACGGACGACGCCGGTAAGACGTGGCGGCCGGCGAATCGTGGGTTGCGGTCCAACACCATGCCTGACCAGGACGCTGAAGTTGGCCACTGCGTCCATCGCATCGCCATGCATCCCTCACGCCCGAACGTGCTGTTCATGCAGAAGCACTGGGACGTGATGCGGACCGACGACGGAGCTCAATCCTGGAAAGAGATCAGCGGTAACCTGCCGACCGACTTCGGTTTTGTGATCGATGTTCACGCGCACGAACCGAACACTGTCTACGTGGTACCGATCACGAGCGACTCCCACCACTTCGTACCCGATGGCAAGCTGCGCGTCTACCGCAGCCGGACCGGTGGCGACGAATGGGAGGCTCTGACGAACGGGCTTCCCCAGAAGGACTGCTACGTCAACGTGCTGCGGGACGCCATGACGGTCGATTCACTTGATCCTTGTGGCGTGTACTTCGGCACCAGCGGCGGCCAGGTTTACGCGTCGGCGGACGCGGGTGACAACTGGGCTCCCATCGTTCGGGACCTGCCGCCCGTGCTCTCGGTCGAAGTCCAGACGTTGCCGTGATACGCGTCGTCCTTCCCGCGAATCTTCAAACACTGGCCGGGGTCGGCCGCGTCGTGGAGTTGGAGGTCAGCGCTCCGATAACTCAGCGGTCGGTCCTCGATGCGTTGGAAAACAACTACCCAGCGCTGCGCGGGACGATGCGAGACATGACCACGAAGAAGCGCCGGCCGATGTTGCGGTTCTTCGCCTGCGAGGAAGACTGGTCAGATGTTTCGCCCGACGCACCCTTGCCCGATGAAGTTGTCTCCGGCAAGGAGCCATTTCTGATCATCGGTGCCATAGCGGGCGGCCGGCGTTGACGACCCAGGAGATGCGCCTTGTGCTCTCGCCGGCCCGATGATCACACCGTGGCGTGATCGCAACGTGCGCCTTCGTGGACCGGAAGGGATTCAGCTGACACTCTTCACCCCATTGGAGGAGTAGCCAGGCCCACTCGTCGCGGCCAGTGCGCGGTACTAGAATCCGAGTTCGATGATCTCGCGAGCCGAATATGACCGATTGAGGGCCGAGGCCCTCGAGCTCCTGGATATGCAGAGCATCCGGCTGCGACCCGACGAAATTCACGCAATGGAAGTGGCTGATTTCGGGCTGAATCGCGTTCGTGAGATCGGTCTGCAGCTCATCGTCTACGTGAACACGGAGCGCTGCTGCGCCAAGGAACTCGTGGTCCTTCCTCGTCAGACCGTCCCGGAGCACCGCCATCCGCCGGTCGGCGACTACCCAGGCAAAGAGGAGACGTTTCGCTGCCGCTCGGGGACGGTCTACTTGTATGTCGAGGGCGAACCGACGAAGAATCCTTCCGCTGTTGTCCCCTCCGGCCATGAGCCTTACCTCACCGTCTGGCATGAGCTGAAGCTCCAGCCCGGTGACCAGTGGACAATCCCACCCAACACCCTGCACTGGTTTCAGGCGGGCGGCGAGGGCGCCGTCGTGACCGAGTTCTCGACGAAGAGCATGGACGAGCACGATGTGTTCACGGACCCGTCCATCGAACGCATCACGCGCATCGGCGATCCCGAACAAAACTGATGACGTCTCTGCCCCGGCTCAACAGGTTGTTCGCGGCCGACGGCTACTGCTTCGATGTCGCCATCGACCATGGCCTCTTCAACGAGCCATCTTTCCTCCCCGGCATCGAGAACATCGTGGAGACGATCGCGAAGGTCGTGAAGGCGTCGCCAGATGCAGTCCAGCTGAGCCCCGGCCAGGCCGCCGTGCTGCAGTCGTTGCCAGGTCCAAAGCCGGCGCTCGTATTGCGCACCGACGTGGCCAACGTCTACGGCCGCAGCCTGCCGTCACACGTGTTCAGCCAGCTCATCGACAGTCCCGTGGAGGAGGCAATTCGCCTCGACGCCGTTTGTGTCGTCGTGAATCTGCTGCTTTTGCCAGGCCAGCCACGGCTGCACCACGAATGCATCGAGAACGTGGTGCGGCTGAAGCCGATGTGCGAGCGATACGGAGTGCCGTTGATGGTCGAGCCTCTGGTGATGCGGCCGAATGACGAAGCCGGCGGCTACATGGTCGATGGCGATCCGGAGAGGATCGTCGCGCTCGTCAGGCAGGCAGTCGAATTGGGTGCCGATGTCATCAAGGCCGATCCCACCGATGGCCTCCGTGACTATTCGCGGGTCATCGAAGCTGCAGGCGGTCGTCCTCTTCTTTGTCGTGGCGGCGGCAAGACCAGCGAGGAAGAAATACTTCGCCGCACGTACGAGGTGATGCGCCTGGGCGCGGCCGGCATCGTCTACGGGCGAAACGTCGTCCAGCATTCCAACCCGCAAGCCATGACCCGTGCCTTGATGAGCGTCGTGCACGGCCATGCCACGCCAGAGCAGGCCCTCGAAGCACTGCACGCCTCGGTGTGAGCTCTTGATGGCCGCCAAACAAAATATTCGGTTTGGGCTCATCGGCTGCGGCCTGATGGGTCGCTATTTCGCAATCGCAACCAAGCAGTGGGGCATGCTGCGTGGATCGCTGCCCACGCCGGAGATCGTTGGCGCATGCGACCTGCAGCCCGCGAACCTCGCGTGGTTCGAGTCCAATGTCGAGACCCTGCGTGAGCCAACAGCCGATTACCGCGCGCTGCTGGCCCGTGAAGACATCGACGCCATCTACTGCGCCGTTCCCCACCACCTCCACGCAGATATCTATGTCGACACGATCCAGGCCGGCAAGCACCTCATGGCGGAGAAGCCGTTCGGGATCGACCTGGCGGCGAACCGCAGGATCATGGCTGCGGTCGCGGAGCACCCTGAGGTTTTGGTCCGGGTTTCCTCAGAATTCCCTTTCTATCCCGGCGCCCAACGCATCGCGGCGGCGGCACGAGAAGGTCGGTTCGGCACCATGATCGAGGTCCGCAGCGGATTCCTCCACTCGAGCGACCTCGATCCCAACAAACCCATCAACTGGAAGCGCCGCGTAGCCCTGAATGGCGAGTACGGCTGCCTTGGCGACCTCGGGCTCCACGCCGTCCACATGCCGTTCCGATTTGGCTGGCGACCGCTCAATGTCAGAGCGCTGCTGAGCAAGATCTTTGCCGAAAGACCTGACGACAACGGAAACATCGTGCCAAGCGAGACTTGGGACAACGCCGTCCTGGCGACCGAAGCGGAAGCAGACGGCAAGCGCTTTCCGTTGCTGATCGAGACCAAGCGCATCGCTCCCGGCGAAACAGACACCTGGTACTTGACGGTGCTCGGGAGCCGGCACTCGGCGTCGTTCACCACGAAATATCCGCGTACCCTGTCGACGCTCGACTATCAGCCCGGTGCGGAGCAGGCCTGGCGAGTGACCGACCTCGGCTACGCGGGCGCGTACCCGACCGTCGCTGACGGAATCTTTGAGTTCGGTTTCACCGATGCCATCCTCCAGATGTGGGCCGCCTTCGTCGATGAGCTCGTCCACCGCGACTCGATGCAGCAGCCGTTCCGCTGCGCCACGCCTGAAGAGGCTGAGCTAAGCCATCACCTGTTCACTGCCGCTCTCGAGTCTCAACGCACCGTGCAGGTGGTCGAGCTCGCCACTGTGGAAGCGAGAGCTTGAAGAGGCGCGACGGAGGCGTCGACGTCCTGGTCGCGGGACACGCATGCGTCGATGTTCTGCCCGCGATCACGCACTCCGGTCCGCTCAACTTCGAGCCAGGCACGCTGACCGTCGTTGGTCCGGTGTCGATCTCCGCAGGTGGTTGCGTGCCCAACACAGGTCTTGCCTTGCGCCGCCTGGGCTTGCGCGTGAGTCTCATCGCTCGAGTGGGTTCCGACCCCTTTGGCGACATATTGATCAAGTTGCTGAGCGACATCGAACCTGGTCTTGCGGCTGACCTGGTCGTCGTTCCCGGCGACCATACCTCCTATTCGATCATCGTCAGCCCACCCGGGTCCGACCGCATGTTCCTGCACTTTCCCGGAGCAAACGAATCATTCGCCGCTGAAGACGTATCCGATCAGCGCCTTCAGGGCGCCCGCATGCTGCACGTCGGATACCTCCCCTTGTTGCGTGAAATGTATGACCGCGGCGGTTCAGGACTGATCCGACTTCTCGATCGTGCGAAGGCTGCGGGCCTCGCAACCTCGATGGACATGTCTTATCCAGATCTCGCCAGTTACCCCAGCCCGGTCGATTGGCGGGAAGTCCTGGCGGGGACCCTTCCTTACGTCGACTTCTTTCTGCCGAGCATCGACGAGCTGCACTTGATGCTCGCGGCAGAACCGGCTCCGAGGCCGGTCAACCCGGAGACTGTCCGCCGGCTTGCGGATGAGGTATTGACGCTGGGCGCCGCTGTGGTTGGCATCAAGCTCGGTGAGCACGGCTTCTACATGCGCAGCGCACCCGAGGCAGTGGTGGCCCGATCCACCTCAGCCGTGCCGATCCGCGTTTCGGAGTGGAGCTTGCGTGAGCTTTGGTCGACAGCCTTCGAGGCCGAGACGGTCGCGACGACCGGCGCTGGAGATGCGGCCGTGGCCGGATTTCTGCTCGGGGTGCTCCGCGGCATGACTCCTGAGGAGACGATCACTGCTGCGGCCGCTGTCGGCGCGAGCAGCGTTGAACAGCAAGACACTCTGGGTGGAGTTGTCGGTTGGGAGGCCATCGCGGCGCGACTGAGTCAGGGATGGCCGCGGACCAAAGCCAATTTTGATAGGGGATGGAAAGAGCTGCAGCGCGGCATGTGGGCCGGCCCCGGCGACCGCGCCCGGGTGACGACCTAGTCGGTCTGTTGGCCCACCTTGTCTTCGTCCTCGCCTCCGATGAGCAGATCCTCATCGCTTGCCGAGTAGCGATCGCGAACCTCGGCTCCATCGGTGTCGGAGTCGCCAAGGCCTTCCTCTGAGTCGGTCTCGACCAGCTCTCCCGTTTGCCTGTCTTCCTGTAGGAGCTGCGCGTATGCCCGCGCGGCCTCGTCCAGCGTCGAGTACTGCCAGAACTCAGTCCCGGGTGGGACCTCGGCGCCTTCCGTTTCGTCCAGGCCGTGCTGGAAGACGTACGCGAGTCCGCTGGTGGGATCCTGGATCAGGGAAAGGAATCGTTCCCCGGTCAGCTCGGCTCGTTGCGCCGCCTGCCCATCATTCTCGAGATCGAAGAGGCGGCTGATTACCTGCTCCTCGCTGCTTTCTTCCATGGCCTTCGCGCTCATGATGGCACCAAGCCGCCTGTGAATAGGCCCGCGGCGCGATGGGTATCAGTTGTGAGAAATGGAAGCAAAGGCGGCACCGTCGATCGCAGCTGAGACCGGCATGGGTGCGGTCCACCTGGCGGTCACCGACGGTGACCGCGCGCTGCGCTTCTACCGCGACTATATCGGGCTGACGCCCCTGGCCTCGGGCGAAGGCGCACTCAGCCTGGGCGCGGGCGACCGCGAGCTGGTGGTCCTACATCCCGGCGCGCAGCGCCCTGTGGTGCCCCGTACTTCGGGTCTGTACCACCTCGCCCTCCTGGTGCCCGACCGCCGCGAGCTCGCCCGGGTTGTCGCGCGCCTCAGCGCCCTAGGCTGGGACCAGTACCCCACCGACCACGTGATGACCAAGGCGAACTACCTCTGGGATCCCGACGGCAACGGCATCGAGGTGTACGCCGAGTCGCCGGAAGACGGCACCTTGGGTTTCGCAAACGGCACCTTTGTCGCCTACGACAAGCACGGCCGGCAGCGCTCCGGCCGGGATCCGATCGACCTCACCGAGCTCTTCAGCCACCTGGCCGAGAGCGATTCGATCGAGTCGCCTATGCCGGACGCGACCCGCATGGGCCACGTCCACCTTCACGTGGCTGACGTCGAAGAGGCGCTCGGCTTCTACCACGACCTGGTTGGCTTCGACGTGATGGGCCATGTGCCTGGCGTCGGATTCGTTTCCGCGGGTGGCTACCATCACCACCTCGGGCTCAACACGTGGGCCGGCCCGGGCGCTGGCCCTGCACCTCCCGGTTCGGCCGGCCTCCGCCACTTCACGATCGAGCTGCCGACTGGCCGTGATCTCGACGCGGTTGTGGGTCGCCTCGAGCACGCCGGAGTGCAGGTGTCCGAATCCGGCGACGGGTTCTCCGCCAGCGATCCCTCAGCCAACGCCATCCATTTCAAGGTGCGGAACTAGTTTCGTCCTGAAGCCCGAACCGGAGTAAGTTGCTCCTGGCGGGAGCCAGGGAGCGAACGGACCATTGGCCAGTTATCTGTTGGTCGCCAACGAGACTGCTGAAAGTCCCGAAATGCTGCATGCCGTGGCCGAGATCAACACACACGACTCAGTCGCTGAGTTTGTGATCGTGATCCCGGCTACGCCGCTCAACCTGCTCCAGCAGTTCGAGGGCACCGCGAAATCCGCGCGCGGGCTCGCCGCGCAGCGAGCCCAGAGCACCCGGTTGCACCTGGAAAGCCTTGGGGTCCGCGTCCGGTCGACACGGATCGGCAGCTGGGACCCATACGAGGCCATCGAAGATGCGCTGATGGCTGACACTTACGAGGCGATCGTGCTTTCGACCCTACCGCCGGGTGTCTCTCGCTGGCTTCGAATGGACCTGCCGTCGCGCGTCGCGCGTCGCCACCCTGAAATCAGGCTGGTCCACGTCGTCGCCCAATCCACGTGATGTCCGAGGGATGGGTGACGTTTCAAATCCGGATCGTGCGGCGCGTACAGCTGCTCGACATCACCGACCGGGTCGCGGAGACAGTCGAACGCTCGCGGGTGCCGGAGGGCGTCTGCCACTTATTCGTGGGCCACACCACTCGGGGGGGGGTGACCAATGGGACGGACCGCGCACGCGGACGGTCGAGGTTGCGGTGGTGCCTGTAGCCCAGTTGCGGTGACGTAGGAGTACTGTTCCGGCCGTGGCGGCCGAGGTCCAGGTCTCCGAAGAAGTGAAGAACAGCGCGCTTATGCAGGCCCTGGGCGCCGAGTTCTCCATGCTCCAGGGAGCACGCGGAGCCACGATTTCGGAGAGCTCGTCTCGATCCAGCCTCTACATGACGACGCTTTCGGGAGCCGTAGTTGGGACCTGGATGCGCGTGGCGGCAGCTCTACCGATGGCGAATTAGGAGATGCCTGCGATCGCCTCGTGGCACGACTATTTCTTGGTGGTGGGCGGCGGCGCCGCAGCTCTCACGGGGCTCGTCTTTGTGGCGATGACGCTGCACCTCGAAGAGATCACCAAGGATCCAGTCCATCGA
>Ga0137389_10000367_pt1 | contig 24130 bp, 19 predicted proteins | sample 15con2h14BmetaG_FD_104645 | JGI IMG/M metagenome (GOLD analysis project Ga0137389, IMG submission 104645) | Vadose zone soil microbial communities from Angelo Coast Range Reserve, California, USA - 15con2h1.4B metaG | ecosystem: Environmental > Terrestrial > Soil > Vadose zone > Saprolite...
CATGATCGTTTGGACGACCCTTATGAGTCAGCAGGACTCATCGACAAACTCGGGTGCGCCATGGGGCACCGGCGCGTGTACGGGCGACTACGATTTTTGTACGCAGGATCTGCGCGGGCAAGGCTACGCCAACCTGGTCCAGAACTATTGGAATACCCAAGCCACGGACGGCAGCTATCCGGTTCTGGGGTTCAATTGGTGGCAATTCACCGACAACATGAATGAGGGCGTGAACTTTGGCTTGGTGGATGTTCTCGACAACGCCTACAACGGGCTGGAAGATCGAATTGCGACAGGTATTGACCCGTGGGGCTATCCGACTGGCGGTGAGACGATTAATCACGGAGACTTTCTTACTTCATTACAAAATCAGAATCTGGCTATCTTGCAAGCGCTCCTGTCGATTCGCTAGCCGAATGGAGCCAGAGGAGACTAAGTTCCTTCAGGATTCTTAGGGAGCTGTAAGAGACTTGGTGGTGAACCCGGAGAAGCTAAGTTTTGGCTGGACTAGTTTTTCGGGGGCAGGTCAGTGGAGGCCGATTCTCTGCTACAGAAATGCGAATCGACCTCTTGCCATAATTGCAGCATTTGTTGACGCCAGCCGCACTGTTTGTGGTCCGCTACCTTTCGATGAGGCGTCGCTCGAGTGCAGAGGCAGCCTCGCTCTGACTGCGAGACGAAACGTACCAATCGATGGTGCGCTGCAAACCTTCCTGGAACTTCACTTCCGGCTGCCAACCAAGCAGTTTCTTGGCCAAGGAGTTGTCGGCCACCCGATTCAGAGGACCGGTCGGCATTTCGGGGTGCAATTCAATCTTGGGGTTCCGGCCTATGGTCCGCAGAATTTCGTGGACTGCGTCGATCACCTTGATGCGCTCCATGGTGCCGAGATTTATTCCTGTCCCGTCGTCGATCTTTTCCGCTGCCAGAATGGTTCCTCGCACAATGTCGTCGACGTACGTCCAATTCCGAATTTGCTGCCCTGTTCCCCAGACCACGAACGGATCTTGCCCCAAGTAAGCGCGGGCGATCATGGCGATGACGGCATGATTCTCAACGCCGCGGGGGCCATAGACGGTGAAATAGCGGCAACATGCGGACTTCATTCCCCAATCCTTGTACCAGGCGCGGAGCGTCATTTCGGCCATGAGCTTCGCCCAGCCGTACATGTTATCGGCATCGTACGGGGGGCCGACCATATCTTCTGTAAGATAGACAATCTCGTTCGGGTCCATTTGCAAGCCATTGGGGTAAACACAACCCGATGAAGCGTATACGACTTTCTCAACCCCCACCTTGTAACAAGCTCTAAACACGACACCGTCGAGCATTAGGTTCGTTGCACAGGCGGCTTGGTGAAGGTCCACATAGCCCCGGCCACCATGGTCCGCCGCAAGATGAAATACAACACTCGTGCCCTGAATAACCTTCCCAGCGATGTCCGGCTCCTTGAGATCAGCCTCGATGAATTCCACCTTGCCTTCTTGGATATGAGTGGTGATGTTTTCCAGCACTCCGCTGCTTAGGTCGTCAACCACACGAACTTTGGCCCTTCGAGCGACCAGGGCGTCCACCAAGTGGGAGCCGATAAAGGAACATCCTCCCGTCACCAGTACACTGCGACCTTCCCAATTCATCGGTCTTTCCTCCTTTGCCTTCTTAGGTTCTCTTGGAACTGCGTCCTCAGTTCCGCTTATTCTGTCTCGCCTGGAGGCAGGCTGGTGAGAAGCCCCGGCCGAGCATCCAAAGGGACACCACGCAACACGAACTGGCGCACTCCGCTCGAGCTAGCCTTCAATCATGAGTGACAACTGGCTTGCCTGATCGGCTCCGGCGCTCCTCGATCACTCGCTGATAGAGTTCCTCGAACGCTTCCGCTCGCGATTCCCAACTATACTTTTCCTCCACCAGCTTGCGTCCAGCCTGAGCGATTTGCGCAGCTGCCTCTGGATGGCGGAGCAGATCGACAACATGAGCGGCGAATTCGTTCGAGGTTTCCGCTGCCATTAGATGTCTGCCATCGACGCACTCAATGCCGACCGTGGATCCGGGATGATAGGCGACGATAGGCATTGCCATGGCCATCGCTTCCAGGACTTTGCTCTTCAACCCTGTGCCATGACGGATGGCACAGACATAGATTCGTCCAGAGCACACCGCAGCACGCAGATCAGGGAGATTCGCGGAGATTCGGATGCCGGGTCGAGTCGCGAGTGCCTTGATTTTCGGTGCGGGGTCCGCACCCACTAGGTGAAATACCGCGTGAGGCACCTCTCGGCGGACCAGCGGCAGGATCTCATCAGCGAACTCTAAAGCTGCTTCAATGTTTGGCGCGTAGCCCAGATGACTATGGAAGACCAGAGTTGCTTCTTCCTTCTCCACCGGCACAGGGTGGAAATATTCTGTGTCTGTTCCGTAAGGAATCATAGCCACGTTTGCCTGGGGCACTACTCTCCGCACTTCTTCTGCGTCCCGATCGGCCACTACGACGCAACGCTCGAAGCGCGGGTACACGAGTCGCTCGTAGCGCGGCTCGTGAAACCTCATCACTGTGTGATAGAGCCTTTCATTAAAACTCTGCGTACACTGCAACATTTCCGCCCAGCGCAGCGTCCAAGAGTCGTGCAGGGAGAGAACCTTGGCGATCGGCAGATCAGCAGGTACCAGGCCCCCGACTGAAGGACCTTCCACGTGCAAGACGTCCCACTTTTTTGATTTCATGTGGGTTTTTAGGAGCACACTCAGTTCGGCCCGGTGGTGCAGTTGTTTTCCCCGGAGATGGGCTGAAGCCAAATTGGCGATGCGACGCGAGAGCCTGTGTTTGGAGCCCGGTATTGCCTCCACCGATGCGCAATATGGTTGAGGCCAATCGAGATGCCGTTCATCATCGTCCTCCAGCAACGAGACCAGGTGAATTCGGTGTCGCCGCGAAAGGCACTTGATTAGGTTTCCGCCGTAAAGTCGGAAACCGCCTCGCGATGGGAGGTATGGCAGCGCTTGTGACACCCATCCAATGTTCATCCTTCTTCCTTTTCCTTTGCTCTCACTTGTGTGACCCGTTCTGCTTGGCCTGGAGCGTGGCTCTCAATGCCTCCATCACCCTCCTGTTGGCTGCCGTCACAGCGGTAAGGAAGTCCCCGTAATTCCGGTTTTCGCCACCGACCGGATAGCCCCAAGAATCCTTGCCCGCAGCTATCACAGCTTCTCTGCCATCGTAGGCATTGTCGAGCATACTGACCAAGCCAAAATTCATATTCTCGCTCGCACTGTCCACCCATGACCACCAGTCGATTCCCACGACGAAGTAATCCCCGTTTTCTCCCCTCAGATTAAAGAGGTTGTTTAGCTCCTCAGCGTATGCTTGTCCTCGGAGTCTCTGGTTCTCTTTATTGTAGTTGGAGCCCCACCCGTTCAAATTCTGCCCTTTCAAGTCGGCGTCCGTCTGAGTGGTTAGTGCCTCCCAGAAAAAAACTGGTTTACCGCCGGAATACTCGTAGAGCTTTCGAAGCAAGGGCCAACTTGGCCCACCGGGAACCCCAGACGCCTGGATGGCGTCCGCGTATTTTCCAGCCGCCTCTATGATCTGCCGGCGGCTTCCTGCCTGTATCGTGGCAGGACTGAACATCAGGGTTTTAGGAAGATTCGTTCTGATGCTGCGCTTGTACGCGGAGAAATACCTCTCCGCGATGCAGCCAAGGAACTGATCGAGGTCTGCCCCCACCTGCGGGTTTGCGCTGGACAGGTAGTCAAAGTCTGTCCCAATCCAGGAATGTCGCCCGCTCTCGTCGAGAAGCCCCTTTCCTTTGGGCCATCCACCATCCGAGTCCCATGTCGTATAGTCTGAACCCCATGCCGCATTCAGCGCGGCGATCGTGTGGTATTTTGCTTTTAGGAAGTCTCGCAGGACATATTTGGTATACATCCTGTTGTTCCGATAGGCGACAGCCGTTCCGTTAATGTTGCCCGTTGACTCCGTTGGACTCGTCACCACTGCAATCCAGCCTAGATGCGGGTGAACCTTTCCCTGGCTGGTTGCACCTTCCGGACCGGGACCAAAACCGGTCAAATAGTCACTATCGTCAGTGGTGATGCCGATTAACCACGGCGTCGAAGCCAGCTTGCCCAGGCCGCCAAACACATTTTCCCCGTAGTCTTTCGCGTTCTCCTCTACGAACAGATTGAACGCCGGGTCAAACACATCGGGGAACAGACCCGCGTAAAAACCGGGAGCTACCGTGACATCCACGCCGCTGTTCAAGTTCTTGAACTTTCCGGACCGCATCCCGTACAAGCTCGAGTTGAGGACGTACAGTATCGGCATTTTCTCTGAATTGCCAACCGCTGAGCCAAAAGTACCGATCGGGAATGTCCTCGTATGAGAAACCTCGCCGATGGCATTGAATCCCCATTGCCGCATTCGCCTTACGGCCTGCTGCGCCCATTCCGCAATGCCGGCACGGTATTTCTGAGCGATCCTGGCCGCATAAACTCGACCTCCGCTCGCTGGGTCGATGGCGTAGACGGAGAGTAACCAAAAGGCATTGCCCTCTGGTGTGCAGAAGACCCAACGTTTGTTCACCTTCTCCAGCCGGAAGTGCCCGGTTGCCTTGCCTGGGCATGGAGAGCCTGCCAACCCTCCGTATTGGTCCATCGTCACTGGGTTCTTTCCAGCACCAAACGCAGCGCCGGAAAGGAATGGCGCGGTCAAAAGAAGACTCAATGCATAATCGGCCGGGATCCCGTGCCGTTTCATCCGAGCTTCCCTGGGTTTTGGATTGCGTCCGAGTGGCGAACCTGGCTCAGAATCTGGCAAGCTTGTGTGACGAGCGCTGGCCAGCCATGGGTCCTGGCCAAGGCGATTCTTTTTTCCGTCAAGTCCGTGGCCTTGGATTCCTCAAAAGCTGCTGAGATACAACGCACGAATTCCTCATGGGATTGGGCGACATAGCAAGCTTCTCGATAGCGCTTCGCCACCGCGACCGGGGCTGAAACGATGGGCTTGCCCATCGCCAGGTACTGATAGAACTTCAACGGATCACATTCTTCGTTGAAGCGGTTTGGTAGAAACGGTATGAGGCATACATCAAAGGCATGAATGTACAGGGGAACCTGGCTCGTCGGCTTGAATCCTAGGACGCGGACGTTCTGCAAAGTGCGCAGGGTGTCCAATGCTTCGAGCTGCCTGCCCTGCGGAACTGTTTGCGAGATGGGGACCCTGCCGACCAGGACGACCGTCTCGTTGGGAAATGCGCGCGCGACTTCGACCAGCAATTCGATATCGACATGATAGTTGACGTACCCCAGAAAACCGATGACCCTGCCGTTTCTCGGCAGGTCTGTCGGTCTTGTGTCCGGTGCGGCTCGATCCGCGTCGAATAGGGTCAGGTCCACACCATTCGGCAAAAGGTACGTCCGCGGATTCGCGAGGCTATGCTTCTGAACGAGCGTCTCGCTGACACAGAAGACGGCATCCGCTCGCTTGATGAGAGTCGCTTCTTCCTCACGGGGAGAATAGTCCAAACAGTGGTAAGCGAAAAGAGTGTGGTCCACAGCTTCGACGAGGCTTTCGGACAAATAGGGGAAAGAATGCCACAGAAGTGTGGAGCGAAAACCAAGATCCTTAAGCAGCCTTCTCAAGGCCTTTGCATTTTGAGCCACATCGAATTCCCGAATTGTCTTGACTCTTCCAAAGGGAAAGCTGCGACGATGGAACACGGTGAGATTAGGCTCCGCGGTGCGCGTGCGGCGTCCAAAGAGGCTGTGAAATAGCCGGTGCATCCGGAACTCTGCGTTCTTTGGATTCCACATGGGGGGCGGCTCCACTAAGACGGTCGGGACCATGTGAGCGAATGCGCGCGCGATGTGATGAGTCGTCTGCCACATATCGTCGCGAAAATTCCAGAAGAATGGAGAAACGATCACCACGCTATCGAATAACTCTTCTTGCTGTATTTCACTGCGAGCCTGGCCAGATACTCTGACATTTTCGATTGATTCATTCATCGTTCGACCTCTGATAGATGCTCAACCTTTGGAGAAGCCAATCCTCGGAACGGTAGCGTAGCCAGGAGGGCAAGACAGGCAGTTCGTTCCTTAGAGTCGAGTATCAAGAACGTTCCCAGAAGCATGTAAGCTGCCGACGCCGAGAACAAGACCAGAATGAGCCAGTGTAGAGAAGTCACATAAGGCCTCATCGAAAGTAAGAATAGTGAGATAAGACTCAGAGGAGTCAGAATCGGGCAGTACGACTTGAGTAACAAGCTCCTCCAGCTCACCCCCACGACCCGATTCGCTGCGTTCACAAACCACGGCGTCAAAACAACCTGCGTTCCTAGATAACCTGCGGCAGCCCCTGCAATCCCGAAGTGAGGGACCAGCACCAAGAAAGAGCCGAATTTCAGAGTCGTTTCCAAGACATTAAATTTTGCGGGAATCCATGGGTGCCCTACGCCGCTTGACAGGCTATCGGGCATGTGCATCAGACAGTTGATAAGGAAGGCGCAACTCATCAGCTTTAGGGTCAGCGAACTCTGGGAGGCAAATTCGATCCCGATCCAGTGTCGGAGGATCTCATGGCTAAGCAGGCAGAGAGCAACGGCAGGAAAGGCCGCCAGCGCCGTAACCATCTTGGTGCCCCGCAGATACAGTTCACCCAATTTGCCTTCAGGCGACGCAGCGGAGAGGGCGCTGGCCGCTGGAAAGCTAACCGTGGTTACGTTTCCCACGAGAGCCCAAATCTTGGAACAGAGAGCGGCAGGGATTGAATAAAAGGATACGTTTGCCACGGGAAGGAAGTATCCAACGATCAGCACGTCGACATTATTGCCGATCCGGGATGCGAAGCTTGCGATGGCTGTGAACTTTGAAAAGTGGAACAGTCTCCAAAAGTGTGGGTAGGAGAAACGTGGTCGCACTCTCAGCCCGGGGATCAGGTATTTGGAGCTTAGGAGGCTACCCACAAGAAAGAGAAGATTGACGCAGAGGTTGACAGCAATCACCGTTTTGACCAGATATCCCAGATACACGGCAAGAACGGATGCGAGGATGCGCACTAACTCACACCCGACAAACAGGCCATTGACTATGTCGAACCGTTGGGCAGCGATCGGAACGGCGTAAAACACCTCGGCGACAAATCGAAGAAGGAAAGCCGCGGCAGCCAAGTAGAAGCATAGAATGATGTCCCGTCGTAGCTCGTCAGGCACATGGAAGAAAGCCGGTACTAGCCACCCGGTGAAGCTGGCAAGCGCAATGGCAACGGGCGTCGCAATGGAGAGGTAAATAGCCAGACTCGTGCCGACATACTGCTCGGCCTCCTCCGAGTTAGCTTGCCCCAGAATCCCCGCAAGGTATTTCACCAGGCCAGTGTTGAATCCCATTTGGAGGACATTGAGCATGTTTACAAAAGTCAGCAACAACATGAGTACGCCGTAACGGCTGGACCCGAAATGACGGACGATGTACGGCGTCGAGAAAAAGGTTAGGACGGCCAAAGCAGATTGGCCGACAAAGTTCGAAAGGGTGTTACGAACCAAGATCTGCCCCAAGGATCTCGGGCCTACATCCTTGTTGGATGGTTCTCGAGTCATGGTCGGTTGTTGAGACATGGGGTTCCTGGGGCTTCCCCCTTGGTTTGTCGGGCTCTTTTGCTTGGCTTAGGGACGAGACCTTGCATGCACATCGAGAGAAAGATGGCCAGCCAGAGAAGTTTTTCGTAGTGGCCCGAGACAAAGAATATTGCGACTGCGGCACCAATTAGACCTGCCTGGAGGCCAAGAGCCACTTGATTAACTAGCGCGGGACCGCAGTCTTGAGTTCGTCGTCGGACGTCCTCAAGGCTACTTGTGGTACAAAACAAAATGGCCAGAAACACCAGCAAGGCAGGTACACCCATCTCAGCGGCGATCTCAACGTAGCTGTTGTGAGCCACGTGCTGCTGCATTTCCGTCGGCAATTCATCTTCAGGTCTAATGTATCGCATGACGACATATTTGAAGTTGTCTAGGCCGACTCCCAAAATTGGGTTGGCCTGAACCATGCGCAGGCCACCGCGCCAGAGGGCCAGGCGCGTGTCCACGGAAACTTGGTCTCCATGAGTCGGATTCTGCCAGCGATGCAGAGGTGACGTTGGACTCACAACCACGAATACGAGCAACAAGGTGCCAATAACAGCCAAATTGCGAAGACGGTGCTTGGATTTCGCGATGAGAAACAAACAACTGGCGAGCAGGCCTAGAGAGCCCCCGCGGGAGGCAGACAGCATGAGACCAGCCAAAGTGATGGCCAAGCAGCCGAAACAAAACCACCTCTGCCACATCGGCCGTAGCTCCTGCATCAAAAGAAACCCAATCGGTAGAAAAGGCAACACGCTGATTGCAAAATAGTTCGGATCGCCCACCACCCACCCAGGGCGAAAGTCGGCGTAGACGGTGTGATACTTTTGCCAGTCGCGCAGCACGTAGAGAGAGGCAAACGCCAGTGACCCGAGAGCTACCAGCACGACCCAACGAATCCTCTGCACTGAATCCACGACGGCCAGAGTCACGAAGAAGAAAACCAGGTAGGAAGTGTAGCTAAGCCAGTGACTGTTCTTCCAGGGAATCTGGCGTTCTAGCATGAAAGATATCGTCGCAATCATGTACAGGATCACAAGCAACCGAGCTTGCCGAGTGGCGAAGAATGAAGGCAGTTTCCGTCTCGCAGCTAGATGGATGAGCGCGTAGGGGACGCAAGTTAGGCCTAGGTACTTTACGATGGTCAGATCGCCTACAAACCGTGCCCAGAAATGATGCTGGGTCAATGGCGTAACCGCAATGAGCAAGTAGAAAAGGATCACGTCTTTACGCTTCCCGCCGATAAGCCAAGCGGTGTCTCCACTCGTGCCGGAAGAGCTTCTCGTGTGTACATCTGCAAGGCTTCCCGAAGGGCGCAACGCAAAACCGAGAAACTATACTGCTGCTCCACACGCAGCCGCGCTGCTCGGCCAAACGCCGCGCGCTGCGATTCATTGCGCAACAGGCTGACAACGCGCGCGGTGAACTCCTCGGCACGATCGGCGAGCAGGATTTCCTCGCCGTCGGCAAAGTCCAGGCCCTCAGCGCCGATGCGCGTCGAGACGATGGGCTTTTCCATCGCCGCCGCTTCGAGGATTTTCCAGCGCACTCCGCTACCGATTCGGACGGGCACCACGCAGACGGCCGCTGATGCGATTACCGAGCGGATGTCCTGGACGCGTCCCGTAAATTCGATACCCGGGATGCCGGCGAAACCTGCGCGAAATTCCGGCGAGGGACCGCGGCCTGCCACAACAAAACGCGCTGCTGGGGCCAGCTCACGAATCAACGGGAAAATGTTCTTGCCAAAGAACGCAACTGCGTCTTGGTTTGGATACCAATCCATGCCCCCCACAAAGAGGATCGTGGATCCGTCATCTTTCGAGACGGGGACGTAGCTGGAGGTGTCGACCACGTTCGGGACCACCGCCACAGGCACTTGCGGGCATATTTGTTTCAGCACCTCACGGTCAACCTCGGAGCATGCCAGTACCCCCGCCACCCGCGAACAAGCTTGTCCTTCCCAGCGGAGCAGCTTGCAATACTCGGTCCACGCATAGGCCCGTTTGATTGGATTTGGCTCTACCTCCAAATACCGCCTCCAAACCACCTGCATGACGTCGTGATGGTTCAGAAGGACGGGAACTGGAAGCGGCTCCTGCAGGTTTTCCAAGTTGTAGACCTCATCCCAAATGACCACGTCAAAAGCTTGCCGTTCCATGTGGCGCCGCACGCAGGCCACCAGCGCTGGCGAGCGGAATCGCCACGGGCCATGGGGAAGGCGGGATCCCAGGGAGCGCAGTCGGGCCAAGTATCTCAGGAATCCTCTGTGGTTGTTTGACGGCGACGGCACCAAATCCACAACCGGGCACAGCTTTCGAAGCGTGCTCTGATCAGCCATGAGTTCTTCCGCTTCTGCAAAGGCAATCAGAGTGACTTCGTGTCCTTCTGCCGCCAGGGCGCGCAAGATGGCCCAATTCCTCATACGTTGGCCCTTGTGGGGAGGGAAGGGCATTTCCGCGGAAACAAAAAGGACCCGCACTTAGTTCCCTCCCTCCACCACGCCCATCCGGCGGAGAAGCTGCACTCCCGCGCGAACTGGGTAAAAGACATAGTCTTTTTCCAGGGCGTACTTAACGAACCAACGATAGCGGCTCATGTAGTTCATGGCCGCAATGGCAGTGTCGAGGATCGCAGGTTCGAACTGAGTGGCATGTTGCTCCCAGTCACCGTCCACTTCGATTTCTTCGGTGCGAATTGCGCCCAGACTTTGTTTCGCTGCGAGCACAACGTGACGCGCCCGAGTCGGTTCCAAACCGACCAGACGCATTGCCGTGGCGTCGAGCGCAACGGAGTCCTGGCTGGCGAGGATAACGTCGAGGCGTCGCGGCTTGCCGTTTGTGGGTCCCCGGCCTTCCATCGCGATGATTCCGTCCATCAAAGCGAAGCGCGGTCGCAGCACCCGGTGCAGCGTCACGATCAGCTCGTCGAGGAACTTGTGGAACAGGATACGGTCATATTGCGGCAGGCAGCCCCATTGGTTTTTCAACGCGCCGGTGAAGTACGTCAACGCATGTGTCTTCAGGACCGGCAGCGTGATGAGGACGTCGGCTTCCAAGAGCAGGCGAGGCAACTCGATTTCCCCTGCGGGTTCGCAATGCATTCGTGTGCGGGTCGCTTCGGACAAGTTCACTGTCTGCAAGCCCAGCCGTCGGGCGAGGTCGAGGTAGCCGGAAGCTGCAAAGGCATCCTGGGCCTTGTGGCGGAGCGCATCCGATTCGACCAGTTGAATTCGGTTTGTTCGCGTGAGCAGCGCCTCGCACACGGCGGTGGTGAGGGCCAGATCGGTATTCGACATTTTCGTTTTTCCGGGTACCGCGCTACACAGGTTGGGCTTGATCACCAGCGTGGCGTTGCGGCCGACCCAGCGCTCCCAATCACAAAATGCCAGGCATTCTTCCACTTTCGAAGAGATGGACGTCCCGGAAACGCCGCGCAAGATCACTCTGCTTTTCGTCGCGTTGGCCATTAATTGTTCCGCCTTCTCTATCACCTTTTCTCCTGACAGCGGGCCAGGAGGAGGTTGCCGCAATGCAGAATCCCCTCGTTCGGCCTCCCGGATTCCACTAGGACCGGGTATCCACTAAGAACTGCTTGTAATTCCACGCGATGTTCGCAGCGCACTCCCGCCAACGAGGGACCGTTCGATCGCGTTCGAAACCGTTCTCCGCAGGAAGCCAGGACGCCAATTCCTCTTCGTTCAGATCCACTGGCGGACCGTTTTCAGTCCGCAAAAGGCACGGAAGGCGGAGGAATAGTTCTCCGGCGGTTGCATACACCCAGTACCGTGGAGATGCCTTCCATGCCCGGCGTGCCCATCGTGGCCAGTTGCCGAAGCTCCGGTACCACCCAAGCTTCCGCAGCACGTATAGCCATCCCCGCAGACGCTGCGGGAAAGGTTGGAGCCGCATCCATCGCTCCATAAGTTCCCGGTTCGAGGTCTGGCTCGAAGCAGCCGTCAACTGGGAAAGCTCCCATTGCCAGAGCAGTCGCGCGTATTCGACGGCTTCTTCCCAGAAGGTATATCCGGGGGCTGGGCTTGCTGGAGCAGAAGGAAGATCCCTTTGGTCCCGTGCGTTCAATTTGATCTCAGTGCAGGCTCGAATTCGTTCAGCGAATCGAGACAGAAGAAATGGAGATTTATCTTTCCACTGGTCGCTCTGTGCCAGCTCAACGAGCCTTTCCGCGCGCCGGCGATAGGTTGGCTCGTACGCACCTGCAAACACCAGAAACGAGGTGGCCGTATCCAGATAGAGCTTGAGCGTGCGGTAATAAACGCGGGTGGGCAAGACGTCCGGCCGGTCCGCGACTTCACCTGTGATCTCAAGCATTTCGACCATCCGATTGCTGAGCAGCCGCCAAGCGTCCTCGAGCGGAATATCGGAAGAGGAAAATGGGGGGATCAAGGAGAGAAGGTCTGGCTCGCCCCAAACGACTCTGCCGCAAGTCCGCAATTCGTAGCTGTATATGCTTGGCCGCAGCCCGCGAAAATAGGATGGATGCACTGCACCCAAGCCGATCGGGCACGCGATTCCACGATCCAGCAGGTGGCCTTCGATTTCCTCCTGGAGAGAACGGAGAGCAGTTTGGGATGGCAACGCGGCGCGCCGATCAACTATCAAATAGACGTCCACGTCCCCCAGGAGCTTCCACTGTCCCTGCTCTTCGACAAAAGTCGCTTCGTTCCGCGCCAGACTTCCGGTCAGGACCAGCGCTCGCAATCGGTCCGCAAATCGGCTGCTGGCCAAGAGTGACGTTTGCTGGCAGATGATCTCCTTCAGTTCTGCCACTCGCTGCGCGGTGGAGCTTGTTCCAGACCTCAGCCCCCGATCGGGCACTGGGCTCCGCTGCTCCCACTTTTCTTGTCTTAAGCCAAAGGTTGTCACTGGGTGACACCTCTTAAAGGGACCGAATCATCCCCTTCCGCAAGCAGATCGCGAGCCGGCAATATTCCTTTGGTCCCCAGCAGCCCGACTCCGTCCAGGCGTCTCCCGACCAGTCGTCTAAAGGTTCGGGGTGACGGAAGCTCGCAAGAAAAACCCAACGATTCGAGCCACTCCAGCACTTCGTTGAAACTGTGGTAGCGGTAGTAGCGAGGGGTAAACGAATCGCGTAGATTATGATTTGTGTTTTTCAGCTTCCAGATTTTCTTATGCGGCGTGCGCATTAGAAATATGGGGTGCAGGATCACGGGCAAAGTAGCTATAGCTCCGTGCCTCAACCAAGATGGAGACCTGCTCAGAACCGGTCTGCTGATTACCTGTGTCATGTAAGACAGTTTGGTTAAGATCCCCGAGAGCCCCCGCTTGTACAGGATGTCTTCAAGCGCATAGACCCAAATGAATATTTGGCCACCTTCTTTCACAAAGGTGGAGACGCTCTTCAAAGCGTCATATGTGGAGTAGGTATGGTGCAAGACTCCGACGCTATAAACTAAGTCGAACGAATTGGGTTCAAATGGAAGGTGAAAAAGGGAAGCAACTATTAGGTGCATAAAAGGCTTTTTCAGGAATAACGCTCCGCTGTGCAGTAGGGCGAAGTTCAGATCGACCCCAAATACCTCGGCACCGCTAATGTCGTGCAGGGCTTCTGCTTCTGCTCCAAACCCGATCCCCACATTCAAAATATTCTGTACGTTTCTCGGTGGCTTCTCCGGCCATTTCAAAAAGGCTTTCTGATGCACGAGCCTCAACTCGTCTTTCGTGAAAGTCCAGCACAGATCGTCGTACTGGAGAGTATTCCATTCTTCTGTGAAGGTCTTCTGAACGTCACGCTCGCCGGGTTCTGCTTCCCATTTCGGAAAGCTGTAACCAGCGATCTTGGTCAGGCGGGCTTGATGTCTCGCAGCAAAGCGCTCGTGAAATTCGCCCTTGAACGCAAGCATGATAGGTACATAGGAGGAAATCGGATACCACACTTTGCAGTTCTTACAGAGCAGAACGCCCTCTTTGATTACCGTTAAAACCGAATCCTCGTCCGCCGCGATCACCTTCGTTTTAAGCTGTTCGTTATCCAAACGGATAGTTTCCTCCTCGAATACTACGAGCTCGAGTATACTTTTGCACATTGGGCAACGCAGTTTCGAGAGCGCCCTTAGAATCATGAGCCTAGTCCCTCTGCTGACACATGGACGAGCGGGTTTCGAGCCTGCGGTCGATGGGGCGATCAATTCTCATCCCGTTGCTCCTCCGCTTTGCGCCGAGGTCGCATCGAATGCCGAGCCGTGAGCTACTTGCTCGCTGTCATGCGCGGAGGCAGGCTTCCGGGCAGCAGAATGCGCGTGGACCAGAGACTCGTAGAGCGCAGCGGTCTTCTCTACTTGCTGTTCCAGCGAGAACTGTTTCCAAGCACGACGCCTTGCTCCAGCTCCCATTTGTTTTCTTCTCGGCTCGTCAGACAACAAAGCGATAATGGCCTCGGCCAGCCGAAGGCTGTCGTTGGGTGGAACTAGCAGCCCTGTCTGACCGTTACGCACTACCTCGGATGTACCGTCCACCGCCGTGGCGACCAAAGCTTTGCCGACCGCGCTGGCCTCGACTGCGGTCAGGGGAAGTCCCTCCCACAGCGATGGGAGGACGACGAGATCAGCTGCATTTAGAAACGCCTCCACCGAGGCCTGAAAACCGGTGAAGCTCACGGCCTTGGCAAGCGCACGCTGTTGGACTTCCTTTTCGAGCGAATCGCGTAGTGAACCTTCACCGACGAACAAGATCCTGATTTGTGGGATACGCTCCCGAACGCGGGGTAGAGCCTCTATAAGAACGGAGTGTCCTTTCTGAGGTTCCAGCCGTCCAACGTGCACTAAGAGCAAGTCTGACGGCGCGATTCCGTACTGTTGCCTGATTGCTTGGCCCGACATGCCATTCGGCTGGAAACGGCGCAAATCGCGCCCGTTATATATTTGAACCACCTTGGAGGGGTCGCAATGCTTCGGTCCCGTCAAATGCGCTTGATTGGCTCGGGATACGGCGATAAAGCGGTCTACCAGCATGTAGATGGCGCGATCCACTATGTAGGATCGTTTCCACCAGCTCCGCCGCCAAGCCTCCCGCACGTGGTTGGTTTCAATAACCCAGGGGACGCCGCAAGCCTTGGCAAGGGGTGCCAAGAAGAGCGTGGCGCAAAACTGATGGCTGTGTGCGATTTGGATTTTCTGGGCACGCAGGATTCTCACCAGATGGCCCATTGCGCGCACCTGCGAAAGCCGGTAAAGGTCGAGACAAAAGATATGCCGATGAGGAGCAGCCAATCGTGCGAACATCTTATGGGAAATCGAAGGGGAGACTAGGGACACCTCAAATCGCTCGGCGGGCAAGCTCTCGAGGAGTGAGAAGACATGCTCCTCGACACCCCCGGAAACTTCCGGCGAGTTCAGGAAATGCATCACACGGATCGGCGGACCCTTCCTGAAGGATCGTTGTGTCGCATTCCCGGGCATTGCTTTCTCCTTCACCAGCAGATCCCTCGATACGAGCCGTTCATGCTCTCCGCTCCGTTCACACGGACCAGATCGATGACGACCTGATCCGAGCGCAGCCGGGCCGCCTGCTTTTCCCAGTTCGGATGGGACTGGCCAACAACAATGACCTCCGCAAACCGGAACAGCGCTTCCAGCGAGCGGGTTATCAGCGAGGAGATGTGCGGGATCTCCCGCTCGATGTACTGGCGGTTGGACCCGCGGATTCTGGCAAGTTGCACGTTCGGATCGAAGACTTTTACCTTGTAACCTTTGCCGATCAGCAGCTCCACCAGTTGGACCAGTGGACTTTGCCGCAGGTCATCGCTGCCTTCCTTAAACGCCAGGCCCATTACGCCGACCCGCGCGCGTCCGGTCGCCTTAATCATTTCGAGCGCCTTGAAAATCTGCATCTGGTTACTCGGCAGAATCGAGCGCAGGATCGGCGTTTCCACGTCGTTGCGCTGGGCCTCATAAAGCAGCATCTGCAAGTCTTTGGGCAGGCAGGACCCGCCAAACGCGAAACCGGGCAGCAGGTAGCGCGGCGAAATATTCAGCTGGCGATCCTGGCACATGATTTTCATCACTTCGTGGCTATCGATCCCCAGCGCCTGGCAGAAATTGCCAATTTCGTTGGCGAACCCGATCTTCAGGCCGTGGAAGCTGTTGCTGACGAGCTTGACCGCCTCGGCAACGCGCAGGCTCGTTCGAATCACGGGAGCCTGAAGAAACCAATAGACGCGTCGGAGAAGGTCGCCATCCGCGGGGGAGTGTTCGCCGATCACTGTGTATGGCGGGCCGTGGAAGTCCCGGATGGAGCTGCCTTCGCGCATGAACTCGGGATTGATGCAGAGGCCGATTTCTGGTCCCACCTTCCTCTCCGAACTCCGTTCCAGGGCCGGAATGACGAGCCGCTCGGCCGTGCCCGGAATCGTCGTGCTGCGCACAACCACGAGGTGGCGCCCACGCCTTCGCTGCAAGGCCATTCCAATCTCCTGGCAGACGTCCTCGATGTGGGCCAACTCAATGCTACCGTTTGGGCGTGCCGGAGTGCCAACGCAGATCATCGAGATGTCGGAAGCCGCAACAGCTTCAGCGGGATCCGTGGTGGCGCGAAGACGTCCCTGGCGAGCGGCCTGAGCGACCAGTTCCTGTAAGCCCGGTTCCAGCACGGTACTCAGCCCGCGCTGGATCCGCTGGACCTTCTCGGCATCGCGGTCAACCCCAATCACGTGGTGCTTCTTTCGCGCAAGGCAGGCCGCTGTCACACAACCAACATAGCCCAGGCCGAAGACACTCACTCTCATGCGCACGCCCCTGAAAGGATCCGGCGTCGTTCGACCGCCGCCAAAGTTTCCGCTTGCCTCATGCCACCACCTCGGCCAACTGTCCGATCTCCGCCTCACTCCCGTCGCGATCAAAGAAAATCCGGCACCAAAGTTCGAAATTCAACAGCCTCCACAACTGGTAGGTGCAGTCACGCCGGCGGGATTCGTGGAGAGCCAGCAAAGAGCGCACTGCCTGGGAATGCACGATCTCCCGTTGCTCGAGCTTTCGACCCAGAAGGACGGAGCGAACCGCCGCGTGTTGCGCGCGCATCCACGCGGGCAGCGGTGTGGGAAACCCGCGCTTAGGTCGCTGGAGGATGTTCGCGGGGAGGATTCGTTCCATGCTTTTCCGGAGGAGAAATTTGGCGGTGAACCCGCGCAGTTTGGCGCGCGAGGGCATCTGGCAAACTGCTTCGACGAGTTGGTGATCCAAGAACGGCACGCGGCTCTCCACCGAGGTGGCCATGCTCATGCTGTCCTGCTTCATGAGCAACTCAACCAGGTAGGTGTGCATGTCCAGGTATTGCAACCGCGCCAGCGGATCAGAGGTTCCGGCTTCCGAGAGCAATGAGACGATGGTACCGTAAGGCTGCCAGGAAGCCGGCGCGCCGTCTCCATTCCGCTGGAATAGTGCCGGAAGCTCTGCCGCAGTGAAGTTCGCCAGAAAATTGTTCAGATAGACGTCCTCCAGCGTGGGCGTCCGGTTCAGGAAGCTGTGACGCAACTTCCTTCCCAATGCGTCCGGGAGCTTTGAATCTTCCAGAAACCTACGAACTTGGCGCTGCCAGGAAGTCGGGGTCAGGTTCCAATAGACATTTCCGAGGCGCAGATTCCAGAGCGTTGCCCAGTAGCGGGCGTACCCAGCTAGCAACTCATCGGAACCTTCACCGGTGAGGATGACCTTGACGTGATTTGCAGCGAGCCGTGAGACACAGTATAGCGAGACACTCGAAGGCCAGACAATCGGCTCGTCCTCGTGCCAGATCAACTTGGGTAGTAACTCAAAGAACTCTCCCCGACCCAGGACGACTTCGTGGTGATCGGTTCCGAAGTGCTGGGCCACCTGACTAGCGTAGCTCGATTCGTCGTACTTACTTTCGGCGTAGCCGACCGAGAAGGTTTTGATTCGCTGCCGCCCGGTGAGCTCACTCATCACGGCGACCACCGCGCTTGAATCCAGCCCACCGCTGAGAAATGCGCCCAGCGGGACGTCACTCATCAGGCGAAGGCGCACGGACTCCTTAAACAAATGCTGAAATTCGTCCAGACACTCTTCTAGGGAGCTGGTGCGAGGAACGGGCGAGAAACGCAGCCTCCAATAGCGCCGGGTTCGGATCTCGCCGTTTTCGCAGCTCAGCCAGTGTCCCGGCAGCAGTTTGTAGATTCCTTCGAACAAGGTTTCCCGTCCGGAGAGAAATCCCATGGCGAAAAATTCAGCCAGTCCGCGGCGGTTGATCCTCCGAGGCACGTCGGGCAATTCCAGCAGTGCCTTGATTTCGGAGGCGAAGATCAGACGACCCTCGCTCACCGCGTAGTAGAAAGGCTTGATTCCGAGGCGATCGCGGGCACAGAAGAGTTTCCTTTGCCGGCGATTCCAGATGGCGAACGCGAACATCCCGCGGAGCTGGGAGACACAACCTTCTGCCTCCTCTTCATAGAGGTGTAGGATCGTTTCCGTGTCGCTGCGTGTGAGGTAGCGGTGTCCGCGAGCTTCGAGCCCGCGCCGCAGCTCGGCGTGGTTATAAATTTCGCCGTTGAAGACGATTTGCAAGCTCCCGTCCTCGTTCGACATGGGCTGGTGCCCACCGGCCAGGTCGATAATGCTCAGGCGACGGAAACCGAATGCCGCCGGAGGCTCGACGAAGAAGCCCGAGTCATCCGGCCCACGATGGCGCAACACATTCGCCATCGCCTGCACCTCGGTCTCACTCGGTGCGCGGTCGGGGTTGAGCGCGACGATGCCACAAATTCCACACATGGTCTCAGCTGCCCTCCTGTCTTGGCACAGCCGGCTCGGCATCACGCGCGCTAGACTCTTCGCGCACCGCTGCCTGCATGCAGTAGAAGACATCGGCAAGCGCGCGCACGGGTACGGGCGGCTCGTGGCTGCTCAAAAAGACGGCGTCCGAGTAGGGGTCATCAGGGTGATAGCCATGCATGCCGGCCGGAATCCACCCCGGCCCGTTGAAATCACTCCGCGAAACCAGCCAACCCGGATGCAGCAGATAGATCACCTCGCCGTACCGCCGGTCTGGAAACAGGATTCCTAGTTGGTGCAGCTCTTCGTCCGGCAGAATCTTTCCGCAGGGAATCGCTTGCAGAAGATGCACAATCTCGCGCCGGCCTCGCTCGGAGAAAAACCAGAACCGAGCCATGGTCGAGTCGTACACGACCAGGTAGTCGTCGGGGATCTTGAGGCCTAACGTCTGGAGGTCTCGGACGAGGTCATAGCGATGCCGAACCGGCGTCATGCCGTGGTCGGAGAACACGGTGAAGTGCGCTTCAGGGCTCGTCTCGCACCCCAACCCAAAGAGCTTGCGAAGCTGCGTGGCATACCAACCGAGCCGCCGTGCTGGTTCTTCAGGCTGATTCCACTGGTCATGCAACAGATGGTCCATTTCACTCAAATACAGAAAATAGAAAGTTGCGGCGCGCGCTTTGAGGTCCTCCTCCGCGCGATGCAGGATCTCTTTGTCGGTCCACTGCTGGTAGGTGTAGACCCGAGAGCGGATGCCGTTTTGCGCAAGCTCATCGAAGATGGACGATGCACCGCTGATACCACCGGGCTCATAGATGTTGCGGCGCTCAACGTAGTTGAACCACGGCATCAGGTTGGGGCTCACGCAGCATTCGAAGTTTCGTCCCATGCCCAACAGTTTCCTCCCCAGTTCTTTAATCAGCTTGCGGGTGACCCGATTGTCAAGCACGCAGTTTGGAAGGGATCGGAAATGAGCTAGCCAGTGGAAAGGCGAGCCATCGGGATCGTAATAGAACAAGTTCCAGTGACCGTGCCGTGCCGGTGGCACTCCGGTCAGAATGGTCGGGATGGCTCCCGAGCTGAACCCGAGGACGGTCCGCAAAGGCTTGCGATAGGGTAGGACATCGGAGAGGAAGTCCCGACCGTCCAGAAAGCGCCAGCCAAGAGCGTCGATCAGCACAAAAATGTGGATGGGCCTCGCTCGACTCATCCCTGTTCCTCCCGGACGCGTACGCCGAGTCGCGCGGGATCGAGGCGCAGCAGAACCTGCTTGGGCACATACAACAACGCAGCCCGCGCGCTGCGGAACGCGTAACAGAATGGGTCACCGACGACAAGGCTCCGAAATTCGCGGAGTCCTGTGTGACGATAAACAGCTACGCGATTGATCTGAAACGCACTGGGATGAGCTGGCCAGCCCCGCGAAGTACACACGCCCCGGTAGCCCAGACGCCTTGCCACTACGAAGACCTGGCGATTCACGAAACCGTAAGGCACGGAGAGATAATCCACCGAGCAGCCTAACCGATCCTCCAGCCGTCGCTTGGACTCTCCCAATTGCACCTCTAGCTCCTGGATCGAGAGGCGCGACAGGGCCACATGGTCGTGGCTATGAGAGTGGAATGCCATGCCGGTCCGCTGCATCTCGAGGATCTGTCGCCATTCCAAGTAACTGGGCTGCCCCACCGTGCTGGTATTGACGAAGAAGTCCGCCCGCACGCCCGCCTCCAATAGTGCTGGAAACGCCACGTCGTAGTTGGACCTGTGGCCGTCGTCGAACGTCAGCACGATCGGTGGCTTATCCTCGTCGGGCGCGCCCGGTTGAGCCCATAGTTCGCCAAGCAGGGCCACCTGCCGGCCTGCTCGCCGGATCTGTTCCAACTGCCCCTGAAACTGCCTCAAGGAGACCCAGTATTTCTTCTCGCGCCCGCGGCCTTCCCCCTCATCCGCGCGCGCAAGCGCGTGGTAGAGAAGCACAGGTATGCCGCGGAGAACGACGGAAAACCGGGCGGAGGTGGCCGGTGTTAAGGAACCAGCTGCCACTCGGCTTCCTCCCGTCTGACCCAAGGTAGATCCCGCGGCTCGGGGAGGCAAAATGCTGCCTTTTGGTCGGGACTCGCTGCGGTCACTCGCCTCTCTCCTCGGGCCGCCTGTGCAGGGAGCAACCTGGATCGGAGTCCTGCTCGTTGAGGCTTTCATCGTGTCCACACTTCCTTTTTTCCCGTAACGAAGTTCATCAGCGCTACGCTGGCGGCCGCATTGAGCAGAAGGAACGTCAGCGCCACGCCGGCCAGCCGCCCCCCCGGCTGGAGTCTGGGTCGACCAATTGCCACCGCGCCAAGTCCGTAAAAGAGGACCTGAGCCAAGAAAGCCAACCGATAGAAAGTTCCCGTCAAAAACAAAGAAGCGAGAAAGGCACCCACCAAAGCAAGCGGAACCAACAGGCGCATCAACTTATGGCTAACGAATTCAAAGCGGGCACGATTTGCCCGGGTAAGCAACCAAGGAGCAATCCGCAATAACTGGTAGTTGCCGGTTAATGTGCGCACCTTGCGGCGGAATTCCTCCGCGTAGCTTACGGGCATCGGTTCCCAAGCCCGCGCTCGCGCATCAAAGACACAGCGATATCCTTGTCGAACCACCTGTAGTGGTAGATAAACGTCATCGAGGATGGTTCCCTCGGGCAAAGTGACGAGCAGTTCCCGGCGGGCTGCGTAGAGTGCGCCCGTGGCTCCCATGGTGGAATCCGTACTCCCTTCACACTTCCGGATCCATTTTTCGTAGCGCCAGTACAGGCTTACACCCGTTTGAACGGCCGGCTGATGCTCCTTGTACAGGACCAGTTCACCGGTCACGCATCCAACACTCGGATCGGCGAAGTTGTCCACCAACGCGCGAACCGACGACGGTTCGAGCCTCTGTCGCGCGTCGGTGAAGACCACGATCTCTCCCCCCGCCTCGCGGATTCCCGCATTGAGCGCTGCCGCCTTGCCACGGTGCTCGGGAAACTGAATCACGTGCAGTCGATCGCCTCTGTACTGACTCAGGATGGTGTTCGTTGCATCCCTTGAGCCGTCCGAGACGGTAATGATCTCCAATCGTTCGGGCGGGTAGTCGAGTTCGTGAAGGTTCTGAAGTCTTGGCGCGATCCGCTCGCCTTCGTCATGAACCGCCAACACTACCGAGACGGTCGGGAGAATCTCCTCCTGAACCCAGGGCGAAGGCCACCAGCGGCTTCGGAAGTAGGCCCAGAGCGGATAGCCCGCATACGGGTACGCAATCAGGGCGACCGAGAGCCAGAACAGCCACTTCATCGCGCACCTCGCCCTAGCAGAATGATCTTGATCGTCTGGAAGAAAATCAGAAAGTCAAGTCCCGGAGAAAAATTCTTGATGTAGAACAGATCGTACCGGAGCTTTTCCTTGGCGTCCTCGACCGTGCTTCCATACTTGTAACGAACCTGAGCCCACCCCGTGATTCCGGGCCGAATGGTGTGTCTTAGGTGGTAATAAGGAATCTGACGGTTCAGCCGATCCACGAACTCGGGGCGCTCTGGCCGTGGACCCACGAGGCTCATATCGCCCTTCAGGACGTTCCACAACTGTGGAATCTCGTCGAGTCGGGAAAACCGCAGGAAACGCCCCAGGGGCGTGATTCTTGGATCGTTGTCCCCGGCCCACGTCGGGCCTGAATCCGCCTCGGCGTCCGCGCGCATGGTCCGGAACTTCAAACAATCAAACACCGTGCCGTCGCGTCCCACTCGCTTCTGCCGATACAGTACCGGACCCGACGAAGTAAGCTTGATCGCCAGTGCGATGAACGGAAGCAACGGCAAGGAAAGCAGCAAGCCAACCAAGGAGATCAGCATGGAGATCAAGCGCTTGTAAACCATCAAGACGCGCGAAACATGGAACCCCGGAGAGAAAAGCAACCAGCCTAGTCGCAGTGATTCAATGGGAAGCTTCCCGGTGATCGCTTCATAGACCTCCGTACCGTCTTGGATCAGCACCCCGCGGCTCTTCATCGACAGCAATTGCTCGACCGGCAGCTTGCCCCGGCGGTCCCCCATGGCGATTATGACGCGGTTCACGCGCTGGGAATCCACGTAATGCGCCAATTCCTCGACGCTGGCGGCTCCGTGCGGCCCGGTGGGTGCCCCATTCTCACCCGTTCTCTCCAAAATCTGCGCCACCACGTGCAGACCGAGTTCCGGGCGCGTGCTCATTTCGTTTAGAAGCTGTCCAGCCAGCGGGCCTTCCCCGAAAATCAGTGCGCGTTCCGCAAAGCGCGACAGACTGTTCACCCTAAGAAAGAGATGCCGCCAGCAGAGCAGCACCAGCGACACCAGGACGAAACCTATGAGAAAAATGCCGCGACCGAGTTCCAAAGGTGGATAAAGATAATAAAGAACCGCCAGGAGTATGCACACGGTGCCCAGTACCTGGATCACGCGCGTAAGCACCTCGCGCTGATTGTTCAAAATCGAGGAGTCGTAAAGGTCGAAGTAATACATGCAAGTTATAAACGTACCGGACACAACTGCAATTTTGAAAAACCCTTGCTCATAGCTGAGCATCAGCGAGGCGTCGTTCGTGCCAAGCCGCGCCACGGTGGCGGCCACGAACGCAAGGCCGACTAGGCACGCCTCCGATATCCCCAGGAAGAGTGTGCGCGTAGGGAAATAAGCGTGGAGCAACCGTATCAAGTCACATCCTCCGGTGTTTTTTCCGTAGCTTGACCGTTTGTCCCGTTCTTTCGAGAGGCATAATTGCCGTCGTAATAGACAGCTCGATCGAACTCGGAAGCCTCATTGAGCACGACGCCAATCAGCTTGGCATTGTCGAGGCCCGCCAAGCCCTTCCTTAGAGCTGAAATCGGCGCCACGCCCTCGCGAACCACCAAAAGCGTGCCATCCACCCACCGCGACCACAGATTGACGTCCGCCATCGGCAACAACGGAGTCGAGTCCACCACGATCCAGTCAAACGAGCGAGCCAGCTGGGCGAAGGCCTTCCCAAACCGTGCCGATTGCAAAATATCGGAGGGCTGATCAAATGCCTTTCCCGCCGCAAGCAACCACAACGGCAGGTCGTTCAGCTGGTACATGAAACGGGTAATCTCGTCGTCCGGCTCGGACCACCACTGGCCCAGCCCCGGCAGTTGGTCTAGTCCAAGCATCGACGCGAGCGCCGGCTTGTGGAGGTCTCCCTCGATCAGCAGCACCTTCGAGTTGCTGCGTCTCGCTAGCGTGAACGCCAGATTCCCGGAGACCAGGCTCTTACCCTCATTGGTCGAGCCGCTCGTCACCTGCAGCGACTTCAGCCCCCCGTCCTTCCGCAAGTTCTCGATCCGCGTTGCCAGAACACGAAATTTCTCGGCACCCAAACTCAAGGGATCAGTCAGCGCCACCAAGTGCACCTCGGGCGATACGCGCACGGTCACTGAACGCGGTCCCCCAAGTGCCGGTGTTTGTGGCGGTGCACTTTTCAATACCTGCACCGCCTTGGAAAGCTCAGGCGCAGCCAGTTCCGACTGCCGATTCTCCAATTCCGCTTTTCGCAAGGCTTCGTGTATTCGACTCACGCTGGTTTCACCCCTACCTGAGATTTATCCGAGTATTTCCTTCTTACTTCCTATCCTCTGTATAAGGAGTAGGCGTTGCCGAGTACGATAAAAACGAGCACCGCTGCTACCGCGGCACGGTCCAGCCACAAAAGACGCACGAGACGATGGTCCTCTTCTGGCGTGCTCAATC
>Ga0137389_10000372_pt1 | contig 23938 bp, 19 predicted proteins | sample 15con2h14BmetaG_FD_104645 | JGI IMG/M metagenome (GOLD analysis project Ga0137389, IMG submission 104645) | Vadose zone soil microbial communities from Angelo Coast Range Reserve, California, USA - 15con2h1.4B metaG | ecosystem: Environmental > Terrestrial > Soil > Vadose zone > Saprolite...
CAATGTCGCGAGCAGAATCGCCAACAGCGAAATCACTACGGCCACGGGCGAATGAAAGCGGCTGAGCAATTGCACCGGATCCCAGATGGCGGCGCCGTAAATCACCACCGTCGCCGACGTCACCAGGATTCCAATCAGCGAATAGAGCGTCATGGTGGTCGGCAGGGCGAGCGCTTGCCCGATTACCTGTTGCCGCTGGCTTTTCGCAAACCGCGTGAAGTCTGGGATGTTCAGCGACACGGTGGCCCAGAAACCGACGGTGCCATTCAGCGCGGGGATGAGGAATTTCAGGAAATCAGAAAAGCTGACGAAGCGCGACGGCGCCGACAGCATGGGGCCAAATCCGCCCGCCGACTTGTAGGCCCACGCCAGCAGCAGGAGACCGACTGCGAGCAGAACCGGCGCGCTGATTCCCTGCAGAAATCGGATGTACTCGATACCCTTGAGAATGACGGCGAGATTGATAAGCCAGAAGGCCATGAAGCAAATCGCAGCGCCGTGGCCGACTTGCGCCCAGCTGGGTGCGAGCGTCGTGATCAGAGTGTTGATGGCTTCGCCGCCGATCCAGGTCTGGATGCCGAACCATCCGCAGGCTACTAGGGCGCGCAAGACCGCGGCAAAATTCGCGCCCAGCACTCCGAAGGAAGCGCGGGCAAGCACTGGAAACGGGATTCCGTAGCGTGCTCCCGGGTGCGAGTTCAACAGCATCGGGATGAGGACGATCGTGTTGCCGAGGAATACCGTGGCGACCGCCTGCTTCCAGTTCATTCCTCCCTGAATCAGGCTCGCGGCCAGCATGTAGGTCAGAATATTGACCGACATGGATACCCAGAGCGCGGCGAAGCTGTAGGTGCCCCAGGTGCGCCGGGCGCTGGATGTGGGCGCGAGGTCGGCGTTGTAGAGCGGGCTGGATTCGATTCTAGAAGGTGCTGGCATGTTTAGTAAAAGTTCTCAGTTCTCGGTTCTCAGTTCTCAGTAAAACCCAGTGGCACTTTCTGAGAACTGAGAACTGGGAACTGAGAACTTCCTAGTCCGCGGCTGCCGTTTGCCCGGTCTGCGTCGTCAGAGCGCCATAGGTTTCCGGACGGCGGTCGCGATAAAATTGCCAGACCTTCCTTACTTCCTGGATCATGTCGAGATCGAGATCGGCGACCAGTACTTCGTCTTTATCGCGGCTGGCCTGGGCGAAGATCTTGCCGCGCGGATTGCAGAAGTAACTCTTGCCGTAAAACTCTCCAATGTTCCATGGCTTCTCCCGACCAACACGATTGATCGCACCTACGAAGTAGCCGTTGGCTGCGGCGTGGGCGGGCTGCTCTAGTTCCCATAAATATTCCGAGAGTCCTGCGACCGTGGCGGAAGGATTGAAAACAATTTCCGCGCCGTTCAGTCCGAGGACGCGCGCGCCTTCGGGAAAGTGGCGGTCATAGCAGATGTACACGCCGACGCGCGCATACTTCGTTTCGAAAACGGGATAGCCCTGGTCTCCCGGGGTGAAATAAAATTTCTCCCAGAATCCGGGATGCACGTGGGGGATGTGGTGTTTGCGGTACTTGCCTAGATACTTTCCGTCGGCATCAATGACTGCGGCGGTGTTGAAGTACAAGCCGGGCATCTGCTCCTCATACACCGGGACCACGATCACCATACCGTGCTTGGCCGCGATCTTCTGCATTAACTGGGTCGTGGGTCCATCGGGAACGCGCTCGGTAAGGTCGTACCATCGAATGTTTTGCTCCGCGCAGAAATAAGGACCGTAAAAAAGTTCCTGGAGGCAGAGTATTTTCACTTTCTTTTTTGCAGCCTGCTCGATCAGCTTCAGGTGCTTGTCGATCATGGCCTTCTTGATTTCTGGCAGCGAGCGGTTACTGCCGAGCGCGTTGCTTGCCTGAATCAGACCACAGCGCACGTTTCGGGACATGGGGTACCTCCGAAGAAGCGCTAAATATATCAGACCGCTATCGACACTTTGTGATGAACGCAAAAACCCTAGAACCAAAAGCTAACCACAGGGGACACAGGGGGAAAGGGGACACAGGGGGATCTTTATCTTAGCGCTGAAAACAGCGCTGCTTTCCAGCGTTGGTTGTCTATGGTCCAGCAGATTCTCGCTTTGGCTTTCTTTTCCAGGACGGGTGCCCAGACCGCCTGATTCCGGTCATCGGCGGCCACGTTCAGCCGATCGACCACGGTCATGCCTCGCGTCAACTCGCTCTGGGTTTCGACGTCGATGTAATGCTCGCTCCAATCCGTTCCGATCGTCGGATCAAGCGCGATCGACACGGCTACCGGATCCGGAAGCGAAATACCGTCTTCGCCGGTTTGCACTTTGTAGGCCTTGCGCGCGTGGCTGTTGCACTCGATGGCGAACTTCGCGAGAGGGTTGTTGAAGGTGAGAATGCGCGCGATGTCGTCTTCGCGAACCACGGCGTCTCCGCGGGAAAGATGCCAGCCTACAAGTTCGACCGGCAAGCCACTGCGCATGACGATGCGGGCGGCCTCGGGATCGACCCAGAGGTTGTACTCGGCGGCCGGCGTCACGTTGCCTTCACAGCACGGCGCGCCACCCATGATTACGCAGCGTCCAACTTTCGCGGCGATGTCGGGATTTTTGGCGAGCGCCAGCGCCACGTTGGTGAGCGGCGCCAGTGTGACGATTACGATCCCGGGATTTGCTTCGATCGCATCGATGATGGCATCGACCGCGTGCCCGCTTGCCGCAGATTGACGCGGAGCGGGATAGTTGTGCTCTCCGAGGCCGTCGCGGCCATGAAACCAGGTTGCATTCTGATAGGTGCGCAGGAGCGGCTTGTCGGCACCGGTGAAGACGGGGACGTTCGCTCCGCAGAGTTCGACTGTGTAAAGGGCATTGCGCGTCGACTGCCGAACGGGGACATTTCCGGCGACGGTCGTGATTGCCACCACGCGAACGTCGGGCGCACGCAGCGCCATGATGAGCGCTACGGCGTCGTCGGAAGCTGTGTCGGTATCGATCAGGAAGGCGCGGCGGCACGCGGCTAGGATAACAAAGCGCGAAGGAGAACTGCTGGTGGAGCGACGGACGGTTCGCCGGTCCAGCGCGGTGGTGGCCGGGCGGGGACGCCCGGCGCTCCATCGTTGATTTTTTACGCGTCCATGCTTCTAGTGCGTGAAGGAAACATTCAGACCTGTCGCCAGCTGCAGGTCATTCTTTTTCGTTCCGCTTGGCGGATTGCTGACATAGATATCCGCGAACGAATTCTGCCAGCCCAGCCACTTGTTGAGCTTTGTGACCGTGCCGAAATTGAAGGTGCCGCGGTATTGTCCGGTCTGACTGAGGTCGGGGTAGAAGAACAAGTTCTGCGTAATGACTGTGCTCTTTCCGACCTTATGCATGAAGGCATCGCCCAGGGTCCCGCCCGCCTGGTTCCGCGTCTTGGATGGATTGGGAGGATTGATCGGAACCGCGTAGCTTTCGTGCGTGTAATTCACGCCCGCCAGCAGGTCCAGGGAAGTGGCATCAAGCTTGATGGCATGCCAACCGATACCACCGCCTCCTGTGGATCGCAGGTCGAGGTGTTGCAGTGCGTCGTGATAGAAATCGCCATTCGCAAACCAGAACACATGAGGTGAGAAATCGCGGTCGTAGCGCGCACCGCCGCCGATCGCGTTCGCGGTGGTGTGGGGCGATGCCGTGGGCAGGTCGTTGGCGGCGTAGATGGAGTTGGTGTAAAGGGTCAGCTTGTCGTGGAATCCCTTGCGCGTGGCATTGAAAGCGATGTTCAGATTCTTGGTCTCGCTGTTGCCGCGGGTCAGGGCAAAGCCCAGATTCAGACCACCGTTCCAGCCTTCGAGGAGTCCCGGGTGCAGGGACTCTTCATAAACTGACTGCTCGGCCGGACTGCGCAGCACGGTGACGGAAGCCTTCGGCGCCTCGACGGGGCCTGCGGTCCGGGTGGCGACCACCACATCGTCGCCGCTCGTGGTTACCAGACCGACGACCGTCTTGCCACCGAGACTGACGTTCAGGTCGCCCGTGGACGTTATGCTTTGGATCGCATCGAATTTCACGGTTACGTCGCCGGCGTAGTCGGTCTTGATCACGAGTATCTTGCCGTCGGACTTCGTGATCGAGCCGGTCAACCGGTCGGCGTTTTTCAAGACGACCTGGTCGGCTAGCACCGGCATCGTCCATAGCAGAAGAAGGATTACCACAGATTTCTTATGCACCAGAGGCCTCCTAAATGATTGAACAAATAGATTGGAATTTCTGCTGCAAGGTTGCCGACACAATGGAATCCCAGAGGCAGGAAATGGCTTACGGCACTGCGCTGTGCCGTAATTTATTTAGTTGGGATACTGAAAGGGTATCGTCCTAACGACAAGTCGGTGCGCAGGCAAACAGGGTGTTGCCGCGGACTCAGGCCTTGTTTTCTGGGTTGTTCTCGGGCGTTACCGGCTTGGTTTCAGCCTTGATTTCAGGCTTGGCATCGTGATCCTTCATACCATTTTTCAACGCGCGAATGCCCTCGCCCAGACCTTTGCCCAACTCGGGCAGTTTCTTGGGGCCGAACACCAGCAATGCGATGGCGAAGATCACCAGCAGATGCATGGGTTGAAACAAACCTTCAAACATAAAGCCTCCGAACCGGACACGCCGACCGGAAACGCCGGGCAGCACGGCCACTATGTAGTGTAACCCAACCGATCCCCGGCAGTCTCGCCGTTTCCCGCCATGACCGCTACCCTCCCCTCCTGCCGCGCTGGGCCATGCCCCTCGTAATTACTTCCGTGACCTATCGGCGATAGGGCAGGCGGACTATTTTGGCCATAGGGCGATTCTCGCGCGTCAAAAACCGTCAAAACCGCTGGAGGGCTTCGTGAAACGCTGTGTCTTGAGATGGCTTTTGCTTCTGCTGGCGGCTGGTTCCTTGCATGCTCAACAAGTTCCGTCCACGCCCGCTTCTGACACTATTTTCCTGTGGCTGGCGGGGGGGATTTCTAGCGCGCGGATCCAGCGCCTGGCTCGAACGCGAGACGAAGCCCTAAACCCTTCATGCCACGCCACCTCGCAATGCACTCGCGCCCTGCAAAAGGCTGGGGCTGACGCGAGCTTGATTCAGAGCCTCGGGCGTCAGAATAGAGACCGAAAGCCAGCCGCCACCGCCGCCTGCGCCTGCGCCAGTCCGGCGGCCCAGATTGCCGCTCTGGTTCACGACAAGAAATTCGACGCCGCCGAAGACAAGATCCGCATCCTGCTTCGCGACGATGCGGGCGATGCCTCGCCGAATAGCGCGTTGCTGCAGTTTGTCCTCGGAACCATGCTGCGCCGGCAAAACCGGTTCGACGAAGCGCTCGACGCATTCTCGGAATCTTCGCGCCTGATGCCCGGTTTCCCTGAAACGCACAGCAAGCTTTCATACCTGTTTTACCGGACCGACGATTCGGATGAGGCCCTCGCCGAAGCGCGCACCGCCCTTAGCATGGATCCCGCCAACGCCGAGGCCTATCGTTACCTCGGACTCGCACTCTACTCTGCTGGCCACTACGATGCCGCCCTGCATGCCTTCGACGAAGCGCTCACGCGCGAGCCCGCCGGCTCGCTCGCGAACGCCGACGTCTACTTCGACATGGGAATCACGACCCGCGATCGCGGAGACTTGCGCCGCGCCGCCGTCGCCTATCGCCACGCCCTCAGCCTGCGCCCCGACTTCTGGGAAGCGCACAGCAATCTTGGCGTCGTCCTGCACGATCAGGGCAAGCTGGATGAGTCAATCGCCGAATATCGTTCCGCTAAGCGACTCAAACCTGAAGAAGCTAGCGTCCGCAACAACCTGGGAAATACCCTTTGCGACAAAGAGGACTTCGACGGCGCCATCGCCGAATTCACCGATCTCTACCGTCAGAGTCCGGAATGGGAAGGCGGTCACAACTGCCTGGCCCGCGCCTACATGTCCAAGCGGGACTACCCATCGGCCATTCGCGAGTTGCAGGCCGCAATCGCCTCCAATCCCACCGGAGCGGCCGAACACCGCGTTCTGGGGCAGGCGTTGCTACTAACGGGCAAAGACCAGGAAGCCGTGGACGTACTCCGCACGGCCGTTACGCTCAACCCCGACTCCAGCCTGGCCCACCACTATCTCGGGACCGCGTTCGTGAATACCCAACAACTGGCTGAGGCTGAAAAGGAATTTCGCGTAGCCCTCCGCCTCGAGCCCAGCGCCCAGAATCACTATTCCCTCGCCGCCTGCCTCATGGCCCTTAACCAACTCGAAGAGGCCCTCGGAGAACTCGAAATCGCTTCCCGCCTAGACCCCAGCCAGAACCTATACCGGGCGCGCATGCAGGAGGTCGTCCGGCTGATCGCCGCGCCGAAATAACGGCGACCTGAACCATAGGACATACTTTCGTATGCACTGACGTGCATCGCCTTTCGGCCATCAACAAACCTAGAATGTGAGAAGAAAACGCGGCGCTCGTGGAGCCGCCGGGGCTGACACTCGATATGGAAACTACCGCTACGAAGCAAGCCCGGGACAAGTCCGTTAACCCTGCTGCACTTTCCACCCAACCCGCCCCAGAGCGGCATGTGCCGCACGGGTCGGCGCCCGGAATCCCCTCTGAGAAAAAAGCCATCGGCTACGGCATGCCTTGTTCGCGCTGCCACGCGTACTATCCCGCTGACATGCACATCTGTCCGATCTGCAAGTCGCCGGATCGTGTCTCGCCCAATGCACCGGTGGTGCATTCGATGGCTTCGACCGTGCCGCAACCGGCGACCGGCGCGCAAATCGACGACGACCGCGAACGCTTTCTGAAAGAGCTCAAGTCACAGGCCTTCGCTTCCCACACTCAGATCAACGCCGCAGCCACGTTCCGGTGTGTTCTCGAGCACCAGCACAGCGGAGCTACCGAACCGGCCGCGGTTTGCCATAGCTGCTACGGCGAGGCCCGCCAGCAGGCCGACCGATTGGAGGCCGCTCTCCACATGGACGCGAAAGAAGCGGCAAAGATTGTCTATGAAGCGGTCTGGGCCGATACGTCCGATCCCAACGTTACCTACCTGAACGCCGCCACGGCGCTGCTGTCGGAGTTGCGCAACCGCGCCGGCATCGGGCTCCTGCTCGGCGCGAATCAGCCCTTGGCGCACTAGCTCAGATCCCGATTGCGTCCCAGAAACGATCGTGTGGTAGCGGGGCTTCGCCCCGCTTAAACGGGGCAGAGCACCGTCACCACACAAGACTGGGTTGCAACTTTCCCAGCCTTTCTTCATCCTATTGATGGGGACCCGACATGGCTGAAAAACTCACTGAGAATGACAAGATCACCAAGACCGAAGCCGAGTGGAAGCAGCAACTGACTCCTGAGCAGTATCAGGTGGCCCGCGGTAACGGCACCGAGCGCGCTTTCACCGGCCAGTACTGGAACAAACACGACGACGGGACCTACCACTGCGTCTGCTGTGGCGCACTGCTCTTTGGCTCGGAAACAAAATTTGATTCGGGAACCGGATGGCCGAGCTTCTTTGCCGCCGCCGACCGCGAGAACATCAGCGAACACACCGACACCAGTTATGGCATGGCTCGCACCGAGGCACGCTGTGCCCGCTGCGATGCGCATTTGGGCCACGTGTTTCCGGATGGTCCTGGGCCGACGGGGCTGCGCTACTGCATGAACTCGGCGTCGCTCGACTTCAAGCCGAAGAAGTAAGCGAACCCAGCAAGCGATCCAACAGAAAAAAGAAACGATGGAGCGCCGGGCGTCCTTGCCCAACTGGACGGGCGAGACGCCCGTCGCTCCATCGTTTTCTTGAATTCCAACCTCGAATTCAGACTTCGTGAAATTACGCGTTGCCCGCAGTCGCCGCCATCGCCTTCGGTGCTTCCTGTTTGTTCTGGCCTTGTGCTTGCGTTTTCTGATCTTTCTTTTCGGGGTTGCGCACTTCGACGCCGCCCTTGAGGATCGCGCCCTCTTCGACGCTGATGCGGTGCGTGATCACGTCGCCCGCGAGCAAGCCTTCGCTGCGGATGTCCAGACGGTCCTCACACTCGACATTGCCGTGCACCTTGCCCATGATGACAACTTCTTTGGCGGTGATGTTTGCGGTGACGTTTCCGTTGCGGCCAATGGTGACGCGATTTTCGGGGAAGGTAATTTTACCTTCGACACGTCCGTCGATAAAAAGCGATTCCGCACCCGTCACTTCACCCTTGATGACGAGCGTGCGTCCGATGTTGGCCTGATCCATGGGTGAGGTGGCCGGCTTGACCGGAATGTAACTGTTGGCGGGGGCTGCGTTTGGAGCGTACTTCGGTTCCGGAGACTGCAACATGAATGAACCTCACTTGAGATCCGCAACCGCAGCGGGAGTTGTCCCAGCGGTCGCGGTCGATTAGGCTTTAACGGCAAGAAGAGAATGTCACGAAAGGTCGTATTACGGACAGATTACCGAAGGGTGTGTACGTTGGCTCGGTTTCTATCGTTTGCACTCACGACTGCACTCACGATGGAATCTCCCAGCCCTCGTCTTTCATTTTCCGGTTCGTCCAGTGTTGCAGTTGCTCGAACAGAGCAGGTTCAATCACGACAAATCGCAGGCCCGCTCTTCCTCCCGCCTCGGTCCATACCAGCCGGCCCTTCGCTTGGATCTCGATTTCGCTGTCTGGCAACAGGAAACTGACGTCGACTAGTCCGGCAAAACCGGTCGGATCGCTCACCACATCGAGTCCCATGCCTCCCGTGCTCAGGTTGACCGCCTGCACCTGCAATTCCTTGCCGTGCGCATTTTTCAGGGTTACAGAAATATTGACTTTGGAACGGAAGAACTTCTGTTGATCCTCGCTGATGATCCCGAGCTTTGCCGCGGCTGCGCCGGCACGCGTGTCAATCTCATACTCTCGCAGTTTGCGGCTGAGCGTGCGGCGGGAAATTCCGAGCTGCTCGGCGGCCTGGGCACGATGCCCGCCGGTCTGTTCGAGCGCCCGAATAATCATCTGCTCTTCCATGTTTTCGAGGTTGCCGAGCGGCACGGCGCCGCTGGCGTGGTTTGCGGCCATGCCTGCGCCAGATATCATTTCGCCATGCAGTTCAGCGACAACTTCGGTGCCCATGATCTGCCGGTCCTCGGTGGCCATCGCAAGTTTTGCGACCAGATTCCTCAATTCGCGGATGTTGCCCGGCCAGGGATGGGCTTGTAAAGCAAGCAGTGCGTCTCCAGTAAAAACTTTATCCGCCGCTTTCAGCGACAGGAAGTGACGCGCCAGTGCGGCGATATCTTCGGGACGCTCGCGCAATGGCGGAACGCGTAACTGGAACTGGCTCAGGCGGTGGAAAAGATCCTTGCGAAAACGCCCTTCTTTCACCGCCAGCTCAAGATCCTGATTGGTGGCGGCAACCACGCGCACGTCGACGGTAATTTTCCGATGGCCGCCCAAACGGAAATACGGAGCGCCGTCCAGAACGCGCAGCAGTTTCACCTGGATTTGCGGCTGTAGTTCGCCAATTTCGTCGAGAAAAATCGTGCTCTTGTCGGCCAGTTCAAACAAACCGGGCTTCGAAGAATCGGCGCCACTGAAGGCGCCTTTCTCGTAGCCGAACAGCTCGCTCTCCACAAGATGTTCGGGCAGGGCGGCGCAGTTGATATCCACCAATGCATTTTTGTGCCGATAAGAGGATCCGTGGATGGTGCGCGCAACTAACTCCTTGCCGGTACCGGTTTCACCAGTTACAAGCACGGTCTCAGTGTGCCCGGCCACGCGGTCCACCATGCCCATGAACTTGTGCATCATCGGGCTGGCAATCAGAAATTGTGTCCCGTCGATGTCACGCCGCGCCAGCGGGATCGCCGCGGCAGCAACTGCGGCGTGCGTCGGCGAAGTAATTTCGCCTGTCCTCTCAATCGAGAATCCCAGAATACCCGCAGGCGCCGCAGTTGAATCGCCCAGCAGCGTCAAACAGAGATGAACATCGACATCCTGGCCGGACTTAGTGCGGCAGCGCAGTTCGCCCTCGAATCGTCCTTGCTCAAGAACCGACGCAATCGCCCCGCTGGCGAGAAACGTCCGCTTCTCGACCCCGTAAGCGTCGGCGATATTCTTGCCGAGGAGATCCTTCGCCGCAAAGCCGTATCGATCTATACCCTGGTTGCAACTGGTGATGATTCCCTGAAGGTCCGCGGTGAAGACCGCGTCCTGCAACTGGTCCAGAATGCTAGGCTGAATTCCAGGCTGAATGCCAGGCGAAATCATGGCCTCACGCGCCGGGGCAGTTGCCTGGCAAGCTCGGCTCCCAGTTGCGGATTTCGGCGCTCTCTCCGTTGGCGGAGTCTTCGATGAAATTGACATCTCTGGTCTTTGTCGTTGGCTAAAAGGGGAGTGTCAGTTTGCGCTGCGACTGCCAGACCGATCTACTAATTTCAGGTATCGGCCTCAGGCAATTGCAGATACGCGTCCTTCTCCATGATGCTGCCACAACCTCGATCACTTCGTGAGATTGTTCAGCGCCAACCCTCACACCGAAGTAACTACCTCGCACCCTTACTTCCGATTCCGGCGTCGTGGGGGACTCTTCATATCGCGCTCCGTGCTGCCCCATCCAAGTCTCCAGTTACCTCGGTAAGTATCTGATTCTTCATATGCTGAACTACTATCCGATACAACGGGAGCACCAGACTTTCGGCGGCGCCCGGAACCGGTTTGACTGGCCAAAAAGTGGCCACTCCGGAGCCACTTTTTGGGGACCTACGGCCAAGCAATCAACAAGTAACTTGGTGCACCGGGGATTGCCAGGCATAACTGTCGCGGATTCAAGGTCTTGACAGAGGTAATCGAACTCGGCGGCATGGATATGCAGTTGCACGTGTTGTAAGCAGAAGGTAGCGGGTAGGCCTATGTCCATTCGGGCAAGACTGTTTATCGGAGCAACGGCAGCGCTCGGCATGTGGGCGCTGGCGCACGCCCTCTTGCACTGGCAAAGTGTCGACCTGGCGCGATTTGTCTGCTACCTGCTCGTTGCGGTTCTTGCTTCAAGTCTTAAAGTTCAACTGCCCGGCCTCGACGGCACCATGTCCGTCAACTTCCTGTTCATTTTGCTGAGCGTGCTCGAACTGAACCTTCCCGAGACGCTGGTCCTCGGCTGCACAGCGACCCTGGCGCAATGCCTGTTCGGGACGCGGCAAAAACTGGTTCCCATCAAGATCGTTTTCAACGTTTTCGGCATGATGGCGAACGCCATCGTCGTGTCGTACTTCGCCTATCACAGTTTGCAGCGAGTGCTCGGCGCGGGCACGCTGCCGCTGCTGGTTGTCACTGCCCTGATTTTTTTTGTAGCGAACACGGTGCCAATTGCAATAGTCATCTCGCTGACCGAGAGCAAGCCGGCGCACAAGGTGTGGGCGGACTGCCACTTCTGGTCGTTCCCCTTTTACATGGTCGGCGCGGCGGTGGTTTTTGCGGTGGGGTTCGTCAGCAAACAGGTGGGATGGCAGACCTCGCTTCTGGTGCTGCCGCTCGTCTACTGGATCTATCGTTCGTATCATCTCTATCTCGCCAAGCTGGCGGACGAAAAAAAACAGGTTGAGATCGAGAAAGGCAACGCCGAAGAAGTTGCCTTGCTGCATTTGCGCACCATTGAGTCGCTCGCGCTTGCGATTGAGGCGAAGGACCACACCTCGCACAAACATCTACAGCGGGTGCGCGTATTCGCGGTTGAGATCGCGAAGGAATTGGGTTTTCCCGAAGACGAAATCGAAGCGTTGCGCGCGGCCGCGTTGCTGCACGACATCGGCAAGCTGGCAATCCCCGAACACATCATCAACAAGCCCGGCCACCTGACCCCGGAAGAATTCGAGAAGATGAAGATCCATACCCTGGTCGGCGCCGAAATCCTGGAGCGCGTCGCGTTTCCCTATCCCGTTGCGCCGATCGTTCGCTCGCATCATGAGCGCTGGGACGGAACGGGCTATCCCGATGGACTGAAAGGGGAGCAGATTCCGATGGGCGCGCGGGTGCTCGCGGCCGTCGATTGCCTGGACGCAATGTCATCGCATCGCCAGTACCAAAACGCCGTGTCGCTCGATGCCGCCATGGAGAAGGTCGCCTCCATGTCGGGCTCGGCCTTTGAGCCGCGGATTGTCGAGGTCCTGAAACGCCGTTATCTGGAACTGGAAATGATGGTGCACTCGGATTCGATCTCAGCGGAGGAAGCGACTCTATCGACATCGAAATCGGCATCGACTGACGATCGCGCTGAGGCCGGCAAAGAGCCAGCCGCGGGATTCGAGCAGTCTGCTCCGATTCCCGGCGCGGCGAACGAGACGGATTTCCTTTCCTCGATTGCGTCGGCCCGCCAGGAAGCGCAAACCATGTTCGAGCTCAGCCAGGATCTCGGCAACTCGCTCAGCCTCGGCGAGACGCTCTCCGTGCTTTCCATGCGGCTGCGCAAGATGATTCCTTACGATTCGATGGCCGTGTTTCTTTTGAAGGACGGCAGGCTGCTGCCCGAACTGGTGAGCGGCGATAACTTCCGGCAGCTCTCGTCGCTGAACATCGGCCTTGGAGAAGGACTGTGCGGCTGGGTCGCCGAAAAACGCAAGCCGATCGTCAATGGCAATCCCGAGGCCGAAGCCGGATATGTGAGCGATCCCGCAAAATTCACCACGCTCCGCTCGATTCTTGCCGTGCCGCTCGAAGGACTCAATGGCATGGTCGGCGTGCTGGCCATGTACGGTGCCGACCGCGATGCTTTCTCGGCCGATCATTTGCGCATCCTGCTCGCGGTCACCTCGAAGATCGCGCTCTCGGTCGAAAACGCCCTGAAGTATCAGCAGGCCGAGGACTCGGCAACCACCGACTACCTGACTGGACTGCCCAATGCCCGCTCGTTATTCGTACATCTGTCGCGTGAACTTGCACGCTGCCGCCGCACCGGCACTTCACTCGCGGTGATGGTCTGCGACCTCGACAACTTCAAGCAGATTAACGATCTCTATGGCCATCTTGAAGGCGACAACCTGCTGAAGGATTTTGCCGGCCACTTGAAGGAATCCTGCCGAGGCTACGACTATGTTGCCCGCATGGGCGGAGATGAATTCGTGATCGTCGCTCCTGGGATGAGCCCGGAAGCGGCCAGCGAAAAATCCAGCCGTCTGAATCAACTCGCCATCGAAGCAGGCAGGAAAATTGCCGGCCGCAATCTCGTTGCCCTGAGCGTGGGCACGGCATTCTGTCCGCAGGATAGTTTCGACGTCGAGCGCTTGCTCGCCGAAGCCGACCGCCGCATGTACTCCATGAAACAGGTTCACCACTCCGAACCTGCTCGCGACGGGAACCTTCCGTCCTCGCGCGCGCGCGGGACGACGGTGAACTAGGACGCTCCCATGGCTCTGCCAAAAATGCTGCGGAAACCGTTGTCATGGAAGATCGCTCTGCTCCTCGCACGAAAACTTGGAGCCATTGCCGCGCTCGTCCTGCTGGGCGGACTGCTTTCAGCCACGCTGGTGCGCCTGGCGCCCGGTTTCGATGCCGACGAGCGCGAACTCGATCCCGGCCTGAACGCCGAGAGTGTGCGCGCCTTGCGACAGTCGCGCGCCGGTGAACACAACGTTCTCAGCTTTTACGCCGGCTACCTCCGCGGAGCCATCCACGGCGATCTCGGCACTTCTCATGCCCTCGGCCAGCCCGTGCAAACTCTTTTGCGCGAGCGCTGGCCGGTCACCGTACGCGTGGTTGGCGTTGGCCTTTTGCTGGCGTGGATGCTGGCTTCGATTCTCGCCTTCACAGCCTGCCTCTGGCGCCGTCCGGCTTATGAAATTCTGGGTACCACGGTCAGCGGCGCTTTCCTCTGCATTCCGGCGGCGGTGCTGGCTCTGCTCTCCGTCATCCTCAACGCTCCCGGATATCTCGCCATCGCTCTGATCGTGTTCCCCAAGATCTACCGCTATTCGCGGAACCTGCTTGCCAAGGCCTACACCTTGCCGCACATCACCGCCGCCCGCGCCCGGGGACTCGGCGAAGTTCGCATCCTGGCCTGGCATGTGCTTCCAGTCGCCGGGCCGCAGATGATCGCGCTCGCCGGCATCACCGTCAGCATCGCTCTCGGCGCAAGCATTCCGGTAGAAGCCTTATGCGGGCTGCCGGGCATCGGTCAACTCGCATGGCAGGCTGCGCTTTCCCGAGATCTTCCCTTGCTCGTGAACCTGACCGTGCTGGTTACGCTGGTAACCTTGCTGGCGAACTCGGGGGCCGATGTAATGATTTACATGTTGAGGCCCCGAGAAGCATAAATGCAGCACGAACGCATGAACGCAGCCCGCAAGCTGGCGTGTGTCGTAGTGGTCGCCGTGTGCGCCGTGTCGTTGGGCGCGAATTGGCTGGCTCCCGCCGGATACTCCAAACAATTTCGCGAAGCCCCCAGTGCGCCTCCTTCCCATCAGCATCTGCTTGGCACCGATGAAGTTGGCCGCGATCGCTTCGCGCGCGTGCTTTACGGCACGCGCATCTCGCTCCTGCTCGCTCCCGCCGCCGCTCTGGTCTCTACCGTGTTGGCAGCGCTGGTCGGCGGGCTCGCAGGATACTTGGGGGGAATCTGGCTGCGACTCGCCAGAGGCTTCACTGACCTGTTTCTCTCTCTACCCTGGCTTTTCCTGCTGATCACGGTTCGCGCGCTCCTACCGCTAAACGTTTCTCCGCTGGTCTCGGTTCTGATTACGTTTCTCATCCTTGGCCTGCTCGGCTGGGCCGCTTCGGCGCGCGTGCTTTCAACCAGCGCCGATGCCATGCGCAACTCCGACTTTGTTTTGCAGGCTCGGGCTTCGGGATTGCACGGTCCGCGGCTCTTCCTGGTTCATGTGCTGCCCAATCTGAAGCCGGTTCTGTACGCGCAGTTCTGGATTTCGATTCCGGTTTTTATCCTGAGCGAGGCGAATCTAGGCATCCTCGGATTGGGCGTTGCCGAGCCGCTGCCTTCCTGGGGAAGTCTTCTGCGCGAACTGGAAGGCTTGATTTCGTTTCGCGAAGAACCATGGCGGCTGGTGCCGCTGCTACTGCTGATCGTTGTGATGACGTCATTCCAGATGCTCTTGACTAATGAGGAGGTGACCGCATGAATATGAATATGACCGGCCGCCGCGCATTTTTACGATTTCTTCTCTGTGTCGTTCTTGTCTCTCTCGCGCTCACTAGCTCGGCCTTCCCGCAAAGCGGCGGCGAGCTGCGCTTCTGTCTGCGCGGTGAGCCGAAGACCTTCGATCCGCTGCTGGTCGATGACGACTCTTCACTCTCGATCCGCTATCTGACGGGAGGTGTGCTGGTGCGCGCCAACCGCAAAACGCAAGACCTCGAACCCGAACTGGCCGAGTCATGGAAAGTTTCGAAAGACGGCAAGCAGATCACTTTCAAACTCCGTCGCGGCATTACGTTTTCCGACGGCAGCCCGTTTTCCTCCGAGGACGTTGCGTTCACCATGCAACGGCTCATGGATCCCGCGCTGCATTCGTCGACCGGAGACGCATTCCGCTCTGGAGGCGGCGCTGTCAGCACCAAAATCATTGCGCCAGACCAGGTCGCCATCATTTTCCCCGCACCCCTTGCCGGACTTGAGCGCCTCTTCGATCAGGTTGCGATTATGTCCACGCATTCTCCCAAAAAAGAAGCGGCCGTGCTCGGGCCATTTTTGGTTGCGGAATACAAAGCAGGATCAAGCGTGCTCCTGCGCCGCAATCCAAATTACTGGAAAAAAGATTCCCAGGGACGCCGTTTGCCGTATCTCGATTCCATCCGCCTCGACATTCAATCGAATCGCGATGTCGAGATGCTGCGCTTCAAGCGCGGAGAGCTTGACCTGATTAATGTCCTCGACAGTGATTACTTCGACCGCCTGGCCGCCAGTTCGCCGGGGCTCGCGCACGATGCCGGAGCTTCGCTCGATTCCGATTTCATGTGGTTCAACCAGGTAGGCAGCGCTCCCATCCCCGAGTACAAGCGCGCCTGGTTCCGCTCCACCAATTTCCGGCGCGCGATTTCGCAAGCCATCAACCGCGACGATCTGAGCCGCGTGGTCTTCAATGGTCACGCGCAGCCCGCTGTCGGTCCGGTTTCGCCCGCCAACAAATTCTGGTTCAACAGCCGGCTCAAAGCCGAATCGTATCGTCCCGACTCCGCGCTGAAGCGCCTGCAAGCCGACGGTTTCCACCTGAAAAACGGGGCGTTGTTCGATAAGGGTGGTAACGCAGTCGAGTTTTCCATTGTCACCAATGCGGGCAACAAGCCTCGAGAACGCATGGCCGTCATGGTGCAAGAGGATCTCGGGAAGCTCGGGATCAAGGTGAACGTTGTCACGCTCGACTTTCCTTCGCTCATCGAGCGCATTTCACAGAAATTTAATTACGAAGCGGCGATGCTCGGCTTCCGCAATGTCGACCTCGATCCTAACGGTCAGATGAACATCTGGTTGAGCTCGGCCGAAAACCACGCCTGGAATCCGCAGCAGAAGTCTCCGGAAACCACCTGGGAGGCCGAGGTTGACCGGCTGATGCGCGCGCAAGCGTCCACCGCGGATCCGAAGAAGCGAAAGGAGAGTTTCGATCGCGTCCAGGAGATCGCCTCCGAGCAGGCGCCATTTATTTACCTGGTCAATCAGAACGCGCTCTCCGCCGTATCGAGCGCGGTCGAAGGCGCGAATCCGGGAATCCTTTCCCCGCAGACGTTCTGGAATGCCGAGCGGCTCACGTTGAACGCAAGCACGCGGGCGAGCCGATAACCGATTTTAGACAACGAGCTTAAACAACGAGTTTGGACAAATATGACACCGACGACGACGGATACCTCGCCCAGCCTGCTTTCCGCGCAGGTGACCGTGCGCTATCCCGGCAAAGCCCCGGTGCTCCGGGGAATCTCGCTGGAAATCGCTCGCGGCGAAGTGGTCGGCCTGGTCGGCCAAAGTGGATCAGGCAAGAGCACGCTGGCAATGGCCATCCTCGGACTACTCGGTCGCCAGCGCGCCATCATCGAAGGCAACGTTTTTTTTCAGGGTGCCGATCTGCTCGCCATGTGCGAACGGGAATTGCGCAATCTCCGCGGACGTTCCCTAAGCCTCGTGCTTCAGAGTCCTCTAGCCTCGCTCAACCCCGCGCTCCAGATCCGCACGCAATTGGGAGAGGCATGGCGCGCCCACTGCGACCGAGGCGCCACCAGCGGAGACTGCGACCGCGCCATCCAGTCCGCCTTGAAAAGCGTCAGCCTGCCGAGTGGCGAGGACGACAATAACGAAGATTTTCTGCGCAAGCACGCTTCCCAACTCAGCGTCGGCCAGGCGCAGCGCGTACTGATCGCCATGGCCATCATGCATCGTCCCGCTCTCTTAATCGCCGATGAAGCGACCAGCGCACTCGACGTAATTACGCAGTCCGAAATCCTGGAACTGTTCGCGCGCCTGAATCGCGAGATTGGAATGTCGATCCTCTACATCTCGCACGACCTGCCTTCGGTCGCCGGAATCTGCCAGCGCATTGCTATCCTTCACGAAGGCCAGATTGTCGAGTGCGGCCCAACCGAACAGATCTTCACTGCGCCCGCCCATGCCTACACCCGCCGCCTGATGGAGGCGCTGCCTCACCTTCCCACTCGCCGCGAAACGCCCATCGCCAAAGCGCAAGCCGCCACGAGCGATTAACGGACAGTCGACTAAAGACATTCCGTTAATGCTTCACGAAGTACAAGTCAGCCACGCTTTCGGCCAGAGCGGGGGCATCGACCTCGGCGCGATTGGAGAGGACAATCACAGTCAGACGGTCATCGGGAAAGCGCTGAATGGAGTTCCGAAACCCGACAGTCTCGCCATAATGAGAGTAGCGGCGATGCCCGCGATACGGATCGAGAAACCATCCAAAGCCATAGAGCGGCGCCGGGCTGCCGTCCATTTGCTGCAGAGGAGCGCCGTTCGCCGCGGCCACCGCGGTCAGTGCCGGCTCCATTTCTTTCGCGGTGAGCAGCGTGTGAGCGCTTAACGCGGCATCCCATTTCTCCAAGTCGTCGAGCGACGTATAAACGCCGCCGTCTCCGAGGGTAGCCGAAGTCGAACTCTGATCGGTCTCACTCCATCCATCCGCTGTCTTCGTGTGTCCGTATGCGCGATGCGCGACCTCATTGCTGCCTTTCTCGTACGCGAGAGTGTCCGTCATCTTGAGCGGCATGAAAATTCGCTGGCGCTGAAAGTCGCCAAACTTCATCCCCGACCGTTTCTCCACCACCATCGCCAGCACTACATAACCCGAATGCTGTATTCCCAGCGCGTGCCCGGCGTGAACTTCGTGCCCGTCTGCTGCTTCAGCAAATCGAGCACGCCGGCATCCTTGATTTGTGGGATCTTGTCATCGGAAATACCCACATACTGCTTCGCCATGATGTCTTCGTAGTCGATCAGTCCAGAGGTGTGGTTCAGCAAATGGCGGATCGAGATCGCCTTTCCATGAGCTGGGAAGTCCGGAAAAACATCGGTGAGACGGTCTTCATAGTGCAGTTTCCCATCGTGGACCAGCAGCATCACTGCCATGGCGGTAAATTGCTTGGTGAGTGACGCCAGCCGAAAGTTCGTTTCCCGACCGATCTTCTGCAAGGTTCGCAGATCGGTGACGCCGTAACCTTTTCGGAATACCGGCTGGCCATCTTTGACGACAAGCACCGCACAGCCAGGCTCGTGCGCACTCACGAATTTTGCGAACAAGCCGTTAATGGCTGTGGCTGGGACCCGGGCGGGCGCGGTATTGGACGCGTCATTGGACGATGCGAGAAGCGCCATAAGAACCGCGAACCCACCAATGCTGGTAACGACATCCCGGTGCATCATGCCTTGGCCAGAAGCTCCGAAACTTCTGGAAGGGCTGCGGCATGCCACGCGTCGAAGCCTCCAACCACATTCATCACGTTGCGATGGCCGGCGCGCTCCAGCAAACTACAGGCAATCATGCTGCGATATCCGCTCTTGCAGTGAACCGCAACTGGGCGCCGACTGTCCATTGCAGGCAGTCCGTGCGGAAATGTATCGAGCGCCCTGCATTCCACGTCGGCGATATGCCCCGCCTGCCATTCACCTTCGCGACGGACGTCAAGCACGTCAGCCGTGCACAAGCTTCCCTCGCGTAGTTTTTCGTTCAGTTCCCGCGCCGAGATCTGCGTCGTCGTTACCACTGGCAGTCTAGCCTTCTGCCACGCCGCCACCCCGCCGGCCAGATAACCGCGCAACTCCTCGATGCCCACACGAGTCAATCGCATCCGAGCTTCCTCAATCTGCGCATCAGTTTCGCCGATCAGAATTGGCTTGGAGTGGATCCCCAGAATCCCTCCTGCCCACGACGCGAATTGTCCCGAGAGCGCGATGTTGATCGACCCTGGCACGTGTCCTGCCGCAAACTCGTCTCCTGGACGAACGTCAAGGACATTGACAATGACATTGAGATGGCCATTCTGCTGCAACAGCGCCTGCAGTTCGGCTGGAGAAAGCGCCGGAAGCGGCGGCAGTTCCGTCAACGTCGCCGCGCCCGAGCGATTGATCTCGGCATCCTCAAGAAAATAGTCAGGGCGACTCGGAAGGTTCGCAGTCAACTGCGCGATAAATTCTTCCCGGCTCGCGATCTGCAGGGCGTAGTTCGTAAGGCGCTCCGTGCCAATCGTGGACGAGCGCTCCGCCCGCATGGCGCGTCCGCAGAGCGAACCTGCACCGTGCGCGGGATACACCTTTACCGCATCCGGCAGCGCCAGCAACTTCTCGTGCAGGCTGTCGTAGAGCAACCCCGCAAGTTCCCGCGACGTGTGCGTCTTCGAAAGATCCGGGCGTCCAACATCGCCAATAAACAACGTATCGCCGGTCAGAACGGCACAGGGCTGCGCTGCTTTACCTTCAGACAATTGTTCTTCATCGGTTATCACCAGGCATACACTTTCCGGCGTGTGGCCCGGCGTCTCCAGCGAGCGAATGCGCACCGCTCCCATCTTCACTTCAAAGCCGTCGATCAGCGACACATGCGGGAATTCGGCATTGGCCTGCGCTCCGATGTAGATCTTCGCGCCCGTGCGCGCCGCGAGTTCTTTATGTCCAGAAACAAAGTCGGCATGCAAATGAGTTTCGAATATGTGCCGGATTTTAAGATTCTGCTCGTCGGCCACCTTCAGATAGATGTCCACATCGCGCTGCGGATCAACCACCGCCGCCTCGCCCTCCGATCCGATCATGTATGAGGCATGAGACAGACAGGTCAGATAGAACTGTTCAAAATACATACGCGACTCCAGGCCGGATACGGCCCCAGGGGTTCTCAGATTATCACTGTAGCCTGCCAGGCACTGATACCGCAGCCCCATTCGAGGGTACAGGTCCAAATGTAGGCCAACCATTCAGCACTTTTTGCACGGCACCCACCCAATCATGAAAAAAATATCCTGAGAATTTTTGCCAACCTATTGAGCAGCCTGTGGTTAAATGACGCACCGTCTGCGTACTCCTTTTGTAACTTGGACTTGCACCCAATAACGGCCTAGAGTCGATTGAACCGTGCATTTGAGTTTTTCGGCCCCCGGCGTGCATCGAATTATTTGGAGGTTCCGATATTCATAGGGTGCGCGAACAAGATCCGAGAACGAAGGCGAAAGAATGACGAAGCACAACAAATTCGAGTCGGCACCGAGCGGATTCGCACTCATCATATCCGCGACAATCTTGGTCCTTGGCCTGTCCGTTGCCGGATGCGCCCAAACGAGCCCTTATGTCGTCGCCGCTTCTGCCGCCGCGGTTGACTCCAGCACCGCCGCTGCCTTTCCCGCCGCCAGCGCAGCGGACGAACCCATCCTCACCATCACGAAGCGCGTCGATGAAGTCAACGTTCTGTTCATAGCTACGGACCGGCACGGCAAATTCGTCCGCAATTTGAACCAGAACGACTTCGCTATTTTCGACGATCACAAGCCGGTGCAGACCATCATCAACTTCCGTCGCGAGACCGACCTGCCCATCGAGATGGGCCTACTCGTGGACATGAGCGGCTCCGTGCAGGGCCGTTTTGGATTTGAAAAAGAAGCAGCCATCGGATTTCTACAGCACATCATCCGTCCCGGCTATGACCGCGCATTCGTCGTGGGGTTCAACAAAGAGAGCCGCCTCACCCAGGATTTCACCGACAAGGTGCCTTTACTCTCTGCCGGCGTGCAGCGCCTCAGCAATGGCGGCGGCACCGCGCTCTATGACGCAATCTACAAAGCCTGCAAGGAAAAGCTGCTGCGCGAACATTCCGAGCATCCCATTCGAAAAGCCATCGTCATCCTGAGCGACGGAGAAGACAATCAAAGCGAATACACACGAGCCCAGGCCATTGAAATGGCGCAGCGCGCCGAAGTTCTCATCTATGCTATCTCTACCGACGACAGCGGCCTGATCCTGCGCGGCGACAAAGTTCTCGAAGACCTCGCTTCCGCCACCGGCGGCCGCGCCTTCTTCCCTTACAAGATGAAAGACATCACGCACTCCTTCGCCGCCATTGAAGACGAACTGCGCAGCCAGTACGACGTTTCCTACAAGCCCACCGACTTCGATGCCGATGGACGCTACCGCTCCATCGAAATCACTGCCGTGAAAAAAGATCTCCAAGTCCGCGCCCGCCGCGGATACTACGCTCCAAGGCAGTAAGGCCGGGTTGCAAGGTTGCAGAGTTTCAAGGTTGCTTCGAGTCCTTGAAACTTTGAAACTTTCTCCTTCATGTGCTAACGTCCCCTTGAATCCGCCTCGAGGAGAATCTGCATGGCCTGGATTGTTCTGGCAGTCATAGTTTTGTTCGGCGTCTTCCTGGTCGGGATGTACAACAGCCTGGTGCAACTGCGCGTGCGCTCTGAATCAGCCTGGTCCGACATTGATGTTCAGCTCAAACGCCGCCACGACCTGATTCCAAATCTGGTCGAAACTGTGAAGGGCTACGCCGCCCACGAAAAAAGTACGTTTGAGGACATCGCCAAATTCCGCTCCATGGCCATGCAGGCCACAGGCCCAGCCGACAAGGCTGCTGCGGAGAATCAACTCACCGGCGCGCTCAAAAGCCTGTTTGCCGTGGCCGAAAATTATCCCCAACTCCAGGCCTCGCAGGAATTCACGCAACTCCAGAATTCTCTCAGCGAAATCGAGGACGCAATTCAAAACGCCCGGCGCTACTACAACGCCGTCGTGCGCGACCTGAACACCAAGATTCAATCTTTCCCGACCAATATTCTGGCCGGGATGTTCGGCTTCCAGCAAAAGCAGTTCTTCGAAACCGCTGCCGCCGATCGCGAACCAGTCGCGGTGAAATTCTAGAGTACTGTGTTCGTGTGGGGACGGGCGCCCTCGCCCGTCCAAGCCGAGCGCAGCTCGGCAGCTGTCTGTGGGCCACAGCAACTCTGGATTCGCTATGAGGGTGAAGTTCTAAAATGTTTCGCGGAGCCTATACGCATCGCAGACTGCTCGTCTTATTCTTACTGCTGGCGCTCGCCGTCCCCGCCTCTTCCCAATTCCGCAACTGGCGCGTCACCGATTTCAAGGACACCATCTCCATCGCCGCCGATGGCAACGCCCTGGTCAGCGAAAAAATCACGCTCGCCTTCGTCGGTGAGTGGCACGGCATTCACCGCACCATCCCGGTCGAATATCCCGGACCGCACGGAACCAACTACACGCTCTTTCTCAACGTCATGAGCGTCACCGACGAAAATGGAGGCAAGCTCAAATACGATTCGAGCAAGTCCGGAGCCACCCGCGATCTCAAAATCTACATTCCCGGCGCGGTCGACACCACGCGCGTCGTTAACATCGATTACTCCGTTCGCAATGGCGTCCGCTTTTTCGATAGTTCCGGAGATAGTTCCGGAGATAACTACGCCGAGTTCTACTGGAACGTGACCGGCAACGATTGGCCGGTTCCCATCGACCATGCCTCGGCCTTCGTAACCCTGCCCGAAAATGCCGCCGGACTGCGCGCTCAGGCCTTCACCGGCGCCTATGGTTCCAGGCAAAGCGACGCGACCGCCGAAGTCAAAGGCGCCGACGTTCTTTTCGAAACCACCCACGCGCTTCCTATGCACGGCGGCGTCACCATCGACATTTATATCCCGCAGGGAGTGCTCAAGCCTCCGTCCGCGCTCACGAAGTTGGGCTGGTTCCTAAGCAGTAATCCCATCGTGTTCCTGCCGCTGCTGACGCTGGCTGTGATGTTCGCCCTCTGGCGTTCTGTGGGACGCGACCCCGATCCCGGCGTGTCCGTGGCCCCGCAGTACGAACCGCCCAAAGGCATTTGTCCCGCCGAAGCCGGAACTTTGGTCGATGACACCATCCATCCCCGCGATATCACCAGCACAATCGTCGATCTCGCCGTGCGCGGCTACATCAAGATCGAGGAAAAAGTCGACACTTTTCTGGTATTTCACCACAAGGATTATTTATTCCACCTTTTGAAACCGCGCGAGCAGTGGGGCCCCGACCTCACGCAGCACGAACGCGTCATGCTGGAAAACATTTTTGTGGACGGGTCTGAAACCCGCTTGTCCAGCCTGAAGAATCGCTTCTACACCGTGATTCCCGTCGTGCGCCAGGACATCATGCTCGCGCTCAAGAACAAGGGAATCTATACGCTCGATCCGGAATCGGCAAATGGCTACAGCATTGTCGCCGGCGTCGCCATAGCGATCCTCGTGGTCGCCGTGCAAGTCATGGGTTGGATAAACCTGTTCAATTCCATTCCGCTGCTGATCGGGAGCGTTCTAGTTTCCGCCCTGTTCTGGTGGCTCTTCGCGCGCCAGATGACGGCGAAGACCGTAGCCGGCGCGCGCACCAGAATCGCTGTCCTCGGATTCCAGGAGTTCATGAATCGCGTCGATGCCGACCGCATCAAGCGCATGCCGCCCGACACGTTCGAGAAATTTCTCCCTTACGCCATGGCGCTGGGCGTCGAGCA